>JAABUX010010634.1_pt1 | contig 10255 bp, 6 predicted proteins | sample 5561851 | NCBI WGS metagenome assembly JAABUX01 (sample SAMN10711883, study PRJNA513361) | rock metagenome | isolation source: Antarctica rocks | place: Antarctica: Victoria Land, Richard Nunatak red sandstone | collected 2016-01-03 | reverse complement strand
ACTTCTTAATCGTGCGCGTGTCCTTGTGGATGGCGTAGGCGGCGAGGTCCTCCAGTTCGAGCCCGCAGGCGTGCAGCAGCGAGATGCGGGCGCTGCGGCCGCGGTGGGCCGTGTATGCCCCTTCGGCATCGAACGGGTCGACGCCCGCCCGTGCGCAGAGCAGCGGGATCAGGCTGCGGTTGAGGAAGGTGACGCCCATCCGTTTGCCGCGCTGCGTGAAGAGCAGGTCGGCGAACTCCCGATCCTTGTGGTCATACAGCGGCGCGCGGTCCGCGCCGCGCTCGGCTTGCCAGCGCGCGATGGCCTCGGCGGTGTATTTGGGGATCCAGATCCAGCCGGGGCCACCATACTTGGACGACGGGATGTGCAGGTAGTACACCTTGGCGCCGCGCTCCTCGCCCACGACCTCCGCACCGGGCGGTAAGGGGTCGCCGTCCTCGTCGCGCATGTCCGGCTCCCACTGTTCGCGCACGCACTCGACACGCAGGCGCAGCAACTCGTTCGGCCGCCGCGCGGTGCTCACCCAGAGCAGGGCCATGGCCTGGACGGCGGCAAAGGGCCAGTACGCGTAGGGGTGCGGCAGGTCGTCCGGCGTCAGGCGCGCCGCCTGGATGGCCAGGCGCTGCCAGACGGCGGGCGCGATGTCGCGCGGCTCCGATCCCGCCAGCGCTTTCTCCACATGGGCGGGCGTGGCGAGCGCCTCACGCGGGTCGAAGGCGCGGGGCAGTCGCCGTGCCGGGGCGTCGCCCACGGCGTGCGCCTTGGTCTGCAGGTCGCGGAAGAAACGGCGCAGGGCGGCCAGGAACTGGGAGATGGCCTCGTGGCTCAGACGCCGGCCGAGGCGACCCCGGCGGCGCAGGTCCTCCGCGCCGGGCGCGCTGACGAAGATGTCGTTCGTCTCATCGTCTTTCTCTTCCGGCAGTTCTTCGCGGACACGCCGCGGGAGTTGCTCGACGCCGCGCGCGTCGATGGGTTGACGTGGTTCGGGGTGTACGGGCGTATCGTGGTCCCTCTGTCCATGCCCGTGATGGTCAGCGCCGGGTTGGTGCTGTTCCTCTCGCAGTGGCAATCATTCTTCTGGCCGTTGCTGGTCACCAATTCCCCGCAGTACCAGATGGTACAGGTGGCGTTGAGCACCTTTCAGGGCGAATATGTGACCCGCTGGAACGACATCTTCGCGGGCAGCGTCGTCGCGACCATCATCCCCATGGTTCTGCTGCTGTTTCTCCAGCCCTATTACGTGCGTACGATCGCCCGGACAGGGTTGGTCGATTAAGCGCCGCTCCACGGCACATAGAGGAGGCTCAATGGATTTTCCCACGCTCACGCCGGCCACGCGTCTAGAACGACTGGAACCGCCGACAGGTCCGGTCCGCATCGTCGTGGACACCGACACCTACAACGAGATCGACGATCAATTCGCGCTCACCTACGCGCTGCTCTCGCCCGAACGCATCACGGTGGAAGCGATCTACGCCGCCCCGTTCCATAACGAGCGCTCGACCGGACCCGCAGACGGCATGCGCAAGAGCTACGACGAGATCGTACGCCTCCTGGAGCGCTTGGACCGGCCGCACGAGGGCATGGTCTATGCGGGGGCCACGGACTGGTTGTCCGCGCCGGACCAACCGACGCGCAGCGCGGCGGTCGAGGATCTGATCGCGCGCGCGTCGGCCGACCGCCCCGACCCCCTCTACGTCGTGGCGATCGCGGCGCCCACCAATATTGCTTCCGCATTGCTCATGGCGCCGGAGCTCGTCGAGCGGATCGTCGTCGTGTGGTTGGGGGGGAACGCCAGTTACTGGCCGACGGCGTCGGAGTTCAACCTCAAGCAAGACATGCACGCGTCGCGCATCCTGTTCGATTCGGGCGTCCCGCTGGTGCATGTACCCTGTCTGCCGGTGACGGACCACCTGTGCACGACCGAGGCCGAGATCGACCGCTTCGTCAAGGGACGGGGCGCCATCGGCGACTACCTGAGCGTGACCTACTCGGGCTACTATGACGATCATACCGGCCGCTCGCGCGCCATCTGGGATGTGGGTCCGCTGGCGTGGCTGGTCAATCCCGCGTGGGTCGATAGCGCCCTGACCCATAGTCCGATCCTAGGGTCTGTGAAAAGTTGGCTGCCCCCGTTCCTGGGACCGCCGGCTGCTAGCCGGCCCCGGTCGAAACCAGGACACATGTCATCACCGACCCGCTCGCCCGCCATGGCTGGCCGGCTGGCAGCCGGCGGTCCCAGGACTTTTCACAGACCCTAAGTCCGATCCTGACCACGGAACAAACCTGGAGCCATGATCCCCATCGGCATCTCGTGCGGGAGATCAGGTATGTCCAGCGCGACCCGATCTTCGGCGATCTCTTTCACAAGCTGGAGCGCGCGGCTCGGGCGACTTCGTGAGGGCATCTTTATGCGGATCACTGCATGAGTAGGCAGGTGTCGTGTGCGTACGGAGTGTCGGGATGGGTGACGCGCCGCTCCGGCGAAGGCAGTTCCTCTGGCGACGGCAGCCCCTCCGGCGCGTTGCTAGCGGAGGTTCTCAAACGATCGTCACAGATGTTTACCGTCGAGCGACGCACGCATCCAAAACACACAATATGGGTCCCATTGCGACATGACAAAGTAGATCGTGCGCCCCCCATCCGACAAGAAATGGGGGTTCATGAAGGCGCCGTAGAGCCCTGGAAACTGTTGCTGGTCCACGAGCGTGGCCGGCCTTGACCACGGACCCCAGTAGTGCGCGGCGCCGCGGATGACCAGGTTGCCACTCCCGCTAGCGCTGCCTCCTTGTAAGTAGGTCATCAACCACTGCTTCACTCCGGGATCGTAGATGACGGAGAGCTCGCCGACCGGGGCATCGGCGACGATGGCCGCGCGGGTGGCGCTCCCACTCCACTGTGGCTGCCCCCTGGCGTTCGTACCCGTATAGTACTGGTAGTCATGCACGGTCAGGACACCCTGCCACGTATTGGGCGTTCTCATGAGCTTGACCGCGCCGAAGCGGCCGCCGGGGATGCCGTAGAACAGCAGGTAGGTGTCGGTAGGGTCGGGCGTAACAGCCACTTGGGCGAAGTTGCTGTGCGCGTCCCACTTGACCTTGGACGTTTCGACCGTCCAGGTCTTCCCCTTATCCGCCGACATGGCGAAACTCGAGTAGTTCACGTCCCACGCGCCCGGCGCGCCCCAGTGATGCACGCTCATGAAGGCGAGGAAGAGGCGGCCCTGCGTGGCGAAGCCATAGGTCGGGATCGTGGTTACCTCACAGCCCGGCGTACTGGTACCCTGGCAATCGCCGGCGTTGTGTTGCGAGGGGATGACCTCCGCGGCATGCCGGCCGTCCTTGCTGATCCAGCGCGTGATGTGCAACCCGTGAGTGAAATTGCTGGGATCGGGGATAATGCCGACGGCGTTGGAGCGCCAATCCGGCGGCGTCAAGCCCCCGCCAGGGCCCCCTGTCCCCGGCGGACAGCTGGTATAGTTGTCACCCAGGGTGATGTAGGCCGTGCCCTGCGCATAGATCAGGCTCCCCAAGTCGCCGCCGCAGATGCCCCAGCGCGTCGTGTCGTTGATGGAGTGGGCGGCGGGCGCGTACGGGGCGGCCGGGCTCGACGGACTCGGCCCGTTGAGCTGGGCGACCTGCGTCACCTTGCTCACGGTGAAGGGAAAGGCCGACGCTGCCGTGCGGGCCGCCTGTGACGCCTGAGCGGGGCCAGAGACGAGCGCGAGGCTGCCGACCGCGCACAGAAGGGCCAACGACAACGAGTGACGCGTCATGGGCGGTCCTCCAGCGCGCCGGAGGGGTCAATCGGCAAGCGCTCGGCCACCGGCGGCAACTCCGGGAACGACGCGTGCGGCTCCGTCTGGTACCAGTAGGCCGTACTGGCGTAGTCGTCCGCGCGTTTGTTGGCGTGGCCGTGCTCGATCGTGACGCGGATGCTACGCTCGAACAGGACCGGGTCCTCGATATGCAGCCGGTAGAGGCTAATCTGACCCGACCAGTTGGGGCCGCCGGGCAGCGAAATGCCATGGTAGGGGGCGCTGACGGCTTGTGTGGGGCACCACGCCGTGTTGAAATAGTCTTCCGTCCCCGTCCCATGCAGGCGCGGCGGCCACTCGCTTGGGTCCTGGTCGATCCAGATCATGTCGTCGCCCTCGCCGTACCAGTTCCACTGCGCGGTCTGGCGCAGGTTGGTGATGCTCAGGTTACAGCCCACGTAATGGCCGCGCCCGCGCGCCTCCAGGATGACGTAGTTGCCCGCTCCACCGATGTTTTGCCCCTGTAGCTGCAACTCTTCGTTGGAGAGCGCCGCCGCCTCATCCGGTGGCAGGCCGTCGCACGGATTTTGGCGCCGCCACTGCGTGTGAAAGCGCAGCAGGTCGTCGTCGAGCCGGTCGTGCTCTTCGTAGTCGATGTAGTAGTAGAACAGGACCTCATGCCCCGCGCACTCGCTGGTCACCTCGACGCGCGCGCCATGGGCGAAGGGCATGGCGAAAAAGCAGTTGAGCGCCTTGCCGTCCTCCGCGCTCATGGCGAGGGCCGCCGAGCTGAACGGACGGGTGAGGGCATGGCCGACGCCGAAGAAGTCGCCCAGCGGGACCTCGACCGACGGCTCCTCCTCGCCGTCCCACCACATACGCAGGACCACTTTGCGCAGGTGGTCGGGCTCATCGCACATCGTCGTGACCCAGATATGCGTGACAATGCCGGCTCCCTGCACATCGAGCAACGAGGCCGTCTCACCCGGCCGCAGGTGCAGCCGGTCGTCGTTGCCGCCACTGCGGTCCCAGCTTGAGGTCCGCTGCCGCCACCCCGGCCGCGCGCGCGCCAACTCGCGTAGTGACGTCCCGGGACCTGTATAACGTTCCGTCGACATGGGGTTATCCTTCCTTAAGCAGGGCTACCCCGTCCTTGCTGCCTTGGAGAGTCTCTTCCGTGGTCATCCGCTCGTCCCTTGCTTAGCGTCCTAAACAGTCACCCTTATATAATATATACAACTATGCGCTCATCGTGTACTCATTGAGCTTTTGTGGGGACGGCCTTGATCAGAATGGGGCAGCGGGGCGGCAAGGTCAGATCGATCGTGCGCGGACCGTTCAAGAGACCGAGATCGTTCGCACGCGTATCGTCCTGGTACAGGGTGAGCGTTCACATAGCGGGGCTACCGTCGATGGCTGGGCGATCCAACTTAAGGCGCACCGCGCGCTCATCGGGTGCCACGTTCAACAGCAGCCACGCCACTTGCAGCACGGCAGGCACGCCACTTGCAGCACGGCAGGCACGCGCATCGTGCCGTGGTCATCGTACTCGGCTTGCGGTTTACCACAGATGTAGAGGAAGTAGTCGAGTTCCAGTTCCTGCTTTCCCCACACCATCAGCGGGGCTGGTCGCCGCATCGTGCCATAGGCCAGATAGCGATTGGCCCGACCGATGCGCGCACGGGCCAGCCGGCCCACGAACGCCGCCAGTGTGGGGTCGATCGTATAGCGCCGGTCGTCGAATAGATAGATAGTAGTGCTCCGCCGCCGTGTCGCGCTCCTCGCCGAGGTTTCGAGCGCGCTGAACTCGTAGTTGAGCTCGATCAAGCCGCCCTGCACGAACACCCGGCCGAGCACGAAGTAGACAAAATCGCCCTGCTCACGGCTCAACTTGGCCCAGCCATCGAGCCGCACGGGGCCATACTCATGGTAGACATAGGCGAAAAGGGGAATCTTCTCGGCGACGCCCTGCTTGATCAGCTCACGAAACGGCCCCGCCTCGAAGGGTGCCGCAGGGCTGGCCTCCGCACGCGCCTGGTAGAACGCCACGACCGGCAGCATCTGCTCGTTGATCATCTCCGTGCCCTGCGGGATCACATCTCCGTCGGACGCCTCTCGCATCACCGTCGCGCTCGCGGCCAATACCTCGCGATAAGCCGTGGTGAGGGCGACCGTGTCGCCGAGCGCGTGCCCGTGCGCGGGCGAGAGGCAGTTGTGCCGCACGTTGTTGACGGAGATGTCGTAGTAGATCCCGTCGACGTGGTAGTCCTCCACGAGCGTGCGGTCACGCGCCACATGGAGGTGGCGCGTGAAGGGGGTCGTCGGGCAGAGAAACCGAAAATCATAGGCGTCGCGGCTGGACGTGGGCCGGGGCACGACCTGCAGAGCCGCGTCCCCCGCCGCCTCGTCGGCGCGCCCCTCCCCGTGCCCGAACAACAGATCGAACTCGAACGGGACGAGGTAATCGTGGTTCTGCCGTATGAGCGCCAGGTTCTCCTGGTGGAAGTGCGCCGGGAACCAGTCCTCCAATCCGCCGGGATGGTTATTCATGTAGTCGGAACGTACCTTGGGCCAATTCGGGCCGAGCAGGTGCAGCGCGGGCGTCCCGGCGATGCGGTCGATCTCGGCCAACCACGGCGCGCGGTTGTAGCGCGGGTTGATGCCAAACGCGCAGATGCCCACGTCCTCCAACAGCCAGCGGCAGCGCTCGTCGCGCGACCACAGCGGTCCCCGCGCCGTCCAGGGCTGCGTCAGCGCCCAGGCTTTGTAGCGCTCGGCCGCGTCGTACCAGGTATCCCCATCCAACGCGGCCAGCACCGTAGGGTAGTCGGGCCGCACGTCACGGCGGGCCGCGTAATCGGTCAGGCTGTGCCAGACGGCCAGGCGCAGGTCTCCCTCGGGATGGCGATAGAAATTCAACCGCTTTTCACGGCCCACGCTGTCTTCCGCTGCGGCGTAGAAGCCGCCGTGCCCGGCGGCGCTATAGGCCATGAACTGCATCATGCTGCCGCTGAACCCTTCGGGATAGAGCCCGAGCACGACGGGCTGCTGGCCCTCCGTTGCCGAAACGACGGGGGGCAGATAGTCGAGGGGGTCGCGCACCAGGAAGCCGGTGGCGTAGGGGTGCGCGAATTCGTCCGCCTCCGGCGCATCGCCGAGCCGTCCGATGCCCGCGATGTAGGGGTAAGCCACTGCGGCCAGGAGCAGCCCCTGGGGATTTTCCAGGGTCAGGGCGCAGCGCAACTCGCCCGACGCGGCATCCAGGCGCAGCCGCACGGTGAGCGCAAGGTCATGATCCAGGGCCCATTCGACGGCCACCTTGGCTTGGTCCTGTCGCGGACGTACCGTGCAGCCTTGCCAGGTGCGGAGGGTCGTGCCATCGGCGAAGACGATCATGAAAGGATGCTGAGCCGCCACGTCTGGTTGGGCGATCAGAGAGAGTCCCACCCGCGCATGGACGACCTCGCGCAGGGCGCCGGTCGTCCCGTCGACGACGACGCGCAGCCGCTCACACGCGAGTATTACCTCTGTCACCGCTTCATCATCCCCTTCACCCTATATTATTCAAGGACCTGCGACTGATGTCGCGCTGAAAGCAATTGTGCGCGGACGATCATCGCCCTACGTCCGCGAGGGTCCCACGGGCGCCGACGCGCCACGCGCGTGAGTCGGCCTCGAGCGTATACCCATCCAGGTCGCCCTCCAGTACGGTCAACGATGGGCGCAACTCACCATCCTCCGCGCGCGACTGCATGTAGATCCCCCAGCCTGCGCCACAAGTGAACAGGTCCGGAAGTGATCCTGGTTGATGGCCGGGTCAAAGTGTAGGACCTTGCGGCCGGCGTCGCACCTGAACCCACTTAGCGCGGTCAGGAGCGCCCAACTGGCCATCGAGCGCGCGTAGTGGTGTCCGCACTCGACCTCGTCCCACGGGTTGCGACGATACCCGTCATGCCGCTCACGCACAGCCGCCGCGAGCGTGAGTCCTTCACGTACGCGGCCTTCATAGATCAAATGCGCCGCCACATGGTATTCGACCCCTGTCCAAACCTCGTCGGAATACACGAACGGCAGGCGTGGCCGCCCCTCATGTGGCCAACTACACAAAATCAATCCGGATTCATCAGCGAATGCGTACGCGCGCTGAGGATTGACGTGATCGCCCAATGGATCCCGGAAATTGTAACGATAGATAGCGTCAAGTGTCGCCTTGACATGATCGACTGGTAGCAGGGGGCCTAGGCCCGCGACGTGCGCGAGTAGCTGTCCGAGCAGTTGGTCCGAGAGGCAGCCCTCACCGTGCTGGTAGGGGTGTGCGTTGACGTCCGGCAGTACCTGGCGGTAGTAGTCGCCATTCCAGAGCAAATCGTCGAGGCGCTGGCTACTGCGCTCACGCACCGCGCGGTACTGCATGGCCGCCTCATCGTCCTCAAGGTGTTTGGCCATCTCCTCGGCTGCGCGGAGCGCACCGAGGAGCATGACGCCGGTGAGCGGGTTGGGTCCGTAGAACTCGATGTCGTAGGTGTTGTGCTGTTGGCCCTCGAGGATGCCATCTTTGTCTTGGTCCCAGATGGCCAACGCGTACTTGATGGTCTTCTGGACGTTGGGCCAGAGGTCGGTCAGCAACGTGTGGTTCCCTGTCAGGCAGAACGTTCGCCACAAGCGGATGATAGAACCGAGTTGGCCGTCCGCCGCAGCGTGCGGCATGGACCAGATGAGGTCGAAGACCTTGCCAACACGAAAGCGCATCTTGCCACTGTCCTCGACCTCGTCCAGAAATGCCGTGCGCAGCATGCTCTCCTCTAGTGTGGGGAAGAGGAAGGCCAGGGTCTGCGCGTAGTTCCACACATGAGTGCAACTCCCCTCACAGCACCCGCCCTGATCAAAGCAGCCCTCCCAACCGAAAAACTGGCCGCTCTCCAGCCAGAAACAGGTGGTGCTGCGAGCCACGACGATGTTGCTGGCTGCCGCATCCAGGGCGGCATCCGGGAGCGTGCTACCGAAGAGCGCATCCCGGAACTGCAGTGTCACCTCCTCAAGACGTGGTAGGTGGCCTGCGACGTAGCACGCGACATCCCAGGCGTCGTCGAAGCGTGCAGCATAGCGCACGTGGACAGTAGGAGGTTGCGTCGCCGCAGCTTTTTCCCAGCCATTGATGCGATTCGGGAAGTGCCAGCACAGCACGAATGTCACTGTTGTCTCTTCACCCGGGGCGAGCGTTACCACGGCGCCCACCGATCCTGGGTCGACGTCCGCTGACCGAAGTCCCACAGCCGTCTCCTCCGATGTGGTCGTGGCGTGAGCATCCAGGCGTCCGTCAGAGGCAAGGTCGTCCCAAAAGTCCTGCAGCGCGTCAAACCACCCCCCACGGAACCAGGTTGGCTTGGCCGTGGTCTCCCGTGCCAGAGTGACGAGGGAAGCGGTGCCCTGACGTAGGTCACCAGCAGGACGCTCCAGTCCTTCAAAGAAGACGCCGCGCACAAGGTCGTTATCACGCCACGTATTCCGGTTGCCTCTATAGTGATCGTCCCGCACATGGCCAAAGCGGTCAACGCCGGAGAAGCCGACGGGGTTCAGCATGGACCCTACGACGGTCGTATGGACAGGGTGTGGCCCTGGATTGATCAGGTGCCAGCGGAACACCGCGCAGGGGATGCCCGACTCGTCCGGGGCCAACGGCACAAATGGGGTGTAGGCCAACAAATCGACCTGCACGGGGACAGTAGGATCACGCAACTCGAGCTCAGCCATGGGATAGCGCCCCCGGAAGCGACTGCTGGAGAAACGAGGGAGGCCGCCGCCGAGGTTGGGATGGATGCCATGCGAGCTTGGGTAGGGAGGTGGGATGCGTCCCTCCAGGACGCGTGTCACGGCTGCCTCGCCCTCAGCCTGCGCGTAGAGCGTGAAATGGGTGAACGGCAGGATCTGGCCCTTCTGTGGGGCGTTCCAGATCTCGAAGTCGCGCAGGTCACCCCGCGCGCCGAGCGCGATATTTCCGGTGCCGATCCCTCCCAGGGGAAAGGCAACCTGAGTGGCATCGGAACCGAACCACTCCGCCCCACCGAGCGAGCGATCCTCCGGGCGTATAAACTTCATGGCTCATCTCCTTCCATGTGGGGATATCACCCTGGCATGGCAAGTCCACTTTTTAGACCGCGTCATCCGAGGTAAGACGCTCGTCTGCGCGCATAAAATGCGATAGTCGAACTTGCGAATCCGGCAAAAAAGCGCAATAGCGACTTACTGGATGGGCCGCTTAACCGATTTTCCTCTCTACCACGCGGTGTATCCACCATCGATGACGAGGGCATGCCCTGTCACGTACGATGATGCTGGTGACGCTAAATAAACGACCGCTCCCCGCAGTTCAGGCGGTGTGCCCATGCGGCCCAGCGGTATGTAGCTCTCCCATGTTTCGCGTAGGCCCTCCTGCCCCGCCAAGACCTGATCGGTCAAGGCGGTGCGCATGTAGCCGGGCGCGATGGCGTTGACGCGGAC
>JAABUX010010632.1_pt1 | contig 10256 bp, 9 predicted proteins | sample 5561851 | NCBI WGS metagenome assembly JAABUX01 (sample SAMN10711883, study PRJNA513361) | rock metagenome | isolation source: Antarctica rocks | place: Antarctica: Victoria Land, Richard Nunatak red sandstone | collected 2016-01-03 | reverse complement strand
TGCATCTGGAACATGCGGCCAATGCGCTCGCGGTGGTCCTTGGTGGTGTTCATCACCGTGTCACCCGACTTCAGCGTGCCGGCATAGACGCGCACGAAGGTGAGCGTGCCATACTTGTCGTTGATGATCTTGAACGCCAGGCCGGCGAACGGCGCGGTCGCGTTTGCAGGGATGACGCGGCGGTCATCGCCGACGGTCTCCTCCTGGCCTTCCTCGGCGGCGACCTTGATGCCGGGCACGTCGATCGGGCTGGGCAGGTAGTCCAGCACGCCGTCGAGCAGCGGCTGCACGCCCTTGTTCTTGAACGCGGTGCCGCACAGCACGGGGCGGAAGGCGCCGCTGATGCTGCCGGCCTTAATGCAGCGCTTCAGGGTCTCGACGGACACGTCGCCCTTGTCGAAGTACTCCTCCATTGCCTCGTTGTCGACGCTCAGCGCCGTGTCGAGCAGCAGAGTGCGGTACTCGGCTGCCTTCTCCACGAGGTCGGCAGGGATAGCCTCGTCATGGAATGCCGCGCCAAGCTCGCCGCCCTCCCAGATGATCGCCTTCATCTCGACGAGGTCCACGACACCGATGAACGTATCCTCGATGCCGATCGGGAGCTGCAGGGGCAGCGCGATGATGTCGAGCTTCTCCTTCAAGGTGTCGAAGGCGCGGTAGAAGTCGGCGCCCGTGCGGTCCAGCTTGTTGATGAAGATGATGCGCGGCACGTTGTAGCGGTCGGCCAGGCGCCAGTTGGTCTCGCTCTGCGGCTGCACGCCGGCCACGCCCTCGATGATGAAGACGGCGCCGTCGAGCACGCGCAGGGAGCGGTTCACCTCGATGTTGAAGTCGATGTGGCCCGGCGTGTCGATAATGTTGATGCGGTGGCCCTTCCACTCGCACGTGACCGCCGCGGAGGTGATGGTGATGCCGCGCTCACGCTCCTGGGCCATGTAGTCGGTGGTGGTGTTGCCGTCGTGCACCTCGCCGATGCGGTGCGAGACGCCCGTGTAGTAGAGGATTCGCTCGGTGGTGGTGGTCTTGCCGGCGTCGATGTGCGCGGTGATGCCGATATTGCGGATGAGGGCGAGCGGGTTGGTCTCAGACACGGTTGATCTCCATACGACGGCAGGCGCTGCGAGGCCCCTGCCCCGCGCGCCGTGCGAACTGGACGTGTCCTGGATGGCTCGCGCCATGGCAGGCGCGGGTGGATCACGTTGGGGCTTATGTGCGGGAGGGGACGGGATTTTGCAAGCTATCCGGGAGCGGCACCCCACTGGCTCAACGCTGACTGTGTTTCGAAGGCTTGTCACGCGGGGAACCCCGGCCAGCACGCCGCCACAGTTCGGCCCTCTTTGTAGCTGATGCAGGACTGGTTGACGCAGCGGGCCGGGCCGGACGCTGCCTGGGGGCAACGCGGAAGGGCTGAGCGCCTCGGCAGGAGGTGGGTCTATGGTAGCCAATGAGAGCGTGTTGGCCAACGATGTCTCGGCATTTCCACAGGACATGGCGACCCAGCAGACGCTGACCTGGGCCTACGACCAGGTGATCGGCCGCGACCGAACATCGACCGGACTGGCGCTAAACCAGCAGCAACTGCAAGGCGGCACGCCGCTCGCCGCCATCCGTGCCTACCTGGCAACCACGGGCTACACAGTGGCTCCACTGGGCCAGATTTACACGGACATAGCCGGCCGCACAGTGACGGCGCCGGAGCTAGCGGCGGATCAGGGCTACCTGGCCAACGGCGGCAGCCTGGCCGGCCTTCGCAGCTACTTTGTCACCACCACTGAGGCTGCCAGCAAGCTGCAGGCGCTCTACACGGACGTAGTTGGCCGCGCGGTGACAGCGCCGGAGCTGACGGCGGATCAGAAGTATCTCACCGGTGGCGGCAGCCTGGCCAATCTCCGCAGCTACTTCGCCACAACAATTGAGGCCGCCAGCAAGCTGCAGGCGCTTTACACGGACGTGGTTGGCCGCCCCATCACCGCAAGCGAGCTGAGCAGCGACGCAGCCGCGATCGGCGCGGGCATAGCCACGCTTGGCGGCTTACGGAATTACTTCGCCACGACCACCGAGGCTGTCGGCAAGCTGCAGTCCCTGTACATCACTGAATTATCCCGTGCCGTTACGCCGGGGGAACTAGCCACAGACGAGCAGATTATCGCGGGCGGAGGGAGCCTCGCTGCCATACGCGGGTATCTGTCCACCTCCCAGGAGGCAGTCGGTGCATTGACGGTGGAGCTGCAGGGCGCGTTCACACACAGCCTTCAAGCCCCGGCCGATCTCGTGTCTAGCGAGCAGGCGCTGGCCGGCGGCGCCAGTTTGGCGGCCGCAGTGGTCGGGACCACTGCTTCCAGCACATACATCAACGCCACATACCAGTCGCTGCTGGGCGTGGCCCCGAACGCAGCCCAGGTGAGCACGATCAAGCAGGGGATCGCGGATTATCTAACAAAGTATTACCCTGGTCTATATAACATAACAGGGGGACATCCAAATCCACCCTATGTCGATGTTCAAGGTCCGATTCTGTCAGTGGCAGCGGGCAGTCCTGAATTCACCAACGACGTCAACGCTGCATTCCAGGCAGCCGTCGGAAGGCCAGCGAACGCGGTCGAACTGGCAGCGGACCGGTCGGAACTCAGTGCAGGGTTCAATATAAACTCGATCAGGACCCAGATCGCGGAGCTGTCGGGCGGAGTGCCGCCAACACCTGCGACTGCCGGCCAAACCATTGCGATCACGCCACAGACAATCGCCGGCAGCCCCAATTTCATCTACGGGCTTCTCCACAATGATGCATTGATCTCGCCCTTCGCCGTGGTGAGCGTCTTTGACGATTTGACAAACCCAGGCGGAGACTTCGTTCATCTAACCAATGGCCTAGCGAGCAGTAAGTCCGACCTCGCAGTGGATATTTTCCAGATCGAGAGCCGGCAGGCGGCAAGCTTCGGCGATCTAAGCTTCAGCCAAGTCGCAGGTTCTGGCTACACCCCCACCTCCACCGTTATCACATTCAAAAACGATCCTAATATTACTATCACGGTGGATGCGCCACAAACTTCTCTTACCGCGGCAAACTTCCGCTTTATATAATCAGCTTCGCAGCCCCTCGCACAGACGGTACTGGCGAGTCGTTCTTGGTGTTGTCCGAACACTTCGCAGGGCGAGCCGGTCCCAGTTGATTATGGCGGCTGGGCAAGAGGCTAGGCTGCAGGCACCATCCTGGACTGACGCGCGCAAAGAGGAGGACTGGGCATGTGCGATCCTGCTGGCGATGCAGGAATGAACAAGCGCAGCGACAACCACAACCGCTGGCTTCACACCGTCATCAGGCCAGCAGCCACCCTTCGGCCCCGTTCCGCACCCATCCCTCCCCGCGCAGCTTATCCAAGTGGGCAATTACGTTCCGCTCCGCCGCGCGCAGCAGGCGCGGGTCCACGTCGGCATACAGCTCCGCCGTCACCGCCCGCGAGGTGCGCGGCACCGTGCCCAAGGCGGCCAGGATTGCCGCCTCCCGCGCCAGCCGGTGGTCCAGCAGCGCCCGCACGAACACGCGCGGCTCCGGGATCGGCGGCCCATGGCCCGGCAGCAGCATCTGGTCGCCGCGCGCCAAAAGGCGTCGCAGGCTGGCGAAGTAATCTGCCATGCCCCCAGGCGCGACTGTGCTGGTGCTCCAGCCCATCACGGTGTCAGCGCTGAACAGCACGCCGTCCGGCCCGGCAAAGCACAGGTGGTCCGGCGCGTGCCCCGGCGTATGCAGCGCCTGCCATCGCCCGACCTGGCAGCCGTCCTGCAACGCCCCGTCCAGCGCAACCGGCATCTCCGGCGCATGCCAGCCGAACACCGGCGCCCCGGTGGCGGCGCGCAGGGCGGCCAGCGCGCCAAGGTGGTCCGGATGGGTATGACTCAGCACGATGCGCGTCACGGGTCCCGCGGCCAGCACGGCGGCGACGTGGGCGGCGTCGTCCGGGCCGGGGTCCAGCACCAGACGGCCGCCGGGTTCGTCGATCAGGTAAGTGTTGGTGCCCCAGTAGGTCATCGCGCCGGGGTTGGGCGCGACGATGCGGCGGATACCCGGCGCGACCGGCAGAGGCACGCCGCGTTGCGGCTCCGGCTCGGTCAGGAACATGCGGTTGTCAGCATTGCGCGTCCGCCTCCATGCACACGGCGCCGCTGGGGTCCAGCGTCCGCATCCGCCACCCTTCCCCATCCGGCCACGCCTGCATCCGCAGCGCCACGCCGTGGAACGCCGGCCGGCGCCCACGGAAGCCGAACCGCGTCACCGGCCGGCCCGGCAGCGCCGCCAGCCAGGTCGCCTGCAACGGGCCGTGCACGACCAGGCCAGGGTAGCCCTCCTCCTCGCGCACGTAGTCCAGGTCATAATGGATGCGATGGCCGTTGCCGGTCAGGGCGGAGTAGCGGAACAGCAGCACCGGGTCGGGCACGACCGCCGCCTCATGCGCGGCGTCCACGGCAGCCGCAGGCGGGGCAGGCTTGACGGCGGCGCCCTCCGCCCCGCGATAGACCAGGTCCTGCCGCTCCCGGATGGCGGGGCCGCCCGGTCCTGTGATGACGTGGCCGACGGTGACGAACACCAGCCGCCCGCTGCCGCCCTGCTTCTCCTCGACGGACAGGATGGTGCTGGTGCGCTCGACCGCGTCGCCGGGGTGCAGGGGAAACAGCAGCGCCACTTCGCCTCCGGCCCACATGCGGCGTGGCAGGTCGTGTACGGGGGGCAGGAAGCCGCCGCGCCGGGGGTGGCCGTCTGGTCCCAGGCCGCCCGGCGGCACCCAGTCCTGGAACAGCGTCCAATGCCAGCCTGGCGGCACCCGATCCGGCACGGGGATGCCAAGGGTGGCGGCCATGCGGTGCAGCATCTCAGCAGATACGGTATCGGTGCGGGTTTCGACGCGGCCGATATAGCTGGCGTAGGTCATCGCAACGCCTGCCCGGTCTGCGGGTTGGTTGCATCCGCATCGGCACTCACCGGTGCGGCAGGGTTCGGCTTTGGCTTCGGGCGATGCACCGCCGGCTTCGGCGCGCTCATCAGCAGATGCAAGTCCACCGCCTTCCCCATCGCCAGGTAGCCCGCCCGGTTCGGATGCAGCCCGTCGCCGGGGCCGCCGACCGTGCTGCCGGGGATGAACTCGGGGCGCATGGCGTGGGTGGCCAGGTCGGCGGTCGCGAGGTCGAAATCTACGATCCCGTCGAACAGCCCGTCGTTGTGGCGGACGAACTCGTTGAATGCTCGGCGCTTCTCCTCCACCTCGGGCGGGATGTGCGCCGGGCTGGTCGTGCCGACGATGCTGGTCAGCGTCGCGCCGATCACCTTCACGCCGGGCAGCTTGGCGCGCAGCCGGGCGACGCCGGACCTCATGCCGTCCCGCACCTGCTCCACCGTTGCGCCGCCATTGGTGCTGAAATCGTTGATGTCCTCCAGCCAGATCACATGCGTCACGCCGGACAGGCTCAGCACGTCGCGGTCCAGCCGGCTGAGCGCGCTGGGGCCGCCGGGGTTGGGATGCGCGGGGGTGTACTCCGCGGGGCCGACCACCTGGTTGCCGCCGATGCCCTGGTTCACTACCCCCATCCGTGCCCCGGCCGCGCGCAGGCGACGCGCCAGCACGTCCGGCCAGCGGTCGTCGCCGTTCAAGGTGCTGCTGGTGCCGTCGGTAATGCTGTCGCCTAAGCATACCACCAGCTTGGCGTCCGGCGCCTGCACATCCAGCGCATCGAGGAAGAACCAGGACGTGGTGCTGTTCGGGAATGCGCCCTCGTCCTCCGGCCCGCCCAGCGACCCGGCGCCGGGGGCGGTCAAGTAGCTGGTTTGCAGCGCCTTGGCGTGCCAGGTCAGCGGCCCCGTCTCGCCGGTCATGTGGAAGCTTGCGGCGAGCTTACGACCTACCAACTCCGGCGCGGTCGGGTTGCCGGCGAAGGGCAGCGCGACGGGGTCCGACCATGCCTCGGCGCCCGGCGCCAGGGTGACGGACTTCTTGCCGGCGAACAGCACGGGGCGGTTGCTGCCGGGCATAATGGCGGCGCCGCTGCTTTGCAGGCCGAGGAAGGCGCCGTCCAGGGTCACGGGCCGCGTGCCGAAGGCGTTGCTGAACCGCAGGCGCACGCGCGGTCCCCATAGCTCCGGCTTCAGCACCAGGCGGAAAGTCTGGTCCTTGGCGCCCGTGTCCGGCGACGGCAGGGTGAAGCGCAGGTCGGGCTGGGCGGTGGCGTTGCCGCTGGGATAGGGGCCTTGGGCGGCGGTCCAGGCGGTGACCCAGTGCTGGGCGTGGGCGGGCATGGCGAGCGTGACCAGGATCAGGGCGGGAAGAAGGGATCGCAACCGGGGCCTCCTGCGGACCCGCGAAGTGTCGCACCCCGTGACAGGGCGGACAACCGGGGCGATCCAGTGCGGCCGCCCTGGGCGCGGAGCAGGATTGGTTCCGCCGGCCTACGCCCACTGGCTCTCGTTCGGCTGCGCGGGACGCGGCAGCACCGGGGGCAGCGCGGCGATGCCGGTGATCTCCACCCGCCACGCCGGATCGGCCAGCACCGCCTGCACCGTCAGGCGCGCGGGCTTGTGTCGCGGGTCCAGCCAGGCGTCCCAAGCGCGGTTCATCGCCGGGTAGTCCGCCATGTCGGCCAGGAACACCTGCACCGTCAGCAGATAGGCCTTGCTGGTCCCGGCCCGGCTCAGCAGGCCGTCGATCTGGCGCAGGATGTCGGCGGTCTGCGCCTCGGCGTCGCCCGAGGGGTCGTCGGGCACCTGTCCCGCCAGGTAAACCGTCGTGTTGTGGACGACGGCACCGGACAGCCGGGGTTCCGGGGCAAGGCGTTGGATCATCGGGTCAGCTCCAGCAGCAGCTCGGCCAGCAGGTCCGGCGCCGTCACCATCGCGTCATGCCCGGCGGCCAAGTCCCGCCAGCCCCACCCCGGCTGCGCCCGCACCCAGGCGCGGTGCCCGGCCAGCGGCGCGTACTCCGGCGTGGTGCAGGCGACGTAGGTGCGCGGCAGGCCGTTGCCCGGCGGATTCCGAAGGTGCAGTGCCGAGTTCAACGCGCCGAACGGCTGCGGCGTCATCCGCCGGCACAGCCAGTCCGCATCCGGTCCGGGCGGCACGCCGTACTCCCCGGGGTCAGGCGGCACGACCGACACGCCGCCCGTCTCCTCCGCCAGGGCGCGGCGGCGGGCGGCGGCCTCGGGGGTGCCCAGCTCCAGGGAGGTGCGGCCGTCGCGCGGCACCACGCTATCCAGGTAGATCAACTGGCGGATGCGCGCGGGCGCCCGGTCCGCCACGCCGGTGATGGCGCAACCGCCGAAGCTGTGGCCGACCAGGACAGCCTCCGTCAGCTCCTCAGCCTCCAGCACGCCAAGCAGGTCGTCGGTGAACGTATCCAGCGTGATGGCGGCGGACATCAGGTGCGCCCGCTCCCCCAATCCGGTCTGCGTCGGCGTGAACACCCGGTGCCCGGCCGCCCGCAACGGCCCGGCCACCCGGGGCCAGCACCAGCCGCCATGGAACGCGCCGTGCACCAACACGAAGTCCGTCATGCCCAGCATCCTAACCCGCCCGGCATCCTAACCCGGTCGTGCGTGGCCCGGTAGTATGGCCCGGGAGCCTGGCCGTGCTATGCGCCCCGCCATGCCGGACATGACGACCGCCACCACGCCGCTGCCCCTCCAGCTTGATCCCGACGGCCCGCTCCGCCGGGCGCTGCGGCGGCAGAAGGCGTTGGCGACCGGGCTGCTGCTCGGCATGGCGGCCCTGATGCTGGGGACGTTCGCCCTGCCGCCGGGGCCGTGGGCGGAGTTCCTGCAGGCGGCGGCCAGGGCCGGGTTCGTGGGCGGGATCGCCGACTGGTTCGCGGTGACGGCGCTGTTCCGCCATCCGCTGGGCCTGCCGATCCCGCACACCGCGATCATCCCGCGGCAGAAGGCGCGGCTGGGGCGGTCGCTCGGGCGCTTCATGGCCGGGCACGTCTTCACGTCCGAGGAGGTGTCGCGCGTGCTGACCCGCCTGGACCTGCCCGGCATCGTCGCGCGTTTCCTGGCCGACCCCGTCGCCGCCCGCCCCGCCGCCGTCGCCCTGGCCGAGATGCTGCCGCGCGTGCTGGCGACGGTGGAGGACGGGCGGGCCCGCCGCACCATGGCCCGCATCGTGCCGCGGCTGCTGGGCGGCCCCGGCGCCGGGCGGATCGTCGCGCGCATGCTGCGGACCCTGGTGGACGGCGGGCGTCACCAGGAGGCGCTGGGCTTCCTGCTCGGGGAGCTGCGCGCGGTGCTGGACAGCCGGCAGGGCATGCTGGAGGGCTTCATCCAGGACAAGGTGCGCGCCCAGGGCGGGCGGCTGGTCGGCTGGGCGCTGGGGTCGCAGGTCGCGGCGCGGGTGATGCTGGTGTTGCGCGAGGAGCTGGAGCGCACCGGCGCCGACGACAGCAGCATCCGCGCGGCGTTCGACGAGTGGGTGCGCGGTGAGATCGACCGCATGGAGAACGACCCCAACCGCGCCGCCCAGATCGGCCGGGCCGTGCGGCGGCTGGTGGCGCACGAGACGGTGCAGGCGTGGCTGTGGGACGTGTGGGCGCGGCTGCGCGTGGCGCTGGAGGCCGACGCCCGCCGGCCCGGCGGCCACACGCTGGGGGTGATCGAGGGGTCGCTGAACAACCTGGGCGGCTTCCTGGCCGGGGACGCCGCCGCCCGCGCCCGGCTGCAGGCGGCGGCGGAGGGCGTGGTGGCCACCCTGCTGCCCAGCGCGCAGGCGCAGTTGGCGGACTTCATCGGCGATGTGGTGGCGGGGTGGGACTCGGACTACATCACCGACAAGCTGGAGCTTCGCGTGGGGCGGGACCTGCAGTGGGTGCGGGTGAACGGGACCCTGGTGGGGTTTGTCGTCGGTGGCGCGCTGTTCCTGGTGCTGCGGGCGGTGTTCGGAGCGGCGGCGGGATAGCAGGCGGCTGCTGGATCAAAGCCAAACACCTGAGAGAACGCTGCCTAGTTTGCTGCCAGCCATGCGGTCGGTGCGTCCCCGGATAGGTCCGTGCAGGGAATACAGATCAGGAGGCTGGCCGCCGTGCAATCGGCACGGCCACTTCGTTCCGCCGCAGCGGCGGGAGGGTCCAGGGCGGGTCGTAGAACCAGGTCATGGCCGGCCCAGATGGCGCCCAGGCGCTGCCGGCCAGCAGGTCCAGCAACCGGGTGCGCTGCGCCACGATCGCGCTGTCGGTGGCAATGCCGGAGAAGCGCAGCACGGCCATCGTCTGCGCGGAGACCGCGACGATGCGGACCCGGCTATCCCGCGGGGCCGGCGGATCCTGCAGGTCGGCGGGCAAGTAGAACTGGATGGCCCAGCCCTCCGCGGTTTGGGCCTGCGTCACCGGCGCGGTCATGGCGATCTGCTGGCCGGCGGCGGACTGCGCCACCGGCGCCGTCATGGCGATGCGCGCACCCCCGGCGTTGCCGCCGAAGATGTAGCCCGCCAGCCGACGGAAGCCCTCGCCACGGGCCGACTCCGCCGAGCCTGGCACGATGGTCTCCGCGGCGGTGCGGGGCGCATACTCCCGCACCTCGGCATCGCCGACGCGCTGCACCAAGCTAAAGCGCGGCTCCTCCGTCCCGGTGCGGATGCCGACGACGGAGCAGGCCGTGACGGCGATGGCGGAGAGCAGCGACATGACCAGGATATAGCGGCCGGCCCGCCTGATGCCAGGCCGCATCACCAAAGCGACGGCCCTGACGCCATCCAGATCGCCGGGACGCTGGGGCGCGCGTCCCCGCCGCCGTGGCGCTGCACGGCCGATAGTGGGCGTACGCCGCAAGCGGTGTAGTCCATCCCCGTCTCCAAGCGGTCACGGATTGCGGTCATCGGGCCTGAATGACGGGCATTGCCTGTGTTGGGGCGCCAGTCTCATCCGGCATGCCTTCGATGTCCAGCACTCGCCAGAGGTGCATCGGCGAGCACGTTGTTTACCTGAAGTATCTTCTGGTATTATGTACAGATTTACATTAGCTTTGTATTCAAGTCCAACGATGCTCGGGAAAAGCAAACAAAGGATAACATCCGATGCCATTCGAGACGTATGCTGCGCTGCTTAACCTCAAGATCATCGTTCCATCCAGCAAGTCGAACTACGTGGCGGTTGAAAAGGCTTAGTAACTGCTCAACCTGGGGTGCACACGGTTTGTCCGCTGAGCGTAGCCTTGATTGCCTGATAGGCGTCGATACCGCGTCGCTTGGCGGTGCCGATGACGGAGCGGATAGCGGCATAGAGGTTGGC
>JAABUX010010631.1_pt1 | contig 10256 bp, 17 predicted proteins | sample 5561851 | NCBI WGS metagenome assembly JAABUX01 (sample SAMN10711883, study PRJNA513361) | rock metagenome | isolation source: Antarctica rocks | place: Antarctica: Victoria Land, Richard Nunatak red sandstone | collected 2016-01-03 | reverse complement strand
CAAACACAAAGGCTACCACGCGCTGCATGATAGCCTGAATACTCTTTCTCACATGGTCGATCTACCAGGGTTTCTTTTTGGCATAGCTCAAGAGCGCAAGATTCAGCACATACCCTATGAAAGAGAGACCAATCAGAAGCCAATTTCCTGTGGTTGTTGCAAAACCAATCACGGCTATGCCAACAAAGACATACGCCGCACAGAAAAATGCAACGGACATCCACATCCTCTTTTCTCCTTTCTTGCTATGAGTTCACGGCTATCCGTTGCTCATACTCCTGTACAGTGGTTGCCGTACAGGAACAGCGATAGGAATACGCGTACTCCGCCGCTCGTTGGAGCGCGTCTTCTATCGTCACTTGACTACTGTCCCAATAGGAGCAATGAGAGGTTCCACAGGAACAGGTATACTTCTCGATAGACACACCTACCTCACTCATCCACCGATGGACGTTGGGAATGCGTCCTGTGATCTCTTCGATCAGGTCGAGAAAATGACGACATCGTTCAGGGTACACATCGCTTTTTGTCGTGAACTGTTGCCAGTGTAAGTGGTCAAAGCGTTGCTCTTGTAGAGCGTGTGCTTGTACATGGTGGAGCGCATCGTCTCGATGGGGATAGTGAGCGGGGACCCATTCGCGGTTCTCGTTGAACCTATGAAGTAGCGTGACACGAATATCTCCATCAGGATAGTCCCCACTGTAGAAGCGCAGGATTTCTAAAGGGATACCACTGCGTATCATCGAACTGCACAACGGCATAGCCGTGTGGGGGTGTTGTACGTGGCATGAGGATTGTTCCTTTGTATGAACATTGCACCGCGCAGGTGCTACCCCGCGTTGGTGCAAAAGAACGGAATGTTTGAGACATTCAAGGGATTGCCGCGCTTCACGCGCTCGGAGTCGATAATCATAGCGACCATGACAACTCGGACAGAAGCACTTGAGCGTGGGTTGAGGATTGAGCGTATCGTGAAGGGTGACATGAGCGGCGTGTAACCACACACGGTAGGTGTTGCCAGTCCGTTTACTTCGTCGCTTTGCCCCGTGTCGTATGTGGCATGATTGACACCTCCAACCCGCCAACTCTTTACAGGTGGTTGCAATCTGCTTCCAGTTGGGCGGGTAGAGGTGCTTGCGTTGGTACATCATGACGCCGTTGCTACCTCGTATTGCTGTTTGAAAGCACGACGAGCACGACGAATGGTAGAGGTGACAGTACAATAAGGTTGTCCAGAGTGTGCGGCGAGTTCAACCGCTTGATAGCCCTGCGCCTGCAAGAGAAGCACATTCCGTTGCATCTCACTAAGTCCAGACAGAGCAAGATGAATACCTTCACGCTTCGCGTAGTCCTCTTGCATATCACCACTCTGGAGAAGCATCCATTCCAGCCCATCATCAGCATCAAGAGAGGTTACGGACCGCCGCCGCCGTTGTCGGAGTACATCATAGACTGTGTTGGTTGCCACGCGATACAACCACGCGTACAGGTTACTTGTATCGAGAGTTGCGAACGCTCGATAGGCTTTCATGAAGGTCTCTTGTGTCAGGTCCTCAGCGTCTTGCGAGTGGTGCATCAAGGCGTACACACGTTGGTAAATGCGCGTGTAGTAGTCGCTGTAGACTTGCTCAAATGCTCGTTGTTGTTCGTCTGTCATGCTTGCACCTCATTGTCTGCAAACCCTTGAAGCAAGTTCTCTAAAAGAGAAAGTAGCTCTTGCTCTAGTACAAGGTCTGCTTCGTAGGCTTCGTCAGTTGGAGTGTGTCTTCCTCGTGACGCCCGATAGTCAAGGTAGGAGCGTTCACGGTGCATCTTGCGAGTAAGCCGTTCATGCACCCCTTGTAGCCATACCCTTGCTTCATCAGGGGTCATCTTGTCGAGTGGCTTGTGATACACGAGTGAGGGTTGTGAAGTGGGAGACGCCGTACTGGTACGAGATGTGGAGCGTTGGCGTTTCTTCATCCCTTACCCCTTCCCTTCTCTCCACAGAGCAACGTCAGCATTGACGCTAGCGATATAGGCCGCTTCATTGTTGTGGTCCTTTGTGGGTGCATACACCGGAATGATCTTCTCGACAGTGTTTAACCCATTGGGGATGTACACCGATGCAATCAATTGATACCAGTCCGTAACCCCTACTGCATACGAGGGATAGGAACGATAACCGCCCGTTGGGTCACAGCGATACCCATACGTGCATCGAATATTTCCGATGCTGTGTGTGCTTCGTGCCATTCCTGCTAGCCCGAATGAGCTTTCATGATGGAAGAATGCGAGAATGTACACAGGGTCAATGCCGTACTTGACACCTTGCTGATACATCACGGTTCCTATCCCCTGTGCAGGGGAATGGGCAAGAGTGAGTATATGGTTTATGAAGGAAGCGGTAACAGTTGGGCGTCCCGTTACCAGATGGGCGTTGACGCTATCAGAGGAGTGATATATAGGTTGTGCGGCAAGGTTTATTGTGAGCGTCGGTCCTTGCTGCTTGGCTTGCGTTGGATAATACACCAACGCAAGCACAACAAGCACACCAACAATTAGAAGAAGACCAAGCGTTTTCATTGTCGGTCCTTTCCCACTTAAAACAAGTGAAGCGCGATATTGGGAAGATGCAACGCGTTAAAAGCACCACTGAGAAGGAGGAAAATCACCGCCGCGACGAGCGCATAGGCAAGAAGTTCACGAGTAGAAATGGTTGTACGTTTGTAGTACAGCACGAACAAAAACGCGCACAATGCAACGAGCGTTGGAAGCCAGGATAGGGATAGTGAAAACATGGGGTTTCTCTCCTTTTGAGAAGTGCAAAGCCCACATGTTACAATGATGCAGACATGTGGGCTTGCCCTCGTGTTGGGTATGGACGGTTCTTTATTCTACTTGGAAGGTTGAGGGAGAACCGTCTGTTTGTGAGGTTGTAGCAGTGCTCTTGAGCACCGTATCAAGGTCTGCTTGACGAATGCGATAGCCTTGACGCTTGCCCGAATGTGGGAGCGTGATAGCTGGTAAGATGTTGTTGGTTATCCAACGTCGTACCGTCGTATCATCGACTCGTAAGCGGCGGGCGACTTCATGAACGGTTAACAAGGTGCTTTCGTTGGGATCGTTGGGCATACTGTTGGTCATAGGTTTGTACTCCATTCTTGGGTAGTGCAGGTGGTTCTAAGAGTTTCGCAATACGAGACGCGCACAGATAGCAAATGAGCACATCTTTCGTGATGTGCTCATTGCCGTATTCCCACACATGAACGTGTGTGGTATTGTTACAAAACTCACATCGCTGGAGATGCTTGGTGAGCGTTGAACGTCCAAAGGCGTGTATATCCTTGGCTAATAGCTCTAAGCGGTTCGCTCGTAGACGTTGCTTGATGATGGTGACTATCACGTAGATCAGCACCACAAGCAACGCGAGACCGCCGATAATGAGCCACGCTGTGAAGGGGATGTGTGGCATAGATTGTTCCCTTTTACTTTACTGACAACTTACATAAGAGCCACAATACAGCAACAATAACCAGACCAATAACGATAGAGCCTACAATGGTGCTTATATCTGGCATGAGTTTGTGTCCTTCCTGCTATGAAACGTGTATCTTTGGTGAGAGTCCAACTGGACGCCCTCTCCCTCTTTTACCGAGTGCTTTTAGCTCACTGGTATAGCGGCGGCGCGTGGTTTCTGGCAACTCTCGAAGTATGTCTTGAGCTTTCCGTAACCCTGATATCGACATACCTAGCAAGACCTTGTGAGCCAGCTTAGAACGGCGTTTCACCTCTAAGTCTGGTAGGTCGATAGACAAGGGTAGCTCGTATGGCTTGGCGAGGTTTCCCGCTCGTAGTGAGAGAACTGGAATAGGTAACACCGTGTTATGCTCAAAACAGATGACCAGTGAGGGAAGCACCTTTGCGAGGTGATACCGCTTTTCGTAGTAGTCGAATGATGCAAGCAGGACGACGGCTTTGTAGTCCTTGCTTTGCATGGTGACGGTGTACATGTTGCCATGAAACGGCTTGATGCTTCCTACTTCGTAGTTATCGCGTCGAGCGAGGAGAAGTCCCATAACATCCTTTTCTTTCATGGCTTTGACCCTTCCTACACGTTACCTACGTCCGTATCCGCGTTCGTTCTTGGTATCATCGTCTTTGAGTGATGCTTCCATCTTGGCAAGAATGGACTCCATCACCATTTCTACGCCTTTGCCAATTTGCTTGCTCATATCATCCTGAATTTTGAGCGTTGCCTTCATCATCTGTTCACGGAGCGCGGCGTTCTTGTCAGCTTCTTCTATAGCGCGTCTTGCGTCGGCTAGCTCCCCCATTGCAGTAGCGCGTTTACGAATGCTTTCAATATGCTTCTGAAGTGACTTGCCACGCCACATCAGCACAAAGCTACACCCTAAATCGACGAGCGCAATTGCGGTTACTCTGATGATTAAGCTAATATGTCCAACGGGCGTATCATTGATAGGTGCTGCACTGGCAAGCTGGTATAGACCAAATGCGGTTGAAGCATTGAGTAGGAACCAACCAAGAACCGTCATACCGAGCTTTGTCCAATCCGCTTTCCCGCTTGAAATCTGTTCAAACGCTCTGCCCATTGCGATAGTGAGCGCGGCTATTGTGACTTCCATAGCGAACGCGATAAGGTACGCTGAGAAGTTCCCCAGGAACGGCGCAAAGTAGCTGCCCAGGTCGTTACCAACCGCAACAACCATGACAAAAGGCACAACATAGCCAGCGAACTGCTGAAAGAAACCGAGCATGCGTTCGCCCATGTTTCTATAATCTTCGTCGTACTCTGCGATGGTATCTTGCATCTTTTCCATAGAGGTACGTGGTTTCACGGGTATCAATACTGGCGGTGCTTGCGTCGGCCCAGGCTGTGCAGATTGCTGTTGTGATGCTTTGCCCTTACTAGAGAATAAGCCAGCAAACCAATTGCCGATAGCTTCAAGCGGTCCTGTATTTGTGTCATTAATCGTTAATAGCGGATTTTGCAACGGTGCTGTAGCTCCAGTATTATCTGGTTGTGGCGGTTGCGTTGGTGGATCAACAACTGGTGAGCCGTTTGGCGGCGTATTCATGTTGTCGTCATCGTCTGGTATATTCATGATTTTCCTTCGTGGTTGTTTTCAACGATTAACAGTAAATCGGGTCTAAAGTTTTGAAATTCGGGTAGAAATCGTAGGTAAATGAGGGTCAAATCTGGCCTATAGGCGTACTTTTTCACCATCAGACCGCCATCAGAAAACCGTTATAATCCATCAGACCGCCATCAGAAAACGGTGTATCAGAATGATTTAACCCTCGCTCACGACTTCCTACTATGCGTTCGCTTTCTGGCTAGCAGCGTGTCTATCACGAACGGCTTTCGCGGCTGCTTCCTCTTCTGCTTCCTGCTGTTTGATGAGAGCGAGACGCGCTTCTGCTTTCATATCCGCTTGTTCCTTGCGAGAACTGGCGAGAGCTTCACGATTGAAGCGAATACGGATACGGTTAATTTCTGGCGATACCAGAGCCACAAGACGTACATACTCATTCATCATGAATAAGCGTCCATCGTCTCGCGCCTTGTCTACGTCCTTTTGCAAAGAGGAAAGCAGACCTTCTAAGTCTTTCAAGTCCTCTTCTGTAGGTGCCATACTGAGTGCTTTTCCATTGACGGTTACGGTGTTTTTCTTACTTGCCATAAAGTAATCTCCTTGTATTTTTTCCGAGCCTTGAACGCCAAAGCTCATGACTACCTACCCTCTCGTGACGATAAGCACTCACGAACTTTGAGAGCATGCACTACTGCAACAAAAGATGTGATGGAACAACAAGACTGAGATGCCAAGAAAGGTGTTGAGCTTGAATATCAAAGAAGGGAACAGGATTGACAACACGTTGTTGTGTCTGCTTTTGCCACTGTCGTACCTGAGCAATCAACGTACAACGAGCTTGTAGCAGGTCCTTATGCGCTTTTTCAGTCACGCAACGCATTTGAGATGTGAGCGTATGCAGCACTGCGAGAAGAAGGGATTGTTGCACATGAACGAGACGTACATTCTTGCTCACATTGTGCTTTCTCGTATCCTGAGTCACATCGTGTCCAGAGGCCCCAAAGTGAGAAGAAAGACACGATTGTGAGACAGTAACATGTCCAAGCGGAACAAGTAGTTCCTCTTCTTGAAACAGTGGTTCCTCTTGTGCTCGTTCACACGTCTGTATAGCGGGTTGTATCTCTGCTGCATGTGCATGCAGCAGCTTCAAGATACATTCTGAACTCTTGCCTTGTACTCGACAATCCCAGGGAAGCGCAGAGCGTAGTTGTGCCTCAGTAAAGAACACAGTTAAAGCGTGTGAACAGAGGTCATCAGGTGATGCAGCAACACGCGCGATGTAGAGATCACCACTACTAGCCACACGTACCAGTTGCAAGTAACATAACCCATCAGAGCTTGCCTCCATGCGTAGGCTTGGAAGCGGAGTATTGTTCTCATCTTTAAGCGAGTCATCGGAAAGAATGGTTGCAGGTGCAACACACGTCCAGTGATAGCCGATGCGTGTAAGAAAGGTTCGTTGCTGTACCATAGAAGTGCTCCTTTACAAACTAGCTAGCGAGATCAATGTCCAGAGAAGCGGACATAGAGACATGTTTATTTCGTCTTGGTAAAGCGAATGGGTTCCACAGAATTTCGTCTGCATGCTCGAAGCGTTCGACGGTATGACATGCAGGACATACAAGATCAACAGTGCGGGAAACTGTCGTATCTCGATTGACGATAGGAGTAAGAAACTGACTTTCCTCTTGACACCAATCACATTGTTTCATGCTTCACCTCTTTCGTTGGTCGTATCATTGCGAACATTCATTTGTTCTTCTGATACAATTTTACGTTTGAAGTGAGCCTGAAACTTGGTCAGTTGGGTCAGTTGTGAGGTCACTTTATAGGTCAGTTTTTGCCTTGATAAATGACCCAATTGACCTATTATCAGAGAAGAGAAACACAGGTAGGTACAGCCTGCTTATGAAGAAAAGAGGTAAGAGAAATTGAGCCATGACACGTCTCCTTGTTGACAGGTCAGGCATCATGTAGCAAAATGCTATTGAGTGCCTAACATTCTTTAGTCGGGATGCAATTGGTTGCTCATTAGGTCCATTGTGTTAGCGCACAATGGACCTAACCACATAATCAACATTAAAAGAGTTATCAATACTTATATAGTTATCATAACATGATACATGCTAATTAGTCAACCCTTATTGGCATGTATGTTATAATTACGCAAGTAAAGATAAATACTGAGGGTATGATATGGCTAACAATATTGATACCAACCGTGAATACATTTCAATATCGCAAGCATCTGAGAGGTCAGGGCTAAGCAATGTTTATCTTGCTCAATTGCTTAGAAAAGGTACATTAGAAGGTGTTCAAATTGTCCGTGATTGGATTATATACACTGACTCCTTAGAGAAATTTCTTGCAACTCCTCGTAAATCAGGACCTAAAGGGCCACGCAAAAAAACTAGCTCTAATGGACATAGTGTTTCTGCAGCCGCAAGCGATAACAAAAAATCTTAGTCTCCTACTTCCCTGCAATTTTGCTGTTGTTATAGTAGAGTAGATAAAATAGTTAGTAAAAATATGTAAGGTTGTTATAGAATATCGCTTTCTGAGGACACTCATGAGTGAGAGCATACACCCGCTCAAAAAGATTCGCATGGAGTTAAACCTTTCACGAGAGGATTTAGCAGTCGCCACGTTACTAAGTTCTTCAACAATTAAACGAGCGGAGAACAACGACCCGCTAAATGATGATGTGATCTCGCAAATATGCGAATATATCTCTAAAGAGTATCATCGCAAAGTATCCATAGAGGAATTAGGGCTAAACAGGCGGCGAAAAAATAGAGCGCATTTAGACAATGCTGATACTACGTTAAAAGTTCCTCGATCTGCTCCCATGAACAATATCCCTTCCCAACAATATACAGAGTTATCAACGTCTGAATCACTAGCACTACAAAACGTATACACTCTTGAAGCATCGAACGATCTTATGCTTCCATCCACAATGATAAAGCTAAAAACTTCAAATGAAGTAAAAGATTGGTCTATTTGGTTTAGTGTTAAGGTAGCGCAAATACTTAAGGTAGTTGGCTTAGGTAACGGACAAACAATTCATTGTGATGATATCCAAACGATTGTAGACCAGGAGATCAAAATGATGGACGAAACATTAAGACAATATCAAATAGACCCTGAACAAAACATCCCACGCCGACAGGCTCTTGCAACAATTGCAGCACTACCTACAACGCTACTTGCTATCTCAGGATTAGCCAATAATTCAATCGTTGAAGAGTTTCTTCCTCAATGTGCAGCTAGCATTACATCTTGTTGGTACCTTATGAAAGGAAAGGGGTTTGCAGCAGTAGGAGAAATTCTTCCACAGTTCGTTCCGTTGCTTGGAACATTAGCCTTACGCCCATCAAAGTATCAGCAGACCGCTGCTCGTCTTGCGACTCAGACATCTATCATTCAGGGAATTTTAGCACAACATCGACTCGATTTTACCAAGAGAGAAGCGCATTGCAGTGATGCCGTTCGCTATGCCCATATATCTCAAGATAACAAGCTTCAAGCGGTATCGCTCATGTACCTGGGATATACGTACTCACACTGCTACTATCCACGCCAACCACAGAAGGCAATACCCGTTTTTCATCAAGCTCTAAATGCTCTTAACAACGAAACGTCGCTTTTGAGAAGTGACATTTTAATGGGATTAGGTGAAGCATACGCACAGTGCAAAGAGGAACAAGAAGCCTTGCGATGCATAGGACTTGCCCAAGAGCACTTTCCTGCATATCCTGAACATGACCCAAGTTTTATCTATGCTGATTGTGGGCTAAACACGCTTTATCAATGGCAAGGCAAAACATACCTACAGCTTGTAGAACACTTCCCAAGTGCAGATTATCAGCAAAGAGCAGCTAAGAGTCTTATGCAAAGCATAGGAATCAATTCAATTTCCGAGCGGTCTACTAATGAAACAATAATTTATCGTGCTGATGCTTCAAGAGTTTTAGGAGAATTGGAAATTTACGCTGCTTCTCTTAAGCAATCTGTTGAAATGGCAATAGATATAGGTAGTCGAAGACGCTATAGTGATGCGTTCTTGGTTTACCAACGGACGCCGCAAGAGTGGATTGCAGAACCACAAATTCAAGCGTTGGCGAAAAATATATTCAAGCAATTACCAGCTAGAAAGGATGCGAGCTAGTGAACGAATTTATACAAGTCACCGTTGCAACTGACGCAGAAGAAGGAGCACATAAGATTGCTGAAATGCTAGTTGAGAAGAGACTAGCCGCAAGTACCTGGGTATCGGGACCAATCACGAGTAGATATTGGTGGAAGGATAAATTAGAAAAGTCTACAGAATGGGTATGTACAATTAAAACGCGAAGGTGCTTATTTAGCAAAGTTGAACAGGCCATTAAGGAAGTGCATACATATGAAGTGCCAGGTATCTTAGCATTGCCAATTGTTGCAGGCAGTGACGACTATCTTGATTGGATTGACCACGAAACTACATTGACTGAAACAAGAGATCAAGCGAGGATGATAAAGGAACAACTTCTACAAGAACTCGTCAACTCACACGAAAAGCTTATAGCTTCCGCATCTGCTGCACATGAACGAGGTGTTACACGAGACGGTGAAAAATGGGGGCCGCGTGAAGTTGTAGCACATATTACAGGATGGGAAGCCAACGCCATCATACGTGTCCCTAATACCCTTGCTGGCGCACCTTTCAGTAAGTACGATCAGGAAGCTTTCAACCATGTGGTGATAACGCTTGTGGGAGATCAATCGTTTGAGAAAGTTTGTGATATCCTTCGTCAAACATACCAACGCAATGTCGAGATGCTAAGAAAGCTTGATACTAGTGCCTTTGTTCTAGGCAACTATGCCTATGATCGTACCAAAGCAGCAATTAGTCATAACTATGAACATGCCCAAGAGTTAGATGAACTGGTTAGAGAAATACGCACAGATGAATCCACAGTTAATGCCTAACGGAGAGAAACTAAATGACTTGCGTAAAGGGTTACTACAATGTAGCAATTGTGTAGCAACGCGAACACATAATCATGTTCCGTAGCACCATTTCACACGCAAAAGGTCGAGAAATCAAGCACATAGAACATCTCCAAGAACACCCAAACACAAGAGACCAATAGTTCAAATCTTCTCACCCCGATT
>JAABUX010010630.1_pt1 | contig 10257 bp, 14 predicted proteins | sample 5561851 | NCBI WGS metagenome assembly JAABUX01 (sample SAMN10711883, study PRJNA513361) | rock metagenome | isolation source: Antarctica rocks | place: Antarctica: Victoria Land, Richard Nunatak red sandstone | collected 2016-01-03 | reverse complement strand
CCTGATGGACGGCTCTGTCTCGACACTTGCCCCGATCTTTGCCGCCGCCGGTTTGACTCACCGCCCGCTGTCGGCCTTCTATGTCGGGCTGGCGGCGTCCGTCGGCGCGGGCATCAGCATGGGCCTTGCCGAGGCGCTTTCCGATGACGGCGAAGTGACGGGACGCGGCAATCCCATCGTGCGCGGGGCGATTACCGGCCTCGCCACCACTGTGGGCGGAATGCTGCACACGCTGCCGTTTTTGATCGCCGTGCTGAGTGTTGCGCTGCATGTGGCTTACGGCGTCGTAATCGTGGAGCTGCTCGCCATCGCCTACATCCGCTATCACTTTATGAAAAGCCCGCTGGCTCAGACCGTCGGACAGGTCATTATCGGCGGCGGGATTGTTTTTGCCATCGGCCTCTGGCTGGGCCGAATCGGGGCGAATTAACTGTCGCGCAGGAACATTTCCGTGACCCAGAACTGGCCCGCCGGGTCGCGGTACACGCCGACGCCGACTTTGGTGAAGCGCGGCTCTAAAATATTTTCCCGGTGGCAGGGACTTGCCATCAGGCTTTGATGCGCGTAGCTGGCATTGTAAACGTCATTGGTCACGCTGGCGAAAAAGATGTTCTCTCCGACCAGCGCATTGTCCGGCTTCTTTTCGCCGTCTGCGTTCAGCACATCCAAATAACGGTCTACCGGGGTCGCCGCGCCGGGCGTTGGCGAGCGGTGGTTGAAGTAGTTCAGGTCGCACATCTCGCGGGAATGGGCGCAGGCGGCTTCGCGCAGCAAGGGGTCTTCTGCCAGCGGCCCGAAGCCGCGTGCTGTCCGCTCCGTATTGATCGCCGCCACCAGGTCTTCTTCTTCCCGCATGATCTCCTCCGGGCTGTCCAGAGTAAGAGTGGCTTTCAAGGGGATTAGTCGCCGGCTTGACGGCGAAGGCAGCGTGTCTGTGCCAAACGACGGGATCGGCGGAATGTTAATGGTGAACGAAAGGCTTGTTTTCGCAGCAGGCTTAACGGCCTGCGGAGAAGCGGGAACTTGGGCGAGAAGGGTCGCAGCGAGGAGGAGCGGAACGAGCATCGGTAAGTTGCCTTTCCAGGGTGACAGCAAATCCACGGTGACAGCAAAATGAACAGCAGGTTACAGCAAATCCATTATAACACGGCTTTTGCTGGGAATGACAAAAGAAAACCTGGTAAAAATACCGGATATTTTTGAGGAGTTTACGCGGCACCGGGCTAATTATTAAGGTCGGCCGCTCAAAAAGAAGTGCAGGCACGCAAAAAGAAGTGCAGGCACGCAAAAAGAAGGGCGGCCATGGGGGGCCGCCCCTACGGGTATGAACACGGTCACGTAGGGGCAGGCCCCCGTGCCTGCCCTTTCTCTCCGCGCCTGCCCTATCCCGATTTACGCAAGAGGTCTTTAACCCGTCACCCTGCTTCGCTTTGGGGCCAGTTCTCCGGCAGGGGAGCGGGACGCTGAACCGTGCTTTGCATTGTGTAGTAGCGGCTTTGCTCGGAGGAGTCCAAGAAACCCCACATGGCTTCCAGAACATGATATGTCAGCTCGCCGCTTGCGCGGGCCGGGCGGCCTTCCTGAATGGCGTAGGCCATATCGGCGACGCCGAGGCCGCGGCTGTTTTCGGCGTACCCGTGCGTCAGCGGCACGTCTTCCCAGCCCGCTCCGCTCCGGCTCACTTTGACGACGCCGCCGAAGCTGTTGGGGTCGGGAACCGAAAGCGAACCGAGCGTGCCGTGAATCTCAATCGGCGGCAGGGTGCTGGACCAGACATCGAACGACGTAATCAGCGTCGCCACCGCGCCGCTGGCAAAGTCGGCGGTTCCGGCGATATGGGTGGGCGTTTCGACGGTGATGACCTGCCCGTGCTTCGGCTGGCTGGTGACGGTGCGCTCACTGAACGCCTTCTGGGCCGAGCCGGCGATGCGCGTGATCGGTCCCATCAGCGACACCAGCGCGGTCAAGTAATACGGTCCCATATCGAACAGCGGGCCGCCGCCGGGCTTGTAGTAGAACTCCGGGTCCGGGTGCCAGGTTTCGTGGCCGTGGCCGAGCATAAACGCGGTGGCGGCGACGGGTTCTCCGATGAGGCCGTCGTCAATGACTTTGCGGCAGGCTTGCAGCCCTGCGCCGAGAAACGTATCAGGAGCGCCGCCGACCCGCAGGCCTTTGGCGTTCGCGGTTTCCAGCAGTGTGCGGCCCTGCTCGCGGGTCAGCGCCAGCGGCTTTTCGACGTAGGTATGCTTGCCGGCATCGAGCGCCGCTTGGCAGACCTCAAAATGCGCTTTTGGAATCGTGAGATTCACGACAATCTGGATTTCGGGATCGGCCAGCAGCTCGTCCACGGAACAGGCTTTAGGGATGCCGTACTCGGCGGCTCTGGCTTTGGCGCGTTCCAAGTCGAGATCGGCGCAGGCGGCGACTTCCAGAATATCCAGCCTTTGGGCGGTCTGGAAGTAGATGCTGCTGATGTTGCCGCAGCCGATGATGCCGATTTTAACGGGGGAAGTTGTCATATTTTTATCGCTCCTTTTCTCGTAGTTCTTATTCTGACTCTAAAGCCACCGCGCATTCGGCCCGAAGTCTGCGCGGTAGTAATCGCTGACATGCGTGCCGGGCGGGAAAATCGCGTCAATCTGCCTGCTGTCGTCTGCCGTGACCGTAATTTTCTGCGCTGCCAGATAATCCGTCATCTGCTCCTGTGTGCGCGGGCCGATAATCGGGCTGATCACGCCGGGCTGGGCGAGGCACCAGGCGAGAGCCATCTGGGCCGGAGCGACGGCCCGCGCCTCGCAGAACTCCACATATTTCTCCACTGACGCCAGCGCCGCGTCATTGTCCCGGTGATTGAACGCGCCTTTCTCGTAACGCGCCCCGGCAGGCCGCGCTTGATTAAGCCGGTACTTGCCCGACAGCAGTCCGCCCGCGATAGGCGCCCAGGGAATAACCCCCACCCCATACGTGCGGCAGAACGGCAGCAGCTCGCGCTCAATCCGGCGGTCCAGTAGGTTGTAGGGCGGCTGTTCACAGACAAATCGGTTCAGCCCCAGCTCTTTGGACACCCACAGCGACTCCATCACCTGCCAGGCCGCAAACGTGCTGGTTCCGAGATACCGAACTTTACCCGACTTGACCAAATCATTTAATGCCCGCAGCGTTTCGTCAATCGGGATCGCGGGCTGCGGCCTATGGATCTGGTACAGGTCAATATGGTCCGTTCCGAGCCGCCGCAGGCTGTCCTCGCAGGCTTTGATGAGGTGGAACCGGTGGCTGCCCCAGGCATTTGGGTCTGTGTCATCCATCTTATTGAAGCCTTTAGTCGCCAGAAAGACTTTGTCCCGCTTCCCATCCCGCGCCAGCGCCTTGCCGACGACGGTTTCCGAGCCGCCCCGTGAATACACATCGGCGGTGTCTAGAAAGTTAATCCCGGCGTCCATCGCCTGATCAATAATCGCAAACGACGCCGCTTCATCCGCGTCATCCCCAAAGTTCATGCACCCCAGGCACAGCGGGCTAACCCGCACCCCGGTTCGTCCCAGCATTCGGTATTCTGTCATAAGTTACTCCTCTTGTTCCGGCGGGCGCACCACCCGCAGTTTGCGCTCGGTCGCAACCACAAGGCAGCCGTGCCATGTCTCGACAGGCTCCATCTCAAACAGCAATCTTACGATTTGCAGCAGCGCCAATCGCCCTGGATCACGCAGGCGAAGCAGCAGAATGCTGTAATGCGTTCCCGGCACAAACTTCTGGCTGTCCGAAAAATCCAAATCCTGCGTGATCAAGAACCGGCCTGCTTGCTGCGCCGCATCCCAAACTGTCTCGTCGTCTTGGCCCGTCAGGTTTTCCTGCGGCACAGTGTCCGTACCATGCCCAAGTTCCGCCAAAATCGGCACTAACGCTTCCGGCAGATTTTCGTCTAGCTTGATGTTCATGGGAGGGCTTAGGCGGCTTGGCGCAAAGGCAGATCAGGAATGCCGCGCACGGGCATATCTTCCGCCGCCGAAGCCGCCGCAAAAGCGATGACTGCACGGACATCTTCTTCCGTCACTGTCGGGAAATCCTCAACGATTTCGGTTACGGTTGCACCTTCCCGCAGACTGGCAAGTAAAGTTCGCAGCGTGACGCGGGTTCCGGCAATTACGACTTCGCCGCCGCAAACTTTGGGATCACGGCTAAAATGCTGCTGATAATCCATCATACAGTTTCACTCCTCGCTCTAGTATCTCGCACTCTAACGACGCATAAACACGGCTAAACCTGTTTACCTCGCTCTGCGTCTTCACCAAAATATCTTTCGGGATTGGTAAATCTCGCAGGCATTGCCGCGCCCGCAGCCCGCGTTCCAGGCGCGACTCCGCGCTGTCCGGCACGATGACAAGCAAATCCACGTCGCTGTCTTCGTGTGGCTCTCCCCAAGCATGGGAGCCGAACAAGTAAATCTGGCACGGCTGGAACTCGGCCACCAAGCGCCGGGTCATCTCCTGCAAAATCGTTTCCACGTCAGCGATCATGTTTTACTCCTAATGATGTTTACGGCTGATACTCCACCGTCAGCGCTAATGCTTTGGCAATCTGTGCAAGAGTCTCCTCTGAAAGAGTGCCAAGCCTATCGCTAAATCGTTCCAGAGAAGCGCCGCGTGTTTGGAAGGCATCGGCAGCGGAGAGCTTTGTCAAGCCATTTTCCTGTGTCGCCTCCACTTGCGCCATCCAGGCAAGACGAGCGTATCCTTCGTTCCAGCCGGTCAGCGGCACAATCAGGCGCAGGGGCAACCGGCCCAAGCGATTGGAACTGATTACGACAGCAGGGCGCGTCTTCTGCATTTCCGCCCCGCGTGTCGGGTCCAGGTTTACCCGCCAGACTTCGCCGCGTTTGGGATCAACCGGCATGGTAATCCTCCAAAATCGGGTCGTCATCCAGAGCCGTAAATGCGGTCAACTCACGCTCCGCGACAGGCAAGGCCAAATCGGCCTCATAAAGCGGAGCGGCATGAGTGGCCTGTGCCTCCATAATCCGGTAACGCTCGGCCTTCGGCAGCGACATCAAGTAATCGGGGTCGGACTCGCGGGGGCGGCCCGTGTTCCCCGACATCTCGCGGCTATTGTCCCGGCTGAACGGCTCGTCCAAAAACGGCCTCAGTAAGTCATTGACATCCTGACCGCTGAGGGCGGCTTTTTCGCGGAGTTTGTTCTCGATTTCAGGCAGCAGTTCAATCATTACTTTCCTCTTTCGTGATGCTATGCTTTCTCTAGTTTGGCGAAGCCGAGGTCCAGCTTTTTCATGCCGACGGCTCCCATAACTGGACTTTGACGATGGTAGGGCTGTCGAAGCCGACGATGAAGAAGTGCCCCAAGCATCCGCTAATCCGTCTTAGACTGACGTTAAGATGATGCTCACGCGATGCCTCCTGTCTCAGATTCAAGAACTGCCAGTGCTTGAGCAATAACGGTGGGTTTTACATAGAGGCGTCCGCGTGTCGGCAGATCATGGAGAGCGGTTTGAGCAGTCTCTTGAGAAACAAGGCCGGCATGAAGGGCTTCCACAATCAATCCAATAGAGCCGATAAACGGCAGTACGAGACTTCGGCATACCTGCCGCGCTCGGTGGTCGTCGCTGAGAATTAAAACTTGATCCTCTTCGGTTTTCGTCAGAGCATAAGACAGTGCGGCGATCTCCCCCGTATGAAGGCGCTTGCCTTCTAGAAGAGGAGAAATGGGAACACCAATTACGGCATGGCTCAGGCGGTCGTCTGAGAGGGCATCCGGCGCGTAGGCCGCAACTTCCTGCCGCACAGCGTCCACCACTATAATCTCCTGCGGCGGCAGCGCCCAGAGAAGCGCGTCCACCCAAAACAAATGGAGGATCGGTCCGGCATCAGCGATGACAATCATTTGATGAACCGCTTTCCATTGGCCCATGCAAGCTCGTGCTGAATTTCCTCCTCGGTCCAGTCTTCCCCTTCTCGCGGATAATCCTCTGGTTTGAGCAGGTTTGCCGTGCCATTCGAGCGAGGCACTTGCTGCAAAATCAGGCGCAGATAGTCGTTGACATCTTTGCCGTCAAGGGCGGCATTTTCGCGCAATTGGTGTTCGACATCGGGGGCTAGTTCGATCATTTTCGTTTTCCCTTTCGTAATTCAGGCTTTTTTTCATGTGGCGAAGCTAGAGGCCCGCTTTTTAGTGGACGGCATCAATCGCGGTCAGCGCTTGAGCAATGATCTTGGAGTTGACATAAAGCCGGCCTCGCTCCGGTAACTCTTGCAGGGCGGCACGGGCCGTTTTCTGAGTTGCTCGCCCTTCTTGTACGGCTTCGATAATGAGGCCGACAGAGCCTTTGACGGTCAGCGAAAGATCGCGGCAGGCGCGGCGGCCCCGAAGCTCATCACAAAGAACCAGCACTTCTTCTTGCGGCAATGTCAGCGCATAGGCAAGCGCGGCCCTTTCGCCGTCGTCAAGGTTTCGAGTGGCGAGACTGTCCGGGACTTCAACGAGCGTTGAAACGTGTCTCATCCGGGCGTCATGGAGCGATTCGGGGGCGTAAGAGACAATTTCGCGCCGGACAGCCTCCACAACGAAAATCGGCTGCGGGGGCAAAGCCCATGCCAGGGCATCTACCCAAAACAAATGCAGCAACGGTCCTGTGTCAGCGATAACAATCATGGTTTGCCTCGCTGCCGAAGCGCCTGCTCAATTTCGAGCCGCATCTCTTCTTCGGTCCATTCTTCGTCTTCTAATGGCGGCAGCGAAGAGTAGGTACTTTCCGGGCCGTCCAGCAGGACGCGCACAGACTGACCTTCCGGGAGATGAATAGTGGGCGGCAGCTTAATCTGCCCCTGTTCGACAATTCCGATGACTTCTACCATAATGACGCTCCTTGCGTAATGCTACGCTGTCTCATACTATGCTTTCTCTAGTTTGGCGAAGCCTAAGTCGAGCTTCTTCATGCCGACGGCTCCCATGAACTGGACTTTGACGATGGTTTGGCTGTCGAAGCTGACGACGAAGAAGTGCCCCAAGTATCCTCTAATCCGTCTTAGACTGACGTTAAGATGATGTTCATGGTTGGGTCATGGTTGGGTTTTCAGCGTTTCAATAGTCCGAGCGATTAGCGCCGGTTTCACATAGAAACGCCCTCGTGTCGGCAGCTCAATAAGAGCAATCCGCGCGGTGTCTTTAGAAACGTCGCCTCGCTGAAAGGCCGCCGAGATGAGGCCTAGTGTACCAGTCACCGGCAGTGACAGCGCCTGGCACGCCCGGCGTGCCTGCTGGTCGTCGGAAAGAACTAAGACATCGGATTGGCTCATCGCGTAGGCGAGAGACGCTTCTTCGCCAGAGTCTAGCTGTCGCTGCGCTAAAAGTGCGGGAACAGCAACGGTGTCAGGAACATGTCGCAAGCGTCCGTCTCGAAGCGCGTCCGGTGCGTAGGAGGCAACCTCGCGCCATACTGTTTCCACAACGACAACTTCCTGCGGCGGTAAGGCCCAGGTCAAAGCGTCTACCCAAAATAGATGCAGCAGCGGCCCTGCATCAGCAATGATAATCATGCTGTTGGCCTTTGATTTCGTGCCCAGGCTAAATCAATTTCCAAGTCCTCTTCCGTCCAGTTTTTGCCCTCATCCGGATAATCCTCCGGCTTGAGCAATTTTGCCGTGCCATTCGAGCGAGGCACCTGCTGGAAAATCAGGCGCAGATAATCATTAACATCTTTGCCGTCAAGAGCGGCATTTTCGCGCAATTGGTGTTCGACATCGGGGGCCAGCTCAATCATTGATTTCTCCTCTTGCGAATTACGCTTTTTCTAGTTTGGCGAAGCCTAAGTCGAGCTTTTTCATGCCGACGGCTCCCATGAACTGGACTTTGACGATGGTGGGACTGTCGAAGCCGACGACGAAGCCGTCGCCGAAAACGGCATGATGGACTTTCTCGCCGAGCGCGAACGGCAAAGCTTTGGAGTTCGTCGGTGCGGCGGCGGCTTTGCGGGCGGAGTCGCGGGCCAAATCGTCCCACTTGGGCGCGGTCTGCGATTCCGGGCGGCGGCTGCCTTCGGTGAGGGTCGGCATGTAGTCTTCAATGGCTCCCCGGCGGGATGATTTGGCGAGAAAGAGGCCCATCGGGATCTCGGAAACGAAGCGGGACACGGGGTTGCGCTGGGTGTTGCCGAAGATCATGCGGGAGCCGGCATACGACATAAACAGCTCTTCTTTGGCGCGGGTGATGCCGACGTAGCACAAGCGCCGCTCTTCTTCGAGCTCGGTCTGGCTGCCCATTGCCCGGAAGTGCGGGAAGATGCCTTCTTCCAGGCCCGTCAGAAAGACGACGGGGAACTCCAAGCCTTTGGCCGCGTGCAGGGTCATCATAGTCACGGAGTTCGCGGTGTCTTCTAAGCTGTCAATGTCGGAAACAAGCGAGACGTTTTCGAGAAACGCCGACAGCGACGGGTTGCCGTCCTCGCCGGACTGCTGCTGCTCGAACTCTTTGGCGACGGAAATCAGCTCGCCGACGTTTTCCACCCGCGACTCTGCCTCCTGCGTCTTGTCTTTTTTCAGGTCTTCCAAATAACCCGTCGTGTCCAAGATGTTCTGCACCAGCGCCGAGACCGGCTGCGTGTCGCGCTTGGCGCTCAGATACTCGATCATCTTGACAAACGCATGGATGCTGTTCTTGGCCCTTGCAGGCAAATCAATCTCATTGGCCCGGCGGCAGGCGTCCCAGAAGGCGATTTCGTAGCGCCCAGCGAAGTTGTTGATCTTCTCAATGGTTGTCGTGCCGATGGCCCGCGCCGGGACATTGATTATCCGGCGCATGGACAGCCCATCATACGGGTTCATCAGCACCCTTAAATACGCAATCAAGTCTTTGATCTCACGCCGCTCGTAGAACCGGACGCCGCCGACGATCTTGTACGGAATGCGGTAGTTGATGAACTGCTCTTCTAAAGCGCGTGACTGGCTGTTGGCCCGATAAAGCACGGCATAGTCTTTGTAGTTGCGGTCGCCCGAAATCGTCCCTTCGCGGACGACATTGACCACGGCGACGGCTTCTTCGACTTCATTGGGCGCTTCCACCAGCGCAATGCTTTCGCCTTCAATGTTCTCCGTCCACAGCCGCTTGTCCGCCCGCCCCCGGTTGTTGCGGACGACATGGTAGGCGGCGTCGAGAATGGTTCGCGTGGAGCGGTAGTTCTGCTCTAATTTAATAATGGTGGCGTTGGGGAAGTCGCGCTCAAAATTTAAGATAATCTGGACGTTCGCGCCCCGGAACGCATAAATGGAATTGTGAACGACAATTCCTCCGGCGATATAGTTGCGAAGATTAGCAACCGACAGGTCATACGTCTTGCCGGTATATTCCTCGTCGGTGATGGACACGATTTGAGAGGAAAGCACCGTAGGAGCGTGGGAATGAATTCCTACGCTGTGGGGCGCAGACGCCGATTGTCCACCTTCGTGGACAGAAGACATACCCACGCCGCCGCTCTGGTCGTTATTATCCTTGTCCGCGAAGGCGGACACTGGGCGCTTCGCCCCACAGCGTAGGAATTCATTCCCACGCGCTTCTTGGCCTTCGGCAACAACTGGAACCTCATGCCATATTGTCAAGAAATTGGCGTGGTTCGCTTCATACTGCTGGCCGACTTCCAAAGCGACCGAGATTGAGTCCAAACTGCCTCGCGCCTGGAGTTGCCTTGCGTAATCCCAGGCTTTGTCATAAACGGTGAATGTATCTTCGTGATAGTTCTCTCCAACAGCAGCGCCAACATGAAAGGCAGTGGTTTGGTTCTTACCGGGTAACATCTGAAAATGAACTGGGTTCATGTCCTTGTACCACTCTTTGCCGGTACTTGCCCATACATCATCCGGTGCAGTATCATTGAGGGAGCCAAACATAACATGGTTGGGCGTGACGCGCACGGTTGCGCCCTGTTGCGTCTGGATGTTGCGGACTGGCCCGGCGTACTCATTGACCATGACTTTCTCGACAACTGCCTCCGCCATAAATGTCCCGCCGCAGGCGGCTAACACGGTGTCGCCTTCTTTGATCTGCTCGACGGGGACGTAGCCGCTGGGGGTCAAGATGGGGGTGCCTTCGACGACGCATTGGTCGTCGTCGCCGACGACGCAGATGTTTTTGTGCTTGCCGCTGAATAGCGTCAGCAGTTGGTACTGGCTGTCGTTCACGTCTTGAAATTCGTCGCAGTGGACGTAGTGGAAGCGGTTCTGGTAATGCTCGCGGGCCTTCTCGGACTCCCGCAGAAGC
>JAABUX010010629.1_pt1 | contig 10257 bp, 9 predicted proteins | sample 5561851 | NCBI WGS metagenome assembly JAABUX01 (sample SAMN10711883, study PRJNA513361) | rock metagenome | isolation source: Antarctica rocks | place: Antarctica: Victoria Land, Richard Nunatak red sandstone | collected 2016-01-03 | reverse complement strand
GAACTACCGAGGGCTGGCATCCTTCGGTCCTCGTAGCCCACCTGCAGGTAGCAAGCGATCCTTCAACCTCCATTATTAGTGTATGTTGTGTGTTGTAGGCGAGCCAATCGGCTCAACCGGCCTCTCACCGACCACTGGGGGTGCAGGAGGAAGAGAGATCAATAGATCAATAGGGGGGTTATATGATCATTGAATGCATCAATGTGACAAGTTGATTTGGTACCGTTCCTTTGACGTCTATGTTGTTGTGCAACATAAGGTACGTATCGTAGAAGGGGTTCACCTGGCGACCGTCGACACCTAGTGTCCGTTCAGCCTTATAGGGCTCACACCCTCGACTTCCAGGGGTTTCCCGGCCCTAAAGCCCCTAAGCTTGGGGGCTACTAGGCCCCTGCGTGCATGATCTACGCGCGCACAAGGGCCCCACGCATAAACCCCCTGCTGTTATTACCACCCCTAAAAATATCGTATTACGTATTGCCTAGCGGCCTACCCGCGCACCGTTTACCCAACGAATTCAGTTAGGTTGACCGATACTAGGTCTATCCAGGGTACACCTCCTAAACGTTGCCATCGATTATGAACATTAGAATTTAGGTGGCGAATCATACAACTTCCTAAGGGAACCGTACCCTGGAGCTTAGGGCGCTTAGTGCCCCGTTAGCACGCCCTAGGGTTAACGATGTTGGGCCTAATTTTACGGGCATGAACCCTATAAGGCTGGACGGCTACTAGGTGAACCCTTCTAAGCTAACTGCGCTACAGGGCGGGATGGTCGCCTTGACACCCGCCCGTAATTTGATCCTCGATATCTCACATTCCTGTCTTTCATTGCTCCGCAACCCGCACAACGATCTTGCCTCTAGCGCGTCCAGTCTTCATCCTCTCAAATGCCTTGACTGGGCCTTTATCCTCCATCCCAAACACCTCATCAATGACCGCTTTCACCTTTCCCTCTTGCATCCAGCGTCCCAGTTCCATGGCCTGATCGTAGTTATTGACCACTTTTAGGAATTCAAATTTCGCCGTTCCTCCACCAAGAAATTTAGGCCACAGGGAGCGAGCTGCCAATGCGCGTATATCGCCGAGGCCGAAGCCTGCTGCAGGTTGCACCCACTTGGCACCCTCCTTTAGGAAGTGGCGTGCTTGCCAAAACAACTCCGCAGGCGTTCCCACATTGTCCACCACCAGGTCAAACATTCCAAGCCGAGTCAATTCTGCCGCCAGATCCTGCTTCTTGTAGTCGATGACCTCATCTGCACCAAGGCTTTTGCATAAGTCGACGTTTGGGGTAGAGCAGCTGGCAACAACGAAGCAGCCTTTGACTTTGGCAATTTGAATCCCAAAGGTGCCCGTGCCGCCGCTGCCACCATTGATGAAGATACGCTGGCCAGGCTCAACGTTGGGAACAATGCATTGATAGGCTGTCATCCCTGCAGTAGCAACCCCAGCAGCGTGATCTGGAGAGACGCCTTCCGGCACAGGTACGCAACCTGCTCTTGAAGCCACGATATACTCGGCCAGAGGGCCAAACTTATTCGGGCGGTCCACCCTGCCAAAGACTAGCTGACCAGGCCTTAGATCTTGAGAGGAGACTTTCTTCGTATTGGGACCGGTAGCAATGACACGACCGGCATAGTCCTGACCAGGGGATGCCGGCTGTCCGATGAGAAAACGACTGACAAAAGGGACTTCAGGGAATTTGTAATCGACAGGGTTGAGCGTGGCGCTTATCACCTGTACGAGGGTTTTATCTGCCGGCAGCGAGGTCGCATTTGATGGCAAAGCGGCCGTGGGGTTGTACTTCAGGTTTCTCTCAAGACCACCGGTAGTCTGCGAATACTGCCAAGCCTTCATTTGTCTAGGGATGGAGGATGTCATTGTGATTTTGATAGCTGCCAATGATGGAACTTCCCAGGTTGATGGAATTATCAAGGGATGTATATTATCAGAATATCAAAATAACACCAAAACGCCAAGACGCCAAGGCTCTAGTAATGACGTCCTGCAATGGTCACGTGCACGCCATCGGGTTCGGCTTCGGGTAGTTATCTTCCCGTCCCGATTCTAATTGAGCCTCCTAATGAAGATGACTAATTCAAGGTTCTCACCCTGAGCACTTTAATATGTTATGGTAACTCTAAACCTGTACAAGGACCCTTCGCAACTAGGTCAATGTTCTTTTGCTGATACTCAACATAATACGTGTTAGCCTTCGATTCGTGCTTGGCTCTCCTTACATGATTATCACGATGTTCTATTACTCTTCTAGTTCTAGAAGGGTTCACCTAGAAGGGGCGCGTACCCGGAAGAGGCTCAGCCCTATGGGGTCACTAGCTTTAATTAGCCCTAGAATATATCTCCTACCATTCACGTTCTATTGTACTCTATTAATTAAGTAATATCTATAAAGTTAATATTAGAGTAAGTCGGTAGATTATAAGAACTATTAAAGACGATGTTTATGCTGTAGATTACTCTAGTTGCCCTGTTACCCTGTAGAGTGCGCCCCTTCCAGGTATGCGCCTCTTCCAGGTGAAACCTTCTAGTCCCAGAGCATCAAAGCCGTGAACTTCATCGGAATATTGGTGCTTTGCTTTTCCGGTGACTATTCTGTGCTCGTGCCGTTTTCCCAAAGATCAGCATTTCCCACGGTATCATCTTCCAAGCGTTGGGAATATTCACTTCTGCGACCTATCTGGAGTGTAGTAGATATCCTGCTATTCGACCTTTTGTAATACATATCCATCGCGAACTAACAAATTCGCAGATTGCTTTCCTCTGCTTAACATCACTAATCTTGGACACCTGGTACAATTCGTGGAGAAGATGTATCTCGATGCAGTATGAAACGCAACGGTAACGAATAATCTAGAATAATAGGTAGTATCAGCCGACTACTCAGGAAACGTACCTAGGTGGAATATGAGCTAGGATATTGATATACTGACCCTTCTAGTGTTCACCGTATCAGCAAGACAACACCAACCTCGTAAGGGACTTTACCTCCAGCATCGGGATTGAGTACCTTCACCCATGGCATCATGAAATCCAGCTCAATATACTGAAGCTCCAATAACCTTTGCCGCTAGAACGATAATGGAGTCTATCTTTACAGTGTACATGTCAGTCTCACAAGCCTCCTTTCCTGGCTGAACTACGCCCATAATAGCAATCCCGTTCTCCGTATGAAGGATAAACATCTTCCGCTTAAAATTCTCGTCTCGCACCACATTGCTTCATCTAAAACTGGAGTCCAGCTTGTCAAGCTGGCAAGCTGAAAGTTACGGAAGTGTAGGCAGCGTCATGATCAGACACCGACCTTCAGTTGAATTGATTAAACCATATCCGTATTGCGTAATAAGGTCATTACATCGGTCGTCATACCCAATTTTCATCGACATCTCATAGTGAAGCTCGTTTGCCTGAAAAAACAAGCATTACAGTGCGTCAAGTGTTGAGAGCACCCAGTTCTTGCTATCCTTGGTTGACATTCTGAACACCTGCTATAAAAGCTGCATATCTCTCAAAAGGCCTGTGCGCAATTCTATTCTCGTCTCGAAAAAAAGCTCTCATCATGCGTATGGTATCAGGCCGCCGCATCGAAAGTACCGCCGAGTCCATCGCAATATGTGGCTCTCGCTGTAATCGGGGCCCCCTGAGTCGCAAGCTCCTATAGCGCTCAGGCTTGCACTCAACAATTCGCCAATTATCGCGTCGCGCCAGTGCGCTAGTGTTGTGCGCATACTTTACTCTGCATTTGGTGCCTCGCAGAGCTCAGATACACGCGTTGGGAGAGATCATGAATATGCAACAACGTGTGCTCTTGAAGAATGTCTTGCGTCCTGACCTTGCCTTGGCAATAGCCAGCGAGAACCATACACCCCTATCATGCAATTCAAGGGCCAGAATAGAGTCGCAATAGCTTTCAGTCTCCTCGCCTTTGTGATGCTATCTTCCCCAGTGGCGTCTTCGCAAAGTAGCGAACTTATCCCCAATACCCTTCATTACCCACAGTCTTCTCAAAGTAGTGGCACCTCCGTCATATTATACAGTCCTCCCTCCACAGGTCAGTCTCAAAAACCTAAGAGGACAGACATTGTTCGCGATAGCACCTGTAGATTCTCAACGATAGGGTGGCGTATGCACATCCTCAACGCCTCCGTTTGCCTACCATCACCCAGCGCCATATCGGGTTTGTCTGAAATGTATACACAAATTCTGAAAGTCTTGTCCGACAACTCCTCGTCCATACAGGCTTCGCAACGGATTATATTCAAGCTCGGGGCCCTTACGCTGATGATTACCGCCTTTGAGCCAATACCTTCCTGGCAGTTTGTGAAAGCCGTCGGCTCTGTACTGGTTGTAATTTCAAGCTGTGCAATGTGTATCGCGTCATTTGCTTTCACGATGGTGCTCGTGTTGGGTGTGTACTGTGGTATCTGGCTGGTCGAGCTGGTCTTTACTGGTAGAGGGCAGCTTAATGCGATGATTGGATGACAGATCGTAAATCAGCTTTTCTCTTCCAACAGCATGGCGGGAGAAAGCCAAAGGAAAGGGTTTCAATATAGGGAGCTTGGATGAGCAACAACTCCATGTACCTCTGATTAGGACAGATCGAGTCCCAGCCACTGTTCAAGTCTTAAATCTCGATATCCCCGACGAAGATGGAGGACAGGTTTTCTGTCACAATCTTGAGATTCCTGCCCTGATTGTGGGAGAGCTATGGATTGACTCCCATTACAGAGATGTGCCGTGTGGCTCTGTTGAGTCGGGCTATGCCATTGGAGTCGTGTTCAAATGCGTGTTTGTACCAAAGTGAAGTGCTATCATTTAACATATCTTCAAGCGACAAGACTATACGGTTTGCTTGGGAAGTAAGGACTCATTCGCAACCGCCAAACCGACAGACAGTCACTCTGAAGGTCGTGGAGGTGATTCTGCCGCAATGTCGTAGACGCAAGTCCAGCCACTTATCCATAATGTTCGTATGTCTGATTCCCTTAGGTCCAGTATCAAACCTGGAACATCATATTGGCGATGAAGGCTTTTCCGACTACTTCCTCGACCTTGCTCGCGCTGAATGATCAGGAGATCGGTCCGTTTAAACCAAGACGTTTGTGAGACAATCAGTCACAAAATGACCGAGTATACCGCATGCAGAACATTCAGATTTATGAGTCGATTGAGGTGCTGCGAATGGCCAATGACAGCGAAAAGTCGAACTTCGCTGATCTCAGTGATCGTCAACCTTGTTGGCATGATACCCGAGACTGGCGAGGTTTATTACATGCAACCCTCAGAATAGCAATGTTTAGAGCCTGAAGTAGGGAGGTTCAATAGTTACACTCAGGCTTGAAGGGGGTTTCCATCAAATTTCTTCAAGCAATAGATTTTGCACATATACGAAACGTCAACATTAGCTTCCAGTCTATCACAATATCCGTTCGCTTCTCCAAACCGCTGCTTCGATGAATCGTTGGCACGGTGGTTGACAGACAGGAGAGATGATGGACAAAACGACGGAGAAGGCGCCGCCCTGCCAAGGCTACTACACCAGACTTAGTTAGCGTCAATAAGCCCTTCCCTTTTGCTGCTTTGTTCTTTCTGTTTTGTGCCACCCGAAGTCGATCGTCGTTGCGTTCAAAAATTCGTCTGTCTGTACAGTATTTTTATCACGTGTGAACATCGAAATGTCTATGCCGTAAGTATAAATCAGAATCAACCCAATTTCGAAGTATGCAGGACATCTTCGAGGCATCTCGGGATTACATGATGTTTTCGACAACATCTACCTGAAACCTTCTGCCAGTAGCCAAAGATTCGCAGAACGAACATATATATCAGTCAGAGTCCTTCGATATACGACACCGTCCCCGGCTAAGTCTCAGGAACGGCACCAGCGAGGACAAGTGAACGTAACATCGTCTTCAACCAGCATTATCAAGGTTCTGTACGTTCCACGGGTACACTAGTGGCGTCAGCCTGTGTGGACTTTTCCGGCCGTTATCGTGGCTTCTAAGTGTGGGGTCAAAGCTGTGCTACCCGACTCGCACAATATTGTTTGATGAAGTCTTGAATATGTCCCATCATCATGCCAATTAACGGAATTAGAGTCGATTCCCTCGCCGAAACGTTACGATGTTACAAGTGGCTCAGGTCGATGCCAACGCTCTCGGTGCCCCTGGTTTCGTGCATGATGCAACATGAGGTCTATTCCGAAGCGACCTGTATGATCATTACCACGGGTTGTCAGCCAGACACCTATGTCAGACACGTCATCACTGTCGCAGTAGAGGCCTACCTTAATCAAAGTGCATGGTCCGGTCCGCCTTCGTGCGTACTTATGGAAAAGGAAATGGATCATTGTCCCTCTCTTTTTGTTTTTTTCCCATGAATAAGCCCTTCATTACAGTGAGTCATACATCGCTGACGATCCTAACGTGAAAGATATATCGCATTCATCATCCGGGCGCAAAGACTGTACTGTCAAGGAGATCAGTCGAAAGGCTGATGCGCTCCGTACTGATAGTGTAGGTGCATGGTCTTGCATCGTCCGTGTGGCAACCTTTGCGTCGATTTTTCCATAGGCCGTCAGACAGTACTGACCGGACCCCAAATTAAATATGATCCTGTTCCAGATCGAAAATAGTGAGCTAATATAGATACTACTTACGAGTCAGGGTTCAATATCGCCACATGCGGAAGGTCAAACACCGAAAGGGCCTATAAGACGTACTTTCCTGGTCCATAAACAAGGGCTTAATGGCCGTAATACGCCGCTTTCCGTATTACTCGTGGAACTATAAAGTTGTTGGTTTCCCAAACTCATGTTGCGTTTTTTGAACAGCAGAACATTCACAGACCTTTTCACACTCGCTTGACATTTACATGATCACACTTTCAAATCAGAATTTTCATCGAAGGAAAATGGCTCACGGTCGTTACCTAGTATGTTGTGACCCTTTTACTCTACCTCCATGTCACGTCTAACTTATCATCAAGCAACCAGCGCCTCCAAGCACAGCTGTCAACGCCATTAGCGGAGCCGACAGTGTTCAAAGCGAAGGTCGGACCTTTCTTGCAGGGTCTGTACGACAATAGTTACAAGTGCTGATACTGTCGCAGGGCTCGACCAGTCAGGCGTGACTTACGATCCAAGCATGGCAAAACCGAGTAGTGTCCTCGACCTCCTCGAATACTACCACCGCGAATTCTATTGTCGTGAGCTGGATGGCTCGTACACCTTGCGCTATGGCTTCAACATCTCTATGAACCTTCAGCCGGGTTACTGGTGCCTGGGAACGAGTGGATATCCCTACTGGGTGCGGACTTTTTTGTAAGCTAGACGGGATTTGATCGATCGGCCAGGCTGTATCTTCTATCGGTGTTAGTGTAGCCAAGGGCAGTTGTGAGGAGGGAAGCATGCGATACTGTGGTTCCGTTCATGTTTGATTATGTTGGGTGGAGTCAGGAACAGAGTATTGGGGATGTTCGATTCTGTAGGGTGGATCCTTGAAGCAATTGTTTGGGGACATCAGAGCTGATGGTAATTTCTCACGCCGGTCTTTCACACGTAATACTCTCATCTCCTCTCTGCAACCACTCAGCTTCCAGACAGCTTTCACTTGATTGACCAGCAAGGGATAGGCTCGCGTGCAACAAGGCCTTGGAAGTATTCTCTACTATTGTAAGCCACAGCTAGGTAGACCAATTGATTCATTGAACAGGAGATAGTACCTAGTATGTACAGGGAGAAGGTTCGACGGTGTGGCACAACGTCTACGGACTATCTTTTTATGTAAGTGATATCCCAAACTCGGAGTCTCAATCAACCCACTGCCGCCACGCGAATTTACTGACGATCCATTCCAATCGTGATCACCCAACCTAGGCTGCAGACGGTCCAAGCCAGCGACTAGAGAAGCACCATCAAGTCCATCTCTAGCGACCCTCCCGATCGGTATTTGATGAGCAGATGGGATCTCTTCTCTATGATAGCGACCCGCAGAAGAGATGTCATTGGTGCTTGCCAGGGCGACTCCAGGCTTGGAATTGAGGCTTTCGCAAGAATGCTTTTCAGCTCCAAGGCCGGATCCATACGATAAATTGACCAAGTGCGTCCTCGGACCTAGACGTACGACACCTTTGCTACGCCGGTACTGTGATACTCAATATTATAGCTCTCGACGGCGATTTTCCTGTACATGGTGGGGAATGTTGTAGCTACGATATGGCACTCTAGGTGGCTACTCGCCGTTCATTTGCGGTCTGCAGGGGCAACGTACTTGCGCGAATAGCCACAAGGCGCGATACCTGATCATTTCAGAGAACATTCATGCGAACTCCGTATATATATAGGGCCCTATATATATATCTGGGGCCTGAAGAGCAGCGCTGGCCTAAGTTCTTACGACGGACCGGGCCCTTAGTTTGTCCGGAACGCGCTAGGAATTCTTAGTTCTACCCCTTTTGCAGCGCTTTCGTCTGATCTCTAGCTTACATAGCCATTGCTTCTATGGGAGTGTCGCTGCAGGCTCTTCGGACTGTTGTGTGTGTGTGTGTTGGTGAGGCCAATTGCACCTACAATGAGTCACCATGCTTGGGCTTACATCTTTCCGTCGCTCGACCTCGTCCAGAGTCCTTCGAGTGGTCTTCCTTATCCTAGCTGCTCTGTCCTTGACTGATTTGTACTCTTTGAGTTCCACTCTACCCAGTCGGCATTCGGACTTCAAGTCTATCCCTGATATGCGAAGCCAGAGGGTCTTCATCGTCAGCATCCATTGGAACAACGCACGAATTCTGCAAGACAATTGGAACAAAGCAGTGCTTGACTTGGTGGAATACTTTGGCGTTCACAATGTGTATATCTCCATATACGAAAGCGGAAGCTGGGACGAGACCAAGAACGCTCTGAGGATGCTGGAAAGTGATTTAGATGAGCTGGATGTCAAACGAACAATTACACTGGAAGAAAGCACCCATTTGGATGAAATTCAAAAGCCGCCCACTACGGGATGGATCGAAACTCCCAGGGGCAAGAAAGAGCTGAGGCGAATACCATATCTTTCGAAACTACGAAATTGGTCATTACAGCCACTCAACGAGCTGGCTACAAAAGGGATCAAGTTTGACAAAGTGCTTTTCCTGAATGATGTTGTTTTTGACGTATGTCTCCTGACTCTGGTCGCCGTTTCTTCTTCTGACTTGCCTTGTGCCAGAACTCGGACATTGCCAAACTCCTTGCCACACGAGACGGCGAATATGCAGCTGCTTGCTCTCTCGACTTTAAGAAACCACCTCACTATTATGATACGTTCGCGTTAAGAGATAGCGAGGGGCATGAGGCGGTGTCATCTACATATCCATACTTTAGGTCCAAAGCATCCCGCGATGCGATGATGTCCAACCAGCCCGTACCCGTGCGGAGCTGCTGGAATGGTATAGTCGCTTTTGACGCAAGATCCTTCTACGGTCCTGATCCCTTGAAGTTTCGTGGCATATCCGACGATCTCGCGCTACAGCATGTTGAGGCTTCGGAGTGCTGCTTGATACATGCCGACAACCCTCTCACCCGAACCCAAGGTGTTTGGCTCAACCCTGACGTGCGTGTTGGATACAATCTGGAGGCTTACGCTGCGGTACACTCAGGGTCCTCCTGGCCTGGAACTGTACAAAGAATATCAGGGATCTGGGCGAACCGGATTCGGCGTTGGTTCACCACAGCCACGCTCAAGGGTTTTACGATCAATAGTCGACTCCGAAGATGGGCAAAAGACAATCCTGACATCGCGGAGCCTGGAACGTACTGCCTGATCAATGAGATGCAAGTGCTCGTCGGGAATGGGTGGGCACACGTTTGAGATCGAAAAAGGGTATCTTGTCTATATCTATATGGTCTGAAGTCTAAACGGTCTATGCGGCTTCAAGACTCCCGATCGCCAACACCTCATCACACGTTCGGTGTCTCTCTGCCCATCACCTTTCCTGCGTCAAGTTTGTGCCTAGAGCGTTGGTACTCAGCTCCGCCGAAAGCCCGTCGAAGCCGGGAGTGCGCTCGTTGATGTTCGAGTTTGTGGCCCAGAGAAAGACGCCGATTCCAAGATTGTCCCCTTCGAATCGATCAATATCCTATGCCGCATAACCTTGGGAGATGTCGTAACTCACCAATCCTTGCCCATCCAGGGTGGTGGGTAAGCGCACAATGCGTCTCTATGCGTTTCGCGGCGTCGTGAATCCTGCGATAGGTGCTCTCGT
>JAABUX010010624.1_pt1 | contig 10261 bp, 10 predicted proteins | sample 5561851 | NCBI WGS metagenome assembly JAABUX01 (sample SAMN10711883, study PRJNA513361) | rock metagenome | isolation source: Antarctica rocks | place: Antarctica: Victoria Land, Richard Nunatak red sandstone | collected 2016-01-03 | reverse complement strand
CCATGATCGACGCCGGCGTTTGTTCGGCCGGCTTGATGACCACGCAGTTACCGGCGGCGAGCGCCGGCGCGAGTTTCCACACGGCCATGAGAATCGGGAAGTTCCACGGGATGATCGCTCCGACGACGCCGAGCGGCTCGTGGAAGTGGTAGGCGATCGTGTCCGCGTCGATCTCGCTGATGCCGCCTTCCTGCGCGCGTATACAGCCCGCGAAATACCGGAAATGATCGATCGCGAGCGGGATGTCGGCCGCCGTCGTCTCACGGATCGGCTTGCCGTTATCGATCGTTTCGGCGAGCGCGAGCACGGAAAGCTTCGCTTCCATACGATCTGCAATCTTGTTCAGGATCGAAGCACGTTCGGCGGCCGACGTGCGACCCCACGCAACGCGCGCCTTGTGTGCGGCATCGACCGCAAGTTCGACGTCTTCCGCCGACGATCGCGCGATCTCCGTGAACGGCTGACCGAACACCGGGCTGACGTTTGCGAAGTATTGCCCGCTCTTGGGCGGCACGAACGTGCCACCGATGAAATTATCGTACCGGCGCTTGAACGGATTATCGACGCCCAGACTCGCGATGTCGAAGAGCGATTGATGTTCGAGAACGGCTGAAGACATGAGCAATCCTTTGTAAGACGGTCCTACGTTGATTGCCGACAATCTGCGATCGTTCCTCGAACGCTGCGCCATCTATATGGATGTCACGACGTACAACGGTGTCGGTAAGCCTTCGATGACGTCGCTAGAGAAAAAAGATCAGGCGCGGGACGCAGCCATCGGCGTCGATATCGAGCACGGCGAAGCTATATTTGGGACGTCGTCGTTTGTCGGTCGGCGAACCGGGATTGACGACCCACACGCCGTCGATGTTCGTGCACGAAGGGACGTGACTATGGCCGAAAACGATCACGTCGACCCGCTCGTGCGCGAAGGCGGCGCGCGCGCGCTCGTGCGTGGTGCCGCGCGTGCCGTCACCGTGGATGAGTCCGATGCGCGTTCCCGCGATGTCGACGATCTTACGACGTCCGAAACGATCGATGATGGCGGGTCCGTCGTTATTACCTGCGACCGCATCGAACGGCGCGAGTTGCATCAGCGGCACGAGCGCCTCGAGGTCGGTGAGGTCGCCGCAGTGCAACACGTGCGTGGGCGCCTCTTGCACGATGCGCTCGATCGCGCGCGGCAACCGCTTTGCGAAGCGCGGCACGTGCGTATCGGAAACCAGCGCTACGCGCGCCACGGCTTACGCGCGGTCGACGTCGATGCCGAGTCTCTCGTAGCGCGCTTTCGTTCGCTGCGTGAGTAAGCCGACGTCGCGGACGCCCGGAATCATCACGGAGAAGAGATCGGCACGAAAGAGCCGGCGCTGCTCGCTCGCAAAGACGCCCGCGCGTAAGGCATCGACGTTTGCGAGGCCCAGCTCTTCGAAGACAGCCGTCGGAAAGAACCCGTAATACATGACCTGCGTGCAGGTCGCCACGAAATCTTCGTAGCGATCGCGGTCGGCGGGCGCGCTCTCGCGAATCGCGCGTTCGAGCGCGAGCCGACCGAAGGCGACGTGACGCGCCTCGTCTTGCATGATGTACGTGAGCATCGAAACGAGCAGCGGCTCGACGGAGGATCGCACGAGCGTCTTGAACGCTCCGAGAGCGAGACTTTCCACGATCATCTGAATCGAGATCAGCTTGAGGGGCCACTCGTCGCCCGCGAGCGCGAGCGAACAAAGGTCTTTGAGGTTCGCGTCGATCGGGTACGTGACACCGAGCTTCTCATCGAGATAGCGACGATAACATTCGGCGTGACGCGCTTCGTCGTAGCCTTGACTCGCTGCATAGAATTTTGCGTCGATGTCGGGCAATAGGGCCATGAGTTGGCCGCACGCCACGAGCGACGTCTGTTCCGCGTGCAAGAATTGGCTGACGATCCAGGCGGCTTCGAGAAGGTTGTAGCGCTTACGCGTCGCGGCGCTCATCCGCTCCCACGCTTGCGTCCCGTAGAGCGAGAGGCGATGTTCCGCGATGATCGGCATGTCGACGGCGACGAGCTGGTCCCACGCGAGATCGGTCGATGCGTTCCACTGGCGTCCTTTGGAACGTTCGTAGAGCGCGACGAGATCGGGCCGCGTCGACGCATAATCGGAAACGAGCAGCGTGGATGCCAGATCGTCGATGGCCGTCAGGGTGGCGCTCATGTACCCGTCACTTCTCGCCGGGAGCCCGGCCCGCCTCATGCGACCGCCGTGGTCGTCGTCACATTAACGTACCACGTGGCGACGCCGGAACGCCATCCGTTCGCTTCCTCGCTCGACGTAGCGCGTGGGCCGGCGCGACCCTACGTCCAGTACAGGATGCGCGCGCCCGGCAGACGTTGGGGAACGTTTGCGTAGAAGAACGCACGGAGTTCCGCCATCACGTCCCGCGGATATACGTACTTCGTCGAACCGAATTTGGTCCGCTTCACCGTGCGTTGCGCCGGGTCCATCTCGAGTTGCGACGCCGGATACCAGGTATCCAACACGTCTTTCGATCCGGGCGTGAAGCGGTGCGTGATCAACTCGACCGTCACGTCGGCGTCCGCGACGGAGGTGAGTTCCGCCGCAACGTCGTCCAAAAGCGCCGCGTAGGCATCGCGCCAATCCGGGAGCGGCATGATCGGTGCGATGGTCAGGCCGACCGGGTACCCCGCGCGAGCGACGCGGCCCAGGGCTCGCACGCGATCGTCGAGCGATGCGGTTCCGCCCTCGAAGCGTCGCGTGATGTCGCGAGCGTTCACGGAAAAGCGGATACGCGTGCGGCGACGATGATCGATGCCGAGCAAATCGTCGACCCCGTCGAATTTCGTCGTCCAACGCAGCCCGACGGGCGCATCCCACGCACCGAAGAAGCCGATCGTCGTCGCGAGCGCACCGGTGAGATGCTCGAGCGCGAGCGGGTCGGTATAACACGACGCTTCGAAGGTCGTGCCCTCGTGTGCGCGCGCGCTCGATGCCGACGTGACCGTCCCCATCCCGACGTAGGCACGCAGGCCGTCGAGGATCTCGGGCAGGTTGACGTACGCCCGCGTCACGGGCGGTCCCGCGAGCGACCCCGCGAGATAGCAGTACTGGCAGTGCGCGGGGCAACCGCGCGCGAGATGGAATTGCCAGTCCGCACTCGGCGGAATGGGCTGCAATTTACGTTGCGACGGCGGCGACACGACGAGCGCGAGCGTCGTCTTCGCGCGCGCGTACGTCTCACGCTCCGACGCGCCGCGCAGACCCTCGACGCGATCGTGTGCGACGTCGACGATCTCGCTTCCGAGCGCACCGGCACGAGCCACGATGGTCTGCGTGAGCGGATACGATCGTGCCGCGCGCGTCACGATCACGCGCCGCGGAATCCAGGTTTTCGTCGCGTAATCGATCATGCCGTGTTTTGCCCGCGAGACGCGGGTCGCTTGCGAGCGAGCGACCTCAGGCCAGGAAATCGGCGAGCAACGCGTTGACGCGCTGCGGTGCCTCTTGCGCGACCCAATGCGAGACGCCGGGCAGATACACGATGCGAACGTCGCGCACGAAGCGCTCCGTTCCATACGTCGTCTCCTTGCCGAGCGCGACGTCGGCCTCGCCCCAGATGACGAGCGTCGGCACGTCGATCGTCGGCCACCCGAGCGCGATCTGCGCGGCCATGCCGCCACGCGCGGCCGCCCGATACCACGCGAGCATCGCGCGTAGCGCTCCGGGTTCGGCTGCCTGCGCACGATACGTCTCGAGTTCGTCGCGTGAGAAACACACCGGATCGCACGCGCTGTTCTTCACGAGCCGCACGATCGCGCGGCCGTTGCCCGCGCCGAGCACGCGCTCCATGAGGCCGGGGACTTGGATCGCTAGAATATACCAGGACCGAAGTTTCTGCCGAAACGAACGGCCGAGCACGTCGAGGAAGCGCGCGGGATGCGGCACGTTGAGGATGACGAGCCGTTCGATCGGGCGCAGACGCCGCATTGCGAAGAACCACGCGACGCCCGCGCCCCAGTCGTGGCCCACGAGTGCGACGGTGCGCGCTTGCGATGCGTCGATGAGTGCCGCGACGTCTGCAATGAGATGCGCGATACGATACGATGCGACGTCGCGCGGTCGTGACGAGCGGCCGTAGCCGCGCTGGTTCGGGACCCAGACGCGATAGCCCAGATCGACGAGCGTGTCGATCTGGTTGTGCCAGGCGATGGCGTGTTCGGGAAAACCGTGCAAGAGCAGCGCGAGCCGATCGCCGCTGCCCGCTTCGAACACCTCGAACGTGCATCCGTTCGCCGCGACCTCACGGTACGCGCCGCGCGGATTCATGCCGTCACGACGTCGTCCTGTGCCAAACGCTCCCAGCGAGCGAACGCCGCGTCGACGGCCGCGCGCGCCGCGTCGAGTTCGGCCTGTAGGCTCGCGACGCGCGTGCGGTCGTCGTAGATTATGGGGTCGGCAAATTCCACTTCGAGTGCGGCGCGTCGCTCGTCGAGGCGCGCGACCTCGCGTTCGGCCGTCGCGAGTTCACGCGCGCGTTTGTCGCGGCGCTTGACCTCGTCTCGATCGACGACCGCCGGGGCAGGCGTCGGCGGCGGCGGGGCCGCCTTCGGCGCGGATTTGGAGACCGTCTTCGTCGCCGCGATCTCGGCCAGCGTCTTCGTTCGCGCGTGCGATTCGAAGACGTCGTACCCGCCGTCGATGATCGTCGCGGTCCCGTCGTGCAGCCAGAGCACGCGCTCCGCGAGCCGTTGCAAGAGATACCGATCGTGCGAGACGACGATCATCGCGCCGCCGTATCCCGAGAGCACCGCTTCGAGCGCCTCTTGACTCGGGATATCGAGATCGTTCGTCGGCTCGTCGAGAAAGAGCAGGTCGGCGGATCGCGCCATGAGCCGCGCGAGCATGATGCGCCGGCGTTCGCCGCCCGAGAACGCATCGACGGGTTTGTCGCCGGCGTCGCCGGTGAGTCCGAGCCGCCCGAGCAGCGACCGCGCTTCCTCCGGCGTGACCGACGCGCCGACGAGCACCGCGTCGACAGCGCTGACGCCGGCGGGCAAATCGTCGGTCGAATCCTGCGAAAAATATGCCGTCTTCACGCCCGCCATCACCTCGACGTCGCCGCGGTCGGGAGGGCGTTTTCCCGCGAGCACGCCGAGCAGCGTCGTCTTTCCCGCACCGTTCGCGCCGACGACGACGAGCCGCTCGCCGCGCCCGATCGCGAAGGTCAGCCCTTCGAACAGCGGCGCTTGCGTGTAGGCGACGCGCAAGTCGCGCGCCTTGAGTGCGAGCCCGTTCGTCGCGCGGCGCGCCGCTTCGAGTTTTACGGAGATCTTCGTTTGCGCGGTCTTCGGCGCTTCGACGCGCTCGAGCTTCGCGAGTTGTTTTTCACGGCTACGTACGGCGGAGTAATTGTGCGACCCGTGCGTCTTCAGTTCGGCGACGACGGCTTTGCGGCGCCGTTCCTCGTCGCGGAATTTTTCGTAGTCGCGTTCGGCCGCTTCGCGTCGCGCCGCTTTCTCCGCAACATATGCCGCATACGCGCGTCCCTGCGGTACCGCGTACTCTTCGAGGTTGCCACCGTCGAGTTCCCAGATCTTGTTCGCGACGCGGTCCAGAAAATAGCGATCGTGCGAAACGACGAGCGTCGCGCGCGGATCGGCGATGATGAAATCTTCGAGCCAGCGAACGGTTTCGATATCGAGATGATTGGTCGGTTCGTCCAAGATCAGATAGTCGGGCTCTTCGAGCAACATGCGTGCGAGCGCGGCGCGCGTACGTTGGCCGCCCGAAAAGGCGCTCGGGGGCCGATCGAGATCGGTTTCGGCGAAGCCGAACTCCGCGAGCATCGCGCGCATCACGCGTTCGTTGCCCTCACCGCCGTGGCGATCGAAGACTTCGCGCGCCTCGCCATACGCGTGCAAGAGTCGAGCTTCGAGCCCCCCGTCACCGGCGAGCGACGCCTGCGAGAGCGCTTCCTCGAGTTCTCGAACGCGCGCTTCTTCGGCGTGCATACGCGCGAAGGCACGATCCAAGATCGCACGCAAGGTCGATGCGTCGTCGGCACTCGCCGCTTGGCTCAAATAGCCGAGCCGTGCGTCGCGCGCGCGGACGATCGCGCCGCCATCGCCTTCATCGAGGCCGACGAGGAGGCGGACGAGCGAGGATTTACCGGCACCATTCGGGCCGACGAGCCCGATTTTTTCCCCGTCGCGGAGGACGCCGGAGAGCCCGGTGAAGATCTCGCGCGCGCCGTACGAACGCTCGAGATTGGTGAAGCGAAGCATGTCCACGGGTCGCAACGTTCGCGCTGAGACGGAAACGGACCGTTCGCTTCGCGCGAACGGTCCGTTTCAAAGTGGCTGGCCGGGCGCCTATGCGCCGATGTTGTCGCCACTCCAGGCATCGCCCGTTTGCATCTTCGAGAGTTCGGCGGCGGTGATGGTCACGTTTTCGCCGTCGTCCTTGAGTTCTTGCAGGACGACCGTCGGCATCGCTTTGCTGATTTCGACGATCAACGGAGCGACGTCGTCGAGATGACGTTTGGCAAGAGCAGCGGTCGTTTGATCGCCGAGGCCGAGCGCCGTCGCGTTGAGCATCGTGTAGCTGATCGCTGCGAGGCCGAGGGCCGTATAATCGTCGCGAAGACTTTTCGAGACTTTGGTCTTGCGCACTTGATTGATCGCCGCTGCGCCGGTACCGAGGAGGGACGACCAGGCGGATTTCACGGGGCTTCCGGAATCGCCCCCGACTGCGGTCAGGTGGTTTTCGAGGGCCGTGATATGCGCGTCGTTCATCGACTTGAGTCGCGTGATTAGGGCGATCGCCGCGGCGTATTCCTGATGATCGCCGGATTTGAGCTGCGCTTCAACGGGCTGAGCGATGTGACGCTCGAGCGCCAGCATGTCGCTCACGTAGGTTGCGATCGTATGGCGATCGTCGTCGCTGCGGTCGTGATCGCTGGAGTTCGTTTGCGTATCCATGGAGCGTGCATTCCCCTATTTCACGGATTTTACGCCGAGCGAGCGCGGCCGGTCCGGCAACTCTTGCCACTCGTCGGTCGTCTAACTTCGCGCAAGATCCGTTAACGCGTTTATGGAGTATACATGCCGACAGTCACGCACGCCGTCCCTCGTGCCCTCGCAACCCCGTCCGACCTCGAAGGCGGCGCCGCCGAACGTATCGCCGAAGCGATCAATCCGCTCGTTGCCGACGCGTTCGCGTTGTACTTGAAAACGAAGAATTTCCATTGGCACATGTCGGGCAGCCACTACCGCGAGTACCATTTGTTGCTCGACGAACAGGCCGATCAGATCTTCGCGATGACCGACGTTCTCGCCGAACGCGTGCGCAAGGTCGGAGGCACCACCATCCGCTCGATCGGCCACGTCGGCCGTCTCTCGAGTGTGAAAGATGATGACCGCGATTACGTGGCGCCGCTCCAGATGCTCAAAGAGCTTTGCGACGACAACAAGAATTTCGCAGCTCGTCAGCGGGCCGCACATGAAGTGGTAAGCGACCTCAAAGACGTCGCGACGACGAGCATTCTCGAGGTGTTCATCGACGAAACCGAACGTCGCACGTGGTTCCTCTACGAGACCGTCGGCGGCGCGGAGCACACCGCCTAAGTCTCTGGGCGATCGGCCGAGCCGAACGAGCGCGACTCTCGGGGTCGCGCTCGTTTCCTTTTTATCGTCGCGGCGAGGGCGAAGCCGACGGTCGCGGCAGAACACTCGCCGTCGCGCTGGGGACTGGAGCCGGACTCCCCGCGCCCGGCGAGCCCGTTGTCGCGGGCGATGCGACGACGGCCGGTGCGGACGCGCCAGGGAGTAGCGACGTCCCCGGTTCGGGCGACGCGAGCACCGGCGACTCATCGTGCAACGCGGGGAAGCCCTGCGCGATGCGGACGCGGGCGAGGTGGCCGGCGTGCGTCGCCCCGAACGTGTCGCCCACGAAACGGTACGCGGCGGTCGCGCGGTCGCGCGCGATCGGCGTTTGAATCACCGCGTAGAGCTGGGCGAGGTGGAGTGCCGCCGGAGCGAGCCACGTATCGCGGGGATAGCGCTCCGCCCACAGATGGAGCGCCGTTTCGACGTCACCCGCATCGTGCAGCAGATCGTCGTCGCTCGCCGAACGCGCATGATAGCGACGTCCGAGAACGTCGATACGCATCCGGATCGCAAGCCCGCTCATTCGTAAAGGCCCGAAGTATTCGTCGGCGGGGGCGAGTTCCGCGAGCTTGCGTGCTGCGTGCGATTTCGGCGGATGCGTGAGCTTTGTTCCCGTCGCTTGCGGCGCCGGTGCCGGAGAGCCTGTTAGCGCCGCCACGAGCAGTATGCTGGTTATCATGCGACACGCTTACCCAACGGTCGACGAAGCGTGTCACGGTCGCACCCGGGGTACAACCCGGCATGATGAAAACGATGAAGATCGATTCCGCGAGCGTCGCGCCCGATGCCAACGGGCAGATCGTTCTTGCAGCGGGCGAACGCACCGCGATGCGGATGTGGCGCGACGAGCGTCCCGGCGCCGCGAAACCGGCGACGACGCGCGACTACGAGACGGTCGGGTACGTCTTGCGCGGGCGCGCGATCTTGCATGTCGAGGATCAGCAGATCATGCTGGGAGCCGGAGACTCGTGGCTCGTTCCGGCTGATGCATCGCACACGTACGAGATTTTGGAGACGTTCAGCGCCGTCGAGGCGACCGCGCCGCCGGCCCGCTAGGGAAGGCACGTCCGCAGATACGCGAGATCGACGATCGGCCCGCTTAGTGGCGGGCCGGCGACGATTTGCGCCGCGTCGTCGCGCTCGCCGAGATGCGAGACGACGCACATTGCGCCGCCAAAGTCTTCCGTCCTCGTGTAAACGCTCGGCGTAACGATCGTCGCGATGTGAGCTGCGCGAGCCGCGCGTAAACCGACGGCCGAATCTTCGAATGCAACGGCGACTCGCGCATCGACGGCGAGCCGCTCGAGCGCGCGCACATAGACATCGGGCGCGGGCTTTTTCTTCGAAACCATATCGCCCGCGACGATGACGTCGAACGCCGAAGCGAATTCGGGTTCGCGTCGCAAGACCGCCTCGACGCCGCTCGGCGCCGCGGTCGTCGCGATCGCGCAGCGCACGCCGGCCGCACGTGCCTCAGCGACGAGCCGTCGAACCCCCGGACGAAATACGAGGCGGCTCGCAATTCCGTCGAAGAAGCCGCGCTTGCGTTCGTGCAGATGCGCGACGAGATGTGCGCGCTTGTCGGCGCCGATCTCGGGGTGTTCGCCTGCGAGGAACTGCGTGAGACGCTCTTTGCCGCCCGCCACCGCGAGCAACCCGCCGTAGGTGCGCACGTCCCAGGTCCAGCCGACGCCTGCTTCATCGAATGCCGCGTTGTACGCGACGCGATGACCGTCGCGTTCGGTCTCGGCGATCGTGCCGTCGAAATCGAAGATCAAGGCGCCGAGCTGCATCATCGCTTAGCGATTCCCAGCTTACGCCGCGGCTTACCGCAAGCGGCGCGCGTGCAACGGGCGCGCCACGCGTCTCGTTGAACGCTCGTGCCCATGTTCGTCATCGCGCTCGTCGCCGCACTCGTCGCGGCCATTCCGACCACATCCGCAGCGACGCCCGATGCCGATGCGACGTTTGCTCCGCTGCCGGCGACGCTAAAGTATTCCGCATCGGCGATCGCGTCGGCGGCGCCCGTGCGACTCCTCGCGATGATCCGCGCGAAATTCCGCTCGCACCGTCCGCCGCCGCCGTACGTGATCTACACGCTCGAACGTAAACAGCTCACGGAACAAGGCTTTCCCGACTACGCCGACAGCTACAAGACGAAGTATTGGGTGCGCAGTCTCGATCGCGCCGCGCTCACGCGACGCGTTTTGCGCAGCATCAATCGCGGCGAAATGATCTTCGATCGTCCGGCTTTCAACGAGAGCCGCGATCCCGGCCCGCCCACCGCCGACGTCTTCGAACCCTCGCCCGCGCGGTCGCGGCCGGTCTCGTTCGTGCCAACGCCGGAACCCGTCGCGTCGCAATTACCCACGATCGCGACGACTACGGTCGCGGGTGAATTCGATTATCGCGTCGACTCGATCGCGACCGAAGGAACGACGTTGCATCTCAAGATCTTGCCGATGCGCGATCCCGACCGCAACCGTTTGCGCGAACTCTTCGTCGATAAAGCAACCCTCGAACTCGAAAAGCTCGTCGTCACCGACAAACTTTTTATCTTGGGATCGTCCGACGTCTACGGCGTGACGTTTACGATTA
>JAABUX010010623.1_pt1 | contig 10261 bp, 11 predicted proteins | sample 5561851 | NCBI WGS metagenome assembly JAABUX01 (sample SAMN10711883, study PRJNA513361) | rock metagenome | isolation source: Antarctica rocks | place: Antarctica: Victoria Land, Richard Nunatak red sandstone | collected 2016-01-03 | reverse complement strand
GCGCCGCCCGCGAGCCGCGCCTGCTGCGCGCCGCCCGCGAGCGCCGCGGCGGCCGCGCCCGCCAGGAAGCGCGCGTGCGCGGCCGCTGCGCCGTCCACCAAGCGCGCGGCGGCCACCGCCTGCCGCGGCGCGCGCCAAGCGCTTCATGTGCGGACTGGCACAGCGCTTTTCTGTCACGGCCTTCGCACACCTCGCTGGGCCTTCCACAGCATCGGTGCGCCTTAAGGGGACTTTGACGCTCTCTCCCAGCCAATCAACCACTTTGCCCGCACGAGCGCATACCCTACACGCGAGCGCGCTGGCTCGCAGCTGCAGGAGCATGACCGAGCCCCGCGCTCCGTGCGCCGCCGCACCGGCGCTCGCGAAGGGGGCCGCGCTTGCCTGGTCCAGCTCTGCGGCCAGGCCACCGGCCAGGCGGCCGGCAACATGCGCATGCACCGCGGCCACCGCGGCCGCCATCTCGGCGCCCAGCGCGTCCGCCGGCGCGCGCGCGCGCCCCGCGCTGCGCGAGGCGCTGCGTTGCATGGCGCGGCGCAGCGCGTGCCGCGCCCAGGCGACCTGCGCGCGGGCGGCGCAATGAGTGCAGCGCCCCTGAACAGTCTGCTCGACATTGGCAGCAGCGCATGTCTCCCGCACGCCTGCCGAACGTGTGGGGTTGTCGACACCGCAGGCACCAGGCGCAAGTATGTTCTGACCACAGAAGGTCTGACCACAGAAGGTAGCACAGACATGCTCACCACACCCTGCATTGAAATTTTCTTGACATATAGACTGAGAAGAGTGAAAAATGCAGGCACAGGTCATCCGCACAGACACCTGCAACAGAATGCCCGACAGACCCAGCTGGCGCGAGGCTGCCTAGCGACGGCAGGAGACTGCCTAGGTCAGCAAGGAGGCGCGCGCCTGCAGCAGGAACGTGCAGATGGCGCTGTACTGCGCCACCTCCGCCTCGCCGACCACGGGCGACAGCGGGAGCTCCAGCGCGACGCGCAGGCGCAGGCGCGACAGCGCGCCCAGGCCCGCCTCGCGCGGCGGCCCACCGGCGCCCGCCGCGTCGGCCTCCACTGCGCGCGCTCACCAGCGCGGGCTGGCCGCGAGGAAGGATCAAGCAACAGCCAGAGCTGTATGTGACATGTGCGCTCGCTCGTGAACGGCCGCAGGCTGAGACAGGCTACCTGGTCCTTAGTCTTCATCAGGCAATGACCCTCCACCTGCCACACCTCAGGATAGTGGTTTTCCAGCAAACGTGCCTGAACGCGAGGAGTCGTCACGACCTCAGGCATGCAGCAAAGCATGGGGGCACGTGCCTGTGACAGTCAGGCCGAGGCCCATGATGCCGCTCGCCGTCGCCGCCCTGCTGCCGACGGCGTCCGCGGCGCCCGCCCCAGCCGGCGCGCAGCCGCCGCCCTCAGCGATCGCGTCGTCCAGCAGCTCCTGCACGTCCGCGGCCGACAACCCCAGCAGGGTACGGTAGGGTAGCTCGCGCTGGGCGGGGCCGGGCGGCGCGGCAGCAGCCGCCAGGCGCGCCCCCTCCAGGCGCGACACCAGCGCGGCCGCAAAGCCCTGCGCCTCGGGTGCGGCTAGAAAAAAGGCGCCGCGCAGCGCGGCAAGCGCGGCGCGCAGCCGCCCGTGCGCGGTCAGCCGCGCCAGCAGCGCCAGGCCCGAGCGCTCCGCCTGCGAGGGGCCGCGCGCGGTGGGGTCTTCAAGGTAGGAGGGTCCCTTCAGGGTAGTGTCTGCAAACCTGTCAAAGTACGAAAGCGCATACTGGGTGCCTGCGCGCCTGCAGCCAGCACTGCCAGCGAGGTCTGCAAGCAGTGGTCTGGCCTGGAGCCAAGCGTTAACGAAACTGGACTGTGGGCTTTGCTTTGCATTGATTGAAGCAGCGCGGGTGCAGTGGCTGCATCATGCAAAAGGCGACTCCATCGTCAAGGTATAACAAGCGCTGCTGACACCCTGGGCGTGCGCCTGCAGCAGCAGCGGCCGGCGCAGGGCGCCCTCAAGCACCACCTCGACCGGGACGCCCCGCAGCGGGGTCGGCCCTAGCAGCCAGGCATCCGCAGCCGCGCCCCGCGGCTGCGGGCGCGATCCCCACAGCTGCGCGGCCGCCGACCCTGGCGGCCGCGCGCACCACTGTCACACTTCCGGAGGGAAGGTACCATGCTGACGCTGGTCCTGAGCATGACTGCATCACGGCAAGCACGATGCGCCCAGTCCAGCCTTTCTTCACACTCTCAGGACTGCGGGACTTTGCCTGTGCGAGCTGTGGACGCCCAGCCGCGGGCCAAGCACGCACTGCCGGGGGCGGCACTGTGTGCGCCACGCAATTGCAGGCCGCATGCAGGGAGGCCTGCGCGCCCGAGTAGGCTGCAACATGCAGCGCCGCGCCGCACTCGGCGCCGGGCGCCTGGTCGGAGTCCGCGCCTCTGGCCAGCAGGCCGCCGCCGCTCGCCATCAGCCCGCCGAGGCGCTCGCGCCACGCGCTTGCTTCGAGCTCGTCGTCATCTGCTCCACGCCCCTGTTCCCCTGAGCTGCCGCGGCCGGCCCCGTCCTGCAGCGGCTGCTCCCACGCGTCCGCCCACGCCAGCACGGCGTTCGGCGACCGGCGCCCGCCCGCGCCCGCGCCGGACGCTGCCGCCGCGGCTTGACCAGCGGGCGACGCCGCGAGCTCGCCTGGCCGGCCGGCGGCCGGCGGCGAGCCACCAGCCCCGGGGTCGCGCTCAGCTTCCGCGTGGCGAGGAGCACGCGCGTCACTCGGGTCCCCGCCCGCCACGCCCAGGCCGGCGCCCGCTGGCGCGTGCGCCTCCGCAGCGCCATGCGCTCGCGCTGCAGCCTCTGGCCCCGCGCCGCGGCTGCTGCGGCGGCGGCCGGCGCCCGCACGCGGCACTGCCGGGTGAGCAGCTTCCGCGCACGGCGCTGCGGAGCGCGCGGGGGCGGGGCGAGCGGGGCCGCTCGTCCCGCCGCCAGGCTGCCTCGGGACGGCGGCTGCGCTCGGGCCCGGGCCAGGCGAGAAGGCCCCAGCGGCGCTGCCGGGCGCGTCGGGCGCGGGCGGCGCGGGCGCGCTGGCGGCGGCCATCCTGGCGGCGATGTCGCTGCCATCGGGTTCAGGCCGCACCACGGCGGCGCCCTCGCCCTGCGGGCCCGCAGGGGCGGCGGCGCCTGGGTGCGGCTGCTGCGCATACACCTGTGCGGCGTGCGCTCATCACGCAGTGCAAAAGCAAGGACTTGAGGATCAGCGCGGCGTGCTTTGTGTGCTGGAAGGCATCAGATTTGCTCTGCGCGCTGTGCTTAGGCGCGCGTGCGGAGGCATACGCTGCACACGCAGGCCCTGCGCGTGGCAGACATGCCAGGGCGGCGCAGCACGCCGGGGGCGCGGCGTGGCGCGCGCCTCGCAGAGCCGCGCCGCCGCGCTAGCGAAGAGCTCGTACAGGCTCCCGCGGGGCACGCTGCGGGGCTGGCTGCTTCCAGACGGCGCTTCAGCCTCATTGTCCGCACTGTCCCTGCATGGAGCGTTTAACGTGGTCTTCGCCCAGGATTTACTTGCTGATGGTCGGACATTCGGCTTGGCGCATCTTCTGCCGGACGCCAGACTTGCTGATTGGCGCCATATCACAGAGGACCGCAATCGACACACAGCAGGCACCGGCGCGCAGCTGTGAGGGAGCGTGCTCACGTCTGCAGCAGGTGCGCGTGTGCATGTCTCGTAGCACAACGGGGTGCCTTCATGCGCGCGACTCCAGTGTTGAACCAGCTGCGCAGGCCCGGCAGCACCGCCACATGCGCTCGTGCGGAGATGCTCGCAGACGGACGCGAATCCCGCAAACGCGCCTGGCGACGGGGCGCGCGTTGGCCGCGCGGAGCAGCAGGGCGGCCTTGCCGGCGGCGAGCAGCGCGGGCGCGGCCGGCGCCAGGAGGGCCGGCACGGCGACCCCGTCGCCCGCCCCGCCCCGCCGCAGCCGCAGCCGGAACGCCGTGCGCCAGAAGCGCGGCGCGTCTGCCGGGACGTCCTCGCCTGCAACCCGGGTGTTTCTCTGGCATGCACATGGGTTGTGTGTCAAGCCTTAGCTGTGTGGCTCCCGTGTCATGAGCGTGCTTAGATATATGGACGGCTGAACAAGCGAGCTGACCATGCTGCGGCCTGTGCGTTGGACAGCCGGCCAGCGTAGCTGAGTGCGCTGCATGGCAGATTTCCATGCGCGGCTGTGCATGCAGGCATGGTCGCCCTGGGAGGCAGGACACCATCAGTTGGCTTTGCGGGACCAAGCAGGCATAGGTGCTGACTCTGGCCACCCCCGTCAGCAGACCAGGTGACGGCGCAGGGCGCCAGGGTAGGAGCGGCCGGCAGCAAGCGCACCTGCAGCGATGAAGAACTCGTCGTGCGAGGCAGGCAGCCGCCCCTCCGCCACCCAGGCGTCGGCCGCCGCCAGCAGCGGGCGCGCAGAGCGCGCGAGCAGCCGCAGCAGCACCCCCGCGTCTGCGCCGCCTGCGCGCTGCAGCGCCTTTGTAGCTGCTGCTGACCGGCACCCCTCACTCCCATCTGGACCGCATCTGCAGGCATGGCGTGTCTGACTAGAGCTCATGCCCAGTGCTCAGAGCCCAGCGGACGTCAGGTTTTCACTGTGTCATGTCATGCATGAAGCAGATCACGCCTTATGACAGCTCTGCAGAGGCGGATGCCGTGTGACGGCCACAAGTGTTGTTGCTTTCTGCCGGGCGTGCTCCTGATGCTGCCGGGAGTCTGCGCGCACCGCCGGGAGTGCCCTGGGCCGCTGTCGAGCGCAGCAGGGCGTGCAGCGCATCCAGCAGCGCGGCGGCGCGCTCGGCCGCCGCGCCTGGCCTGTTGCCCGCGGCGGCCGCGGCCGCGCGCGCGGCGTCGGCCGCGGCCTCCAGCAGCGCCAGCCGCCGCATCGGGGCCTAGCCGCAGGCACATGCAAGTCTGAACAAATATGCCATTTTAGGCGTATGTGAACAAGCAACGGAGTGAATGCAGACAGTGACCAAGAGGATGAGACACTGATGCACCTCAGTCCTGCGCATGACATACACGGTCAGCGCGCTGACTGCGCAGCCGTGCCCCATGCTGCCCAATGCGCTGCCCAAGCCATGCCGCACCTGTACCATTGCTTCCCAGCCAGCTTGCAAGCAACACTCCTGCTACCTGCACTCACTGCATACCATGCACACGCTGCCCTCTTGTCTGGTATGCAATGCACAGACACTGTGGAGCTGCCCAGCTGCGCGTGGCCCGGGCCGGCGCACCCGCGCAGCGGCCTCGAGCGCCAGCAGCGTGGTGCCCTCGCCGCCTGCGAAATGCGCCGCGAGCGCCGCCAGCTCCGAATCAAGCGCGCGCAGCTCGCAGCGCAGCGCGGCCGCAAAGGCCGCCTGCGTGGGCGCGGGCGCGGCTGGCGCGGCATGCGCGTCCTGGGCGCCAGGGGCGAAGGCCGCTGCGGGCCACCGGCAGACCTCCTGCAGGCTGCGCGGTGCGTAACAGCGCGCTGTCTATAATGCGCTGTCTTTAGTCAGCTCTTGCAAGCCCCGCAGGAATGTGCTCACAGGATGAACAGCGTTTTAGAGGCAAGGAGCGGAAGTGCTGCCCGAGCAGAGGGGCAGGGGTGCACCAGCGGGCGGTCGCGCCGGCGGCCGTAAAACGGTCTAGCAGCGCCCGCAGCGCGCCGGGCGAGAGGTGCGGCACATGCACGCCGTGCGCGGCGCGCGCGCAGCCGTCGGCGCCTTGCACAAAGGCGCTGCCCGGCGCCGCGCTGCCCCGCAGCAGGTGAAGCACCTGGCAGACCCGCCAGAGCATGTCAACCGCGAGCGAGGACGCGCCAGAGCAGCGGCATGAACGCTAGCGCCTCCGGCGCACATGTTTCCACTGGAAGCCGATGAGGTCAAGGGAATCATCCAGATCTGCCTGTCTACCCCATGGCATGATAACATGGTGAAGCACGGCTGCAGGCACACCATGCTCGCACATGCGCCAGCGCCGCAGACCCGGCCTGCTGTCAGAGCAAGCGCGCAGGGTGCTAGGGCGCGAGGGAAAACCCCGCAGCGCGCTAGGTTGTCGGGTATCGGCGCGCCTGGTGCACCAGGGCGGCCTCTGTGGTGCATGCCGCGGCGGGCGGCGCGGCAGACGGCCGCCCCGGCGACCGCAGCGCCGCCAGCCGCTCCACCAGGCAGCCGCGCGGCCGCACAGCGGGCGCCTGTTCAGGCACGGCCCAGCGCCTGCGGCGCTCGCTCGCCGGCGGCTGTGCTAAGGCGTCCGCCGCGGAGTCTGGCCAAGCCGTGGCGGCGCTGGCAGGACTGTCCTGTGCGGCTGATGCAGGAGCCCGGCTGCTGGCGCCCACGTCCTCGACGGCACGCGCGTCGCCCGGAGCGCTTGCATCGCCGGACGCATCGCTCCAGTCGGACAGAGACGAGTGGCCCGCGCTTCCCTCGCGGTCCTCGCCCCAGTCGGAGTCGTCCGCGTCTGACGCGTCGCCCGCCGCCGCCGCCGCTGCGTCGCCTGGCGCGCGCAACAGCCCTCAAGCAACCTGGTGCACAATCCTTCACTGTCAGCTGGACGCCGCCACACCCTTGCTGGGGCTCCGCGCGCACCGCTGTCAGAGGCCCCGGCCAGCGGCGCGTACGCGGTCGCCAGCGGCCGGCCTGCGAGGCTCAGCAGGAGCTGCAGGGCGCGGTGGTGCGCCTCGGGCGCGGCCAGGTTGGCGCTGCTGAGCGGCGCTGCCGCGAAGCGCGCCCGCAGGGCCGCCAGCGCGCGCGCCTTGGGCCGCTGGTTGTGGTCCACCAGGCGCTGCGCCAGCCTGTGCACCGCAGGTCGCCCAGGTTGTGAAGCGTACAGGCGCTGTGTAAGCCTGGACGTCAGGCCATGGGTTGAAGGCCACTACACAACGCCAACAGTGTGGTGACCTGGCGTTTCTCTGTCAGGAGGCAGCACAACACGGGTTAGCTTTACGGAGAGGACTTGAGTTTGTTGCGCCAAAGGTAAGAACAGGGCGTGCAGAGTGTGTTTGGCTTCTTTGAACCATGGACTGCACATGTGTATGGCGTAGAGACCAGGCGTGCAGGCTACTTCACTGGCAGTTCCATCAGGTACTGTCAGCGTCACAGCACGGTGTAGTTGTGTTGTGTTCACTGTTACATTGGTGATCGAGTGCATCTGCGGGGGCCGCACTCATCCAGGTGCGTGTCCGTCTCGCGCGGGTTGGTGTCTAGATAGCCGTGCACGCCGGTGTGGTGCAGGCAAAACTCAAACGCCAGCTCGTGGTTGTCATCAGCAGGCTGCGTGCCAAGCACAGCCGAGATCAAGCGTGAGAGCAGGTCGCTGCGCTGTGCGCGCAGCGCGTGCGCCAGCTCAGACGCAGCCATTGTGGATGCCCTTGCAGGGAGCAGTGCGCTCTGTGTTCGCTGGCATCGGCGCGCTCCAAGAACTATAGATTAAGATGCCCCCCTTGTGCGGGGGCAACATAAGGGGGCAATATGGGCCCCGACTCCAAAGCCAAGGCCTGCGACAGTTCAACTAGATGCACAACTAGTGCGCTGAGAGCAGCCTTCAATTTCTTGGTCCTGCCCCCTTGCTAGCGGCAGGCACGATGGTGAGCCGAGCTGCGACTCTGAGTGCGCTGGGGCCAGCCTGCCGGGGCTGGTTGCAGCGCGGTGTCAGCTCCACGGCGTGCTGCCACAGCAATGACGGGTGTGCACACAAACCAGTACCACTCGACCAACTTGGGGCTGCAGTCCGGCGCACTGCAAGCTGATAGTCAATAAAGTGGGTATTGTACGCCGGGAGTGAGAGTGCACAGTAAGCACACTAAACAACAATCGCATACCCAGGTGGCAAGAACGCATGGCTTCATCCACTCTGCGGGAAGAAGCGCAGAAGGGCTTACAGGAGACACCCCTGGTGCGCCTTGGCACGCTGTGTGCACAGCTTGTGCACCGTGTGCATCGACCAATGCGAGGGACCGCAGGCGGCAGGTGAGCCCAGCGGCCAGGAGAAAGAGAAGGTGACCAGGCGGAAGGGCGCGGTCGTTCGCGCCTGGCTGGTGAGCTTCTCTCTGCTTTTGCTATCCCAGCACAACAAAGCAAGGGCTTGATACCTTTGCTGGACCACAGTGAGCGAGCTGCCACTGTCGCCTTTTGCCGGTGCAGGAGGAGCGCCTGGGAGCTGAGCAGGTCGCGCTGGTCAAAATATTGCAGACGCACGGCGTGGTCGTGCGCGGTGGCGCGGAACACGGGAGGAAACTGGTTGACGCGCTGCTGGTGTGCAGAACGCTTCTTCTGGCTGAGAATTTACCTCCTACTGTGCTTGTCCTGCTTGCCTATGTGTTGCACCGCTTGCGGCCAGGTTGCTCAACTTTTGGTTTGAAGGGTTTGGTCTGCAAGCAGGACTGGAAGCAACAGGATGCGTTGGACATGCAAAAGGCCTGGCGGCAAGAGTACGTGGAGGAAGAACGTAAGGACTGATGCTTGTCTCCTTGCTTCTTTGCCTGTCATGGGTGACTCAGCTGGTGGGCTTTTTATTGCTGCTGCATGGTATGTAATGCTTGGTTGTATTCAACACAAGGTCCAGCGAACCAAGGTGTGGGGCTCTATGTCCTTGAGCAGCGCACAACACCTTTCCATCGTATTGACTGGGTGCCCACCTGTGTCATGAGCAGGCGGGATCGTACTTACAGTGCACTTGCGTTCTGTAATAATAGTGTCATGGGGCTGTCTGATCTAGGACCGTGCTGATTACTGTAATTGGCACAAGCAACTGTTAGTTCACGGACCCTGCGCTGACGCGAGGTCGACACGCTGAGAGCAACACTGGCGCAACAACACAAATTTCGACAGGCCTTTGCCACAAATTGTGATACCAGCAGGCAGCCCTCAGAAAGAACCTGCATGTTGCGGCCCTGTCCAGCTCACCTCTTGGCACTTGTGCTCAATTTGACGAGCCACAACAGGTGTGCCATGCGTGGCGCCTGAGGCACGACCAGAAGAATTTAGATGTGCCAGAGAGCTCCTGCATGCATGCCTGCTGCATGGCTGGCCACCACAGCGCACTGAGAGCAGCCGCCATGGGAGCCTCGCATGACCACACAACATAGCTGTTATATAAGCAGTTGCTACCTGTGGCGCCAGCAGCGCATGTACGCGCGTGCAAGCGCCAGTGCGGCCCGGGCAAGACCACCGCGGCAAATGACTTGGCACCCGGCGAACAATGGGTGGCACTTCCTTCCCACCGAAGCACTACTTTTCCTTTTTGCTCTCGGGCAGCTGTGGCCGGCTGTCCACCGACGCGGCCGCGCTTGCAGCCGCCCGGCCCTCCGGCATGGGCACGCGCGCGACCGCGTGCGCCAGCGCCGCCAGCGGGGCCGTCCAGTCCAGCGCGGCCGCGCACGCGTCGGACAGCGCGCCGTGCGCCAAGAACAGCGTGGTCAGCAGCGCCTTGCCCTCCGCGGGCGTCAGCGCGCGGAACACGTGCACGGCCAGCCAGTACCCGGCCGCGCCCGCGAAGCCCGAGCGCGCCGCGAACGACGGCACCGCGATCTCGGGCGGCCCTGCGCGAGCCCCGCGCTCCCCCTCGGGTCGTGAGCGGGTCCCGTGATGCCGAGGATGAACTGGGCATGTTGGGCCGTGCTGCTGCCGGCGTGCGTTCTGCATGCCGACCTCGCGCGCCGGTGAGCGTCCTTAGTGACATATGCCACAACAACGGCGTTGCAGGAGCAAGCGGGCCCTGCGCGGCAGATGCCCGGCCGCCTCACCTCTGTGGCAGGCCGCATGGACAGTGCACTGACCCTGCTGGAGAGAGATATGGCTAAGCAGACTACCCACTCCATCTCATTGCGTAGCTTCAGCCATGGTGGAGCAGGCTCCCCTGACTACTTCCGCATGCGGCTTGCCCGACCAGCGTGCGCCGGCCGCACGCGCTTCGAGCGGCACCCCCGCTGCACTCTGGACCGACGGCATGGTGTGCAGCACCATGTCTCCGCACAACGTGACGCACCGAGCACGCCGTACAGCCCAGACTGGTCGCTAGACATATCGTTTTGAAGTGGGTTATTATGCAAGCCAACCGTTCGGGGACCAAAACTGCAAGGCTGCCTCCGTGGCGTGCCTGGCAGCTCGCCGATGGCGGCCAGGATGGGGTCGATGCAGAAGCGGCCGCCGGTGCCCGCGATGCTGCCCAGCAGCAGCGGCGCGGCCACGACGCCCGGGAACAGCTCCACCGCCAGGTCCACGCGCGCGGCGATCAGGCCCGCCCGCAGCAGGTTCAGGC
>JAABUX010010622.1_pt1 | contig 10263 bp, 3 predicted proteins | sample 5561851 | NCBI WGS metagenome assembly JAABUX01 (sample SAMN10711883, study PRJNA513361) | rock metagenome | isolation source: Antarctica rocks | place: Antarctica: Victoria Land, Richard Nunatak red sandstone | collected 2016-01-03 | reverse complement strand
CAACGGCAGTAATGGTGTGGTTGGCATTCCTTTGTAATTTCTCCTCACGTTTGATGAGAGAAGTGTAGCAGATTCTTACCCAATTGCGAGGGTTTCACCAAAAAGTTTCAAGAGCCAGTATATCATCGGCTTTAATACAAGCAACCAAATTGCGTCAGGAGATGTTTGTAGTTCTTGCGAATGTTGCAACAAGTGTTCCGCTTGATCAAACATTCCTTTAGCAACAAAAGCACGTGTCCGAAGTAGGTAAACTTTTTCCGTATCAATGCTGTAGTCTACAAGTATTGCATAGAAAACCATAGCGAGTGCATCGTGACGTGGTATTTCTTCCCACCGCGTTATGATGGTCTGCGCAACAGCTTGTAGGCCAGGGATAATCGGGGAAGCAAGTAGGATCAGGAGTGATGCCATCAGCTCCTCGTCGTTTCTCGTCAATTGTGCAAGTAATGCACTACGTTCTTGCGTTGCAAAGAGCATAAACAAAGTACGTAGCATCTCGATACTTGAAAAGAGCGTTTCCTTTATTGTCGTATCTTGAAGTGACGTACGGATAATTTCGCCTATCATATCCAACGCTTGGCCGATGCGTGTATCGTTGCGATCACTTTTGATAAAGTTGATAAGCCCTTCAAGACGGGCTAGAGCAGGGCGATGAAGCTCGTGCGAGACCAAAATGAGATGCCACCAAGCTTCGGGAGAAGCGTGTACCTGTACTATTTGCTGAAGCAACCGCTCGGCCTCAACGAACTGCTGACGTGTCTCGTACACTTGCACAAGTAACCAGAGTTGCCCTATCCAGGGCATTCCGTATGCGGGAAGTGATCGGTAGAAGTGAAGTGCAAGGTCATCGCATCGTCCTGTTACTACCCAATGTGCTCTTAGCGACTGTACGAGTGGCGTTAGCCCTTGTGGAACAGGTATGGAGAACTGGGTGAGCAAGAGTGCTGTGCGTGCATCGTCTCCGTTGGTAGTGAGGGAAAGTGCCTCACTTTGCATCTGTACAGGAAGACGTTCGAGAAGCATTTGAAGGGTTGGCAGCGAAAAGAGGCCGTCATCAGGTTCAATCATGCTCCAAAGAATACATGAGGCACAGAGTACATTAGTGTTCAAAACTTTCATCTTAACAAGCTTTTGTAACGCTGTTGTAGGATGGTGCCACTTCTTCAGGGCTGCCTCGACAACGTAAAGAGGTACCATAGTATTAGGTATGTACCATATGCCAAGTAAACGTATTAAAGATGCAAAAGACCAACGTGACGATGTGTTAGTATTCATATACTTCTATCAGTGAAACTCTCTATTTATATAAAATGTGTAGTTGATTATGAGGAAAAGGTGCAGCGTGGCAAAGAGAAGAACGGTTATGATTTGGTTGAGATTTTTGTGAAGCAGTAGTATTTTCTCTTTTTATTTGATGATACATTCCACTTTATCGTTATACATCCCTAAATACGTTATTTTTTAAAACTGTGTATAGAACATATATTCATTGACAAGTGTGGTGTTTATCAGTATTATGAACATACACATGTATTTATAGTATGGACGAGGGTACTTTTGCTCGAAATCTCTGCTCGCTAAAAAATCTTGCTAGAAAAGAGACGGCTCTTGGATATTTTCACCTTTCGGGACCACTTGATTGATGACTATGCATCGTATGTTCAAAGCTTCATTCAAATCCGTAACCCACTAGTACAAGCGTATGTGCAGGAGCAACTCAATCAGGGCGTCCTCTGGCCCAACCCTCTTATTCAGTTAAGTCCTCTCTTTGAGTCTGGTGTGAGTGTTGATACCCTGGTCGCTGAAGGAGTGCTACATCCTGAATGTGCGCGTATTTTCCGCGTGGGCAAAACAGCGGATGGCTTGCAGGGACGCTCGCTGCAACTGCATAAGCATCAGGATGAGGCGATCCGTATCGCGGCTAGTGGTGCGAGTTATGTTTTGACGACTGGTACTGGTTCCGGCAAAAGCCTGACCTACATGGTTCCCCTGGTCGATGCCATCCTACGAAACGGCACGAAGCGTGGTGTACAGGCGATTGTCGTATATCCGATGAATGCCCTTGCCAACAGCCAGCGTCAAGAGCTAGAGAAGTTTCTCACGCTGGGATATGCAAGCGGCAAAAGTCCCATCACCTTCGCGCGGTACACAGGGCAGGAAAAGCAGGAAGAGCGAGATAGAATTCTGGCTGATCCACCAGATATTTTGCTCACCAACTACGTGATGCTCGAACTTATTCTCACACGTTTCATCGAGCGGCCCTTGCTGACAATGGCGAACCTGCGCTTTCTCGTACTCGACGAATTGCATACCTATCGCGGGCGACAGGGTGCGGACGTAGCCCTGTTAGTACGTCGCGTTCGGAATCGACTTGCTGCCAGCAACCTGCAATGCGTTGGTACGTCCGCAACTCTCGCCAGTGAAGGAAGTTATGAGGAGCAGAGACGTGTAATCGCGGGTATGGCCTCACAAATATTTGGGACAAAAGTATTGCCGCAGCATGTGATTGGTGAAACACTCAAACGCTCGACACAGGAGACGCATTCTGTTCGTGATGCACAGGGCGCATATACTGACACGTTCAAGCTAGCATTGACGCAGCGCATCAGTGATATTGCGCTTAAGCCACCAACTGATTATGAGGCGTTTCTACACGACCCACTCTCCATCTGGTTAGAGGACACCTTTGGGGTAACATTGCGTGAAGGGCGACTGATTCGAACAGAGCCACAGAGTATTGAGGGGTTACAGCATCGCAGACAGGAAAACGAGCAGACGGGAGCAGCACATCGTTTGCATGTACTTACAGGGGTCTTCATTGATAGGTGCATTCAAGTGATCCAGGAAGGGTTGCTTGCAGGGTACACCTGTTCCCCCGACCCGACAACGGATCGTCCTCCGTTCGCCTTTCGTTTGCACCAATTCATTAGCAAGGGTGATGCAATCTATGCCTCGTTAGACTCAGACCCGTATTTGACATTTCAAGGGCAAACGTTTGTGCCCGGAGACCGTTCGCGGTTGCTACTTCCACTGGTCTTCTGCCGTGAATGTGGTCAAGAATACTATAGCGTGCGTCGTATTGAGAGATCAGAAGATGGACTTTCGTTCTCGCATGTCTACATACATCGACTTCCAGGGGTGGTAGAGGAGGAAGAGGGTCAAGAGGGCTTTCTCTATTATTCTCAAGATAATCCCTGGCCTGAAGACGAAGACACTCTCATTGAGCGGTTGCCAGAAGAGTGGTTAGAAGAGTTTCACGGTTCGCTACGGGTACGACGTAACCGTCTCAGGGATGTGCCACAGGCGATACGTGTACAACCAGATGGCAAAGAGATAGAGAGTGATAGGCGCGATGAACAGGGACTCGACATGCATTTCTTGCACGCCCCATTTCGCCTCTGCCTCAACTGTGGTGTCTCCTATGGTGGGAGGCAAAGAAATGATTTTTCGAAACTCGCTTCACTTAGTTCGGAAGGCCGTAGCACGGCGACTACTATTTTGAGCCTTTCTGCGATGTTGCGCGTCAAAGAGGACCCTCATCATACCATTCCCCCTAAGATGCTAAGCTTCACCGACAATCGTCAAGATGCCTCGCTACAGGCAGGTCATTTCAATGACTTTGTAGATGTGGGCCTGCTCCGGTCAGCGCTCTATCAAGCGGTGAAACACGCAAGTGATGAAGGTATTCATCACGAGGAATTGACAAAGCACGTCTTTGAGGCACTGCGCTTGCCCCTGAATAGCTATGCTACAGACCCCAGCGTGAAATATCAGGCACTCAATGAGACGCAACGTGCTCTACGGAACGTGTTAGGATACCGTCTCTATCGCGACCTCAAGCGCGGCTGGCGCATTACCTCGCCCAACCTGGAACAGTGCGGCCTGCTGATCATCGACTATCTCTCACTCGATGAGGTCTGTGAGGATCAGGAAGTGTGGCAAGAGGGAAAAGGTGGTCATAGTGCGCTGGTGACGGCGAGTCCCGAAACGCGCAAAAGAATTGCCCGTGTCTTGCTCGATTATATGCGCCGCGAACTGTCTATCAAAGTCGATTATCTCACTCCCGAATATCAGGAGAATATGCAACAGCAGAGCAGCCAACGTCTGATTGCACCATGGGCCATCGACGAGAATGAACCAATGCAGTACGCCACAACGCTCTTCCCTCGGTCACGGGGTCAGGAGCCAGATCGTAGCTATGTCTATCTTTCAGCACGAGGTGGTTTTGGGCAATACCTGCGTCGCCCAAGAACGTTTCCAGAATATCATGAGCGGTTGCGTTCTCAGGAAACCGAGCAGATTATTCTCCAGCTACTGAGAGTGCTTAAAACGGCAGGATTGGTCGAGCAAGTGGCGGAACTTCAAGGGAAACAGCGCAGCGGACCAGATGAGACCAACTACGGTTATCAACTTCCTGCATCGGCACTCATTTGGAAATTCGGCGATGGTGCACGGGCTTTCCATGACCCAATTACCATTCCACATGAGCCGCTAGAGGGTCGTCGTACCAACGCCTTCTTCGTCGAGTTCTATCGTACAACGGCGGCAAAACTCGAGGGATTGGAGGCACGCGAACATACGGCGCAGGTCCCCTATGACTTGCGAGAGAAACGCGAACAAGCCTTTCGTGCCAACACCTTGCCTATCCTCTACTGTTCACCAACAATGGAATTGGGTATCGATATCGCCGAACTCAACCTCGTCAATATGCGTAACATGCCGCCAACACCTGCAAATTATGCGCAACGCAGTGGACGTGCTGGCCGTAGTGGTCAACCGGCCCTTGTCTTCTCGTATTGCTCGACGGGCAGTCCACACGATCAGTATTTTTTCAAGCGACCAGAGCAGATGGTAGCAGGCTCTGTGACACCACCACGCCTTGACCTCGCCAACGAAGACCTGATTCGTGCTCACGTCTATGCGATCTGGCTCGCAGAAACAGAAATGAGTCTCGGTAAATCGTTGCGTGACATCTTGGATGTCTCAGGTGACTCACCAACGTTGGAACTGCTCGACTCCAAACGTGCCTCTATCGACAATCCAACGGCGAAACGCTCTGCCTACACTCGCGCGAAACATGCTCTATCGAGTATCGAACCTGAACTCGTTGCCTCTGGTTGGTATACTGAAAATTGGCTTTCCGAGGCACTTGAACAGGTTGCCTTGCGTTTTGACCGCACCTGTGATCGTTGGCGTGGCCTGTATCGCTCCGCCCTGGCACAATCGAAGGCGCAATCACTGATTGTACTCGATGCCTCGCGGAGTTCCGATGATAAACGACAGGCGGAGCGGTTACGTGGTGAGGCTGAGTCACAGTTAAAACTGCTCACCGATGTCGAGCACCTGGAACAATCCGATTTCTATAGCTATCGTTATTTCGCCAGCGAAGGCTTCTTGCCAGGCTACAACTTCCCACGTTTGCCGCTCTCGGCCTATATTCCGGCACGGCGGTCAAGACAACGTGATGAATATCTCTCGCGTCCGCGCTTCCTGGCAATCTCGGAGTTCGGACCGCGCGCCATCGTCTACCACGAGGGATCGCGTTACCTTATCAATCGCGTGATTCTCTCCGGTGAACATGACCGCGAGGATATCACAACACGTCAGGTAAAGCAATGCGGACAGTGTGGCTACCTACACACGTTTAGCAACAATGTCGATGTCTGTGAACGCTGCGGTACCAAACTTGGGACACCACTCACGAGTCTGTTTCGCCTGCAAAACGTGGCGACAAAACGACGTGACAAGATCAATTCTGACGAAGAGGAGCGTATGCGCCTCGGCTACGAGATACGGACCGCGATGCGCTTCTCAGAGCAAGACGGTCATACAAGTACACGTGTCGCACACGTGATGGTACATGGTCAGCATTTTGCCACACTCACCTATGGACACGCAGCGACGCTCTGGCGTATCAATCTTGGCTGGCAACGTCGCAAGAATCATTCCGAGCACGGTTTTCTGCTCGATATTGAGCGTGGCTACTGGGGCAAGGATGAACCTGTGGTCGAAGAATCTTCTGAGTCGGGCGATCCAATCTCGCCCCGTACTCGGCGTGTTATTCCATATGTCGAAGACCAGCGCAACTGTTTGTTGTTTGAGCTACACAAACGCGAGAGCGTAACTTGCATGGCCTCGCTGCAATCGGCCCTCAAACGCGCTATTCAGATACGCTATCAACTTGAGGATAACGAACTAGCTGCGGAACCTCTGCCCGATGACGATCATCGCCACCTGCTCCTTGTTTACGAAGCAACGGAAGGGGGTGCGGGTGTGTTGCGCCGCTTGCTCGACGAACCAGAGGCTCTGAGCGAAGTAGCGCGTGAAGCATTGCGCCTGTGTCACTTCGACCCCGACACAGGTGACGACCTGAAACATGCTGAACGCGCACGCGAAGATTGCGAAACCGCGTGCTATGATTGCCTACTCACCTACTACAATCAGCGCGATCATCGCATCTTAGACCGCAAGACCATTCATGATCTGTTACTGGACCTCATGAATGCACAGGTGCAGACATCGCCCACGAGTAAGCCACGCGCCGACCATCTCGCAACATTGCACCATCTCAGTGGGTCAAGTCTTGAGCATGACTGGTTGACGTACATGCACGAGCAGGGCTATCGGCTCCCTTCACATGCACAGCACCTTATCGAGACATGCCAGACACGTCCCGATTTCCTCTATCAAGAGCAGGAAGTTGCGATCTATGTCGATGGACCATTTCACGACTATCCAGAACGGCGCACACGAGACGTGGCACAAGAAGAGTGTCTCGGTGATATGGGCTACATGGTGATTCGTTTTGGAGCCAGAGACGATTGGTCTTTGATACTGGCGCGGTATCCCCACATTTTTGGTGAGAAGAGGCGATAGGAGTGCACATATGAATTATACGGTTGGGACGATGGTTAGGGCGCGTGGACGCGAATGGGTTGTCTTGCCCTCAGCAGACGATTCGTTGTTGCGAGTGCGACCGCTGGGAGGAACAGAAGACGAGGTAACGGGCATTTATTTGCCGCTCGAACCCGTTGAGATGGCTCATTTCTCTCCACCTGATGCCTCACAGTTGGGCGATGACCGCTCGTGTCGCTTGTTACGCAATGCAGTGCGACTCGGTTTCCGCTCAAGCGCGGGACCATTCCGCTCGTTCGCCAATATCGCCGTTGAACCACGCCCCTATCAGCTTGTGCCGCTCTTGATGGCACTCAAGCTTTCACCTGTACGTCTCCTTATTGCTGATGATGTTGGTATTGGCAAGACGGTTGAAGCGGGCTTGATTGCGCGTGAATTGCTGGATCGTGGCGAAGTCGAGCGAATCGCCGTGTTGTGTCCGCCACAACTGGTAGAGCAATGGCAGGAAGAGTTGCGCGACAAGTTTCACCTGGATGCCGAGGCCGTACTCCCAAGCACCATCTCTCGACTTGAACGTACTTGTGCCCCTGGTCAATCGCTCTTCGACCGATATCCTTATGTTGTTGTCTCGCTCGACTTCATAAAGGCAGAGCGACGACGCGATGAATTTCTCCGCACTAGCCCTGAACTGGTGATCGTCGATGAGGCGCACACCTGTACCTTTTCTGGTGAGGGACGAGGCGCACAGCATCAACGCTACTATCTCGTCTCGCAACTGGCGAAAGACCCGTCACGCCACCTGTTACTCGTGACCGCGACACCTCACAGTGGCAAAGAGGACGCATTCCGTTCTCTGCTGACTTTCCTTAATCCATCCTTTGCGACGCTGCCCGATGACCTAAGCGGCCCAACGCATGGAGCCGAAAGACGCCAACTTGCTGCCTACTTTGTACAACGTCGCCGCGCCGACATTCGCGCCTATATGGATATCGAGACACCATTTCCACAGCGTGAAGAGAGCGAGCCGAGTTATCGCCTGACCCCTGACTACAAGCGATTACTGGATAAAGCCTTGCACTTTGCCCGTGAAACGGTGATAGACCCACACGACCCCAACCAGTTTCGACAACGCATACGCTGGTGGTCGGCCCTCGCACTCTTACGCTCACTCTCATCCAGTCCTGCCGCAGCAATTGCGACTCTGCGGAGCCGTGCCGCAGTCGCTGAGGGCGAAACGATTGACGAGGCCGATGAAATTGGAAGGCACACCGTTCTTGACCTGATCGAAGGTGAGACGGTAGAGGGCGTCGATCTTATTCCTGGCAGCGATTATGAGGACAACGAAGAGAATGGAAGTAGCACCAACAATCAGCAACGCATCCGTCGGCGCCTACTCGAAATGGCGCATGATGCCGAAGCACTCATGGGGGCAAAGGATGCGAAGCTACAACAGATGCTCAAACTGGTCGCGCAACTCGTGAAGGATGGCTACTCGCCCATTCTCTTCTGTCGCTTCATTCCCACTGCTGAATATCTAGCAAAGGCTCTACGCGACGCGCTGCCCAACACCGTACAGGTGGATGCTATAACGGGACTCTTACCACCTGTAGAGCGTGAACAGCGTATTGCTGAACTGGCGCAATATCCGCAACGGGTGTTGGTCTGCACTGATTGCTTAAGCGAAGGCATCAACCTGCAAGCCTCTTTCAATGCCGTTATTCACTATGATCTGTCTTGGAACCCAACACGCCATGAGCAGCGTGAGGGTCGTGTGGACCGCTATGGACAAGTCACTCCAACGGTGCGTGTCGTCACCTACTATGGGAGCGACAACCCGATTGATGGTATGGTTCTTGAAGTGCTGATTCGTAAGCACCAGACGATTCGTACTTCGCTCGGCATCTCTATTCCAGTTCCGGTCGATGCGGAACAGGTGATCGAGGCAATCTTCGAGGGTCTCGTCTTACGTGGCAATAGTTCATACTCAGCGAATCACACACAACTTTCCCTGCCTGGTCTTGACGACATGCAGCTTGATCCACATGGCGAGCGACAAAAGCAAGAATTGTTCGCGCAGTGGGAGGCCGCATCGCTACGTGAAAAGCGTTCGCGAACCGTGTTTGCTCAGGAGACAATCAAGGTCGAGGAGGTCGCTACTGAGCTACGTGCGGTGCAGAGCGCGATTGGCTCCGATGTTGATGTACAAGCTTTTACCTCGACTGCCCTTCATGCCTATGGTGCAGTCGTTACGCCAACACAAAAGGGAGCCGTGACCTACAACGTTAGTGAGGCACCAAGAGCCTTACGTGATGCCATAGGTCATCCATCTGCGAAAGATGCAACATTCACGGCACGCTTCTCACTTCCTGTACGCGATGGAGAAATCTATCTAAACCGCACACATCCTCTGATTGAAGGTCTGGCAACCTACGTGATGGATACGGCTCTCGATCCTGACGCAAATCCTCACACAGTTATCGCGCGACGTTGCGGTGTAATCCGCACCAGCCATGTCGCACGTCGTACTACGCTCCTGCTCGTGCGTTTCCGTTACCACATTCTCACTCAACGTGGCGAGGAGTCAGCAAAAGCAATGCTCGCCGAGGAATGTCAGGTGCTTGCTTTTGAGGGAACACCGCAGAGCGCTCACTGGCTCGATGACGCTGCCCTTGTTGAGCAGTTACTCGCCGCGCAACCAAAGGCCAATATCTACGCAGAGCAAGCAACTCACTTCTTGCAACCAACACTTGACAATCTGAGCCTGCTTGATGCTCACCTGCACAACATCGCTGTAGTGCGTGGCGAGGAACTGCTAGCGGCTCATCGCCGTGTACGCGCGGCTATGGCGATGCGCGGCGTGAAACAACACATTGAACCACAATTCCCGTTGGATATGCTAGGAGTGTATATGTACTTGCCTTTACCTACTGGCACAAATAGCCGATAACTGAACGTGTGCGTCTAACTGATAGGAAAGGTGAGTGACACTTATGCAACAACAAGTATCAGCAAACCAGCAAGACCATTATTTGCATTACCACATCGGCGTTCTGCTCTGCCTGATCGGTATTTACATCATCGGCCTTGCTATGTTTGTTGTGCCATTCATGCTTATTTTCAACTTGAATGATACAGCATCAGGACATAGTTTTCTGCTTCAAATAGGTAGCTGGTTGGGTACATTGCCAGGTGTTGGTGTCTTGCTCCTTTTAGGAGAAGCTATTGCAGTGATGATCCTCGACTGGCGCGGTGCGGTAACATTGCGAGGAGCTATAAAGAGATACACGATGCATAATGGAAAAATGGTAGATACAGGACCAGGCTATGCACTACTCTACATATTCTTCTCAGAAATCATGCTTCCCATTTACCTGCTCCGTGTCACGTTCGACCATTTCCAGACAAAGC
>JAABUX010010621.1_pt1 | contig 10263 bp, 10 predicted proteins | sample 5561851 | NCBI WGS metagenome assembly JAABUX01 (sample SAMN10711883, study PRJNA513361) | rock metagenome | isolation source: Antarctica rocks | place: Antarctica: Victoria Land, Richard Nunatak red sandstone | collected 2016-01-03 | reverse complement strand
GGCACCGCGATCGCGTAGGAACGCCAGCCATGCATGCGCTTATCCACGCCCTCGAAACGGCCTGCGCGCAACTCGAAAAACGGAGCCAGTCCGCGTGAGCGCCGTCGGGCTGCGGTCCCTGGACGCGGCATGTCCTCAGCGCCCCCATCTGCGACTTGAGTCACGTTTTGGCTCATTAACGTGACTCATACGCGGGGGTGGGGCGCGGGTTGAGCACAAACGTGACTGAACGGGGCGAGAGGGCTCGACCGTCGCCGCGCAGGACGCGGGGGTTACCTCGCCGGGCGCGGCGGGCGCGGGCCCCAGTAGGGGTGGATCGCGGGAAGGTCGGTCGCGTCCGGATTTGGTGGCAGCGGGGTCTCGCCGTCATCGGCGTCAAAGCGCCGCCCGTACTGGTCGGGGATCGCTCCCCATCCCCAGTAGGGCAACGGGACCGCGGGGACGATCCCGAGCTGGTTGAGCGGGTCGATCCGCTCGGCTGCGACGGTGCACAGGTGCGTCCAGTCATCGCCCATGTCAAACGTGTAGATCAGCTGCTCGCCCGCGGTCAGCCGGCTCAGGCGCAGCTCGGCCCCGTAGACGCCTGACTCGGGCGCCTCATCCCATTCGATCGGCCCATACACCCGGGTGCCGTCTGAGAGCTCAAACAGCGTCAGGTGGCTGCGATCCCACCGCGCAAACGCCGTATCGATCGCGTCAGCCAGCTCGGCGAACGTGTGCCTCCGCGACGCCGCGAAGATCCGCCCCGGTCGCGGCCAGCACCGCTCGCCTCGCCCCTCAATGAGATCCACCCGGATCGACAGCCACGTACGCGCCATCGCTGGAAGTCTCCCAGCCGCCGGGTCATATCGTTCTGGCGCCACCAGGGCTGCCCGGACATCGACTGCACGATCGCCGCTCGCTCATCGAGCACGCTGAAGGTCATCTACGAGTCGCATGAGTTCTCCTTGGACGGAGGAGCGCTGAGCGCCTGCGAGATCGCCGCGGCCGTCGGGATAAGTCCCCAGGCCGCGCATCAGCGCTACCGCGCCGAGCGGCGGTAGGGGGTCTCTCGTCCGGCCGGTTTTCCGCCGGCCGTCCATGGACCGGCGGGCGACCCCCTCTGACAGGCACGCTCGCTCCGCCACAAGCACGCACAGAACTCGAGGAGCGAGCCGCTCGCCGTCTTCGTCTTCGGTTCCCCCTGATCGGTGAGTGTTTTTGCCATCGGCGCCGGCGGGGGTGCCGGACGCTCGATCCAAGCGTCAAAGCCCTGGGGGCATCGACGGTCGGGAAGGCGGATCGTTCGGGTCGGGTTGCCTCGTGATCTTGGGGTTGAGGCGCCGCGCCGATCCCCGAGGGGGATGCTGGCCGCGGCAATGGGTGGTCGACTCGTTCACGCCGGTCGGCAACGACCCGAAGGGTTGCCGAGCAGACGGAGCGCACCAGGTATGAGGGCGAGCATCGCGTTACTACGCGTGGGTCTCCCTGACCGCGAAGCGGTGAGGGGTGCCCTGAGAGCCCGCCTGAGAGAGCTGGCCTCGAGCGCGTAGTTGAAAGCGCGTCGGTGGAGGTCAGGGCCCGAGATAGATATGGGTACGCGGCCCACCCTACACCCGGCCTCGGACGTGCCCGTCACTTGCGCAGAACCCGCTCCTGCGCGCCCCATCTCCCGAGATCCCGGTGGATCGGCGGCCGCGTCACTGCCTTGCTTCGCTCGATCAGTGACGCGGGCGGCTCGTGGCGCCGCCAGCAAGGGCTGGTCGAGAAGCCGTACGATAATTGGTACGATCCGCTGGATGCCACCAGAAGTCCTCGCGAGCGCCGAGGCGCGCAGTCGCCTCCCGCAGCTGATTGCCGAGCTCGTCTCTAACCCCGAGCTGACGGTCGAGGTCGGCCGCCAGCGCCGGCGCGAGGTGGTGGTGCTCGCCGCGGGTCGCTATGACGAGATGCTCGAGCGCGAGGAGCTGGTGCGCGACCTGGCGTGGGCGACGTTCGCGCAGGAGCGGGTCGAGCATCCCACCAGCGAGCCGCTCAGCTGGGAGGACGCCCAGCGCCGCCGGCCAGCCGCGCGCTGATGGCGATCGTCGTCGAGTTCCTCGACGACGCCGCGTTTGAGTCAGTCGAACGGCTGCCCGAGCCCCACCGCGAGATCGCCTGGCAGCTGCTTGACCACCTGCGCCAGGCGCCGCGGTACGGCAAGCCGCTGCAAGCGCACCCGGAGACCAGCGAGCTGCAGGCGGCCCGCTCGCTGTACGTGATCGACTTCGCCCAGCAGCGCGTCAGCTGGCCGCCGCCCTACCGGATCGTCTACCGGCTGCTCCCATCCGAAACGCAGCCCGAGAAGGCGCAAGTCATCTGGGCGGGGCGCCGCGACGCGCTCGAGGTCTACCGCACAGCAGCCCGCCGGCTGCGCCGGCGACCAAGCTGACGGCGCCCAGGGCACAGTGGCGTGACTGCGGTGGCTAGCGTCCGATCGTCGGTCCGCGTCGTTCGGACCCGAACCCGGGCCGGTGCCCCAGCACAGCGCGGCTGGGCGCCGAGCTGCCTGGGGTGAGCCGCCCAAGCTCGGCGCGGACCTCGGCGAGGCGGGCCTGGTCGGCGCGCGCCCCGAGCGCCTGCAGCCGGGCTTGCTCTTGGCGCAGCTGTTGCAGACGCTCCGGCGCGACGGCCTGTGGGAATGACGCGGCGCGCAGCTCGCGGACGACCGCGATCTCATAGCGCGCCTTGGCCACCTGGTGGGCCTGCTCGGCGCGCCCGTGCTCACGCTCGGCGCCATGGTGGCGCTCCCGGGCGCCGGGATGCCGGGCCTCCCATTCGCGTCGCTGCTCGTGAAGCTCGGCGTCTCGGGCGTCGGCCTCCTGACTGCAGCGCCGCTGCTCGGCGAGCCCGTCGCGCTCCCGGGCGCGCGCGGCGGTGATCTCGCCCCGCAGCGCTCGCCCGCGCTCACCCAGGCGCGCCAGGCGTCCCAGGCCGGCCCGCTCGCCCTCCAGCTGCTCGCCGCGCGCCGCCGCCCACTGCGCCTGCTCGCCGGCGCGCCGCGCGTCGGCGTGCGCGTGCTCGGCGCGTTGATCGCGCGGCTCAGAGGCCATCACCGCCGCCGCCTCGCGCTGCTCCACCCGGGCTCGTTCGAGCCGGACGCGGGCCTGCTCAAGCTCGACGAGGGCCTGGTCGCGTTGCGCGCGGGCCCGGTCGAGCTGCTCGCGCTGGCCCGACCCGACCGTGGCACTCTCACGCTCGTCGGCGTGCTCGTGCTCGGCCTGGCGCTCGTGCGCGAGCGCGATCGAGATCGACGGGAGCTCGGGCTCTGAGCGCCCCAGCTGCCCAGCCAGTGAAGCGAGCTGCTGTCCGCGGCCGCCGTCGCCGCCCTCGTCGGCCGGCTCGAGGCGTTCGGTGCTGGCGTACAGGTGGGTGCGCTCCCGGGCGCGGGTGATGGCGACGTAGGTGCCGTTGGCGTCGGCGTGCTCACCGGCGATCACGTGCACCCGGTCGACGGTCTGCCCCTGCGCCGGGAACGTGTGTGACACGTAGGCCAGCCGGGCGCTGCCCGCGTCAAGCTGGTCGCGCTCCCACACCGCCTGCTGGCCGTCGGAGAGCCGCAGCACCGCGCGCTGGCCGTCCTCGGCGACGGCCAGCACCTCACCACGAGTGCCGTTGCGGACCGCCCCCAGCTGCGGATGGCGGCTGGCGGCGCGGAGCACGATGTCGTCCCCACCCCTTAGCCCGTAAGGCCGGCCCGCGAGCGGCACGGTGGGCTCGCCGGCCACTACTAGGCCGTCCTGGGCGCGGAGCGCCTGGGCCCGGGCATTGAGCTCATCCAGCTGCTCGTTTGAGGTCTGCACCACCACGAGCGCGGTCTTGCCCTCCCGCCGGTCGGCGTGCGCGGCCTCCAGCGCGCAGTCCTGCGCCTGGCGTTGAGAAGCCTCGATGACGACGCGGCCGCGGGCCGCGTAGCCCGCGAGGGCCCGCTCATGCTCCCCGGCGCGCCACCGCGCCTGATCGCGGCGATCCGCGGCGTCTTTGGCCCGGACGATCCGCGAAAGCTCAACCAGCCCACCGGCCTGGCGGGCGGCCTGCTCGATCTGGGGCCACAGCCCGCCGGCGCCGACCGCTTGTGATTGGCGGGGGTCGCCGACCTCGATCACCAGCGCCCCCGACATAGCCGCCGCCTGCAGCAGCCACGCCTGCTCCCGGGTAGACGCCAGCGCCGCCTCATCGTGGATGACCGTCATATTGGGCGAGAACCTCACCGCGCCGCGGGCCACCGCCGCCTGGAGCGCCGCCGTGGAATACCCCTCCGTGCGCACCCCCGCCTCGGCGAGCTCGCCGGCGAGCCGCTCGGCGGCCTGCGCGCCCGTGGAGGTGACGATCAGCTCGCCCCCGGCCGCCTGGTGCGCGCGCGCCACCCCGATCAGGCCGGTGCTCTTCCCCGTCCCGGCCTGCCCGACGATCACCACCAGCCGCCGCTCAGAGCACGCCACCCGCACCGCCTGCTCTTGCTCGTCGGCGAGCTGGGCCCCGGCCGCCGCCAGCTCGGCCTGCAGCGCGGCGACCTCGGCGTCGACGAGCTTTTCGGGGATCGCCAGGGCCTCCCCGTCGGCCAGCTGCTCGGCGGCGGTGACCGCGGCCCGCTCTAGCCCCCGGTGCGCCCGAGTGGTCTGCCGGCCGTCCGCGAGGTCGAGGATCTCCCGGCGCTCCCGCAGCGCCTCTAACGCGGCCAGCGCCCGGGCAGGGTCGCCGCCCGCCCCGGCCTCGAGGGCGACCGCCCGCGCTTGGCGCGGCGCGAACGTGGCATCGAACTCGGTCAGCCACCCCAGGATGCGCTGCTCCAGCTCATGCTCGCCGAGCGCCGCAGTCGGGCCGCGGCCGTGCAACAACAGCGCCTGCACGCTGCGGGCATCAAAGTCGTGCGCCTGGGCGGCCTGCCACCACGCCTGGTCAAGGTCGCCGGCGGTGAGCAGCTGCCCCTTACCCGCCCGGGTAGCCATCGCCACCGCCCGCTGCTCGCCCGGCATCAACTGCCCCGAGCGCTCCAACGCCGCCAGCCGCGCCGCCGCCGCCGCCGCGTCCGGGCCGCCGGCGTCGACCCGCGCGCGCAGCTCTGAGAGGCGCTCGGACAGCCGCTGGTCGATCGCGGCGCGGACCTGGTGATGGCGCCCTGACCACTCCTCGAGCAAACCCGGGGGCACGCCGGCCAGCTCGAAGTAGCGACCACCGCGCCCCGTCTGAGCCTGCACCTCAAAGCCGAGCTGGTCAAGCTCGGCGGCGAGCTGGGCGCGGTAAGCGGCACCGACCTCGCGCTGATGCACCAGCCACGCCCGCGACTCGATCGCCACCACCTTCCCATCCCCCCGCCGCACCGCACCATGCAACACCACGTGAGAGTGCAGCTGCGGATCCGGGGGACGCCCAGCGACCGCCCGCGCCGTCGTATGCCGCCACGACGAGGCGAGCAGCTCCGCGGGCGTCTCGCGCCGCACCGTCTCCTTATCCACCCGCCGGCGGACCATCGGCACGTATTCAGTGGCGTGCGCCAGCGCGGCGTCGACCGCGCGCTCCTGCGCCGCCTCGATCGCCGCGCGCAGCTCCGGAGAAGCGAGTGCCCACACCGCGCTGACCGACTTGGGCGCTGAGAAGGTGGCGTCGATCGCCGCGACCGCCTCCCCGCCCGCCCCCCCGGCTCGCAGCTGCCCGCCCGTGGCTGGGTTGCGGACCGCCATCAACGCGCGGAAGTCTTCGGCGGCCACTGGCCGCGACCCGTCCACCCCGAGCGCCTCGGCGCCCTGCTCACCGAGCGCCCAGCGGCCTGGGGCCTCGACCCGCTCGCCGGCCTGCAGGTAGTAGTCCCCCGCTTCGAGCGCGATCGTGCGCCCCTCCAGATACTGGCCGTAGGCGGCTGCGCCGGACGCCGCGATTTTCGCGACCGTCAGCACGCCAAACACCCGCCACAGCGGCCAGGAAGGGTCGACCCCGGGCCCTCCCCACAGCCCACCCGCCACGGCCGCCAGAACGCCGCGCACAGCCCCTCAGCAGGCGTCTGGGGCGGGTCCTCTAGCACTAGGTGCGTAGAGTGTATTGCTGTTGCTGTTGTCGTTCTAGATGGTGGGTTTGCGTCCGTTCTGAGAGGTACCTTTTACGGGACGATTTGAGCTGTCGCGAAGAGAGGAAAAAGAGAGTTGGTAGGTCTATGAAGACGATGGGGAGGAGGAGGAGATGCGGCGGATGGGTTTGAAGGGTTCATGGGTCTGGGGGAGGCTGATCGTGCGATTTGACCCTTCCCTTTCCTGGCGTCCTTTTTGATCAGGCACGAATGTGCCGGCGGTTGAGCAGCGATTGCGTTGGCGCGGGCTCGAGATCCTTACGGGCTAGACCTGGCGGCTGGTGATGGTCCCCGAGGCCCGAAGGGGTGAGTGGGGCCAAGAACCAGCCGCACCCGACTCAGGGTTATCGACAAGCGGCTCGCGCGCCCGCACGCGCAGATCCCTCCAGGTTCATTAAGAACAGGTACATCCTGTGCGACTCGCGCTACGGGCTTAGGTCAGGAAAAAGCGACTCGTGCTACGGGGTCGAAGACGACTCGCGCTACGGGGTCTTCATCCCCGCTCTACGGTCTGCGGGGAGCTAGCTCAGTAGGCGACCAAAACTACGGGCTCTGTGTCGTCCGACCGGCACATCAAGATCCGCTGAATGCGGCGGTCCGAACGATGGCAGGGCCAAGCACCTCGAGATAGCTTGCTGCATCCGATGTGGACGCCGATCAGCTGCGGTGAACCATCTGACGAGGCCTTCGTTGCCCGCTGCCTGCTCGGCGCCGGCTGGGTGGGAGCAAATCGGCGCCTGGGGATGGTCGACTTGCGGGTTTGGGCTGCGCTCTGCGCTCAGCTGCGCACGCAAGTGCTTTTGGCACCAGCCGAAGCAGACTTGGACCTCGGTCATCCCGACGCACGCACCGTCGAGACAACGGGCTATCAGGTTGCCGACATGGTGTGGGGTCACGACAGCGGTGAGCACTACCGACTCTTGCGCGCCTCCCTCGCGCGCCTGGCGTCTGTCCGAGCGACTGTGCAGATCGTCGAAGCCGATCCGGAGCTCGCCGCTGAGATCGTCCGGACCGGATACGTACCGCTCCTGGGGGAAATGTGGTTTGCAACCACACGCCTGAATCTTCAAAGCCCGCGTGAGTGGGGGGCGCTGCACGGCAGTACCTCGCTACGCGTCGAGATCGGCCGTTGGGCGGCAGTCCAGATCACCGAGGGCCATTGCGCGTGGCTAGATCTCGATCTCCTCCGCAAGCTCGGCGGTGGTCTAGCCGCGCGTGTGTGGGCCACGCTCGAAGCGTGGGGGCGGTGGCCGCAACGGAGCCTCGACGGACGTGAGGAGACCGCGATCGGGCTTGGCAGACCGGCGCTCGAATCCTTCGGCGTAGCCCACTACGCGAGGAGGCACGACGCGCGGCGAGCGCTCAACCGGGCCGGCGCCCAGCTCGTCAAGCTCGATCGGGCCTACGAGCTCGTACGCTGCGAGAAGCGCGCGGGCTGGTGCCTGGTCGTCCGTCGCCTTTCGGGGGGCAAGGCACGCGCTCAGGCGCGCTCAGGCGCCACCCGCTCGCAAGGAATCGCCGCGAACAAGCGCCAGCAGTCCGAACGAGCTGCGGTGCGCGCCCAAGCGCGCGCCTCGCTCGCACGCGATGCCTCCTGAAGACTCTCCGCAGGGGGTTCCCCTCCAGGGCGCCCCGCCTCCGCAGGGGGTTCCCCTTCAGGGCGCCCCGCCTCCGCAGGGGGTTCCCCGCCGGGGCGCCCTGCCTCTGCTTCTCGGGTCCCGGGAAAGCCACGGCAGGGTCGCTTGACTCCCCGTCGAACTAATGCCGCATGAGCGACGACAACCCCATCCCCCAGGAGTTCCCCGGTGGGGAACCCCGCCTGCTTACGATCACCGAGGCTGCCGGCGAGACCGGCCTTTCGCAGAAGGCGCTTGCTCGCCGGATCGAGCGTGGCACGCTGCGCGCCGTCCATGACGAACAGGGCAGACGCGTGGTACCCCGCACTGAGCTGGATCGCGCCGGCCTGCTGGGCGACGGGGAGGAGGGGAGCCCCGGCGGGGAACTCGTCCTCTGGCGCGACCTGTACGAGCGCGAGCGCGTCGAGCGCGAAGACCTCGCCAGTCGCGAGCGCGAGCTGCATGACCAGCTCGTCGCGATTGTCAACGCTGGCCCGATCCGCGCCATGCGGCTCCGCCGGCAGGTCCGTCGCCAGCTCGACACGGCCGTCGGCGACGCGTCGCTCGAGGCCTCGGCCGCTTCCACTTCCAGCGGCACGTCACGCCATCCCGCCGTCCCAAGCGCCGAGGTCTCCGAGCCCTCCTCGTCCGCGCCTGCGGGCAGAATCTTCAGCAATGCCGGCGTCCAAGATCACCCGCGGAACGATCCATAACGCGGCGCTGCAGGCGCTCGATGAGCTGCGCGAGCAGCTCGAGCTGGACATCGCGCGCTTAGGCGCAAACCCAGTGGTGCTCTCCACGCGCGCCCGGGCGGTGAGCCAGGCCCGGGCCGCCCGCGACGAGCCCGCCTACCGGCAGGCGCTGTTAGATCTGGCGTCATGCTGCGTAGCGCTCGCGGCCGAGCTTGAGCCGCCCCGGCGAGCATTCGCCGAGAGCGGCCGGCCAGCGGTTCGCGCAGCCGCGTAGGCCTGAAGGCGGCCTCGGGCCGATGGTCGACGTTCGCTTCCTGCTGTTCACGGCGGAGACCGAGGAGCATCTCACCCGCGCGACGCCCAGCGAGATCCGCCAGCTGCTCGCCAACGAGCACGCCACCGCGGACAATCCGCGCGAGCCGGATGCCCGGAGCGCAGCTGCTCGTCACCTGCTGATCGGCCGCACCGACGGCGGGCGCCATCTCACCGTGGTGATCGAGGCGACTCTGGATCCCACGACGTGGCTGCCGGTCACGGCCTGGGACTCGACCGACAGCGAGCGTGCGATCCTTGCCAGGACATGACTGCGCATAAGCTCACCAACGTCGAGGCGCACGAGGGTCGCGCCGTGGGCATAAAGGTGCTGGTGGAGTTCGATCCCGCAGAGGCCAAGCGCCTGACCGAGCTGGCTGAGAGCGCCGGCCTGTCGCTGAGCGATTACGTCAAGCGCCTGGTCGAAGACGCCGCCGCCGCGCGGTCGCGCTAGCTGGCCTCTCGCCCCGCCGGGTCACGTTTGCGCTCGGACGGCCTCCAGGGCCTGCGCATCAGTCACGTTAATGAGCCAAAACGTGACTCAAGGCGCGATCGGGGTCATTTACGACGAATATGCAGAGCGCGCGGAACGGTCCGGCTGTTGCTGCCGCCTGCTGCTTATGGAAGCGGCAGACTTCGCCTCCGACGTCAGGCGGGCGCTTCGCGACCAGCTTATTGCTCGCCGGCGTGGCCCCCTTCAGCTGTAGAGCCGGAGGAGCGACTCGGCCACCATCGCGGGCTTCTCGGAGCCCTTGACCTCGACCGTGACGCGGAGCCTCATCTGGATGCCGCCGGGGAGGCCGGACACCGCGAGCACCTCGGCGCCGCCGCGCCACTGCTCCCCGACCGGGAGCGGAGCGGGGAACCGAACGCGATTCAGGCCACAGTTGACGCCGGTGGTGGCGTCGCTGACCGTCACCAGCTGCTCGGTGATGGGCGCCACCAGCGACAGCGTCAGGAACCCATGCGCGATTGTGCGGCCGAACGGCGACTGCTTGGCCTTCTCTTCGTCGACGTGGATGTACTGGTGGTCGTTGGTGGCGTCGGCGAACTGGTTAACGCGCTCCTGCTCCATCGTCTGCCATTCGGTGTAGCCGGCGTGCTTGCCGACCAGGTCGCGCAGGCCGGCCAGAGTGGTGACCAGGCCCGAAGTTTCTGAAGTGCTCACGGTCGCCCTTTGAGGGTTTCGATCAAGTGTCCAGGCGAGGGGGACGCCGCCGCCGGCGCCGATCGCCACTGCTCGGTAATGATCTCAGCCCGGTCCCGTCCGCGAAATGGGACGCTTCTCCGTGTCGCCTTTCCGGCAGCTAGGTCCAGAGGGCTGCTTCTGAGAAACACCGAGTTCGCTTCCGCTTGCGCATGGCGATCTGACGCGGCACGTATGGTCACGTTTTTGACCGAAAACGTGACTCGGGGCGTCGAGCGCTACGTCACAGTCCGGCGCAGTCCGGGAAGCGGTGCTTGTTTTGCGCGTCCGTGCTGGCGGCGAGGTACGGCGCACCCGGCAGCTTGTTCGAGTTCGGATACAGCCGCATCTCGTGCTTTAGCGTGCAGACGCAATAGA
>JAABUX010010618.1_pt1 | contig 10266 bp, 19 predicted proteins | sample 5561851 | NCBI WGS metagenome assembly JAABUX01 (sample SAMN10711883, study PRJNA513361) | rock metagenome | isolation source: Antarctica rocks | place: Antarctica: Victoria Land, Richard Nunatak red sandstone | collected 2016-01-03 | reverse complement strand
TGGCACAGCACCGACAGCAGCGCGCCTCTAACGCCTCGTGTACCAATGTCACTGCGCCGTGTGTGAATGTTTCGAGCACAAACCGGGATCTGCTGTGTTTCAAGCTGATGCCGCTCCTGGTATAAGCATGACGACAAGGTGTTGCGCTGCGCCACTGTCGGCTACACACAGGGACGCACCCTGGTCGTCGAGGCGGCCGGGCTGCTCCGCGCCGAAGCCGGCGCCGAGCATGCTGGCCGCCAGGGCGGGGTCCACGGACCCCGGCAGCATCGGGCCCATCTCCACCTGCGACACGGGGTTGGTGAGACAAGGAACCTTCGTATTTGTAATCACGCATCACCACACACTGAAGGCGTGTCAGTGGTGAAGAGAAAACCCCCGTGTCCTACAAGCTGAGACAGCGTCATATCTCCAGCAACATGAACATGACAGCGATTGACGGAACTAGACCACTAGCACGCTTGCACTGGCTCAAAACCAATCTACACAAGTTATATGAGCATAAGGAATGCAGACGATCCACCGCACAATGCGCATGGAGCCAAGAGGCGCGCATCACGACGAAGCAAACGAGCGCTGGCAGCAGAAGATGCCTGATCAGTCCAGGTATGCTGCGTGCGCACCTTGATCCGCATGCCCGCGATGTCCAGGCCGTCCAGGTTTTGGACAGCCTTCTCCGCCTCCGACGCTGAGCTGAACCTGTTCGTGCGCAACATGCCCACGTGAGGTCAGTAACCGAGCAGCTACGTCCAGGCTCACATGCACGAATGCAGCCCCTTGCTCCCAGGTCAACAGGGCGATTTCACCAGCCTGAGCGCCCCTGCGACTGGGCAGCGCAGCAAACTGTGGTACATCTTGCTAATTGACGCTTCTGGTCCCTCGGTTATTTTGAACAATCGAAAGAGGTGATCGGGGAGGCGGGTTCTCCCTGCGAGGCAGTCGTGCCCACGAAACCAGAAATCTGAAAGGTCGCAGAAGGTTGAAAAGTTGGTGACATCTCTGGGTGGGGGAGAGCGCACTGGATGTTGGCGCTGCCGCGATCCTGCGCGACGCTGATGCCCACGATCTGCCCGAACGGCGCGAACACAACACGCAAGTCGTCCTCCTGCCGTGTCAGGCCAGCCAGTCAGCCGCGCTTAGTGTCTGCTTGCCAGGGCATACATGTGCCACACAGTGGTGCCAGCGGCATGCCGGGTGATGTGTCAGCACCCAACATGACGGAGTGCTGCACTTCAGACCAGCCCGCTCACTAGTGCACCGGGCTGGTCGCCGGGTGCCAAAGGGGATATAAAAGCTTCAAAGGCAGCACTTAGCGCACAGCAGGGGTGCAAGAGTCGATGGAGAGGTCCACAGCGGTCTCTGCGCCGCACACCCAAATGGCGGGGTGCACGATGGTCTGTCCTAGACGAGTCGACTCAAGACAGGGTAGCGGCTAGGCTCAGGGTCGCGGTTGGTGTGAGGATTAGGGTCTAGGGTGTGCGCTGCGCACCCCGATGGCCGGGTGGACCTTGCGGACTTGGACCAGGACATTTTCGACCCGGGTTACGATTAGGGTTGGGTTTATGGTTTAATGATAGCGCTGCGCACCCCGATGGCGGGGTGGACGTTGCGGACTTGGACCTGGACGGGGCCGGTGCCGGGCGCCAGGCCCGCCAGCGCTTTGAACTGCGCCATCTGCTGGTTCTGCGTCTGCGCCGCCTCCCACGCCAGGTTCTTCTCCGCCTGCGCACATGCTTTTCACGAGTCACCGTCGTAATCGAATTTGTACACAGCTTGCCTGTCATAAAGTGAAGCTCCTGAGCCACCTGCATGGACAGCGCCAGTCGAGCCAAAAAAAGGACCATGCCCGCCCGCACAAGTAATCAGGCTGCCTGCTTTGCAGGAAACTACACAAGCAACGCCAAGCTTGGACGCCCAGCGTAACCCTGATTGGATGCGACGCAGGGCCAGTCAGTTGCGAGACACGAAATCGCATTGGCGCCACAACCACACACGCCGAGCCGCCCATGCTGGCCTTGCTACAGCAGCCAGGAAAGCAGCATGTCTGCATGGCGGGACGTGCCTCGGAGCTCTTGACCATGACGGACTGCCCCATGAGCGTCTGGCCGGCCAGGCTGAGCGCCGGGATGATGGACTCTCTGGTCGCCATCTCGATGTAGGCGAAGCCCTTGGAGCGCCGCGTGTTGCGGTCCATGATGATGCGCACGTCCACCACCTGCGTGCGGTGGCGGAGCTCATTCGCGGGATGGCCACAGGCTTCGTAATCGTCATGTTCTCGTCTGCTGCTCCTAGAGGCTAGGGCAGGGGCAAGATGTCGCGCCTGCCGATATGGTGCATACCTGGGAGACCTGTTATACCTGTCACGACCCGTATGTAGGAGACGGGTTGGCACGGTGCGGCCTGCTCAGCTTATCAGAGGCACAGCGCACCGCCAAGGATTTATGTCCTGATTGAGTCTTCGCGACATGTTACAAAATGGGCAATCTTGACATTCAGCCGCACCTCGCCGGCCTGGGAGAAGAACTCGAATAGGTCGCGCTCGTCGGCCTTCAGGTTCAGGTTGTAGGCGAACACCGTGCGGGTGTCGCGGTCGAGCTCCTTGAGCTCCTTCTCCCGCTCCCGCGCCTCGATGACCTCCGGCGGCGTCGGCGCCCGCGGCGGCGGCCTGCGGATGGCTCGAGGGATGTAATATGATTTGAACAGGTTTAGCACCATGATGAGTCCTGACTTCATGAGTTATAGTAGCATGGGTGCAGGATGGACACTGCCACCGTATGCCCTCGGCGGTGGCTTGTCAGGGATGCATTGAGGGGCAATATAGGGTCTGACATGAGGGCCAGCACCATGATGAGATCACGGGTTCATGGCAGCTCGCGTTCATCAAGCAGGGTCACACACCTGCCACGGTAGGGCGGCGGCAGCGGCGACGAGCTCCTGTGCCGTCGGCTGCTGCTGCGCGGCCGGTCCTTCTCACTGCGGTCTCGATCCTGTGACAGAGGACCTTATCAACGAAAGATCAATCATGTGTGCTCCATGTGTTGTGGCGCAAAACTTCCAAAGTCTCGGACAGGATAGCGCACACACCATCAGACCTCGTACACTACTGCATACGCTGTGCGCCATGCAAGTCTCTGAGCTTCGTGCGCTTGCACTGTCCGTCGTCTACAGGAAGAGGATACTTGCAGTCTGAACACATACCCTTTTCGCAGAAGGCAGACGGCTCACCCGGCTCTTGTGCCGGTCCTTGTCCTTGCGATCCCGGTCCCTGTCTCTGTCGCGGTCCCTGTCCCTGTCCCGGTCGCCGTCCTTGCTGCTCCGGTGCTTGTGCTCCCGCTCTTTGCTGCGACTTCGGCTGCAGAGGCCACTCAGAAAGCTAGTCAGGGCGGACGCAGTAGATATGGTCTGGCACCGAGGCCGAGGCAGGGTCGAGCCGGTGCAAACGGGCATTACACAAGAAGACAAGCAGACTGCGGAGGCCAAGCACGGCTGCAAGCACAGCCATTCAGCGTTGAAACATACGTTCTGAGCTTTCCCGGCCATCCATGAGAAAATGTGTACGGAGCACGTAATCACGGCGTTCAGATGCAGGGCAGGCCAGGGGTCGTGCCAGCGGATGGCCGTCTCCTGCTGCACATGATGCAAGTTGAGAAGGTAGCAAAGCACCTGCGATGCCGCTTGCGATCCTTGTCGTCGCGGTGGCTGCGCTTCTCCTTGCGCTCCTTCTTGTCGCTGCCTTTGTCCCTGCCATTGGTGTCGGCGGCTGCGGGGCGGTCCTTAGCCTCCAGCTGCTTCTCCAGCATATCATACCTGCGAGCACGAGCGTCAGTGTTAGGACGTCCAGTGTGATTCACGGCTCATGAAGGCCCCAGCATGTTGCATGGACCATGGATGGCTGGCATGCGGAGGGGGGTGTGGCTAAGAGCACAGGACGATCATCGGCCCGTTCTGAGGGCAAGGCGGCAAATGGGAAAGGCCAAGACACAGCGGCAGACTGGACGGGCGCAAAACTGCGAGGGGAGCCTGCCCGCGACGCACTCATCAAGGTCTCCCATAGCGCGGGGGTCGACTGCTCGAGGGTCGCCCTGACTGCAGCGACCTGCGACAGGCGCACGGCTCAGAGACCGGTCGTGGTAATGTTCCTCTTCTATTGCTCGCTCGGAAGGCGATGGTCTGATTTCATTACTTCCCTGACATCCAGCAAGTCGGCGCTCCAAGCGCAGGAAGCCCTCTATCCACATTGTAACCGCGACGGCCATCACGCCTCGACGCCATGGTGAGCCCTCCGCCCCCCGCCGTCCCCCTGTCCCGGCGCATGACCGAGCGTTCGCCGGGCAAATAGCTGCCTCGCATCAGCAGCTCCGCAGCCCGATGCGTGCCGGGGTCCTGCGCCAGCGCCTGCGCCAGAGTGGCACAGCCATACTCAGCGCGCTGCCGTCCGTCGATGCGACGGCGGCGACAGGCAGCTGGAGCAGCTGCGTTGGCTGCCGGCTTGCCGCTCTGTCATGGTCGAGCCTGCATGGCGGACGGCCAGCGGTCCGTGGTGCTGCCAGACAGCCTCAGCGATGCATCGAGATCGCCTGGCTGCAGCCTCCGAGCCCCGCGAAGCTGTCGACGGACGCCCATGCATGCGAGCATCAGTCAGCGGGGGAGCAGCGTTTTATGCGCGCTGCGTTTGCTGTTTGCATGCTCCGCCCACACCCTTCCCGACATGTCGTGCTGGCTCTGCGGACCACTGGGGTTGCCTGATCATGGCCGCTCGATGGGTTCGGGCACCGAGCTGCCTGGGTCCGCTATGCACGCTGTAGAGAGCAGCAGGGTGCGCATGTGGTGGTCTCCTACAGTGGGTTTGACATTTGCCTTCTGTGCGCACAGGTGCTGTCGAGTGACATCGACTTGCTGCACCCGCCCGTGGATCTCGAGAAGCAGAAGAACAAGCGCAAGCGGCTGGTGCAGTCGCCCAACTCTTTCTTCATGGACGTCAAGTGCCAGGGGTGCTTCCAGATGTGCGCCTTTGGGCCCGATACCCCCCATGCAGCATGCAGCGCCTACTTGCCAGCATTCTAGTGTCTTCCATGATCACTGTGTCTACATCAGCTAGGGCAGCTGACCTTGCTCTGGCGTGCGACTCAGCGCCATAACAGAGTTCGTGACGTTGATGCAGTCATACCGTGCTTGGCTTTACTTGGCCTGGACACCCATCACATAGTCTCCTGCTCGCAGGCGACATGCCATGTGCTGCATTTCAAATCCTCTGAGTGGCGGCATGCTGTAAACGTGCTTGCTGGTGTTCCCTGACATTTTGCCCTGTCTGTGCAGCACGACGGTCTTCAGCCACAGCCAGACGGTCGTCGTCTGCAGCAGCTGCTCAGCGGTGCTCTGCACGCCGACCGGCGGCAAGGCTCGCCTCACAGAGGGTGCGTCCGGAGCCACCTACAGTCAAAACATCATCGCTGTTGGCACGCTGTACGGCAATGTGCACGGTGTTTGTTCATGCGTGTTCCATGTGGCAGCCTCGAAGCAGCATCTGTGTCTCTGCTTGGCGCGCCGCTCCAATTCTAGCAACTCAGTCATCAAACGCAATGGGCATGACCGCAGGTTGCTCGTTCCGGAAGAAGGGTGACACGCCGCTCGTCGTCTGAGCGCGAACCAAGATGCAAGACCAAGATACGTCAAGAATAGCCAGCGGCAGGGGATCCCAAGCAGACGACCACTCCCAGGATTCTGCAGCCGCTGTGATGCCAAGCGAGCTTGGCGATCGAGCAGATGCTCAGGCGCTGTGGTGACTGGTGGTTGATGGTCCACAAGACTGTGAACTGGCTGCATGTTGTCAGGATTGGTTGTTGTACGATGCGCTAGCATCCGTGTTGCGACCTCATTGTAACGTACACCTTCCAAATCTGCTGGCCTCATATGAAGTTGTTGCAGCACAAGTGACGCACCAACAACCCCTGCTACCGTGGATCAGGAAGTTGAGCGCTGAGCTGAAGACAGCAGTAGCACAACCGAGATAGGACGCAACGGCCTACTGCTCATCACGATTCCTTGAAGCGCAAGCTTCCACGCCCAATGCTGGCCAGAGGGTCACCTGGCACATACACTCGAGTGTTGCACGCTGAATCGGCTCATACGCATCGTGGGCATAGCCACCACGAATCCTTCTGCAGCATTTATTGACAACAACGACACGCTAAATGCACCTGCTGCTTCAGATGCCTTCTGCGCTACTAGACGCCACTGTTATTTGCTACCGCATATGCGAGTCCAGCTTCCATCTGAGACGGTCTTCCTGTTTGAGCCTATGGACATTCATTGGTGGCAGCCCAGCGCAGGTGAAATCACCCTACATGGGTCAGCTTGCCCTCTGCGATGCCGCGCAGATGCGCTGCGTTGGAAGCCTCAACCGCCGCTGCCAGCTTCGCCTGGATCAGGGGGTGCAGCATCGGCTCCGGGACGGGGTCCTTCCGCAGCCGCGCCGGTGTGCGGTGCACCGGCTCCATGGTGCGCGCCGCGACCGCCAGCGCCGCCTCGTGCGTCATCACCTGCCAGTTCCACAAGGGGCATGTGAGACTGCATCCCCCGGCGTGCGGAGGGAAGCGTTTATGAAATCGCAGCCACGCTTGGTGTTTAGTGCATACAAGAGTTGATTACGGCCGTGCACAGGTTGTTGAGGCATCTTGCCAGTTGAGAAGCCAGTACCCATGGAGTGCAAGAGCGTTGACTATTGATACCAGGATGTCGCGCTGGAGGATGGAGTAGACGTTGGCGCCCTCCTGGGGCAGGACGTCCACCCAGGGCAGGTTTGCCGCCGCCCGCCGCAGCGCCAGCCTGCTCAGCAGGCCAAGATAGCTGAGGCTGCCTACTGCCTCGCCCGGATACGTGCTCATCGACTTCTAGTTGCAGAGCACGACAGCAGCGTATAGAGCAGCACCTCAGCCGGAGCATGGCAACAGAGAGCAATCGCCCAGGATCATGAGCATCGATGGCCTGGCTTGTAGAACCGCAGTGTGCGAGCAGGCACGGAGCGAGCACACTGTTTCATGGCCTGAAACCAGTCGGCCATACATATAGTGCGCGCACCCGCCATCTAATGCGGCCTTGCCGCTGTCGATCATGAGCACGGACCGCCGCGGCGCGTCCGCCAGCAGCTCGACCAGCCGCTCGTCCAGCACACGCTGCAGGGCAAGGCTCAACAGTGTTGACAACCTGATGGCCACAGGCTGCGCGCTGCCTACCAACACGCACCAAACATGGTGAGTGAGGAGTATCTAAGTCCTCGTCTCCGGCCGCGTCGCTGTGCGCTGAACATGCTCAACTCATTGGCGGATCGAAAGGCAATAGCAATGGACAGCGCCTCCAGCGTCCATTCTGCATGTTCTGGCGGACCATAACTGAATCCTGGGCAATGCACGTGGCACACCGTCTTGCCCTCTGGCAGCTCAAGGCTGTCCATCACCAGCAGGCGCCCCTCAGACGCCTTTGCCTGCGACGAGCAGACCCGGCTGCCTCAGCACAGAGCGGTGATGCCAAGGCTGAACTCATGAACCTGTCTTCAGCTGCTAGGCGTATCAAAACTCATGAGCCGCGCATATCCGACACCAAGATTTCAGAGCACCGCACGCTGGTTCATGAGATCAACGCTGGCTGCGGACGTGATTCCGTACTTGCAGTGCCGTCTGCATGATATACTCGTGGTCGGTTTCCTTCGTGCGAGGGGAGGAGGGGCTCACCGACAGCGCGCAGGCGAGGCCCTGGCGGCGGACTTTCCTCTGCAGATCATGCGCGTGCGACCGCGTGACGGGCCCGTGCGCTATGCCACCGCCCCGCCACTGCACACGCATCCGTGTATCAAGTCTGCATTGCTGTATTTTAAATGCGAAGCTTCTGACATGCCGCCACCACCACAGTGGTGCAAACCCGCGCAAACTGCAGCGCTGCAAAGGTTTGCACAGGCGATATGATGCTTGCAGCGACTCGGACGCAGGCCGACTGCGCGGTGACGCTCACGTGTGGAGCGCGGATGGTGCCGGCTCGGGCTTTCCCCGAGCCCTTCTGGTTCCACGGCTTGCGCCCGCCTCCGCGGACCTCCCTGCGAGTCTTCGTTTTGTGCGTGCCCTGCGCATGCGCCAGGACCGCCGTCCTGAGGCCGCACATGATCCTGCCGCTGGCTGGCACCGCAATCGCTGTTGTCAGCACCAGGTGGCTTGCAGAGCCCACCGTTTGAACATCAAGAACACCGCGAATCAATACATCTGTGCTTGGCATTGGCAATTGGCTGCGGTGGCTCTGGAAACCCAACGTTGGTGAGCGGCACAGCACGGACGACTATCCAGCAGATGCCGGCCTGCAGGGAATCCTGGCTCAGCACGGCGGACCATCATGCAATACAGAGGTGACAGCAATCCGTGCGCCGTAACGCAGCGGTATGAGCATCGACGCGCCTGCTGCCGCCGGGCCAGCTGCCAGCGCACGACGCGGTGCAGGACGTCGTGCCGGACCTGCTGGGCACCACGTCGGTCAATATGACAGATAAATTCTATAAATTACAGACATCCAATAATTTAAATGCATTCTATGATTTAAATTTTCTTGTAACACATGTTAATTTGAACCTCAACTTGTTGAAGATAATTATGAAGGAGGTAGCCAGATCCGGCACTCTCAGATGTCGGTACAGTAGGTGACTCTGTACCGGACAGCCCTGCTGATATTTTCACTGCTTCCAAGAGATCAGGCTGTCGCTGCCGGACCTTGGCGTTGAACACCGGCCCGGGCAGCACCGCCGTGCCGACCGCCTCGCGCGCCCAGTTCAGTAGCGGCACGCGCAGGTCCGCCGGACCTGCAGAAAATATTTGCCACTCTGGGAATATTTCCTGGGTAGCACAGTAGACATTGTCTGGGCAGCACCGTTGAATCTTTATTTGCTTGGCAGTCGAGCCTTGATTCTTTCCAGGTGATAACTGCTGTAGGAAGCTCGTGTTTTCATGCGAAGCCGTGAGGTTGGCGCAGATGGCAACTTCGCAATGGACTGGGAATGCAGAACGTACCAAAACTCAGTGCATCCAGCTCAGCAGCGACATCGCCGCGCGAGCAGAGCCCGCGTCCGTGTGCAGTTGGTGCTGCAGCTGGTAAAGCCGGCGCTGATGCTGTTGCCGCAGCTGCGTCTGTGCTTGTGCTTGCTGGTGCTGTGAGGGTACGGCGGTCTCCCCGCCAAGTATCTGGCAGCGCTGCCAGACCCGCCGCGCGCCATTCCGCCTGCACCGTCAGCAGGGCAGCCGTTGAGGCGATCAGCAGCAGGGCATGCCAGGGCAGTGTTCATGCTGCCGGCGACGGAGCAAAATTCAAGCTGCCGTGCTTGGATGCAGAGCAGAGCTGGCCAACGTTGCTAAGGTGCACTTGACAATGCGCAGTGCGCTTCGTCTACGGTGGTCCTGTTCCCTCACGCAGGCGCTACGACCATACAAATGATGGCGCAGCACATCTCGCACCAGCAGGCGCTAGCGCACCTGCTGCGCCCGGGCTCCGTGCAGCCTGGCTAACGCCGCAGCGCCGCGGCGGAGCGCGCCGACCGCCATGCGCCGGCGGAGCTGCACTGCTCCTAGTTGGCTATCAGCTCTTGCACATGCACGCTCTCACCGCGCGGGGGGTGCGACCAGGCCCCAGGCCTCCGACACGAACGTCAGGTAGCAAAGGTCGCGCAGCACCTGAGCGACCTTCGAGCCAGGAGCAAAGCACTGTCACGGAAGACAGAGCATACACTCGTGTGGGCGGCAAACGATGCAGCTGATCGTAGCGGATGCGGACCCGATCGTCATGTTTCTTCGCTGTCGGCTGCATGCGTTCGGTGCTAAATGGTAGTCCCCGGTTTCGTCGGATTCCTCGCCGTGCACCAAACACGGCGGCTTGCGAGGCTCTTTCTCCTGCAACCAAATAGTCAGCGGCCATGGGTACGCCGCCAACCACCGCTCGCCCCCGCACGCTTGCCCTGCAATACCACGCTGGACTTGGTGCCTGACATCCTGTGATGCTCGCCGCCGCAGGCAAGGTGCACGGGTCCTTGGCTCGTGCCGGTAAGGTGAGAGGGCAGACGCCCAAGGTTGCAAAGGCGGACAAGAAGAAGAACCCGAAGGGCCGGGCGGCGCAGCGCATCAAGTACAACCGGCGATTCGTGAACGTCGGTGCGCCTTCCAACCCGTGCGCCGTGGCGTGGCAGCTGCCCACAGCGGACGGCAGCTCGCGACACGGCAGCTGCTGTAACATGTTCAGCCA
>JAABUX010010615.1_pt1 | contig 10267 bp, 21 predicted proteins | sample 5561851 | NCBI WGS metagenome assembly JAABUX01 (sample SAMN10711883, study PRJNA513361) | rock metagenome | isolation source: Antarctica rocks | place: Antarctica: Victoria Land, Richard Nunatak red sandstone | collected 2016-01-03 | reverse complement strand
TACAAGAACCTGGTGCCCAGCTTCGTCAGCATCCTCAAGCAGGTCAGCACACACAGACGCATCAAATGAATGATAGGTTGCTGTATACTCAGTCAGCATCCCGAAGCAGGTCAGCACACACAGACGCATCAAATGATAGGTTGCTGTATACTCAGTCAGCATCCTGAAGCAGGTCAGCACACACAGACGCATTGAATCATAGGTGGCCAGAGTACATTTAGTCATTGAAATACTGAAGTACCGATGTTTGTCCTGCATTTGCTTGCAGCGATTTTCCTTTTATGGCAAGACCGGCAAGATAAAATGATTTGCTGGACCTCACGGAATTCGTTGATGTGCAATGCACAGGTGGTGGAGGGCAAGCTGCCCCGGCCGTACGAGTACCACAAGGCGCCGGCGCCATTCATCCAGGTCCCCGACTTTTCGTGCTGATACCTGCTTTGGGGTGGCGCTGCCATGCGTCTGCACGCTGCAAGCCATCACCTGTGCAGTGGCCTGCGCTCAGACACAGAGCGCACGGTCCTGCCATCGTTTTTCGTTTTGTGATAAGGTCTGTGTAACGCTGACCTGCTTCACAGCGCTTGATCTTGACATTCGCTCCGACTAGCGTCACCGAAGTCCACAGCTCTTGCGGCTTGTGAGATGCCGTCTCGCACGGGATTGGTTCTGCTGGTGCATGGGCGCATGGGCGCACCATCATCACTTCAACACACGTGGCTTTCACCGCGTAGCTCAAGCCTCTGCAGCTGCTGGCTTCGTTTGTACGGCTGTGACCTTCGAAAACGGTCCATGGCAATGTCCTACGCCACCGCAGATAAAGCTGCTGAAGCTGCTGGCGCTGCTGGGGGCGGGGGACCAGGCGGCCAGCGAGAACATGTACCAGGTGGTGGCGACGACCATGCGCGAGGGCGCCAAGCACGGCAACACCATCGGCAACGCGCTCGTGTACGAGGCCGTGCGCACGGTGACCGCCATCTACCCCAACCCGACGCTGCTGCAGCAGGGTGAGTCACTGTGACTTGCCACACAAACTGCATGGCAACGCCTGACGCCCCACTGTGTGACAGATGCCTCGATTCAGTGCATGTCCAGCAGCTCTGTGCAGCTGGACTCCAGGTGCCGCCGGATGCTCGGCGCCCTGCTGTGTTGACGCTGCCTCCATGGTGATGCAGCGGCGGAGATGATTGCGGCCTTCCTGCGCGCTGCTAGCCACAACCTCAAATACGTGGGCATCGACGCGCTCGCCCGGGTCACCCGCATCAACGCTAAGTGCGCTGTTTTGCTTATATAGCTGCTGCAATGTTCCTACATCATCTCCTCATTTGCTCCGAGAGCACGCACGCGAGCCTCATAGCATGTTCCGTGTCGCAACATCGCACACCTGATATTGGCCACATGCATAAGCCGGACAGTGGGCCCTAGTTGTGCACGCAAGCATTTCAATTGTTTGTTTCGCGAGGTTTGCTGGAATTGATCGTGCGTCATACTCTTCATGTGTTGCCGACGCATGTCTGTGTGATGACCAGGTACGCGGCGGAGCACCAGCTGGCGGTGGTGGACTGCCTGGAGGACCCGGACGACACGCTGAAGAAGAAGACCCTGGAGCTGCTGTTCAAGATGACCAAGCCCAACAACGTCGAGGTGCGCGAGGCCCGCAGTCGTAAGTACGCAAACCTGCTCGTCTGCAAATGTCATGCAGCGCCTGCTGCTTCCCGCTGTCAGCCATGTGCATACCACGGAGAACATGAGTCGTGTACCCGAGCAGTGAGCAGAGTAGGACCGAGAGTCTTGGTGACTGCGGAGAATGTGTTCTTCACCAATAAAGGCGCGCTGAAGGCTCATCATCTTATAAGACCTTGTGCCGTCGCTGTCCGGTAGCGCGCTCCCGCATCATCATGACGTTGCTGCCAAACCCTTCAAGCGCGGCCACCGCTGTCCCAAATCGACTCCTGTCGCTGTGTCGCTGTTTCCTGCCAAAACCAGTGAACGACAGGGGTGGACTCTCAGTGTGCCATCGCCTTCATTTACGCCCACCGGGCGTTGAGTTTCAAATCTGATGTTTTGGTGTGCCGCAGATCATCGTCGAGAAGATGATTGACTATTTGCGGGGCGTGACCGACGACGTGGCCAAGGCCGATGTCGTGCACCGCCTCGGCGACCTGGCCGAGCGCTATGCGCCCGACACCCAGTGGTTCATCGACACCATGAAGCAGGCGCGCGACGGGCATGTGACCGATGCGCAGTCGCTCGCCTGCTGATGCATCGACGAGCAACATGTTGTCGAGGGCCAGTCAAAAGAGTTGACGGTGCTGGCAGACCGGTGCCAGTGGTGTGTTTGCGCGGTGCTTGGCCTTGTGCTGCTCTGGCAAACTCGCGCACAGCGGTTCGGCACCCCAAACGTGGCGAACTTGCAAGTGCCATGGTGGAGCAGCGTAGGTCAGCACAGCGCGCCAACACGGCTGGCTCCGGTCTGTCATTACGCGGTCAGCGCGTTCGTCAGCGGCCAGCCTGCCATGCCATGCAGCGTCAAAGCGCTGCACGGGTACAGATAGCGCGGGCATGCACTGCTCTCGGCACAGGGTTCGTCCGTGCACGATCGCTCGACCGTTGGCTCATCGCGTCGTTTATGTGCTTTGCAAAGCACAGCTGGGTTCATCACAGCAAAGGTCCTCACCGGTCCCTAATGGGTCGCAAAACCCTAATTTGATCAATTCGAGCAACCCCAAAACTTTGACACATACAGCAGCACTCCTTACCTGCTTTCCTTGTCTGCCACGCCTTCCAAAACAGAATCGCCGCCGCTGCGCCAGGTGTTTGAGCGGGGCGTTGAGGCCGTCCCCCCGAAGCTGGCGCCAAACCACCTGTTTCTTTGGTGTGCGAACAAAACCATGCGTCAACGGCTTGCAGGTGTTCGAGCTGGGCGGGGACGCCATCCCGCTGAAGATGGCGCACAACCTGACGCGGCTAATCGCGGAGGGCGCCGGCGAGGGCGACGCGGTCGCGGACGGCGAGATGCGCGCCGAGGTGGTCGCCACGTATCTGGACCTCCTGGACCGCCCCAAGCTCAGCGACGTCCTGCTCATGGTGCGGCTTGCATGACAGGGTTAGGGTGCAGGGTCAGGTCAGGTGTTATTATGACAGTGCTCAGCGGGAAGTTGCTGGCGTCATATCACTTGTTTGGCCCACGTTGGACAGCGACGGAGGGTCGCTGCCGTGACAACCCGTGCTCTGGCCCACATCGAGCGCTGCTCTGTGTGCCTGGCTCATAGCTGTGGCTGGCACCGTGTGCGTAAAAGCTGCTGAACGGTGAGTAGACAATCAGCATGCCGTGCCGCACCACAGCGTAATGGCCAGTACCCGGGCGGAGCCTTGCGGCTGAGATTGGCTGCTATGTTGAGGGTTGCTGCGAGCCATGCCAAGGGGCTTGCTGCTCGCTCTGTTCCCAGGCGCAACCCTCGGCCTGAGCTTGATCCATCCCATGCCATGACCGTCAGCCCAAGCGTCGCCCGAACTCCAAACTTGATCGCAGGTGATTTTCTGGGTGCTGGGCGAGTACGGCGCCCAGGCGGACGTCGGCGCGGCGGGCGTCATGGAGAAGGTGGCGGCTGTGGCCGAGCGGCGCAGCCTGTCCGACACCGTCCGCGGCTACATGCTGACGGCCGTCGCCAAGCTGGTGGCGCAGGCACGCGGCCCCTCACCCGGTACTCAGCAGTCACCATCACAGGCCGAGCTCGCTGCACGGACACCGGCTATGCTGGCTTCCGGGGTTGAGTCGAGCACTTAGGACGAACGGCTGGCCCTGTGGAATGCGGCGGAGCCAAATTCCCAGCGAATGTTTGATCACACATCCTGGGTGTGACCGCCGTTGAATTGGTTACCTTCGGAGGAGGTGAAACTGGCGTGTGCCTGTCCGCAGAGCGGCGCCCAGCTGTCGCCAGCGGCGGAGGCGGTCGTCGGCGATGCCGCGTGCAGCCGCAGCATCGACCTGCAGCAGCGGGCGCTGGAGATCCAGGCGCTCATCAGGTGTGTGTACAGTGGCTTCCGCTTCCTTGATGCGCACTGCTCAGCAAGTAGCCGCCCTTCCTACACCAAGTCTGAGATGCATGCTGCTCCCGTTCCCTGCGCTGACTTGGCTTTTCCGAACGGTGATATCTTGCCCGGCTTCGCCAAGTCGTCCTGCGCTCACCCCTCCCGGGACAGCTCTTGTGTGTGAGAGCACCGTGAACAAGGAAACACCGACGTGCCTGTGATCTGCGCAGCGAACCAGTGGCAGTGCGGCTGGCGGCGCTGCCAGCGAACGCGTCCGCGGAGGACGTGGAGGTGGACCCGGGCCTGCCCTTCCTCGACGCCTTCGTGCAGCGCGCTTTGGAGGGCGGCGCCGCGCCGTACATCCCCTGTGAGCGCTCCTAGTCGCATGTCTAACAACGTCCATTGTTGCGTCGACGGTGACTGCCCAATACACATGTGGCCAGCCTATGACTGCGAATTGGACGTGATTGCCGTCTGTGACAACCCTTGCTGACAATCCCGTCAGAGTTTCCGGACTAGCACATTGGCTCAGGGCTTGCCATTGCGGCCGCCTTCGCATCGTCGTCCGTCACATGCTATACGGCACCCCTGCAGCGGAGGAGAGGCGGCAGCTGGGCGTCGTGCGGCCGTCGCACCACGAGGAGGCGACGCAGCACACGTCGCTGAACTTCACGGCCTACGAGGCGCCGGTGCTGCCGTCGCAGCGCGCCGCGTCCGCCGCCCTGGGGGCGCCGCCGCCGTCCGGCGTCTCGCCGGCCTTCCCCGGTATGGGTGCAGCATTATGTGCCTTGCTATCTCACGCACAGGGCGCCAAGTAGTCAGTTGGCCGGGCGGCGATCGCGGCATTTGCATGTCCAACCATCGTGCACGCATATGAAGTTCATACGGTCTGTGTGTCGATATCCGGTAGAACCATCACATCGGAACCTGCCACTCAGGGAGATCTCGAGTGAAATGTAATCAGCAGCAGGTTCAGCGCATGGAGCGGGCGGGGCAGGATCAGCAGCTGCAGCCGCGGCAGCAAGCAGCACGCAGCCGGTCCTCCTGCGAGGTAACAACTGCCGCACATCTGCTCGTTTAGGCTCTGATGAGCAGTCCCTGCCTGTGTGGCGGCAACCGCACCCCTGTGGACAGCAGTAGTCCAATCGATCTACAGTGCCTGGTGTGCTTGTCGAATGCACAGCTCCTGTAACAGATCTGGAGCGCTCTTCGCAGCATGCTGGACCTTCATGGCGGAGCTGCGTGCTGCGCAGGTGCCGGCGCACGCAAGTGGGGACCTGTCAGAGGCCCGGAACCGCCGGCAGCAGCGGCAGCTCCGTCAGCTGTGGCCGACGGCTACAGCAGCGTACAGCCGCCAGGCAAGGTTTCAAGCCAGCTCGATCAAATTGCCCGATTCTCCTTTGCCGTTCCGCCTGCAGCTATAGCGTCGCTGGCTGGCCAGTCAGCTGCTCCATGTACGGGGTGGTTTAGGCAAGCATTGTCGTTGGGTGAGGGCTGTTTCTGACCCAGATCATAACCACAAATCTGACCCCAGTGGTAACCCTGGCCTACCTCAGCCAACACCCTAGGCTCACTTTGCACGCCCACACCAACCCTCACAATGTGAACAAGGTAGTAAACTCATTCTTAGTTTGCATCTTGTTACCCTGATACAGTAAATTCTGCTAAAATGTGATGCAAAGATCTTAAAATAAACAGCAAACACATAGTCATTGTCATTATGTCACAGATGTGACACGAATTCTACATGATGATTGATTCAGTACAACATTTCTGTGTGATGCCTTCCACAGAACCGCACTCCAGCACGACACCCGCGTCCGCCCGCGTCTCCGCGGCCTCCGCGGAAGCCAGCGCCGCCCAGCAGGAAAAGGAGCGTCGGGCGGCCGCCCTGTTCGGCGGCGCCGCTGCCGGGAGGGCGGCTGCGGGCGCGGCGGGGCGTCGCGGCGCCGCTCGACCGCCCCCCAGCTCAGCCGGCAGGCAAGCGTCGAGTACTCCTTGCAGATTATGCATGACATTCGAAGCCACCTGGTGGTGACCTGTCAATGTGCTGAGCCGCTGCATCTGTGAGCGTCGTGAAGTGATATGCACGAGGTTTCCCATGATTGCGCAGCTGTGGACTGCCTGTCGCTGCAGGCAAAGCCCAGCTCCGCAGCCACAGCCGGCAGCCGCCCCTGCGCCGCCGCCAGCCGAGGACTTGCTGGGCATGGACGACGATGCAGCGCCAGCTGCAGCCGCTCCCCAGCCGACGGCAGCGGCCCCAGTAAACCCGGTGGGTGCACGGCTTACACTCGAATGTGAATACCACACAACGGAAGGGCGCGTGCATCTGCAAAGGACCTTTTTGATCGAGTGCGTCTGTCATGGTCAGTGCCGTACGGAGTGCTCTACTGAGTACCGACCGACTGCCGATCGTGACATGCGCATTTGACTGAGGGATCATTCGTGGATACGGGTGCCCGTAGATATCTGGTTATCGTGAGTTGCTTTGGAGGTGACCATTGCTGGCGGCCTTGCCGTAAAGTGCCCAACATGTATGTGCACAGGCTGCCGACCTGCTGGGCGAGCTCGAGGGGCTGTCAGTCGCAGCGCCGGCACAGTACGCGTCACAGGTCGCGCCGCCATCAGTCGCTCAGCCGGCCGGCCGGCCGCCCATCGACCTCGACGACCTCATGGGCGACGCTGCACCACAGGCAGGACTAATGCTGGCTCTATCGTGACCTTGACCATTATCTTGACCCTGCTTTGATCTTGACCCTAAGGGGACACCACCCTTCGATCCAACATCTACCTGGCTCCGATCCATCTTCTATCTTCGTCGAGCTTGACGCCTACTTGAGCTCGAAACCTGAGCCAGAGTTCCGCAGTCGGCATGCTCGCCGCCCGCAACAGAGGAGATGGTGTCGCCTCTCGTGCCAGTCCATGTCAGTGCATGGCATGACAAGTTCTGATATTGCCAGCGCTGCTGTCCGCAGGCGGGCCCGCAGCTGGACCTCGCCGCTGCGCTGCTGAACCCCGTGGCTGTCCCTGCCAACGGCATGGCGCGGCTGCCGGGTGGCGTGTACCTGGGCGGCGCAGGCATCACGGCAGAACAGGTGCAGGTCGTGGACCTTCTGCGAAGCGCGACTGCATGTTCAATAGAACCATTGCATGAGCATTTAAATATGGCAAAACGGCAAAAATACCAAGGCAATGCCCGGGAAGCTGTCACGGCGTCCCGCCGCATGTGTCTCGGCCTAACCACCCGCCTGACAACCGGCCGTGCATGTGCTAACAGGCAGCGGCAGCCATGGCAGCCGGCTACGGCAGCGCGGCGCTCCCCAATGGCGGAGCATCACAGCAGCCCGCGGCATCGCGAGCGGCTGGCGGGGGTGCAGCGGCAGCAAGACCAGGGGTGGGCGGCGGCCTGAGGCCCATGGCGCCGCGCGGCGTCGCGGCCGTCGAGAAGCAGCAGGGGCAGAAGGATCCGTTTGCGAACCTGTTCAACTGATAGGGGCGTTTGTGCAGGCCGCAGGGAGTGAGCGTCAGCTTGCGCTGTGCGAAGCCGTCGTGTGCAGCATTGGCATTGGCGTCGAGCAGTGTGTGCGGCAACAGCATGATCGAAGTCCCCGAACCCGCTGCGTGCCTTCGTGACTCGCCTGGACCGCGGCGCGAAGCCGCGAAGCCGCGCCGCGCCAGTACCAACGTGGTGACTGGCGTGTGTACCTGCAGAAGCTCGTCGCTTAACGATGGCAAGAGCAGCAACTACGCTCTCAGCATGGACAGCGCTTAAAAGGCTCCGAATGCTCTGTGAGCATGCTGCGCATGCTGGGCTGTCGTGGCATGAGACCCCGGGAAGACGGACAGCGCGGTGGTGCTATTACGTTGTGTACCGCTGTCCTCTCGTATATAATGTCGCGCGAGATGGCGACACACAGTTTTGCAGCTTTCGCACCAGGCACTAGGCAGCAACAGACCAGCAGCAATGGCCAGCATGACTATGTCTCAGGCGCTCGTCGGCACGACCATCCGCACCACGAGTGCCCCGCGACGAGCCATCCGCAGCTCGCCTGCGGCTTCAAACAACCTGACCATGGCAGTGTTCCGGCCAGGCTTTCGACAGCAGCGGCAGCAGCCCCAGCAGCGGTGCGGTCCCCGCAAGGCTTGCGGTCCCGGCGTCTCATTCGGCGCCGGTCCCATGGGGTTCATGGTAAACGGCCGGCAGATGACCCCTGAGGAGATGATGCGGGTGCGCGCCGATGCTCGCCTGCCCCTGCAGACCCGCGCGCTGTGCAGCACTGGCAGCGCTCCTCCCCAGATGTGCTGCCTTGCTGTCCTGCATTGCTGTCTCTGCCTCGTGGCCTGCTGCGCGTGTCGGCGTGCACAGCTGTGTCTCGGGCGCGTCACAAAACTTGCAGCGCGTCCTGCTGTCCCTATCCTGTGCATGCGCTTTGTCGGAAGGGTCCGGTGTGGCATACGCAAGTTGCCAACTGCCCCTGTGTCACACACGGCCGCTGCCGGCATTGCATTGCCAGTGCAATCCTGCTCAGTCAGCAATGCTGTGTGCTGCAGGAAGCGGAGCGCATGTTCCAGGGCTCTGGCTGGGCCAACGCAGCGCGTAATGGTCCCGCTGAGGCGGGTGCCATGCGCCTCGCGGTGGACGTGATCGAGACCGACGACGCGTTCACCTTCGCCACCGACGTGCCGGGCGTGTCGCGGCAGGACGTCAAGGCGTGTCTGGCTCCCCTGCCTTACTGTCTGCCACCGCCTGCGCACTGTGGCTGTGCTGTATGTAGGCGTCGTTTGCTGGCTGCTCCCGGCTGCGTAGTCATATGGCAGGTTCTGGTTTCAGATGGTGTTGTACTCCAGTGCATGAGCTGACCACGGTTGTGAGCTCTGGTGCAGGTGCAAGCAAAGAAGGAGGAGCGCGAGCTGACCATCAGCGGCAGCCGCGCGGCACCGGCAGAGGCGAAGCCTGTTGAGGGCGAGGGCAGCGACGCGCAGCAGCAGGCCGGCCGCCGGCGCCGCATCGAGCGTCGCTTCGGCGATTTCTCGCGCACGTTCAAGGTGCGCCACCCCGCCTGTCATCGGAACCGCTGTTCCTGTCATCCGCAACCATGTCGCAGTGCACAGCAAACGTGCACTGCGTGGTGTAGCAAAGTGCTTGTCGACCTCGGATCGCTCCGTGCACAGCATTGCTATCAGTGCTGAACCGTGCGCGCCGTTGCTCCGCAGTTGCCGGACAACGCCGACATCAGCGGCATCACGGCGCGGTTCGACAACGGCGTGCTGACGGTGACCGTCAAGAAGACGCAGCCAACGCCGGTGGAGGTTACGGACATCCCCATCAGCATGTATTGAAGTCATCGTTACTGGGTGACGTCTCTACAGCGGATTGCGGATGGCTGACGGAGTAGCTGCCACTGACAAAGTCCACATGGCAAGTGTTCATCTGCGCGTTGGTCACTTGCGCTGACTGGCGATACTTCGGATTGGCCACCACTGCTGACAGGCGGTGCGGAGTCCGCCTGCCGTCTGACTGCCCTGGCTGGCTGTGACGCTGTGTGATCCTATCGAATCAGGGCGACGCGCTTGCTGCTGACTGGGGCCAGCGGCCCACGCGCATGGTGCCTGCTGGCCCTCAGACTACTAGCGCTCTGTCCTGATTACCGAGTGAGACTTTTCGTGCGCAGCTGTCAGCACGCGCCCCGCAAAGGCGCGAGTAGCAGCCGGAATAGCAGGACGAACAGGACAGCTGCTGTCAGGTACACGACGATGACGACGCCAGTACCCAGGACGCACAAGAACGGCAGCGTGTGCTGCTTGATGAGGGCCATGGACACCTGTGCGCGGCATGGCACCGTGGACCTGCCATTCACCGGCAACACACAGGTGTCCCCGGACAAGCTGATTTTGACCGGGAGCCAGCACATATTCACAAGGAGGGGCAAGTTGCTGGGTGCAGCATCTGATAGGTCGATCATAGCTGGCAAGCGAGCAAACCACCATGTTGCCTCGGCTCTGATGAGGCTGCGCTGTGTGGAGAAGGTGTGAATGCTACGAGCACATGGACACCCAACACGCACCGGGTTGCCGGTGGTTAGCCTGTGGTCGATGCTGGTCTCGATGGTGCTGAGGCCGTGGATGGTGTCATGGGCCATGGTGCGAATCATTTCCCTGCGCGCCGCGGGTGGGAACTCGTCGGTCTGCGGTCCGCTCAGGCGCAGAATCAAGAAAGACGAAGGTGGTTCTGAATGCG
>JAABUX010010614.1_pt1 | contig 10268 bp, 6 predicted proteins | sample 5561851 | NCBI WGS metagenome assembly JAABUX01 (sample SAMN10711883, study PRJNA513361) | rock metagenome | isolation source: Antarctica rocks | place: Antarctica: Victoria Land, Richard Nunatak red sandstone | collected 2016-01-03 | reverse complement strand
GTATCCGATTTCGGCTGCGCGCGCGCAGCGTCGGTTGCGAGCCGTTGACGCTCGAGCGCGCGATGCATGTGCGCCTCGGCGTGCGCCTGCAGCGTCTCGCGCAGCGCTCCGAGCTCATTCCAAGCCGCGGGCGCGTGACTGCTTTGCGCGGCCGTTCGATAATCGAGCGCCGAAATGGTAAAAATGCGCGCGACGTGTAGGCCGCGCTCGCGCACGTAGCGTCCGGCCATTTCCACGACCGTGCGACGTTCGCTCGGCGACTCGTTGTCCGCGATTGTATGCGCAAGCAACATGGGCTTTCCCAACTCCGCGATGCGCTCGTAGAGAGCAAGTTCACGGTCGGAAAGCTGGCGCGAGAAAAGTCCCAGCACTTCGCTCGCATTGCGCGCGGCAGCAAGTGCAATTGATTCCGCCTCGGCGTTGCCCGAGTCGAAGGCGGGAGCATGCACGATGACAAGTTCTTGCGGCATCGTCCACGGTACTTCGATCAGGACCGGCGTTTGCGCGGCGCGGGTCGTCGCGTCATCGGGTGCGCATTCGTGCCAGCCGCCGTCGGGTCCAAGCGCGTAGGCGCGTTCCGCGGGGCCGTAGCGGACGTGCACGGGATACAGCACTTCACGCGCCGCGTCGTCATGCAGCAGACGCGTGCCCGCGAGCGCATTGATGAGGCTCGATTTTCCGCGGCGTAGCGCGCCGAGCAGGACGACCCGATAGCGCTCGGGCCGCAGCGCCCGGTCGTAGGCGTCCGTGTCGAACGCAATCGTCGCAGCCGGCGTCCGAATGAGCGCCGCGTTCGTCGTCGCGTCGAGGACATGCGGCTGCGCCTCGTCGACCTGCCTCAAGGATGCTTCGACCTCTCGCAAACGTTCGCTGATTTCGGAGAGTGCGGAGACGGCGTCGTGCCGGCGCTGCGCGTCGTTAGCAACGTCGCGCGCTCGATCGATCGGCCCGAGCGTCTCGACGCGCGCAAGGGAGCGTTCTCGCTCGAGCGCACGTGCGGCATCGTCGTAGACATCGCCCAGTCGCGCAGCGAGGTCACGGGCGAAGGCGTCCAACTCACCTTCGAATTCGGGCAGTAACGTCGCGCTGAGATCCGCGCCCAATTCGCGCTTCATGTACGCGCCGGACGGCCTTCCGGCGAAGCCGCGCGCGACGGCCGCTACGAAGGAGACGGCCGGTCCGCCGATTGCACCGAGCACGATCGTCGATGCAATTCCGCGCGCGAGATCGCGCGACCACGCGCCCGTACCGGGCTCGCCGCCCAGGCGCACTGCGGCGAGGTCGGCGACGCGGAGTTCGCCGTGGCGGCGAGCGATTCGCTCGAGCTCGCGCCCGGCGTCGCCGGCGACTTCGGCCGCAAATGCGTTCCAAACCGGCGCCAGCGTCGCGTCGACGAGCGCATGAAACTTTCCGCGATCGCGAATCCGCTCGATATCGGCGACGTCGATCATCGTCGCGAGCGCACGTGCGGCCCGCTCGCGTAGGGCCGTGCCGGCAGTCGCGATCCAGACCCGTCGGGCTCGGCCCGCGGCCTCGAGTTCGTCGCGTTCCCGCGAAAGGGCACGTTCGCGCTCGCTGAGCTCCCCTTCGGCACGCCGGCGTAGCGTTTCTAAAGCCGGTGCAGCGCTCTGCGCAAGTACGGCTGCCTGCGCGACGCGTGCCGCGTTGCGCGCGGCGATTGTGCGCGCGAGCGAGAGCGTGCGAGCGATGCGCGCCGCTTGTGCCCGCGCTTTGAGCGATCGCTCGAGTGACCCGAGCATCGAGGGCAAGCCGCTGCGTGCGGCGAGCGCCGCGTCGCCTTCGACGGTCGCGAGCGCATAATCGTGCGCGGAGACGGCGAACACTTCAGCGTCGGGAGCGAAGCGTGCCGCGCGCGAGACGATCCGCTCGCGAGCCGCTTCCCACGCTTCGCGCCCATCGGCTTCGTGCACACGCCACAGGTCGATCTTCGTCTGCACGATGAAGATCGTGCGCACGTGTTCACCGATCAGTCCCAGAAACGATGCATCGCCTTCACTCAACGGCTGCTGCGTATCGATGAGATACAGGACGGCATCGGCGCGCGGCAAGTAGGCGAGCGTTGCTCGGCGGTGCGCGGCGTTGAGCGAGGCGAGCCCCGGCGTATCGGCCACGACGAAACCGCCGCGTAAGAATGCCGAATCGAGGGCGACGACGACGAACGAGGGTCCTGCCTCATCGTCCGATGTTGCATCGTGCAGCGCGCCCGGCGCGTCATCCTTACCGACTGCGACGAAACGCGAGAGGCGGTCGAGCGGAATGCGTTCGGTTCGTCCCGACGGATACTTCGCATAGGCGCTTTCCGGCACGCCGTACTCGAGCTCGGTAATCGTGGCGGTTGACGGGTTGATGTCGGTCGCAAGGACGCCCGCGATCCGGCCGCGGTCATCGTAATCGACCTTTCCGAGCAAGGCGTTGAGCAAGTAGGACTTGCCGCTCGAGAATTCGCCGACGACCGCGAGTGCATACCGGCGACTAAGGCGTTCTCGTGCCGCGCGTAGCGTCGCGAGATCATCGTCGCGCGACGGCCACTGTGCACCGACCGAGCTTTCCAGAATCGCTTCGAGCCCATCGAGCGCCGCGACGAGTGCTGCGGGGACAGGAAGCATAGCCGGATCGTGCATGGAGGCAGCGGAACCCGGTTCCACGCGTTACGACCGAATCAGGCGGAGTGCCTCATCGCGGTGCGTCACCATGAGTTCCTTCGTATCGCCTTCGACGTTGAGGCGCAGCAAGGGCTCGGTGTTGGAAGGCCGGACATTACACCACCAATGGTCGTAGCTGATCGTAACGCCGTCGAGGTGATCGATCTCGGCACCCTTGTAATGGTCTTGCAGTTCTTGCATCTTTCTCGGGATGTCGTGGACGCGGCTGTTGATCTCACCCGAACGAAAGCGCGTGTCGATCGGCGCAATGACTTCGCTGACCGGCTTACCCGCGTCGCTGAACACCTCCAAACACTGCAGCAGCGCGATCATGCCGGAATCGGCGAACCAGTTGTCGCGAAAATAGAAATGGCCCGAGTGTTCTCCGCCGAACACGATGTCATCTTCGCGCATGGTCTTCTTGATGAGCGAATGGCCGACTTGCGAGCGGACCGGAATGCCGCCGTGCTTCTCGATCTGTTCGGGGACGCTACGGCTGCAAATCAGATTGTAAAGAATCTTCGCGCCGGGGTAACGCTTGAGGGTGTTGATTGCAACCAGAGCCGTGACCATGTCGCCGCCTACGAGGCCGCCCTTCTCGTCGACGATGAACATGCGGTCCGCATCGCCGTCGAAGGCGGCGCCGAGGTCACAGCCGCCCGCGAGCACGGCCTGCTGTAAGTCGACCATGTTATCGGGTTCGATCGGGCTCGCCGGATGATTGGGGAACGTGCCGTCGAGTTCGAAGAAGAGCGGCGTCACGCTGCAGGGCAGATGGGCAAAGACGCGCGGCACGGTCAGACCCGCCATTCCATTTCCCGCGTCGATGGCGATTTTGAACGGTTTAACGGCGCCCCGCTCCACGAACTTCAGACAGTGCTCGGCAAAGTCTTCGAGCACGTCGCGCTGCGCGATGCTGCCGCGTTGCGCAGCGACCGGGCCGAGATCGCCGCGCGCGATGCGGTCGCGAATCGCGGAGAGCCCGGTCTCGAGGGAAATCGCTTGTGCCGCCTCGCGCGTAAACTTCATGCCGTTATAGTTCGCCGGGTTGTGCGACGCGGTGATCATGACGCCGCCGCCGTAGTCGTATTTGCCGACGGCAAAATAGAGCGCATCGGTTGAGACCAGACCAATGTCCGTCACGTCGGCGCCGGCTTCCGTCGCGCCGCGCGCGAACGCTTCGAACAACGTCTGACCCGAAGGCCGCATATCGCGCCCGACGGCGACCGACCGGAGCGCGAGCTCGGTCACGAATGCTCGGCCGATCGCATATGCCAGGTCTGCGTTGATCTCGGCTGGGTAGATGCCGCGAACGTCGTAGCTCTTGAAGATGTCGGGGACCGTGATCGGCGCCATGCCGGTCGCGCTTCGGGTCGCGCGAGCCGGCTCCTCGCCTGCTTGCGCGTGCTCCCCTGTAATCGGGATCGAGAGCGACGCGCAGCGTGACGATGTGTTCGCGCCGCGCCCGTTCGAAAGGGCCGAGCGGCACCGCTCGCACAATAGTGATGCAAGATGTCCGAACAGCCGCCGTCCGTAACCGAACGGGCCGTCGGCGACGTCGCAGGCGATGCGCACTTGGTGCTCGACTCATCGAGCGGAAGCCTTGCGTTTATCGATGCCGCCGCCGCCGCATTGTTCGGCTTACGCGACGAGGCGCTTCAGACGACCAAGGCCGCCGATCTGTTGCCGGAACTTGCCAGTCTCTCTCCACGTCAGTTTGTGACGCATCGTCGTGTTGGTGCAGTCGATCAAGAACTCGGCGTCCGGCTCGAGCGTTTACACACCGGCGCCTTCGCAAGCGTCGGCGCGATCTTGGCGGTCGTGCGCACCGTTTCACAAACGAGCGATACCGTAGCCGAGGAGCGCACGCCCGTTGTGCGTGAAGAGCGCCTCGAGTCGCTCTGGACGCTCGTCGTGCGTCGCGGAATCGCCGGTAACGATCAAGTGCGCGCGCTGCTGCGTGAAGCGCTGCGCGGCATCGGTATGGATTCGGCAACGGTCGCGCGCGTCGACGGTACGGAACTGGTCGTCGAGTTTTCCGACGGCGATAGTGAGGCGGGAACGCGCGTTGCGCTCGATGGTTCGCCGGCGCGCGCAGCGCTCGATCGTGCCGGCACCTTCGCCGTGCTCGATGCGGCAGTCGAGCGCGAATTTTCTGACGCGGCCCCGGACGCGCGCTCCTTTCTCTGTGCGGCGTTCCGCGTCGGCGCCGACTTTTGGGTTGTGACGTTCGCATCCTCACAGCCGCGGCAGACGGTCTTCGAGCCTGAAGACTGGCAATATGTCGAGCACGTTGTCGAGGCGCTGGCACGCTCGATCGAACGCCGCGAAAACGATACGCGTATCGAGCGGCTCGCCTACTCGGACGCGCTGACGGCTCTCCCTAATCGAGTGGCGTTGCTTGCGCGGCTCGACGAAGCGCTTGAAGAGGCCGACCGCTTGGCCGGCCGTGCCGCCGTACTCTTTTTGGACATCGACGGCTTCAAGGGCGTCAACGATACGGTCGGGCACCGCGGCGGCGACATCGTGCTTGCCGAAGTCGCCCAACGCTTGCGCGGAACGTTACGGCGCGTCGAGTACATCGGACGCTTGGGCGGCGACGAGTTCGCCGTGGTGATGCCGCGTATCAGCGGTCGCGAAGAGATCGAAGCGATCGCGCAGCGCATCGGCGCCACCCTGCAGCACCCGTTCGGCGTCGACGATCACGACTTCTCGCTTTCGGCAAGCATCGGCGTGGCGGTGTATCCCGACGATGCGGGCTCGCGTGAAGATTTGCTGGCCTGCGCCGACGCCGCTATGTACGCCGCCAAAGAGGACGGCGGCTCACGCGTGCGCTTCCGTGACGAGGCCGGGGGATTCACGCAAACGACGGCGGACGACGGCGAGCCCGCCGGCGCGGCGCCTCACGCGGGATATCTGCTTTGCTATCAGCCGATTCTCGATGTGACCAGTGGTCGCATCGTTGCGGCCGAAGCGCTGATCCGCCGCATCGATCCGTTGCATGGACTGTTGGCACCCGAGCGCGGCTGGTCGATCGCGCATGATGAAACGGGACGCCGGGCTCTGGATCGCTACGTGCTTCACGAAGCGACGGCACAAGCACGAGCGTGGCAGCAAGCCGGTACGCCGCTCCGTATCGACGTGAACCTTGCGGCCTACGATGAGCGCGAGATCGACGCGCTGCTCGCCGATGAAACGCTCGCTTCCGACGTGCGCCGCCTACGCATCGAGCTTGGCCCCGATCAGTTCGCCGGCGACGACGCCGAACGCGTCACCGCATTCGCTGCCCACTGCGCGGCCTTCGGAATCGGATTTGCGCTCGACGGTTTCGACGGTGGTCTCGGCACGTTGCCGTCGCTTGCCCATCTGCCGATCGAAGCGCTCAAGCTCGAGCGGCCGCTCGTCGATGAAGTGGGAACGAGCCGAACGACCAGAGCGGTTGTCGAAGGAACTGTGATCGTCGCCCGATCACTCGGATGGACGGTCATCGCGAAGGGTGTCGAGACCGCGGCCCAACAAGATGCACTCGTGACCCTCGGCTGCAACGCCATTCAAGGATTTTTTGTCGCCCACCCCATGACCGCCACCGATTTCGGAACGTGGTTACGCGAACGCCGGTTCGTCGAAGCCCAAGCGTGATCGCCCTGCGCGGCCTTGCCGCCGCGGCGACAGCGTTGGCGGCGACGCTCAGCCTTGCTGCCACCGCCGCAGCCGGCTGCCGGGGACCGCACGCCGACCGAGTCGTGCTGGCATCGGAAGCCGTCGATCCCGACGTCTTCGTTTGGGATTCCCGCGATCGTTTGCTGACCTATGCGGCCGGTCAATGGCGCGACACGCGCGCGATCTTTGCGCATACGCTGCTCGCCGAGCCCGGCACGCAAGCGGTCATTGTCTCGTGTGCGGAGGTTTCACGCTCGGCGCCTTCGCCGGGGCAGCCCGGGACGATCGGCGTCAAGGTGCTGAGCGGACGTTATCGCGGGCGGTTCGGATGGGTGCTGCAAAGCGACACGCATGTGGCGAGTCGGTCTGCCGGCCACGCCGCCGTCTCCCGGCGGATCTGACTGAAAACGCCCTGAAAGCGCTGTTCTCCTCTCGCGAAGCACTTGGAGAACACGAGTCCGCAATGGCAGCCGCGATCCCCGCTGTAGCCGAATCGAAATCGTCGCGGGTTTAGGTCGCGTCCCACATGGGTTATATTGCGATCCAAATGGGCGTACACCTTGATGACGTAGTCGCTGCGCTCGGTGGGGCAGAGAGGCTCGATAACGGCGAACTCCATTCATTCTTAGACTTCGATTGTGTCATACACGCCAGCGTGCCCATCGGCGCTTTCCAGCACGCCATCGAGGCGATTGGCGAATCGGAGAGCGCGATCGCGAGTGCAATCGGAATTCCAAGGACGACCCCTCAGTCGGCGTAGGGCCACCGGGCGGCTCGGCTTCGCAGAATCGGAACGCGTCGTGCGGCTCGGCATCATGGTTGCACTCGGGAAGCACGCACTAGTCGACACGTGCCACGGGCCGTTGGCTCATGAAATCGAACCGCGCGCTCGCCGGCCGAATTCCACTCGAGTTACTCCAAACCGATGTCGGAGCGAGGCAGGTCGAAGCCGTCCTCGGGCGTGCGCTCTTCGGCGGCTACAGTTGAGGCGCGTTTACCGAATCGCCTATCGCCACTTTGCTGTACGGCGGCTGCTGGTCGAGTGCGGGAACGCGAATAGCCTATACCTCGTCGACCTTGACACTGGCGATGTTGGAGTTTCTTGCAAACGTCGACGTCGAGGACTTCGATCCGTTTCACCCGCCCGAACTCGCCTACGTCGCCGCGGACATCCGGACGGCGCGGCCCTCACGGTCGATGCCATCGGGATGGCACTGCCGACGAACTGGAACGACATCCCGGCGCCGGCCGTCGACGCTACGATCGGCGATGAATGGATCGGCGAGGCCCGCTCCCTTGCGCTGATCGTTCCGTTCACATTCCGCTCGCAACACCTGAGCGAAACGTGCTGCTCAATCCACGACATCCGTATTTCACGAACATACACTATACGATCGACGAGCTAACGTACGATCGGCGGCTGCTCGCCACACGCCGCGCTCGCGAGGAGGGTGGCCGACGGTGACCTCTGGAGCATCGCGCGCTTCGGGTAGCCGCGTGGGATCACGCGGGTGCCCCCGTCGAGCGTGATGCGTTCGAAGGCGATGCCGTAGGCGCGTTCGAGGATGTCGGGGTCGAGCGCATCGCCCGGCGGCGCAAAGCGCAGGAGGGCACCGTCGCCGAGGACGGCGATACGGTCGGCTACGGCGGCCGCCTCATTGAGATCGTGCGTAACGACGAGCGCCGTCGTGTCGGCGTGCGCGATGCCGCGCATGACGCCGGCGACTTCCAGCGCCGCGCGCGGGTCGAGGTGCGAGGTGGGTTCGTCCAGCAGCACGACGCCCGCGTCCTGCGCGAGCGCGAGCGCGAGCCAGGCGCGCTGCTTCTCGCCCGAAGAGAGCGTTTCGAAGCGGCGTTCGGCGAACCGGCCGAGCCCCACACGGTCGAGCGCGCGCGTCACGACAAGGTCCTCGTCGTCGCCCGGCTGCGACCAATCCCACCATGCGCGCCGAGCGAAGCGTCCGGTTGCGACGGTCTCACGGACGGTCGTTCCAACGGGCGCTTCGACGTCGCTCCCGATCAGCGTTACGACAAGCGCGCGCTCCGGCGGTCGCATCAGCGCGACGTCACGCCCGTCGAACGTGATGCGGCCGGCAGCCGGGCGCGCGAAACCGGCGATTGCGCGCAAGAGGGTCGTCTTGCCGGCGCCGTTGGGTCCGACGATGGCGATCAGCTCGCCCGGCAATGCTTCGAAGCTCACGCCGTTGAGCAAGAAGCGACCGTCGACGCGCAGCCCCACCGCTTCGAGCGTTACGTGCCCCACAAACGCGCTCCGCCGGCCGGCCGCAAATACAGATATAAAAAGGCCGGCACGCCCACGAACGCAAGCAGCACCCCGAGCGGCACTTCGGCGGGAGCAATGACCGACCGCGCCAGTGCGTCCGCGAGCGGCACGACGGCGGCACCGAGCAATGCCGACGCGATTAGGGATGCGCGAACGTCGGAGCCGACGACCCGCCGAGCGATGTGCGGCACGATGAGACCGACGAAACCGACGATACCCGCGAGCGCGACCGACGCCGCCGCGAGCAAGGTCGCCGCAGCCAACACGAGCCATTGCGTGCGGGCGAGATCGACCCCGACCGCTCGGGCGATGCTTGGTCCCAGGCGTAGCGCATTGAGGGACGGCGCGGCCAGCGCCGCAAGTGCGAGCCCCGCGCCGAGGTACGGCCCGGCCCACGCGAGATCGGCCCAGCTCCTAGACGCAAGCGACCCCGCAAGCCATGCGAGTATCGTGTTGCCGCTGTCGGGCCCGAGGCGGAGGAGCACGAGCGCCACGATGGCCGAAAACAGCGCGGAGAGCGAAATTCCGGCAAGGATAAGCCGTTCGGCATCGAGGCCGGCGCCTCGCCGTGCGAGCGCCGCAACTAAAAGCGCAGTCGCAAGGCTCGCGGCAAAGCCGAGTGCGGGGACGAAGGGCGCCGCGACACCGGCCGCGATTGCCAGCGCAATCGCGGCGGCCGCGCCCGCGCTGACGCCGGTTAGGAATGGATCGACGAGCGGGTTACGCAGCAGTCCTTGCAGCAGCAAACCGGACATCGCAAGTGCTGCCCCGACCACGGCCGCGATGATCACCCGCGGCAGCCGCAGCAACCATACGATCGTCGTCGCGTCCCCACCCGCATGCGGGTGGAGCAGCGCGCGCGCGACGTCGCTCGGCGCCAGGGCGGAACCTCCGACGAAGAGCCCGAGCGCGAGCGCGGCGAGCATCGCGGCGACGAGCACCGCATAGCGAATCATGCAGTCCGTTTTCCGCCCCGGCGGTGCGGTTCATGCGCCGCCGGCGACAGGCGGACGGCAGAGCAGTGCGCGGCTATGCGCAAAAGCCCGACGAACTCCTACGGCGGCGAGTTGCTAAATGCGTAGTGCGTGTACGTTTGATGCGCCGTGACGTTGAGCCAGAACATGAAGCTGCTACCCTTGACGGCCACGTCGAACACGGAGGGCAGGACGAAGGCGCCCGCGCGTGCATAGCGCTGTTCTAGCCGCGCGCTGACCGGATCGTCGTGCTGATTACCGACGGCTGCGAGCGGCTGGTGCGTTGCCGGGTCGAGGTAGAGCGTGTCGAAATCGCCGTGCTTATCGTGTTTGCACGTCGATTCCAAGCTGAGCGCCTCGACGGCCCGGCCATCGAAGGTGGCCTTGCGCGCGCTCGTCGCGCGATAGCACGCGAGGTCGAATGGAGCGTGGGTCACGACGTCGCTCGAGTACGACGAGTCCGTACCGACTTTGATCGTCGGCGAGGTTCCTTTGACGATCTTGCTGTCGCGAGTGCGCACGGTAATCCTCGATGCGTCGTTCTTCACGAAGCCCATGCCCGTGGCGTGAGAAGTCAAATCGTAAGAAACGTATGCCGGCAAAGTGCGCGTTAAGGCCGCACGTGCGGCATCGTAATCGCCTGTAGCGTTCAAGTAGCGGCTCCTTCCCCCGACGGTACGGCGCGCA
>JAABUX010010613.1_pt1 | contig 10271 bp, 9 predicted proteins | sample 5561851 | NCBI WGS metagenome assembly JAABUX01 (sample SAMN10711883, study PRJNA513361) | rock metagenome | isolation source: Antarctica rocks | place: Antarctica: Victoria Land, Richard Nunatak red sandstone | collected 2016-01-03 | reverse complement strand
ACCAACGAAGCCTTCGCCAAGCTCCCCGCCGGCACCGTCGACACGCTGCTCAAGCCCGAGAACAAGCCGGCGCTGACCAAGGTGCTCACCTATCACGTCGTCGCCGGCAAGTACACCGCCGCCGACCTGATGGACTTCGTCAAGGCCAATCACGGCAAGGGCATGCTCAAGACCGTCGAGGGCGACAGCCTGACCATCGAGGACAAGGGCGGCAAGCTCGAGATCGTCGACTCCAAGGGCGGCATGGCCATGGTCACCATCCCCAACGTCATGCAGTCCAACGGCGTGATCCACGTGATCAACGCCGTCCTGCTGCCGCCCGCGTAAGCCGCCGAGGTGGCCGTGAGCGGTGCATGCCGAGCCGATCACGCGCACGGCCGCCAACCGGTCCGATGCCCGCTTGACTCCCGCGCGCCGTCGAGGCCCTCTCGACGGCGCGCAAACTTTGGGCGACAAGCCGACCGATCGGGCCACGGAGCCTACGCATTGCTCTCTGAGACTGCAGAACTGGCGGATCTGCTTAAAGCCATCAGCGGTGGCGAGCGCGATGCGTTCAAGCTGCTCTACGACCGGACTTCGTCCAAGCTGTTCGGCGTCGTCCTGCGCGTCGTGCGCGACCGCGGCGTCGCCGGCGAGGTGCTGCAGGACGTCTATCTGCGCATTTGGCAGAACGCCGCCAGCTTCGATCCGCATAACGGCCGGCCGATGACCTGGATGATCACCATTGCCCGCAACGCCGCCATCGACGTCATCAGGCGCCGCACCGACGTGCTGCTGGCCAGCGGCAGCGAGGGCGAGGACCGGATGCAGGCCATCGCCGACCCGGACGATCCGGAGCGCTCGGTGGTGATGCGCGACCAGTTGCGCCGCTGCCTCGGCGAACTCGACGATCAGCAGCGCGATTGCGTGGTCTTGGCCTACTGCAGCGGATATTCGCGCGACGAGTTGGCCACTCATTTCGGCCGCCCGGTCGCCACCGTGAAGACGTGGCTGCACCGATCGCTCGTGGCGCTCCGGCAGTGCCTGGGGGCCCCATGAGCGACCCTATGAGCGAACAGGAACGCGAAGCCCGGGCCGGCGAATACGTCATCGGAACCCTCCCGGCCGACGAGCGCACGGCATTCGAGCGCGATCTCCAAGGCGACCCGACGCTGCAAGCCATGGTTCATGCCTGGGAAGAGGGCCTCGCCGGCCTCGCCGACCTGGTACCCGACGAGGCGCCCGACCCGCAGGTCTGGGCCGCCCTCGAGCGCACCCTCGAACGGATGACCCGGCGCGACATCGCCAACCCCGCCGCGCCGGCCCCGGACTATCTCTCGCTCGCCGCGAATGCCGCCGCCCTGAGCCGCTCGCGGGCGCGCTGGCGGGCCACCGCTGCCGTGATGACGGCGATGGCCGCCGCCTTGGCGCTCTTCGTCGCCAGCACGATCTGGCGGGAGACCAGCTTGCAGAAGACCGGCTTGCGCGATCACGGCACCTCCTATCTCGCCGTGGTCAACCGGGGCGGCGATTTGCCCGCACTGGTCGTCCAGGTCGATACCGCGTCGGGCGTCGTGCACGTCCGCTCGGTCGCCGCCGAGACGCCGACCGGCCGCAGCCTAGAACTCTGGTACATCGCGGCGGCCGGAGGCGCGCCCCGCTCGCTCGGCCTGGTCGATCGGCCGACGCGCGACGCCGCCATTCCCGCCGTCGCCCAGGGCGGCAATCTGGCCGGCGGCACGCTGGCGGTGAGCGTCGAGCCCCAGGGCGGCTCGACCACCGGCGGGCCGAGCGGGCCGGTGGTCTACTCCGGCAAGCTGATTCAGGATTAAGAGGCGCTGGTCGGACTCGCGACCTGGGGCGTGGGCACCACCGGCTGACACGAAACCGTCTTGCTCCGCCGGGCCGGATCGCGTATTGCCCCGCCTTCGTCAGCGTGACCGGGCCTGGATGGGCATGCCCGGCCGCGGCGTCTGCGCGCCTGCAGTCCAGCACGCGCCAGCCCACCGCAGGAGATGCAAATGCCCAAGATGAAGACGAAGTCTTCGGTCAAGAAGCGCTTCAAGATCACCGCCACGGGCAAGGTGCTCGCCGGCCCCGGCAACAAGCGGCACGGCCTGATCAACCGCACCCAGAAGATGAAGCGGCAGAACCGCGGCAGCCAGGTGCTGACCCACGCTGACGGGCTGACCGTCAAGCAGTGGTGCCCCTACGGCCTGAGCCGGTAAGGAGGGCGAGCCATGGCACGCGTCAAGCGGGGCGTCACGACGCACGCCCGTCACAAGAAGGTCCTCGGCCAAGCCAAGGGCTATGTCGGTCGGTCATCGACCAATTACCGCATTGCGCTCGAGCGGCTGGAGAAGGCGCTCCAATACGCCTATCGCGACCGTCGCCAGAAGAAGCGCGATTTCCGCGGCCTGTGGATCCAGCGCATCAACGCCGCCGTCCGTGAGCACGGCATCACCTACAGCAAGTTCATGGGCGCGATGAAGCGCTCCGGCATCGAGCTCGACCGCAAGGTCCTGGCCGCCATCGCCTATGACGACCCGGCCGCCTTCGCCGTCGTCGTCGAGCAGGTCAAGGAGGTCATGCACCACCAGGCCGAAGACGCCACCGTCGCCCAGCTGGCTGCGCTGACCGACCACCCCACAGCCGAAGCACTCTAGCTTCTCGTTCCCTCTCCCGCTGGCGGGAGAGGGATTCAAAGGCTGCGCTCCATGACCGACGATCTCGCCGCCCTCCGCGCCGACACCGAGAGCGCGCTGGCAGCCGCGTCCGACCTGCGCGAATGGGACGCCATCCGCGTCGCCACGCTTGGCAAGTCCGGCAAGCTCACGCAACTGCTCAAAGCCCTCGGCGCCGCCCAAGCCGACCAGCGGCGCGAGCGCGGCGCGCAGCTCAACGCGCTGAAAGACGTCCTCGCCCACGCCATCGAGGCCCGCCGCGCCGACCTCGACAAGGCCGAGATCGACGCCCGCCTCGCCCGCGAACGCATCGACGTCACCTTGGCCCCGCCGCCCCGCCCGCACGGCCTGATCCATCCGATCAGCCGCACGATGGAGGAGATGGCCGCCATCTTCGGCGCCATGGGCTTCCGCGTCGGCGAAGGGCTCGACATCGAGACCGACTGGTATAATTTCGGCGCCCTCAACATCCCCGCCCATCACCCCGCCCGCGCCGACCACGACACCTTCTACATGCCCGGCCAGCGCGACAGCCGCCCGCTGCTGCTTCGCACCCAAACGTCGGACGTGCAGATCATCTCCATGCTCGAGCAGCCACCGCCGCTGCGCGTCATCGCACCGGGCCGCACCTATCGCGCCGACCACGACGCGACGCATTCGCCGATGTTCCACCAATGCGAGGGCATCGTCATCGACCGCGGCATCACCCTGGGCCACCTGAAAGGCTGCCTGATCGATTTCCTGCGCGTCTTCTTCGGCATCGCGACCCTGCCGGTGCGGTTCCGCTCGTCTTATTTCCCATTCACCGAGCCCTCGATGGAGGTCGACATCGGCTGGAACCGCAAGACCGGTGAACTCGGCGGCGGCGGTGCCAACTCTTCGCAGGATTGGCTCGAGATCCTCGGCAGCGGCATGGTGCACCCGCGGGTGCTGGCCAATTGCGGCCTCGACCCGCGCGAGTGGCAAGGCTTCGCCTTCGGCATGGGCGTCGAGCGCGTCGCGATGCTGAAATACGGCATGCCCGACCTGCGCCCGTTCTACGAAAGCGACGTCCGCTGGCTACGCCATTACGGCTTCAACCCGCTGGCGCCGGCCATCCTGCATGAAAACGTCGGTGCATGAAGTTCGCCCTCTCCTGGCTCAAGACCCACCTCGAGACCGACGCCTCGCTGCAGCAGATCACCGACCGCCTGACCGGAATCGGCCTTGAACTCGAAGCCGTCGTCGACCCCGGCGAGGCACTGCGAAACTTCCGCGTCGCCTACGTGATCGAGGCGGTGCAGCACCCCAACGCCGACCGCCTCCGCGCCTGCAAGGTGGACGCCGGCGACGGCATCGTCTCCGTGGTCTGCGGCGCGCCGAACGCGCGGACCGGCATGAAGGCCGTTTTGGCCCTGCCCGGCGCCTATATCCCCGGCACCGGCGTCACGCTCAAGATCGGCGAGATCCGCGGCGTCACCAGCGCCGGCATGCTGCTCTCCCGCCGCGAGATGGGGCTCGGCGAGGACCATGACGGCATCGTCGAACTGCCCGCGGACGCCCCGATCGGCACGCCCTACCCCGACTACGCCGGTCTCGACGACCCGATCATCGATATCTCCGTCACCCCCAACCGCGGCGACGCGCTCTCCGTTCGTGGCGTGGCGCGCGACCTGGCCGCGGCCGGGCTGGGCCGGCTGCGCCCGTGGGCGGCCCCGCCGATCGCGCCGAGCTTCCCGAGCCAGATCACCTGGGCCAACGACGCGCCCGACGCCTGCCCCTGGATCCTCGGCCGCACCGTTCGCGGCGTCCGCAACGGGCCCAGCCCGGAATGGCTGCAGCGCCGCCTGCTCAGCATCGGCCTGCGCTCGATCAACGCTCTCGTCGACGTCACCAACTTCTTCACCATCGACCTCGGCCGCCCACTGCACGTGTTCGACGCCGACCGCATCGACGGAAGCGTGCTCCGCCTGCGTCCCGGCGCCGGCGAGACCTTCCTCGCGCTCAACGGGAAGGAATACACCGTCGACCCCGAAGACTGCGTCATCGCCGACGCGAACGGCGTGCAGTCGCTGGCCGGCGTGATCGGCGCCGAAGCGACCGGCAGCGACGCGAACACGACCTCGGTCTTCATCGAATGCGCCCTGTTCGACCCGGTGCGCGTTGCCCTTACCGGCCGCCGCCACCAGATCGTCTCCGACGCCCGCCAGCGCTTCGAGCGCGGCATCGACCCGGCGCTGCTCCCGGCCGCGCTCGAGGCCGCGACGGCGCTGATCCAGCAACTCTGCGGCGGCGAAGCGAGCGAGGTCGTCTCCGCCGGCGCCGAGCCGCACTGGCAGCGCCAGGCCACGATGCGCTTCGAACGGCTGCAAGGCCTCGGCGGCAAGGACGTGCCGGCCGATGAGGCGGTCGGCACGCTCGAGCGCCTCGGCTTCACGGTCGAGCACCGCACTGCCGACGCGGTCACCGTCGCGGTCCCGTCCTGGCGCAACGACATCGCCGCCCCCATCACCCTCGACCAGGCCCCCGGCCTTGACCCAGCCCGCGCCCAAGCCGCGGCCGAGGGCTGTGCCGAGATCGAGCCGGAGGTGGACCTGCTTGAGGAGGTACTGCGCATCCGCGGCCTCGACGCCGTGCCGCCGGTGTCGCTGCCGCGCGCGGCCCCGGTGCCGGAGGCGACCTTGACCCCGCGCCAGGTGCGGGCGGCGGTGGCGAGGCGGACGTTGGCGGCGGCCGGGCTGCTGGAATGCGTGACGTTCAGCTTCATCTCCGGGCGCGAGGCGGCGGCGTTCGGGCCTGCCGAACCGGCGCTGCGGGTGCAGAACCCGATCGCCTCCGATCTCGACCAGATGCGCCCCTCCCCGGTAGCCACGCTCGCGCTGGCCGCCGGGCGCAACGCGGCGCGGGGCTGGCCGGACGTCGCGTTGTTCGAGGTCGGGCCCGCGTTCGCCGACGGTGGCCAGGAGAGCGTGGCCGCCTGCCTGCTGGCCGGGCACACCGAGCGTCATCCCCTGGCCCCGTCCCGCCCGGTCGGCGCGATGGCGGCCAAGGCGGCCGCACTCGAGGTGTTGGAGGCGCTCGGCCTGCCAATGGAGAGCCTGACCGTCACCGCCGATGCGCCGGCCTGGTATCACCCGGGCCGCTCGGGCGTGGTGCGGCAAGGCCCGAAGCTGGCGCTGGCGACGTTCGGCGAGCTGCATCCCACGGCGCTGGCCGCCCTGGATCTGGCCGGCCCGATGGTCGCGGCCGAAGTATTCCTCGACCGCATCGCCGAGCCGAAGCGCCGCAAGCGCCCCACCCCGGACCTCCCGGCGTTCCAGCCGGTCCGGCGCGATTTCGCCTTCCTGGTGCCGGAGTCGGTGACCGCGGACGCCGTTCTGCGGGCCGCTCGCGGTGCCGAACGCCAACTGACGGCCGGCGCGACGGTGTTCGACGTCTACCAGGGCGAGAACGTGCCGCCGGGCCAGAAGTCGATCGGCGTCGAGATCGTCCTACAGCCGCGCGAGCGGACGCTCACCGACGCCGAGATCGAGGCGATCGCGGCCCGCATCGTCGACGCGGTGGCCAAGAAGACCGGCGCGGCGCTTCGCTGACGTCCAGCCGCGTTCACACATCCAGGAGCGCACGAAGCCAAATCGGTCAACGCCCACTTATGCAGGTTGTCCCTTTTCGGAGCAGTCTGCTTGTCCGACCACCCCATAAACCGCCGTTCGCTGCTCGCCGGCGGCGCGACCGCGGCAACCCTGTTGCCCGCAGTCGCCCGAGCCCAAGGCTCAGCCCAGTCCACCCCGCCGGTCGCCTCCCCGCGTGACCCGGTGCTCGTCACGCTCGAAGTCAACGGCCAAACCCACCGCCTCTCGATCGACGGCCGCACCACGCTCCTCGACGCGCTGCGGATGCATCTCGGCCTGACCGGCTCCAAGAAGGGCTGCGACCACGGCCAATGCGGCGCCTGTACCGTGCTGATGGACGGTCGCACCCAACTCGCCTGCCTGACGCTGGCCAGCATGGCCCGCGGCAAGGTCACCACCATCGAGGGCCTCGCCAAGCCCGATGGCACGCTGCACCCGATGCAGCAGGCCTTCATCGACCAGGACGCGTTCCAGTGTGGCTATTGCACGCCGGGCCAGATCCTCTCCTCGGTCGCCTGCGTCGAGGGCGGGCACCACAAGGACGAGGCGCAGATCCGCGAGTTCATGAGCGGTAATCTCTGCCGCTGCGCCGCCTACCCGCACATCGTGGCCGCGATCCAGCAGGCCGCCCCGGCCATGGAGGGCTGAGCCATGCTGCCATTCGCCTATAGCCGACCCGAAGCCGAAACCGCCGCCCTCCGCGCCGGCGGCACCTTCATCGCCGGCGGCACCCAATTGCTCGACCTGATGAAGCTCGGCACCATCGCGCCCGACCGTCTCGTCGACATCAACGATCTTGCCCTGCGCCAGATCGAGATTGGTAAGGACGGTCTCATTCTCGGCGCCCTGGCCCGCATGAGCGACGTCGAGCGCCACGCCGGCATCCTCAGCGACTACCCCGTGATCGCCGCGACCATGTCGCTCGCGGCCAGCCAGCAGATCCGCAACATGGCGAGCCTCGCCGGCAACGTGCTGCAGCGGACCCGGTGCGCTTATTTTCGCGACGCGGACAACATGCAGTGCAACAAGCGCATCGCCGGATCCGGCTGCGCGGCCCTCGAGGGCGTCAATCGCAAGCACGCCATCCTCGGCGCGAGCGACCGCTGCATTGCGACCTACCCCGGCGATTTCGCCCAGGCGCTCGTCGCCCTCGGTGCCGACTTGCACACGACCGGGCCCGACGGCCAGCGCCGCATTGCGTTCGAGCAACTCCACACCGGCCCCGACGACCCGCACAAGGAAACCGTCCTCGCGCCCGGCGAGCTGATCACCGCCTTCGCCATCCCCGCCGGCCCGTGGACCCGCCGTTCTGTCTACGTGAAGGTGCGCGACCGCGAGAGCTATGCCTACGGGTTGGCCACCGCGGCGGTGGCGCTCCACGTCGAAGGCGGCACGGTGCGCGAGGCCCGCATCGGCCTCGGCGGCGTCGCCTATCGGCCCTGGCGCGCCCACGAGGCCGAGCAGAGCCTGCGCGGCAAGACGCTCGATGAGGGCACCGCGTCGGCGGCCGCGCGGATCGCGTTCGCGGGCGCCAAGCCGCGCGGCGCCAACGCGTTCAAGGTCGACCTCGGGCAACGCACGCTGGTGCGCGCCCTGTTGCAAGCAAACCGGATGGAGGGCTGACCGTGGCCGACACGATTGAAACCTACGGCAACGCCGCCCCCGTCAGCGCCAAGCAGCCGGGCTTCGGCGACGCCGCGTCCCGCCTCGACGGCCGCCTCAAGGTCACCGGCGGCGCCCGCTACGCGTCCGACCTGCATGGCCCGAGCACGACCCACGCCTATCTGCGTACGAGCGCGATCGCCAAGGGCCGCATCACCGCCATCGACGAGACGGCCGCGCGACAGGTGCCCGGCGTGCTCGACATCCTGACCTACCGCAACGTTGGCGACCGGGTGAAGACCGGCAAGACGTTCGCCGACAAGGGCTATATGGGCTCGACCATCGCCCCGCTCGCCTCCGACCAGGTCTGGCATCACGGCCAGATCGTCGCCCTGGTCGTTGCCGACACGTTCGAAGCCGCGCGCGAGGCCGCGTTCAAGCTGCGGATCGACTATGCCGCCGAGGCGCCCACGGCGACGTTCGACAGCCCCGGCGCGGACCGGGTCGACGCGGTCAAGGCCGCCCAGAAAGAGGACACCACGCCGACGGTGGGCGACGCCACGGCCGCGCTGGCCCAGGCCGCCGTCTCGGTCGACGCCGAATACGAGACGCCGACGCAACACCACAACGCGATCGAGCTGTTCACCACGGCCGCCGCCTGGGATGGCGACCGGCTGACGGTATGGGAGCCGTCGCAGAACATGTATGGCTTCCGGTTCGGCATCGCCGACCAGCTCGGCCTCGACCCCGCCAACGTCCGCGTGATCTCGCCCTTCGTCGGCGGCGCGTTCGGCGCCCGGGGCTCGCTGACCCAGCGCACCGCCCTGGTCGTGCTCGCCGCCCAGCGCGTCGGCCGGCCCGTGCGGCTCGAGACGACGCGTGCGCAAGGCTTCACTATCGGCACGTATCGCGCCGAGACCCGCCACCGCATCCGCCTCGGCGCAGACAAGGACGGCAAGCTGCAGGCGCTGATCCATGACGGGCTCGAAGTCACGTCGCGTCCGGACGACTACAAAGTCGGCGGCACCGAGGCGAGTACGCGGCTCTACGCCTGCCCGAACATCGCCAGCTCCGTGCAGATCGTGCATGCCGATCGCAACACGCCCGGCTTCATGCGCTCACCGCCCGAAGTGCCGTACCTGTTCGCCCTCGAAAGCGCGATGGATGAGTTGGCGGTCAAGCTCAACATGGACCCGGTCGAGCTGCGCCGGATCAACGACACCGGCACCGAGCCGGTCAAGGGATTGCCGTATACCTCGCGCAAGCTGATGGCCTGCTTCGACGAGGCGTCGCGCGCGTTCGGCTGGTCGCAGCGCGATCCACGGCCGGGCTCGATGCGGGAGGGCGATTGGCTCGTCGGCTGGGGCTGCGCGACGACGTTCTACCCCACCAACATGGCCCCCGCCGCCGCGCGGGTGCGCATGACGCCGGACGGCGCGGTCAAGATCGAGACTGCCGCCCACGAGATCGGAACCGGGGTCACCACCGCCCTCGCCCTGACCGCGGTCGGCCGTCTCGGCGTCGAGTTGACGCACGTGCGTGTCGAATTGGGCGACTCCGCCCTGCCGCCCGCCCCGGTCGCTGGCGGATCCAACAGCACGGCCAGCATCTGCACCGTGGTCGACAAGGCCTGCCGCGAGATCGTCGAGCGGATCGCGCGCGCGGCGACGTCGGCCAAGGAGGGCGTTTTTGCCGGCGCCGATCCGTCCTCCCTGCGGCTCGAAGCGGGCGCGCTGCGCGGACCCGGCAATGCCAACGAGGACCTGAAGACCGCGATGCAGCGCACGACGCAGGGCGCGATCGAGGCTTACGCCGAGAACGTGCCGCACGGCGTCAAGCCCGAAGCGATCGGAGCGTTCTACCAGGGTCACTCACAGCCCGCGGGCGGCGCCAAGCTCCCGGACCGGATCCAGTTCTCGTTCGGCGCCCAATTCGTCGAAGTGCGGATCAATGCGCTCACCCGCGAAATTCGGGCGCCGCGCCTCGTCGGTGCCTACGCGGCCGGCAAGATCGTCAACATGAAGGCGGCCAAGAACCAGTTCATGGGCGGCCAGATCTGGGGCGTCAGCTCGGCCTTGCACGAAGAGACCGAGATGGATGGCCGCACCGCCCGCTACATGAACGACGAACTGGGCGAATACTACATCCCGGTCAGCGCGGACGTCGGCACCGTGACGACGATCATGCTGCCGGAGGAGGATCGCCAGATCAACGATCTCGGCATCAAGGGTATCGGCGAGCTTGGCAATGTCGGGCTCAACGCGGCCGTCGCCAATGCGGTCTATCATGCGACCGGCGTTCGCGTCCGCAAGCTGCCGATCCGCCTGGAGAACCTGCTCAGCGCCTCGGTCTAACCGATGGTCGGGTGCCGAGCGTCGTTGACGCTCGGCACCCG
>JAABUX010010612.1_pt1 | contig 10271 bp, 6 predicted proteins | sample 5561851 | NCBI WGS metagenome assembly JAABUX01 (sample SAMN10711883, study PRJNA513361) | rock metagenome | isolation source: Antarctica rocks | place: Antarctica: Victoria Land, Richard Nunatak red sandstone | collected 2016-01-03 | reverse complement strand
GTATGCTAACACCTGACCGCGTATGACTGATATCCGATTACTGGCGATTGGCAACTGAGAGATGACTAACTACATCACCTTCATGACCGACTTCGGGACACGCGACGACTCGGCTGGCTGCTGCCGTGGGGTGATGTTGGGGCGTGCGCCGGGTGCGGTGCTAATCGACCTGACCCACGAGATACCTGCCTTCGACATCCGGCGCGGCGCGCTGACCTGGCAGAACGTGCTGCCCTACATGCCGGTGGGGGTACATGTCGGCGTGGTCGATCCGGGTGTGGGCACGACCCGGCGTCCCGTCGCCGTACGCACGGCGCGCGGTGACGTGCTAGTGGGACCGGACAATGGCCTGATCGCGGCGGGCGCGGCGGCGCTGGGTGGAGCGGTGGAGGCGTTCGAACTGTCCAACCCCATGTTCATGCTGCAGCCCCTATCGCGTACCTTCCACGGCCGCGACATCTTCTCGCCTACCGCGGCGGCTCTCACCACGGGGACGCCTCTCACCATGCTGGGACCCGCGCTCGACGTGTCCGATCTGGTCACATTGCACCTGCCCGAAGCGACCTGGGAGGGCGATCTCCTGCACTGCGCCGTTTCCTACATTGACGACTTCGGGAACCTACGCCTCAACGCTGGCGAGGAAGCCATCGAGCGATGGGGCCTGCGCGAGGGCGAGACGCTGAGCATCGCACTGGGCTCGGAACAGATCACCGCCCCGTTTGTGCGCTCGTTCGGCCTGATTGACGCGGGCCAAACGGCGGTCATCGTCGACTCATATCGCCGCCTCATGATCGCCGTCAACCGGGGCAATGCCGCGCGGACTTACGGCGTAGCGATTGACGACACGCTGACCCTGCGCCACGGCTGAGCGGCGCCGGCAAGGCTGCTGACCTTCCCTCCCGGTTTAGTGTCGTGTTTCAGCTGGCCGCTCCATGCGCTATGTCGTAATTCTCGCACTGACCTTCCCCCTCGGCGTCATGATCGTGTTCCAGGCCAAAAGCGCGGACCGTCCGCAGCATGTGGAAGCGCACGTCGCCGCTCGCCAGTACGCGCTGCTGGAGCAAGCCTTTATCCGCCAGGGAATCCATGCCGTCTAGAACAGACTGTGTTGTCCCCTCCGTTCTCCACGCGTGTTCTACGTCCGTGAGCGAGAATTCGTCGTCGAAACGGGTGAGGAACAGGAATAGCTCCTGTTCGTCGGCGGTCAGGAGATCGTAGCTCCATCCTATTGCGTTGCGCAGCGAGCGTTGGCGTGCCGGCAGGTCGCACGGCCCGTTCGTCAGCAGGTGCATGACCAACTAAGAGGCGCCTCGCACGCTGTCTGGGTGGCGCCGAGGATCGTCGGCGACGCCCTCCAGTCGGCTCAGGAGAGCAGGCAGGGAGAATAGCCGGGCGCGGTCGGCCGCCAGCTCGATGGCGAGGGGCAATCCATCCAGATGCAGGCAGATACGGGCCATCACGGCGAGGTCGAGGTCCGTGAGCCGCGGGCTTGGCCTGGCATGCGCGAGGCGCTCGGCCAAGAGCCGGACGGCCGCGTAGTCCATCAGGCCTGTGTCAGCCTCGACATCGGAGGGCGCCGGCAGGGCCAGCGGCGGCACGACGTAGCGATGTTCGCCGCGCACGTGCAGGATGGATCGGCTTGTCACGAGCACGGTCAGCCGGGGGCAGGCCCGGCACAGCCCGGCCACCATGGGCGCCGCTGGCAGGAGATGCTCGAAGCCGTCGAGTACGAGCAGCGCATGACGCTGCCGTAGGTGATCCGTCACCGCGCCCAGCGTGTCGCCGTCCCCGTTCCCGGCGAGGAGCAGCGCCGTCGCGAGGGCGCGCGGGACGGAGGCAGCGTCCATCACATCGTCCAACGGCACGGCGATGACCCCGTCCGGGAACAGGTCCTCCACGTCCGTCGCGGCCTGCAAGGCCAGACGCGTCTTGCCCACGCCGCCGGGACCGGTCAGGGTCAGCAAGCATACGGCAGTATCCTGGACGAGCCTTCCCACCTCCTCTCGTTCGCGCTCACGCCCCACCAACGACGTGAGCGGGACGGGCAACGCGGACGACGCAACGCCTGATGAGGGCTGTGGAGGAGCGTGGCGGGGACGGCATTGGCGCCGCACCATCGCTTCCAGCGCGGCGCATTGCGCTGGCAAGAGGTGCAAGGCTTCCGCCAGCCGAGTAACTGTTTCGACCTGCGGTGCGTGGCTCGTGCCGCGCTCCAGGGCGCTGATGCCATGCGGGCTGAGATGAGACTGCTCGGCTAATACCTCCTGTGTCAGACCAGCGGCAAGGCGATAGGACCGCAACAACAACCCGAACTCCGAGGATTCCTGCGCACCCATGGGACGCACCTTTCTATCTCCATCGCGCTCGCCGCGAGGAGGGGACCAGACCAAACGTCGTCTTGGCGATATGCGAAGGTGCAGGGTTGTGATCATGATAGCACGACGGCCAATGTCCCGTCACTACGTCGGACTCGCATAGGGCCATTTAGTTCTCGATCAGGCGCATGATTCTCGGGTGTAGGGGCGTAGTGCATACGCCCGGCCGCGCCGCCACTGGGCGTATGCACTACGCCCCTACCCCGCTCTGGCCGTCCTATCGCGAGAACTACATGGCCCTGGACTGGCATAGTTAGCGCGGGCCTATTCATGTGCGTTAATCGTGTGAGCCGTGTGTGGACTTGGGCGCGGAAAACGCCGACACTGGGATCACATCGGCGGAAGTCACCGTGGTGGCTGTCGGCGCCTCTCGCCACGGATGATGGAGGCGAGCTAGAGGGCGCACTGTCAGCCCGATAATGCATGGATAGAGATGGAGGGAACGCTCATGGCTACGCGACAACTGAGGAACGCAGCGGCAATCATGCTTACGTTGACCTGCCTCGTCACGGGCCTGTTGCCCCGCTCCACTGCTCTCCCCGGCGCTATCAACCCCGCCGTCCCTATCGCCCAAGCCGCTGTCTCCCATGGCCAGAGTGCGACGCGTAGCGCTCACCGAACCACGATCCCCGCTCAGTTTCGACGGGATATGGCAAGCTGGAGCCGTCAGCATGCCCACGATACCGCTCTCCTGGACCACCCCCACGAGGTGACTAACCTGCGCACGCGTTACTCCGACACCTACGTCGGCAGAGATGGCGTGTACACCGTCCACCAGGGTTTCTCGCCTATCAATTACCAGGACGCCTCGGGCGCTTTACGGCCGATCGACAACAGGCTCGTCGCGGCGTCGTCCGCCCACAAGGGCGCTGGCTTCGCCTATGAAAACGCGGCGAACGACTACAGCGTCGCCTTCGCCGCGTCCGGCGGTGGCACGGCCTTCGAGCGCATCGAGCACCACGGGGCGACGCTCGACATTATTCCCGTGAGTGCCCAACTGCCCCCACTCTCCATCACGGCGACAGCGACAGCGACGCCCACGGCCACCATCGCGGTCACGTCGACGTCCGGCGCCGCCGTGAGCACGCCGACGAGCGCCGTCCCCCTCACGATGTCCGTGACGCCGGTGACGGCCACGGCGACCGCGACCGCAACCGCAACGACTGCATTGCCCGCGAACACGACCACCACACTGCCGGCAACCACAACTACCGCACTGCCAGCGACCGTGATTGGGACAACGGTAACGGTCCCGGCCATGGGGACATCTACGGCCGCGCTAGTGTCCGCCACGGCCATCACTGCCACGGCCCTGTCCACGGCTCTGTCCGCGGCAACGTCATTGGGGCCAGTAGCCCTGTCTCCAGGACAAGAGAGATGGGCCCTTGACGCTGGCAATAGCGGCCGGAACGCCCTTAACCCGCTGCGTTTGTCTGCCCAGCAAGGCCGCCTCGTGATCTCCCATCCCATCGGCTCGCACGTGCCACGGTTGTCGGGCCGCGCCCTCCATGTCGCGAAGCGACTGACGCGGACCGCGAGAGCCTCCGTGGTTGATGTCTTGGGCGCGACGGCTACCGTCTCGGGCAGTGAGGTTGCATACCCGCGGTTGTTCCCTGGGATCGATGTGCGGTACAGCGCCGAGAGCAATGCCGTCAAGGAGACGCTGCTGCTGCGCGACGCCTCGTCGCCGTCCTCCTTCACCTTCTCGCTGCTGGCCACGGGCGCCCATCTGGACACCTCTATGCCGCCGAGCACAGCGCCGCGTTTCGTTGACGGGGATGGTCACCAAGTATTTGCGCTGGCACCACCGGTGGCGATAGATGCTCATGGAGCTACGACGCCCGTGTCGCTCACGGTTGGTCCCGTCGTGGGGTTGGGCAAAGCCGGGGCGATCCAGATCGAGTTGACCATCCCTCCCTCCTGGTTAGCTGATCCCACCCGCGTCTGGCCGGTGTCGCTCGATCCGACGATTATCTTCCGGGCTGTCATCAACCGCGATATCGATTCGCAGAATTTGGGTAATGGCACACTATACGGTGTATTGTGCGTACCCGCGAACACACCACCTGACTGTCCGTATCAAAGTACAACGAAAGGGGCCGATGGCAATTATTATGGCGTAGAGGCGGGCAGTGTAGTAGGATACAGCACTGCCTACTATCCTGGTATTTATACTCCGAACACCGTCTATCGGAATCTGTTGCAGTTCGACCTAAGCCCTCTGCCCCCTCACGTCACCTTGCTTAACGTCACGCTCCGCGCGGCAATGGACACGCTGTTGACTACTACGGACCAGACGCAACTGCCGTTACAGGCTCAGGACGCCACCGTTTATCCTCTCGCGGTTCCATGGACCGCGACCGCAAAGTGGCAAACTCGTGACGGGAATACCCCATGGGCGACACCGGGTGGCGACTACGACTCGAGTAGCAGTACTTCCTCAGTCCTCGACTTCTCGGACAGCCTCACCTCCGATGGATTAGTGAGCGCGGACAACCATTTCGCTAGATGGAATATCACGCCTACAGTGAGGCAGTGGTACATGGGATTGCGTCCCAACTATGGATTACTGGTAAAGATGGATAACGAGGTGCCTGGGTCTTTCCACGTACTTGACTGGGAAGGGTTAGCCGTCATCTATAGTTACCTGCCCTGGCAGGGCGGCGCCTCTCCGGGTGGCGTGCGCGCCTTTGACCCGCATGCCGCGCTCAAGAGCGACCGCGCCCTGATCACCTTCCCCCAGGGGGATGGCCAGCAGTTGGGCGTCAACGTCGCCAACGGCGACATGGAGATCATGCGCAACGACGTCAGCATCCCCAGCCTCGGCCTACCCAACGTCATCCAGCGCACCTTCCACTCTTTCGCGGCGGCGGCCGGTGCAACGAGATCGATCGGCCACGGCTGGCAGCTCTCGGTCGGTGGCGATACATCCCTCTCTCCCCAGCCGACCGGTGACGCCATCTACGTCGACCCGACGGGGCAAGGGTTCGACATTCCCAGCGCGATCACGACCGCCGTTCCAGGTGTCACGACCGACGCGGGCGCCCAAGGGTCCTGGAAAGGCCCGTACGGGAACGATGGGTTTGTCATGGATAGCTGGAACGGCGTCGGACAGGACTTCGCCCGGCTCCCGAATTACGTCAGTTCCTACAGCAACGCCAGAGGGACAGGGACCTATTGGGCAGGTTATAGCGGTTGCTATTCCGATCCCCCCGCGGACCCCCGTGCCCTCCTGGGATTTGGCGATCCTAACAACTCAGATTTCTGTGGCGACCCGGCGGCTGCCGCGGCGGTGAGCGATCCGAGCCAGACGCAGCAGGTCGTCACGTTCAACCAGCGCACCCTGACGACGTTGAGCGTCTATCTACTGAACTGGGATAATACAAGTGTGACGGAAACGGTACAAGTGGCGGACAGTGCAGGCACGCACAGCTACTACGCGTCGAACTATGGCAATGGCCTGTGGGTCCGCTTCACCAACCTCGTCGTCGGGCCAACCCAGCCGCTGACCGTCACCATCACGGGCATCGCCGGTTCCCACGCCCTCTCCTCAGCTCTGATGTTCGACAACGGCACGCCGGATGGCTTTGCGCGCGCGTCAGGGCTACCGGCAGACCTAGTTCAGAACGCCGACGGCACGTACGGCCTCACCTTCAACAACGGCCTGACCGAGCACTTCAACAGCACTGGCCAGTATAGCAACTCGTCGGATCGCCACGGTAATACGGAGCACTTTGCCTACGATGGCGGCCAATATGGAAACTGTCCGAGCAGTCAGATTGGTTCGCTCATCGACACCGTCGGTCGCACCACGCGCTTCGCTTGCAACAGTACAGCCCTGATGTACCAGATCACCGACGCCGACAACCGCTTCTCTCGCTATTTCCAGAACCCGGGCAACGACTTGGTCTACTTCCAGGACCGCACGGGCGCCACGACGAGCTACCAGTACAATGCCTCGCATGAGCCGACAATAATCACCAACCCCATCGGGAACCAGACGGTCATCACCTACGATGCCGCGATGCGCGTCAGCGCGATCCAGGACGGCGTGGGTAGCGTCACGACCTTCGCGTACGGGGCGACCAACACGACGACGGTCACCAATGGGTTGGGGGGACAAACAATCTTCTCGTTCGACCCCGGAACCGGGGAGATCCTGAGCGTGACCGATCCCAACGGAAACACCACGCGCAGTACCTATGATGGCGACATGCTGCTCCAGACGACCGTCGACCCGCTCGGCCACGTCGTGACCAACACGACGACAGCCGGCTCCGATCAGACGGGCTGGACCGACGCGATCGGGTTAGGCACGTCGACGATGTACAATGCGTTGCATGAGCCATCCAGTATCGTGGACAGCCAGGGCCGGACCACCACGACGCAATACAATAGTCTCGGCGACCCGACCACGATCACCGACCCACTGGGATACACGACCATCATGACCCCTACGGCAAACGGGTTGCCTCTGGCCAACAAGGACCGCGACGCCCACACCACGACCTTCGGGTACGATGCCTTCGGCGATACCATGGCCATCACCGATGCACTGGGGCGAGTCGGCGCCATGGCCTATGACACCAACATCGGCCGCGTCTCTTCCGCCACCGACTACAAACATCAAACGACGACGTTCGGGTACGACGCGGAGGATCGCGGGACCAGCGTCTCGTACCAGGACGGTAAGACGACGCGGAACTACCTTGACGCCGACGGTAACATTACGGAAACCGTCGATACTACCGGCGTCAGCCTCTTCTCGTACGACGGCGACAACCGGCCCATCCAGCACACCTACCCCGATGGGACGGTGGTGCGCTACACCTACGACGCGGCCGGCCACCTCAAGACCAAGAGCGAGCCCGGCATGCCACTGACGACCTACACCTACGATCCGGGCGGCCGCCTGACGCGCATCGACAACAGCCTGTGGGGTCCGATCATTTATACCTACGACGCCGCCAGCCGCCTGACCGCGCTGGGTTACCCCAACGGCGCGACGACCAGTTATGCCCTGGCCGACGACAACCGTCTGACCGGCTTGACCGAGACGGTCGGCGCCAGCACCATCCTCAGCGATGCTTTCCGCTTCGACAAGCCGGGCGGCGGGACGTGGGGTCCGCGCAGCGCCGAGGCGCGCAACGACAACGGTACCTACTCCCAGTGGGCCTACTCGTACGATGCCGATACGCGGCTCACCGGGGTAACCATGTTGTCAGGCAATAGCACGGGTAGCTTGCCTTTTGTCATCAACCCGACCAGCGGACGAGTGGGCACGACGGTCAACGTCTCTGGCCAACATTGTTATAGCACCAAGGATGTCGTCGTCATCTATTTCGACGGCGTGCAGGTTGGTCGCGCGGGATGCTATTATGAGTCTGGGCAAGGGGTATATACGTTCTCTACCTCCATCCAAGTGCCGCAAGTGTCCCAAGGCATCCACACGATCTCGGCAATCTCGACCCAGAACCGTTCACTGTCGGGCAGCGCGAACTTCAACGTCATAAGTTCGGCAACTGGCTCGATTCTACCGATAAGCCTGTCCGGCCCTGGAACGTACACCTACGGCTACGACGGCGTGGGCAACATGACCAGCAACAACGGCGTGTCCCAGACCTATGACGCGGACAACCAGATCACGGCCTCGGGCAGCACGACCTTCGGCTTCGACAACGACGGCAACCAGACCTCGACCTCGGCGAGCAACGCGCCGCGCTGGACCTACGACGCGGCGAACCACACGCAGAGCTACAACAACCAGAGTGCAGCGGATACGTTCCTCACCACGGCGGGAGGCCAGCGCGAGACGAAGAGCGTGACGACGGGCGGGACCACGACGACCGGGACGTACGACGGGGCTTCCATCTATCAGCAGACCGCGCCGACCAGGAAGACGGTCTACTACGAGCGTGCCCCAGGCGGTCGTCTGCTTGCGCTGACCGACGGCACGACGGTCTACTACTACGGCCTCGACGGACACGGCAACGTCGCCAACCTGACGGACCGCAGCGGCAACGTCGTCAACGCCTACCTCTACGACCCCTACGGCAACAGCCTGGGCAAGACGGAGACTTCGAGCATCGTCAACCCGTGGCAGTACGAGGGCGCGTTCTACGAGCCCGAGAGCAGCATCTACCTGATGGGCGCGCGCTACTACGCGCCTCAACTGGGCCGTTTCTTGCAGCAGGACCCGCTGGGCGGGGGATATGCCTACGCCGGGAGCGACCCATGCAACAACAATGACCCTACTGGCTTCACGACATGCTATCATTACGTTAGTGGTCCACAAGTCAGCGCGGCAATGACCAAGATCAACAATGATATGCTAGCGCTCGCAATCATTGGAGCAGCCGAGACTGTAGCAATCGAGGTGTTTGCCGCTGTTACCGGCAATGTGATAGCTGTGATTACGGGTGCAGTCGTAGCCGCTGAGTATATAGTAGCGGTAGCTGTTTTGAGCCATGAGTACAACGTTCTGTCTCAAGGCCAAAACGGCACGTCATACGCGGCAACCGGTGTCGAAGTAAGATATGATACGGACAAATCGTACAACCATGAGCCATGCCCTCAAGGCGATGGAATGAACCCCGAATTTAGTGTAGGGGTGGCTGATGGGAGAGATGTTCCAGCTCTTGTTCCCCCTCATTAGTTGCGTATCTGTTGGAGGAAGTGCGCGTCCCGTCGTGCGCAGTTCCTAGTGGCGGTTCCTTGGCGCTGGTACGCCACGACAGAGGTTAGGGGGCATGTATCGGGCGCATTGGTGACGGATAGAAACACCCCCAAAGCGCGTGATAGCGCGCCATCCATTGGCCTTTCACAGGTGACCTGATCGCTAATAGCATCGCTGGCGCGTATTTTCATTCGTCAAAGCCCTGGTCGTGGTCGCCACATGCACTCTCCCTTGATGCAGTGTGGTCAGTGGCGACCACTGGCTCCAAGTGATAGCGATGGATCAGCGAATAGATGGAGATGTGGAAAGGGACGTGCGTGATACCCCGAAGGAGACGTGCATGATAACCCGCCGGCGCTGGGTCGCCATCCGCATCGCGATTGTCATCGTCGGGGCGGTGGCCGTCGTCGTATGGGCCTTCGTGTTCCCCCGGCAACAACGGAGCTATGCTTTCATTGCGTATCTAGCCCTGCTGACGCTAAGTGCATGGCTCGATGTGTGGCAAGGCGGACCTCAGGGGCGCGTAGCACGTTTCTGGGCCGCCGGTATCGGAACGCTAGTCACGCTGTTGAGTGTTGTTGCCGTGTATAGCCTCAGGTGACAGGTGTAAGCCGTTCTGGCGCTGCTGGGTCGAGAGCAACGGCAACCGGACGGGTCCATCCGAGAGCACACTGCTATACGTTGTCTAGGCATGTTCTATGCGCTCGGCGCGACTGTCTTGGTTGCCTGGCTCGCGACGGTAAAGGATGGCTCTGCCACGCCCACGCGGGCCACCACGGCCACCACCTGCGCAGCCCCCTGCGTTCCTCTTGGGACGTTGAAAATGTACAGGTAGTGGCCCGTCGGACTGTAAGCGCCAGTTTGCAAGATGCTGCTGGTGAACCTCAAATGTTGGGTAACAAAACGGACAAATCAAGGGCTGCAACGCAAGTAATAAACGAGGACTTGGAGCATGGATATCGTGCCCTTCAGTGGTCTGATCGGCAGCGGGAGGGAAGGCGAGGGAGCGCGTGTGACGGGAGCGAGCGCACGTGGTTGCCCTGTCAACGCACGACGGCGCGGCCGTGATGCCGTATGATAGCGGCACCGCTCGTTGTCGTGAAACGAGGGTTGCCTCGTCCGTGTAGGAGGGTTCCAATGTCGTTGCACCCGTGGCCCGCGTCGTCCATCCCCGAGGAGACCGCCCGCATTGCCCACGCTGCTTTCCCGAAAGGCACCCC
>JAABUX010010611.1_pt1 | contig 10272 bp, 12 predicted proteins | sample 5561851 | NCBI WGS metagenome assembly JAABUX01 (sample SAMN10711883, study PRJNA513361) | rock metagenome | isolation source: Antarctica rocks | place: Antarctica: Victoria Land, Richard Nunatak red sandstone | collected 2016-01-03 | reverse complement strand
CGTGCGAGCGGGCGCTGCGGCCTTCGGTGATCTTCCGCAAGATGACCAACTGCTTTCGCGCCGACTGGGGCGCCAAGGTCTATGCCGCCGCCGCAAGCGTGATCGCAACCGGACGGCTGCACGGCCTGTCAGCACTCGACGCCCTGCGCGCAGCACTCGCAGGCAAGCCGCTGATGCAGCCCGGCTAACAAGCCAGCCTCAAGCACTCCAATAGGGAGGTGAGCAATTACAAACAGAGTCAGTTGGAAAAGAAGAGGTGATGAACAGCGACGAATATGAGGTGAAACGAGGCGCTACCGGATGCGTCACCGGCGCCACAAGGGTGCGTCGCTGCGCTCCCGCCCGCAAGCGGGCCCCCTTGTCCCGCCAGCGCCGCACCCGGTCGGCGAGGAGATGTTGTCCAGAAGAACAGGACGGCAGATCCAACAGGAGCCGCCGCATGACGCGAACAGCCAACGCCCCATTCCTGGACGATACCCGTACCGGCCGCGGCTGCATCTCCCCCTGCTGCACCGCCTCGGTCGAGGAGTTCCGGGTCGACGGCGTGCTCTGGCTCGCGGGAAGCGTTATTGGACACGGCTGGTCAGCGCCCTGGCAGGGCAGCATCAAAGCCATCAACGACACCGGCACCATCGTCGAGGCCGATGGCACCGAGCGTGCCGTGTTCTGGTCGGCCAGGCGGGAGAGCTGACCATGCCGAACTACGGCACCACCTCCATCACCGTCACCGGGCCACAGGCGGACAGGGAAGCGCTTCACGCCGCCCTCGCCGCGACCGCCTATAATGGCTTCGCCTTCGGCCTCCAGAAGGCGGCGCCTGACATCTGGCGTGCTGATGGTCTGCTTCGGAACGCCGATCTGGCTGAGACGGACGACGCCCTGCAACTGACCGTGTGCATGGCCTACGACGCCGACTGCCTGCCGCTCGCCCGCAGCCTGGTGCAGCGCTATCCCACCTTGCGCTTCGAGGCATGGTTCGACTGCGAGGGCACATGGCCGGAGTTCACCGCGGCGGCACACGTGGACGGCGTCGAGATCTACCACGCCCGGTTCGAGACCGCGTTCCTGGCCAGCCTCATCCTCGATCCGGCCACGCCGCGCTGCTGCTGGGCCATCGCCTTCTACCAACGGACGCCAGAGCGTGACCTCGCCGCCGCCACCTTTCTCAGCAGTCGGCTCGACCCCTTCGTCTGCAAGCCCGATGTTGTCGCAGGCTGGCGGCGAAGCGACGACGAACCAGCCAACCCCGTCTACCTCATGCCGGACGCCGATGAAGCGGGGCATCTCGTCCTGGCGATCAACACCATCCAGGGAACGGCAACCCTGCTCCGGGACGTCAACGAGTCTGGAGGCTACCAGTCCACTGAGCAGCTGTCCTTCGACCAGCTGCGGACCCGGCTACCCGAATTGGCCCCCGAGATCGACCGGCTGGTGCTGGAGACCGCTTCCGACCGGGCACGCCATCTGGCGTGGCAGACGCCAGTGCCGACGTCCGGCTTCCACGACACCGAGATCCCTTTCTGACGCCACAGCGCCGTCCAGGGCGACTGGCCCCACGCGATTAGGAAGACAACACCATGTCCGCCAGTGCTAGACTGCCCCTCATGAACGTCGCTCTCCGCAAGCCCATGACACAGGACGAGTTCTTCACCTGGGCCGAAGGCCAGGAAGGACGCTACGAGTTCGATGGCTTCCAACCTGTCGCCATGAACGGCGGGACCAACAACCACGGCATCATCAGCGGCAACATCTACTTCCAACTCCGTCTTGGCCTCGCAGGCAGCCCGTGCACGCCGATGGCTCCGGAAGGTGGCGGCGTCGCGACCGTCGGCAACATTGTCCGATATCCGGAAGCCGCCGTCTCATGTTCCGAGGTCCCTGGAAGAGGGCACCTCTTTCCGAACCCGGTCATCGTGTTCGAGGTCATCAGTGACTCATCCGAGAAGAAGGATCGCGTCACGAAGGTGGACGAATACCACAAGGTCCCGACGATCAAGCGCTACATCGTGCTCGAGCAGATCAAGCCGGTCGCCTACGTCCATTGGCGTATCAACGACGAGCCTTGGAACGAGCTGACACTCTGCGGCGAAGATCTCCTCGATCTGCCTGAAATCGGGATGAAGATCCCAATGGCCAAGATCTACGAAGGCATCAGGTTCACCTGAACAGGCATCGAGAAGTGGGCGTCTCCCCGCATGGCGGGGACCGGGCTCTGCTCGCTGCGCTCATCAAGCCGCCTGTGGCGTCTTGACCCTCCAGGCTTCGATCCCTGACGCGCCGGGACGACGTTCAAGGCGTTGGCGGACAGGGAGGTTGTCACCCTGGCCGCGTGCTGGGCGCACACCATCCGAACGCAATCGCGGTTTGGCCGGCGGAGGCGTCCCCGGCCCTGGCGTGGGGTCTCGCAATGGGATGACATGCTGGATCTCCAGGTGGTCGTCATGGACGGTGATGCGCTCGACCACCAGCTGCAAGAGTGCTTGGCGGTCGGCGATGCTGGCGCTTTGCAACCGTGCGCCGACGCGTTCGCTGAATGCCGACAGGCTTTCCAGCACGTCCCGGATGTGAACCTGTTGCTCGCGTAGGCGACGATGCTGCTCAAGCTGCTGCTCAGCAAGACGCCGCTGCTCCATCAAGCCCTGACGGCGCTCGGCCAGCTCGGTCAAGCTGATCACCCCGGCCTAGTAAGCCTCCAAGAGGCGGCGATCTGCACGGTCCACCCTGTCCAGGCGCGCCCGCAGCTGCTGGCTGGGCGCCTCCTCCCGGGTTTGCGCGGCGTCAGCTTCGGCGACGAACCGTTCGAACTGCGCCGATAGTTGGGACGGGCTGCCAAGCAGGCCCGCGACGTGGTCCCATACGACCTGTTCCAGTGCGCCAGCATCGATGCGCGCGCGCGGGCAGCGCGCATCCCGTCCCGTCGTGAGGGCGTCCGTGCCAGCGCACTTGTAGTAGCGGTGGCCCGACCTGCCGTTTGCTGCTGCAGAGCAGAACCCATGGATGCCCGGCCCGCAGGTCCCGCACTTCAGCAGGCAGCGCAGCAGGTAGTCGTTCTTCTTGTTCCGGCGGAAGGACATTGCGGCGTTGCGGGCCAACTGGGCTTTGGCGCGGTCCCAGGTCTGCTGGTCGATCAGCACGGGCACCGGGATCGCGATCCACTGCTCGGGCGGGCGCGGGCGCCGGCAGGACCGCTCTCCGCTGCGGCGTGTCCGCAGGCGGGGCTTCTTGGGCACCACGTATTCGTAGCGGTTGGAGTAGGCGGTGCCGGTGTAGACCGGATCGGATAGGATGTGGTGGGCCACCGAGGAGGACCACCGCGCCCGGCCCGACCGGGTGAGCCACGGCCCGGCATTCAGCCGCGCAATGCACTGGCGGATGGTTTCTCCTGCCACGAACCATCCGTAGACTTGGCGCACCATGTCGGCCTCTGCCTCGTCGATGACCAACCGCGCAGGCAAGGCGCCGCACCGCGCCTCGTATCGGTAGCCGTAAGGGGCCTTGGCGCTGAGGACGTGCCCGTCGCGGGCCTTCTGCAGCTTGCCGCGGCGGAACCGCTCGGCCAGCACCGCCCGTTCATACTCGGCGATGGCGCCCTGAATTTGCAGCAGGAGCTGGTCGTTGGGGTTGTCGGAGATGGGGTGGTGCAAGAACACCACCTCGCAGTCCGCGCGGCGGAACTCCTCCAGCAGCAGGACCTGGTAGGCATACTTGCGCGCCAGCCGGTCCGGGCTGAACACGGCCACGACGTCGATGGCGGCGTCGCGGATGGCATCCCTCAAGCCGTCCAGACCCGGCCTGTCCAGCCGGGAGCCGCTGTAGCCCTCGTCGCGGAATACATGGGCATCAGACAAGGCATGGTCCTGGGCCTGAACCCAGGCATGCAGGGCGGCAAGCTGGCTGTCGATGGTTTGCTGGCGCTCCTGGCGCTCAGTCGAAACCCTGGCATAGATGGCAATGCGCATGGTTCATCTCCTGGCATCGTGGACGCGGTCCGGCACTGGCGCGGCAGACGGCATGTCCGGGCCGGCTGGCTGCGTGTCGGATGGGTCAGGGGCGAGTAGGCAGCGGTAAGCTTGATCAAGCCGCTCGGGACCGTCGCGGGTGCGCAAGGCAACGGAGCGGATCGTCCAAGCCGGTGCCACCGCAGGGCGGCGACCAGTGGCCATCGGGCAGGTCCTCCATCGGGAACCGCCCAAACAAGTGCATCAGCCGAGTTCTCTACCCTTTGCAGGCAGTCGGGGTCGCCGCGGGGACACCGGAGGAGATTCAAACGGAAGCCTGATCCGGAAACGCCATCCGTGGATTGCGTTCGGATGGTCCACGTCAGGCGCAAGTTCCACGACATCCATGCCGTCGGCGGCACCTCGCCGCTGGCCCGCGAGGCGCTGGAGCGGATCGGCAAGCTCTACGCCATCGAGGAGCGGATCATCGGCAAGCCGCCAGACCAACGGTTGCAGATCCGCCAGGCCCAAGCCCTGCCAGTGCTGGACGATCTCAAGGTCTGGTTCGAGACCACGCGCAATAGGGTTCCTGGCCGCAGCGATATCGCATCCGCCATCCGCTACGCTTTGTCGCGATGGGCGGCACTGGTGCGCTACGCCTGGGATGGCACCATCGCCATCGACAACAACCCGGTCGAACGCGCCATGCGGCCGATCGCACTCGGCCGAAAGAACTGGCTCTTTGCAGGATCCGATGCCGGCGGTGAGCGTGCCGCCGCGATCTACAGCCTGATCGGCACAGCCAAGCTAAACGGCCTCGATCCCGAGGCTTACCTGCGCCACGTCATCGGCTGCATCGCCGATCACCCCGTGAACCGCGTCGATGAACTACTGCCATGGAACATCGGCATCATCCCGATACACAGTCCGACCTGATACTCGTCAGCACGCGATCTACGCCTGCGTGCTCGGCCGGACGCTTACTGCGGTAGCAAGTCGCCCAAGATATGACGCGCTGTTTAGTCCCGGGATGACGTGACACGGAATGGTCTTGAAGATTTCCGGTGTAGATCCAAGCCTGGCGCATGACGCGCCGCGAGCAGTGCGGCGCGCGGCGTGCCGTTCGGATTGAAAGCTGCCGAGACAAGATTGGCATCGACGACGGTAATGCTCAGTCGCGGCTTCCCGCATCGTAGGCGACCGGGTCCGCTCAAACCATGGCGTCATAGCCGGGCTGGCTCTACGAGGCGCCCTACACCGACCTGAGCGAGCGCGGCTTGGAAGGGGTCTTCGCGGATGCGGATCGCATCGTCGCCATCGTCGAGGACATCCACAAACGCGCCGCCGCCTGAGTGGCCGCCGGCGGAGCGAGGCCTGTCCATGCTCCGCCCATCACTGATCGACGGGATCAGTTCGCCGTGGAGGAAAGCTGCTCCGCGAACCGGGCGATCGCAAGGTTCGAAGCGGACCGCTGCTCGAAGATCGAGGCGTGCTCGGCCTGCGGGATGATCACCAGCTTCGAGGACGGGATCGCCGCCTTCATCATCTCGCTCACCTCGAACGAGTAGATCGGGTCGTCCAGCCCGACCAGCACCAGCGTCGGCACCGCGATCGTCGGCAGCAGGCCCGTATAATCCGGCCGCGTCGCCAGGGCCTGTCCGCCGCCCTTCACACCGTTGACCGACGCCTCGGCCAGGATGTCCATCATCTCGGTGGTGCCTGACAGGTTAGCCATGCGCTCGACGCCGGTCAGCATCTGCGGGGTGATGATAGGCACGATCGAGGGCACGCCCTTCCGCTGCGCCTGCATCCCGAAGGCCGGCCACTGCGCCTGCTCGACGATCGAGGCCGGCATCGCGTTGGTGTCGATCAGGATCATGCCGAGGAAGCGCTCCGGCGCCTCGCGATACAGCTCCAGCGTGATCTGCCCACCCATCGAGTGGCCGCCGATGATCGCCTTCTTGATGCCGAGATGGTCCATCAGCGCGATGATGTCGTGCGCATACGTCACGATGGAGCCCTTCGCGTTCGGGGTCGTGCTCTTGCCGAAGCCGCGCAGGTCGGGCGTGATCACCTTGAACTGGCTGCTGAGCCCGGTGAGCTGGCCCTCGAACAGCTCGCCGTCGAGCGGGAAGCCGTGGATGAGCAGCAGCGGCGTGCCCTGCCCCGCGACCTGATAGAAGATGCGCGCGCCGTTGAGCTCCACGTACTGGCCCTGGCGCTGATCGGCCTGTAGCGCCTGGGCCACAGTCGGTGTCGGTAATGGCTGCTGGGCGATGCCGTACGTCGACAGCATCGTCGCGCCGAGCAGCCCGAGCAGGCCCGTCCTGAGAATGGTGGTCATGGTTTTCCTCCTGGATCGTACCCATGCCGTTCCGGCCCGGGCGGTGGCTCAACCGGCCATGCCGGGCCGCGGTTCCCTAACATTTCGCCGAGCACCCGCTCACGATCAATGCGGTAGAGGATGTACCGTCTACGGTCGTGCGGTCATCGCGACTCGTGCGGCCGCCCGCCCGGACGCACCGACGAAGGCGGCGGCGGGTAGCGGCCATGTTGAATACGCATAACGACCTGTCACGGTCGCATGGTTCGACTTCTTGCTAATCCAATGGGATTTAAACAATTATTAAGACTGTAACGTTATCAAGACGAGCTTGCACAGGACGGTCGAAATGAGCGGCTTCATAGACGATACCGACTTCAAGTGGTCCTCGGCCAGGCTGCCCGCTCCGATCGTCAGCCTTCCGGGCATCCCAATTGCGACCATCCTGCGTCTGGCCCTCCTGGGCGTGGTCGCCCTGGTCTGGCTGTCTTCGACGCTCACGTTCGGCGGAGACGCCGGCCGCCAACCTGGTCATGAGAACCTGGCTTCGGCGCGCGGCTCGTCTGTCGCCAGTGCCATGCCGACGTCATCAGGACGCCACTAGGGCGAGCCACTGCCTTATCCGCGCTTCGGGCGTCGGCTGGGACAGGATGTCCGATACGGCAGCGACACAATCGGCACCCGCAGCGATGCAGCCCTGCGCCCGCTCCAGCGTGATCCCGCCTATCGCGACCAGCGGCAACGTCCCGATGCGCTGCTTCCAAACGCCGATGCGTGCCAGTCCTTGCGGCGCGAACGGCATCTGCTTCAAAGTTGTCGGGTAGATCGGGCCGAGTGCGATGTAGTCGGGCATCACGGCGAGGGCGCGTTGCAGTTCGGCGTCGGAGTGCGTGCTGACCCCGAGCCGGACGCCTACCACGCGTATCGCCAGAGGGTCGGCGGTATCCAGGTCCTCCTGGCCGAGATGGACGAAATCGACCTCCTCCTCGATCGCCAGGCGCCAGTGGTCGTTGACCACCAGCGTCGCACCCGACCTGGCGCAGGCGTCGCGCGAGCAGCGTATCTCACGCCGCAGCAGGGACTGGTCGTCGTGCTTGACGCGCAGCTGGATCAGCTGCGCCCCGCACCCGGCCAGCCGCGCCACCCAGGCGGCACTATCCACCACCGGATAGACGCGCGACGGCAGCCTCTGCGCAGCGTTCGCGCCGGCGCTCACGCCAGCATCGCCTGCCCGAACACCGGCGTCGAGGGTTGCGCCATGTCGCGGCCCTCCATCGGGTCGGCGAGGAACGCCGCGCGCCCGGCTTCCAGCGCCAGGGCAAAGGCGCGCGCCATCATCGCGGGATCGCCGGCCTTGGCGACGGCGGTGTTCAGCAGCACCGCATCGTAGCCGAGCTCCATCGCCGCCGCCGCGTGCGAGGGCAGCCCGATGCCGGCGTCCACCACCAGCGGCACTTCGGGGAAATGCGCACGCAGCGCGCGCAGGCCGAACAGGTTGTTGAGCCCCCGGCCGGAGCCGATCGGAGCGCCCCACGGCATCAGCACGCCGCAGCCCGCCTCCAGCAGCCGTTCCGCCACCACCAGGTCCTCGGTGGTGTAGGGCAGCACCTTGAAGCCCTCCGCGGACAGGATGCGCGCCGCCTCGACCAGGCCGAACACGTCGGGCTGCAGCGTGTCGCTCTCGCCGATCACCTCCAGCTTGATCCAGTCGGTGTCGAACACCTCGCGCGCCATCTGCGCCGTGGTCACCGCCTCCCGGGCGGTGTGGCAGCCCGCGGTGTTCGGCAGCACGCGCACGCCCAGACTCCGGATCAGCGACCAGAAGCCCTCCCCGGCCCGCTCGCCGGCACCCTCCCGGCGCAGCGACACGGTGACGATCTCCGCCCCGGAGGCGCGCACCGCGTCCGCCAGCACCGCCGGCGAGGGATACTGCGCGGTGCCGAGCAGCAGCCGCGAGGCGAACTCGGTGTCGTAGAGAAGCATCCCGTCATCCCCCCTGCATCGGCGAAACGATCTCGATGCGGCAATCCTCGCGCAGCACGCGCGCCGCCCGCTGCGGCGCCGGCACGAAGTCGCCGTCGAGGGCGGTGGCGATACGCGCCTCCGCGTAGCCGAGCTCCAGCAGCACCCGGTCGAGCGTCGCGGAGGCCACGTCGCGCGGCGTGCCGTTCACCAGGATGCGCATGCACTGTCTCCCGCGACCCACCATCCAGGGCTCACCTATGCAGTCTGGGCGGCTGCCGCAAGCCGAGACGCGCCGCCACCGACCGGGCCAGCACCGGCGCCAGCAGGAAGCCGTGCCGGTGCATGCCGTTGACGCTGATCACGCCGCCATCCTCCTGCACGCGCGGCATGTTGTCGGCGAACGAGGGCCGCAGGCCGGCGCCGGTCTCGACGATCTCCGCCTCCGCGAAAGCCGGGTGCAGCGCGTAGGCGGCGCCCAGCAGCTCCATCATCGCCCGCGCCGTCACGCCGCCGGTCTGCTCGCTCTCGACCATGGTGGCGCCCAGCATGAACAGGTGGTCCGCGCGCGGCACCAGGTAGACCGGGAAGCGCGGATGCAGCAGCCGCACCGGACGCGACAGGCGCAGTTCCGCACAGCGCAGCAGCAGCATCTCGCCGCGCACCCCGCGCAACCCGGCAAGCTCGCCGCGGGCGGCGAAACCGCGGCAATCGACGATGCGATCGAACCCGTCGGCGGCCGCGTCGGTCCCGAGCAGGATGCGGCCGCCGAGCCCTGTGAGCTGACGCGCGAGCGCGGGCAGCGCCAGGCGCGGATCGAGATGCGCCTCCCGGGGGAAGAACAGCGCGCGGCCGAAGCGCCCGGCCAGGTCCGGCTCCAGGGTCGCGATGGCCGCGCGGTCGAGCCACTCATGCCCGGTCGTGCGTCGCGCGAAGCGATCCAGCTCGGTGGCGTCCCGCGCCGGCGCCAGCACGAGGCTGCCGTGCCGCACCGCGTCGGGCGCGTGGGCCAGCCACCAGTCGATGGTCTCGCCGGCCTGCTCCAGGATCTCGTGCGGCGCGCTCTCCGCCTCGCACCAGGGAGCGAGCATGCCGCCCGCCTTCCACGACGCGCCGGAGCCGACGCGCTCGCCCTGCTCGGCGAGCGTCACCGCGGCGCCGCACTCGGCCAGCAGCAGCGCCGTCACCAGCCCGGAGACGCCGGCGCCGCGCACCAGGATGCGTGGCGCGCTCACGGAGCGTTGGTGCACAATTCGGAGGCTGCGGGCTTTGGCGACTGGGCTGCGGAGCGTATAGGGCCACTCCCTCGTCTTGGATGACCGATGCCCTACAAGGCCAACGAGCCGCGCCGTCACAAGATCCCCCGGGCGCGCTACAAGGTCACCAACTGGCCGGAGTATGACAGGGCGCTGCAGCAGCGCGGGAGCTTGACGGTGTGGGTGACGCCCGCGGCGCTCGCAGCCTGGCATCCGCCCCACACCGGCCAGCGTGGCCGTCCGCGCGACTATTCGCACGTGGCGATCGAGACCGGGCACCTGCTGCGCCTGGCCTTTGGTCGTCCGTGGCGGCAGACCGAGGGCCTGCTACGCTCCATCACGGATTTGGGGGTCCGGTAGCAGTGGAACCGAAAGTTCGATTCAGCCCTCGTCGTCGCCGCTGATGGTCGGATCACGCAGTGGCCGAAGCTCTCCGCGGGCCACCAGGTCAGGCAGGATGAAGGCATAGCGGCCGAGCATGTTGATGTGGTCGAACCCGAGCGGCGACAGCCGGGCCACGTCCTCGGCGCGCACATCGAAGCCCTCGGCACGGAGCTGGTCCAGCGTCGCGTCCATGTAGATCGTGTTCCAGAGCACGATGACGTTCACCATCAGGCCAAGCGCGCCGAGCTGATCTTCCTGGCCTTCGCGATAACGTTGCCGGAGCTCGCCCCGCTTGCCGTGAAATACGACGCGGGCGAGCTGGTGGCGGCCTTCGCCGCGGTTGAGCTGCACCAGGATGCGCCGGCGATAGGCTTCATCATCGATGAACCGCAGCAGGTAGAGCGTCTTG
>JAABUX010010608.1_pt1 | contig 10272 bp, 9 predicted proteins | sample 5561851 | NCBI WGS metagenome assembly JAABUX01 (sample SAMN10711883, study PRJNA513361) | rock metagenome | isolation source: Antarctica rocks | place: Antarctica: Victoria Land, Richard Nunatak red sandstone | collected 2016-01-03 | reverse complement strand
GAAGAATATCCGCCCGTCGCCCGCACCACGCGGGTCGTGCGGTATGGCCAGGCGGTACAGGTCCGAGGGAACGAGCGCGCGCTTCACGAGCGTGCGTACGTGGCGGCCAGCGCAGCATACAGAACGCGCGCGGCGCGCTGCTGAAAGGCCGGCGTCGCGAGCAGCCGCTCTTGAAAGGGATTGCTGATGAAGCCGAGTTCGATAAGCACTGCGGGCACCCGCGCTTCACTCGTTACCGCCAAGTTGCGTCTGCGAAATTGCGACTCGCCGAGATCGAGCGCGCGCAGGTGAGCGCGCATCGCGTACGCGAGCCGCAACGAGTTCGAGCGCAGCCAGAAGACGCTCGTGCCGTGTGCTTTGCGGTTGCGCGACGCATCCGCGTGAATCGCGACGAAGGCGGTCGCATGCAGGCGGTTTGCCAGCGCCGCTCGGGCACGGTTGTCCAAACGGACCACACGGCCCGTTCGCCACGGCCGCGTGTACGAGCGCGTCAGCACGACGTGGGCGCCCGCTTGGCGCAACAAGCGCGCCAGGTCTTCACCGACGGCAAGCGTGACGAGCGTCTCTGCGAGGCCGTGGCGACCCACCGCGCCCACGTTGAGCGGACGACCGTCGATCGTCCGTGTCCCGTGTCCCGGGTCGACGACAAAGAGCGTACCGGCGAGCGGCGCGGCAAGAACTCCGGCGGGCGCCCAGAGCAGCGTCGCGGCGAGCACGCTACACGCGGTGAGCCATCGCAACATCATGTCACTGCGCGCTTGCGCGCGCGGATTGTGCGAGTCCTCGTCGGGCACGTCGGGCAAGGCGGAAGTCGGACAAAGCGCGACAAAGTCCAACGGCCGTGACGCGCTCTGCTTTTGTCGCTGCGGGCTTGGCTGCAACATGCGCGCCTGCCTGTGCCGCTCGAAGCGACGTCGATGCAGGCATCGCACGAGCAGTCGCTGCTTCATCGGGAACCGTCGGCGTCTGGGCGCGCAAGCTGGACGCACCGGCGCCGATCATCTACAACCCGGACGTCGTGTTTCCGACGGCGTCGATCAGCAAGGTGCTGATTTTGCTGTCGCTCTTTCAACTGAGCGAGCGCAATCCCGCGATCTTTGCGCGCCGCATCACGCTGAAGCTCTCCGATTTCGTCGGCGGTTCGGAAGTCCTCGACTCCTATGAGCCGGGCGCATCGTTGACCGTCGAGGCGCTCGCGCGCGCCATGATCGACCAGAGCGACAACACCGCATCCAACGTGCTGATCGATCTGCTCGGCTTCGACCGCATCGCCGCGACGATTCATGGTGCCGACTTGAAGCACACGCAGCTCAAGCGGCACTTCATGGACGTCAACGCCGTCGTGGGACACAGCGAGAACCTGACGACCCCCCGCGACATCGGCTCGCTGTTGTACCAGATCGAGCGCGGCTCGCACGAGGGTGTGCGCACCGTTGCGTCATCTGCCTCATGCCGCAAGATGATCGATATCCTTTTACGGCAAGAAGACCGCGACAAGATCGCACGCGGCCTTCCCAAAGGAGTGCCGCTCGCCAACAAGACGGGCGAGATCGACGGCGTCCGCAACGACGTCGGCATCGTCGACCCGTTCGGCGAAACGCCCTACATCCTCGCGGTGCTGACGAAGGACCTCGACGATTTCTCGCTCGGCAACATCGCGATCCGGCGCATCGCGACGGCAGTCCATGGTGCGCTTTATTAAATCGCCCGCCCGATGCTGATTGCGCAATTCGGGCGGACGCACGTAGCATTCGCGCTGCTCGCCTGCTTCGCGAGCGCAGGCGGGGTCGCACTGCCGGCGCAGGCCGAAGGCTTCGCCGGCATCAGGGGCGTCGTCGATGATGCACAGACGGGACTGCCGCTCGGCGACGCGGCGGTGCACGTCGTCGGAACGGCGCAGAGCGCTACGACCGGACGCGACGGCACTTTTACCTTCGGACATCTCGACGGCGGTACGTACCGCTTACGCGTCGAGCGTGACGGCTATCAGACCAGTCTTTCCGATGAGATCGGGGTCACCCCCGACACGACGGCGCGCGTGACGCTCGTCGTGCAAGCCGCACCGAGTGCGACGACGAGTCTACGCACGATCGGTACGACGTCGACTCGCGCGACGCAGTCGTTGCAGCGCTCGACGGCGATCTACCGTACGCTTTCTGGGGAGACGCTGCTCCAGACGGGCACGTTTCGTTTCGGTGATGCGCTACGCGTGCTGCCCGGGGTTACCAATGCAATTCCCGGCGACACCGCTGCGCTCGGCGACGACATCAACCTGCAACTGCGCGGAATCGGGCCGGCGGAGACGACTGCCACGCTGGATGGACACCCGATCGCCTACGGCATTCCCGGCGGCTTCAACTATCAGCTCTCGCCGACGTTTGGACTACGCAACGTGGCGGTCTACTATGGCTCATCTGGCACCGAACTTACCGGCTACGACGCGATCGGAGGCATCGTCGATGCGCAGACGATCGATCCGACGTCCGAGCCGCGCTACACGTTGACGACGGGCGCAGGAACGTACGGCCGCTTGGGCTCCAACCTCACGGCGACCGGCACGCTGCACGGGCGCCTCGGCTACGCCTTCTCCGTCGGCACGAGTACGCTCGATGGTCCGTTCAACAATGCGTACCTGTACCAGCCCGGCGCCGCGTACGATCCGTCAGCGACGACGCCCGCCGTTCGCAACCTCGCCGTTTATAAGGATGATTCGACCGCGACGACGCGGGCCTTCGTCGGCAAAGTGCGGTATGGCTTCGGCCAGTACACGCACGTGACGTTCACGAGCGTGAACAGTTCGTACTGGGAGGACAAGACCGGTAACGGTGACGGCGACTACCTCACGCCGAGCGTCGCGTTACTGAACGGCCGCGGACTGCTGGCCAATAAATCGCCACACGACCCGTGCCCCGCCGGCCGGTTCACGGCGACGAACGCGAACGGAACGCCCTGGGGTACGGGACCCGGCGGCATACCCGACGGCGGCAGCCCGTGCCAAACGCCGCAATCGTATGCGAGCGGCGTCGCCGGACTCCAAGGCGCGGGACCCGGCTGGCAAGCTTTCAATTTTAACGATCAAGCCTTACACCTTGATACGGGAAGCGAGCACAACGTCTTGCGCCTCGACGGCTTCACGAACCGGTATCTCGACACGGTCGACCGCACGGATCAGTTGCCGTTCGAGAGCACGGCCGGTGACGCGGGTTCACACGCCAACAGCGAGGCCTCCGCGACAGGTTTTCAGGCGAGCGACAACATCATCGGAACAAACAACGAGTTCGGAGTGGGCCTCGAGCACACGAATTATGCGTACAAGCTGCAGCGCAACGGCAGCGTGCGTGGTGCGCCGATCGTGCATGAGACCGCCGCGTTCGTGCGAGACGCCTATCATGCGCAAAATTCACCACTCGCACTGTACGGTGCGGCGTACTTCAAGCGCGATACGACGACGAACTCCTCCTACGTCGACCCGCGGCTGTCACTCGTCTTCACTGCCCCAGGCGGCAACGACGTGGTTCGGCTTACGTCGGGGGCGACGACGACCGAACCGACGGCCAACCTGCTCGACCAAGCCTTTACGCCTTCGAACCTCGTGTCGGCCGGCGGCGGTGGGGGCATCAGTTGCGCCCGTTTGAATGCGATCGGCAGCGTCCCATCGTCGGTGCTCCGGCCCGAGCGCGGCGTCGACGCGGAACTTTCGTACGGGCACCGGTTCTTCGGCGACAGCCAGGTACAGCTGGCGTTCTACAATACCAACGTCTTCGATAAGATCTACACGACGGTTACGCCGCTCACGGTAACCGGAACGGGCTTCGTCGATCCCGCGACGCTCGCCGCCGCGCAAGCGATCCTTGCCGCGAAGTGCGGCAGCAGTTCACTGGCCCTGCTCGGCGTCAGCGGAGCGGTCAACATCGGTCAGTTGCGCGCGCAGGGGTTCACGCTGAGCGGACGGCAACGCCTGGGCCGAGCAACCTTCTTCGATTACGATTTCGCGACAACGTCGACGGTGCTGCGCTCGGTAAGCTCGCAACGCTATCTGGAGGACAATCTCACGATCGTTCCCGGCGCGCAGCTGCCGCGCGTTCCGCTGCATACCTTAACCTTCGCCGCGGATACGGCGCCGACGCGAAATCTCGACGTTCGCTATACGCTACACGCGATCGGTGAAAACAACCCCAAGCGTCTGGGCGCGTATAACTACAGCGATCTGCGCATCAGCGCAGGCGGCGTGGGGCCCGGCGTCTTCAGTATCTCCGTCTTCAACGTGTGGCAGCAGAACGCGTTCATCGAAGGGTACCTCGACGAAGGCTTGCCGCTCGCTCTCAACGCCTACGCGAAGCCGGCAGATTACGCGCCGTATACGGGCGCCGGTGCCACGGAACGTTTCGGCCTTCCGTACCGGTCGGTCTTCTTCACGTACTCATTGCAGGTGCGTTGATACGATGCATTCGCTGTGAGGCACGGCGTCAGCCGAAGAGCGACGGTTGAGGATCCGGCCGGTGATGCGCAATGCCCAGTGCCTCGTAGAGCGCACGGACGGTGGCCGGGCTGTGCCCTTGATAGTGATTGTTCGCGTAGCCGAAGACGGTTCGAACGCGAGCGGGAAGCGAACGTAACGTCTGCGCCCACCAGGCGAGGTCGTCGTCACGGTCCAGATGCACCGCATCGAAACGGGTAACGGCGTCGCCCGTGCCAAGCAAGCGGACGTAGGCGAAGTCGGCCTCCGTCCACGATAGGAGCGCGGCCGACAATTCACGCGGAACGAACGCCGCATCGCTGACCGCAAGCGCGAAACCTCGTTCCTCGAGCAACGCCTGGATGTCAACGTCATACCAGCCCGGATCGCGAAACTCGAACGCCGTACGGACGTCGCGCGGAAACGCCTCGAGTGCGGCTCGCAGCGTGGGCTCCTCATCACGCGTGAACGTCGGATCGAATTGCGCGAGCACGCAACCGAGCTTGGGACCGAAGGCGCGCGCAACTTCGTAGAAGTGCGCAACCAGTTCGTTTGCATCGTGCAACCGGCGCTTGTGGGTGATCTCGCGATCGAGTTTGCACGAAAAGCGAAAGTGCTCTGGTACCTTGGCGGCCCAACCGCGGACGCGGTCGACGGTCGGCGCCCCATAGAAGGTGCTGTCGATCTCGACCGTCGTGAATTCCTCGGCGTAAACGCTCAGGTACGTCTGGGGTCGCGCGCCGGGTTCGTACATCGGGCCGACCCAATCGGCATACGCCCAGCCCTGCGTTCCGAACGCGAGATCGGTCATGCGGACTCGATCGTCACCTTTTCCATCACGTCGCCGACGCGGATGGCCTGGGCGACGTCTTGGCCTTCGACCGTTTGCCCGAACACGGTGTACTGTTTGTCGAGAAAGCGCGCGTCGCCGAGGCAGATGTAGAATTGCGACCCCGCGGAGTTGGGATTCCCAGCGCGGGCCATGGCAACCGTGCCGCGAACGTGCGGTAGATCACTGAACTCCCCATCGAGCGTGTAGCCGGGACCGCCCGTGCCGTTGCCCTTCGGATCGCCGCCCTGAATCACGAATCCGGGCTCGACGCGGTGGAAAGCGAGCCCGTCATAAAAGCCGGCGCGGGCCAGCTTGATGAATGCCGCGCTGTGCCGGCGCGCTTCGCGCGGATAAAACCGGAAAACGATATCGCCCTTGTTGGTCGCGATACGCGCGCGAAGATCCTCGGCTTCGGTTGCAAGGGTGTCGAGTTCGGCACCGCTGGGGGGTTGATTGTCGGCCATTGCGTCGAGCGTTGCGCATTGCCGCGACGGAACCTTCGGTTTCGGCGGTCCGCTTTTAGGGAATCCCTACATCTAAATATGGCACGAGCCGAAGCGGTGCTCAATTTTCGGGTGCCCGCCGATCCGGAAGTCTCCCGCATCGTACGCGAAGGTACCGTTGACTTCGCCCGCTCGCGACGCGTCGGTGAAGACGATCTGGCGCAGTTTCTAACCGCACTCGGGGAGGCGGTCGCCAACGCCGTCGAACACGCCTGCCCGCAGCATCCGATCGTCGTGCAGGTTCGACTCGAAGACGACTTGATCGTGGCTTGCGTCGAGGACGACGGCGTCGGCTTCACGAGCGAGGAACTCGCATTTGCGCCCGAACTTCCCCCCCTCGATGCCGAACGCGGGCGTGGGTTTGCCATCATGCGCGGATGCTCGGACATCTTCAACGTAAAATCCGCGCCGGGCAAGGGAACCTCCATCGTACTCGGACGGTATCTGCGCCAGCGGAAGCCGAACGGCACCGCAAACGTCGCATAGGTCCGCATCGATGGTTACGCGGTTCGTCCGGCTGGCGGCACTCGTCTGCGGCGGCACTCTGTGTGGGGCTCCGGCAACGGCGCAGTCGCCGCCGCCGGCATCTTCGGATGCACCGGTCGTTACGCTCGATCCGCAGGTAACGCGCGCGCTCACCACGGTCTCCGCCGCGCGTTTGCGCGCCGACGACGAGCGTCTCGTAGGGTTCGGTACGCGCAACGCGCTTTCAGAACGGTTAGCGAGCCGCACGCGCGGCATCACCGCGGCCCGCGATTGGATTGCCGAGCGCTTCCGTGAGATTGCGCGAGCGAGCGGCCGTCGCATGACCGTCACGTTCGACGATTACGTGCAACCGGCGACGCCACGAACGGGGCGACCCGTCGCCGTCTCGAGCATCGTGGCAACGCTACGTGGCGACGATCCTCAGCGCGGCCTGTGGGTAATGTCGAGCCACTACGACGACTGCAACGGTAATTGCCGAGATCCCGTCGGCGATGCGCCGGGTGCGGACGACAACGGCTCGGCGGTCTCCGCAGTGCTCGAAGCGGCGCGAGCGCTTGCGCCCTTGCACCTGCGCGGCACGCTGGCGTTCGTTTGCTTCGACGGTGAAGACCAAGGGCTGTGGGGCTCGGAGCACTACGCGAAAACGCTTCGGGCCGCCGGTGTGCGCGTCGAGGGGAATCTGAACAACGACATCATCGGTGCATCCGTCGCGCACGACGGACGTTCCGTTGCCGACGAAGCGCGGCTTTTCAGCGAAGCGCTTCCGCTGGGTGCAGTGCCGCGCACGGTCAACCTCATCGGAACGGAGAACGACTCCCCCTCGCGTGAATTGGCGCGCGCCGTGCGTGAGATCGATGGCGCGTACGTCCCGGCCGTGCAGGATCACTTGATCTATCGCGCGGACCGATTCTTGCGAGGCGGCGATCAAGAATCGTTTACTGCCGTTGGATATCCCGCCGTCCGGTTCGTCGAAGGCGCCGAAAACTTCGATCATCAGCACCAGAACGTGCGCGTCGAGGACGGCGTGCAGTACGGCGATCTTCCGCGTTTTCTCGATTTCGATTACCTCGCGCACGTCACCCAACTCAACGTCGCGGCGCTCGCGACGTTGGCGCTTGCACCGGCAGCGCCGGTGGTGACGCTCGCGGCGAAGAAGCTCGGCTACGACACGGCGTTGGCCTGGAACGCGGTCCCTGCGGCTGCTTCGTATGAGGTTCTCTGGCGCCGCACCGACGAGCCGACGTGGACCCACGCCAAAAATGTGGGCAACGTGGCGAGTGCCACGCTGCCGCTCTCCAAAGACGACTGGATTTTCGGCGTCCGTTCCATGGATGGGGCCGGACACGCTTCCGTCGCCGTCTATCCCACGCCGCTCTTGCGCTAAACGGAAGCGGCGGTACTGCGGCGCGTGGCCTTCAAACGACGCGCCGCTGCTGCAGTTCTCCGAACGCGTCGTCGAACGCGCTCAACGTGAGTTTGATCTCTCGTTCGCCGTGTTCGGATGAGAGAAACATCAATTCGTTAGGTGACGGAGCGAGCAGCACGCCGCGCTCGCGCATCGCGTGATAGTAGGCAGCGAATGCGGCGCGGTCGCTCTGCGAACGCTCCTCGTAGTTGCGCACCGCTGCGCCGCGCCGAAACGCAAAGTCCACCATGCTCGCATGCTGCATCACGCTGTACGGTATCCCTCGCCGCGCAAACAGCGCGCGCATGCCGCCGGCGAGTTCCCCAGCGCGCGCTGCGAGCCGCGCGTAAAACGCGCGATCGTTTTCCAAGAGGTCAAGGACCCGATGCGCGAGCCCGACGCAGAATGGATTTCCCGAAAACGTGCCGCCGGTGAACGTGGTGCCCCCAGGTGCGAGGACCGCCATCAAGTCGGCGCGGCCGCCGAAGGCCGCGAGCGGAAGTCCGCCTCCCGCGATCTTTCCGAGCGCCGTCAGATCGGGGCGCTGCGCGCAATGGGCTTGCTCCCCTCCGAGCCCGACTCGCAGCCACGTAATCACCTCATCGAAGATGACGAGTGCCCCAACCGCCCGAGCGCGCGCGAAGATGCCGTCGATAAATCCCGGCGCCGGCGTCACGAGCCCCATATTGGCGGCCAAGGGTTCAAGCACGATCGCCGCGAGTTCGGTGCTGCGGCCCGTGAGTTTTGCATCCAAGTCGGCAAGGTTGTTGTAGCGCGCCACGACCGCGTCAGAGCGGGCGCTCGCCGGTATCCCGCCGGCCCCATCGCCGCCCTCCGTTGGCGCCGACGCGCCGGCCCGCTGCAGGGCTGCATCGAAATGCCCATGATAATTGCCGGAAAATCGCGCGATCAACGAGCGACGCGTGTAGGCGCGCGCGACGCGCACGGCGCTCATCATCGCTTCCGTTCCCGTGCTGACGAAGCGTAGCTGCTGCATCGACGGAACGTGCGCGGCGATGCGGTCCGCCAGCCGCAACTCTTCATCGCAGGTCGACCCGTAGACGGTACCGCGCGCCGCCAGTTCGTCCAGCCCGCTCACGAGCGCCGGGTGCGCATGGCCGAAGAGCAGCGGACCATAGGCCATCACGTAGTCCACGTACGCGCGGCCGTCGCGATCGTACGCATACGCACCGCGCCCCCCAACCTGCACGAAGGGAGCGCCGCCGACTGCCGAGCCGCTGCGTACGGGGGAACTGGCCCCACCCGCCAGCGCCGCACCGCGCGAAACCGTAGCGGCCTCGGGCGATCGCGTCAAGGCTGCGCGACGAAGCGTCGGGGACGCGGCAAGGCGAGCACCATCGCCGACCGTATCTTTCGTCTGAGCGGCACGAACGCTCGTCGGCTGAACACATCGTAGTCGCTGGCTTCGATCGAGTCGAGAATCGCGGCGTAGAGGCGGTGCGCGAGCGCAACGGTGTAGCGGCCATCGAGGTCGAGCAACGCCACGCCGGGCTCCGCTTGGCGGTACAGTTCTCGCACCCGCGCGACCTGAAAACGCATCAGTTTACGGAAGCGATCGTCGACGACGCCCGCGAACACGCTGCGTTCGGAACATCCGAAGCGTTCCATATCTTCACCGGGCAGATAGATGCGCCCCAGCAACGCGTCTTCGCCGATATCGCGCAGGATGTTCGTGAGTTGCATCGCGCGGCCCAGGACGATGCCGTACTCGAGTGCGACGGGAGCCGCGTAGCCCAGCACGGGCGCGACGAGTAATCCAACCGTCGAAGCGACGAGATAACAGTACTCGCAGAGCGCGGCGTACGTCGCATACCGCGCAACGGAAATGTCCATGCGCGCTCCTTGCAAGAGTCCCAGCGCCGGGCCGAGTGGAATTTCAAAACGCTGCGCTGCATCGGCGTACGCAAGAAACAGCGGGTCGGCCGCGTGGCCGCACACCGCCGCTCGTAACTTCCGTTCGAAAGCGTCGACGGCCGCCAACCGTTCCGCGGCGGGGGCCGTTCGATCGACGAGATCATCGGCCGTGCGGCAGAAAGCGTACACCGCCCAAATTGCGCGCCGCTTCGGCGCCGGTAGAAAAAGCGACGAGAGATAGAACGTCGTGGAGGCGGCACGCGTCAACTCCCCGCAGGTCCGATAGGCCGCGCGCAGCTGCGGCGGCATGACCGCCCCTGCCGCCCAGCGGCCGCGCGCCGCTGGCCCGTTAGGCGCGAACACCGATTGCCTCAAGTGCATGGGCAGCAGCGCTCTTGGCACTGCGGACGGCGCCTTCGATGCTCGCCGGAAAGCGATGGTTGGTGTAACACCCCGCCAAGAACAGATTGCGGATCGGCGTGCGTGCTCCGGGTCGCAGCCGTTCCGCACCGGGCGCCGCGCGATAGACGCTCTTGGGAATGCGAACGAGTTTTGCCTTAACGAGACGATCGCGCGTCGCGGCCGGGTAGAGACGTAGCATGTCGCGCATGACGCGATCGATGACCGTCTCGTCGTCGAGCGACATGAGATCGTCGGCGGGCGCGACGCACACTTCGACGAACGAGCGGCCCGGCCACTCGTAGCCGGGCGATGC
>JAABUX010010607.1_pt1 | contig 10275 bp, 9 predicted proteins | sample 5561851 | NCBI WGS metagenome assembly JAABUX01 (sample SAMN10711883, study PRJNA513361) | rock metagenome | isolation source: Antarctica rocks | place: Antarctica: Victoria Land, Richard Nunatak red sandstone | collected 2016-01-03 | reverse complement strand
CCGGCTGGGCGCGGCCGATGTCTCGTGCTGGGGGTCCATCATTGATCCATCGCCATGCTGCTGGGCCGTCACGGGCTGGTTTGGTCGGGAGACGCCAGGCGAGTCTGGGCGTCCGCCCGAATTAAGGCAAGCGCTGCTAAGGCGGGGTAAACAAAAAGCCGCGCTTTCCGGCTTGATGTATGCATGATAATTACGGTTGTCGATGGTAGGGTTGTTGGGGTAAAAACCACATTCTGGCCAACTTGGACGGCCGAAGAGGTGCCCTTGGACAGCCAGATCGACGCCAGCAGCGACCCAGAGGACGGCACAGCCGAGCTGCTGCCGCCGCCGCGCGCGCTCGTGCCGGCACCCGTCGGCGCCGCGGCCGACAGCGTGCGCGCCTGGTTCGACCGTGCGGTCGAGGCCAGCGAGCCAATCCTCGATGGTACCCTGGCCGGCGAACGCGACGCCGCCGAGACCTATCGCCGCATGGCTAAGGCGGACAACACACGCCGCGCCTACCGCGCCGCGGTGCGGGCCTGGTGCGCCTGGTGCGCCCGGCACGACCTCCCTCCCCTGCCCGCCTCCGGCCAGGACGTCGCGGCCTTTCTCGCCGGCGAACGCGGCCGCAAGCTCTCGCCCGAGACGCTGAAGCTGCGCCGCGCGGCGATCCGCTACCTGCACCGCGCTGCCGGTTGCCCGGTGCCGACCGACGATGTCTGCGTCTCGGAAACCATGGCCGGCATCACCCGCGACGCCGCCCGAAAAGGCGTGGTGCCGCGCAAGAAGGTCGCGGCCACGGCGACCGTTCTGCGCCGACTGCTGGCGCCCATCGCGGGTGACGTTCGGGGCCTCCGAGACCGCGCCATTCTCCTGGTCGGCTTCGCCGGCGCGCTGCGGCGCTCGGAGCTGGCGGCGATCCGCTTCGAGCATCTGGAAAGAACCAATCGCGGCATTCGGCTTACTTTGCCCCACACCAAGGGTGAGCAGAGTGCGGCGGTGACAGTCCCGCTGCCCTACGGCGATACCGAGCTCTGTCCCGTGCGCGCGCTCGAGCAATGGTTGGGCGCCGCTGGGCTGACCGAGGGGCCGGTCTTCCGGCGGATATGGCTGCCGCTACGCCCGAGGGGCCCCGCACCCGGCGAGCCCCCTCCCCTGCCCCGGGTCGGCACGCAAGCGATCAGCCCGCAGACCGTGGCCCAGATCGTCCAGGCCCGGGCGATGGCCGCCGGGTTTGGCCGCCGCGACCTTGGTGGTCACAGCCTAAAACGCGGAGCGCTTACCACGGGCATGGATCGAGGGGTTCATCCTGCAGCACTTAAACGGCTTGGCCGACACAGGAGCTACGACGTGCTCGGCGAGTATCTGGAATTTGGTGATCTGTTCGACGGACATCCGCTCAACGGCGTGATTTAGAGGATTGGCCTCTAATCGTTAGCGGTGATCAAGCGACAACCATTGACCAAAGTTTTTGGCACTGCCTGTTGTGATGGATGCAAAGAGATGCCGCCATCGAGTAGATCGAACTTTGCTTGGGGGTATGCTGCACGAACGTCGCCTGCAATGTCCTCGATCTTGCGCTTGAGATGGCGCGGCTCTTGATATTGAGAACCAATCTGCTCCTGGAGAGCAGACCAGCGAAGAATGAAGGGCTTGGTCAATCTTGGAAGCCGGTATGCCAAAAGTGCGTACAGATCGAGGCCGAGCGACTTATCGCTAAGTAGAGCAAGTGCTCGCTTATCAAGCGGAACGGCGTGCTCCCGCAAATGCTCATAGAACTTTTCGCTTAGTTGGACTTCCGCATTCCAGTCGTAGGCGTCCTCACTGCTTTTCCAAAGGTCCAGGCCTTCCACAAGCCGACTGTCGGTAATGATCGTTCTCTCACCGCGAGCGTCACTAGTCGTCCATTGAAGCGAGAACGAGCACCGGGCAATCCTCATGCTTTGTTCGCGAACAGCATTTATGGTGCCGTTCTTTCCCCCTGTCACCGCCAAGTTCAGTGACCTCATGAAAGCGCTCAAGCTCTTGCCGAGTGACACGGTTCGGCTCTTGAGGCCTTCGGTTTGCAGGTAGATCAGGATCAGGCGGGCCCGTGAACCATATGGCACCCCAACATATCTCGTTTCGCCACCTGGAACCGCGAGCGCGCCCGGCGAAACGATCAACGAAAACCGTCCAGAGTCCCGACGCCATAAGGTGTGGTCCTCTGCGGGTCTACTGTGGGGAAGGTGTGTTTGACACAACCCCGAATGCAAGAAAGCGATGTCGTTGAACTCGGGGAGCTGCGACATGATGTCGTGCGTCGTCTCGACTTGCCGGCGCAATCTGCTCCGCCGGCTTGCGGTTTCGCCCTCAGCCTCGGCCAAGGCCAGTGCGCCTTGAAGCCCAAGTCTCATCTGGCGGTTTTCAGCGTTCATCGTCGATTCTCCCGGAAGCAGAATAGCGCCACATCGAACTTTGGTTACGCATAAAAGGTGCGGTGAATTGGAAGCTGGACTTTCTAGGCCACCTAGAGCCGCTACTTATCCACGCATAATCGGTGCGCCCGACAGAATATCCGAAGTTACCCACGCATAATCGGTACGCGGCTTACGCATAAGAGGTGCGAAGAACAGACGGCAACCACGCATAAGCGGTGCGGAATACGGGGTTATCCACGCATAAACGGTGCTAAACCTATATATACTATAAAAACCTTCCTCTAGGTCGGTAGCACCGCTCTTGTTCCGGACTCCTGGGCAAAAAAGGGCATCCGGTGGCACGCGGCATGACGCACGGAGAACATCACAGGCGGCTACGACGACATCACTGCACCGATTATGCGTAGTCGCTGAAACCTGCCACTCTGTCGTCTGCGAATTTCCCGCAAATCCTCTCATGGTCTACGTCTGGGAGCCGCAACCGAGATGGAAGACAGGGCCGGTCCGCACCTATTATGCGTGACCGTACGCCTTCTCATGGAAATGCCCGCCTGGACGAGACTGAATGGCTGGACACCCACCCTACTCCCAACCTCGCCGCACCGATTATGCGTAATGCCACCCTCGTCACCAGCATGAGCGGCTTCACTCCCCTCTTTGGACGTGTGCAGCTCTGTCGTATCGCGGTGCTTAGACGTACGACACGGATGGCCCTACGCATAATCGGTGCGGCCACCCCGACCGTCAGGAAAACCTAGTCGGCCAGTCGTCCCTAAAAGGATAGCGTCTGGACAGCTACGGGATGGATTCCAAACCGAACCAAGGCGCAAGCAAGGGCGGTCGTGTTGAAAAGCGGCCAAATGAGCTTAAAGCGCGGTCTTTTTGAACGGATGGAAAGGCATCCGGCCATGAGCCCGGTCGTAAAGCGCCAGCTTCATGGCCTAAATGGTGGGTTGTGGGTCCGTCAGACTTTCTTCCCCTCTTGCTTAGCGCGAGCGGCCAAGGCCTCGATGGCGCTTTCCAGAGTTTCTGACAAGGTCGCGTCATAAGCGTCTGCTAAACTCATCAACAAATCCCTGTGGTAAGGCTTAATCTTCGTCGATAGGGCCTCAGTTCGATCTTTTCGAAGCCTGGCACGACCATCAATGCGGGGACGAAGAACTCTGCTCGGCTGAGAACCTATGTCTGTCTCAAGCCGCGTGGGAACCCCGGAGGACGGCTCTAAAGGAGGTGCCATTTCTGGTGCACGAAAGTTGTCAGATACATCCCGAGGGGGATCAGGCAGACGCTGGCGACGGCCCTTTAGACGCTCAAAGCTATCATTCATCGCGACGGTCCTTCAGGATACCTTACTGATTATATCCTGAATCAGTGCTGATGCCAGCTTGTTTAAGGCTGGATACCTGGTCTCGGTCATAGATCGACCTGAATTGAGCGCTTGCCGGTAGGCAATTCGCTCCGGGAGGGCTTTCGGAAGTGCCACGACGTCCGCCCGCTCAAGAAAGCCCCTTGCATCGGCTTCCTCAGCGTCGCTACCCAGGCAATTGAGCGCGACCGCCAGCCGAGAGACCGGAATACCTGCCGCGAGAAGTTCACGCCACGTCCTAACGACGGGTCGGAGGTCGTCGACAGAGGGACCGGACGGTTGAACGATCACGTCCGCTACCCGGGCGATTTCGAGCGTTGCTTGGCTAGTTCGCGCTGGTCCATCAAGGATCAACAGATCAACTAGGTCGCGAATCGCAAGAGCTGACGTCGCGCTCCGAAAGGATTCGACGCTGATCGAGGGTTCTAATCCTGCCGCGTTCCGGTCCCGATTCCAGTCTGTGCAGGTGCCTTGCTGGACGTCGAGATCCGCAAGTTTGACCGTAAGACCTGCTGCCGCAGCTTCCCGGGCAAGGGTGCGAGCGAGCGCGGATTTACCTACTCCGCCCTTCTGACTGACAAGAGCAATTACTGCGCCCACTCGTTCCTCCTACCATCCGGCATCAATCTAGCATCGATGAAGGAACTGGAAAACGTCATTCTGGTGACTGTCCAGAATCTGGATGGAATACAGAAGGCTTCTGTAGCAATAGGCGTCATAACGCATGCAGGTTCGGGCTAGTCGCCGCGTGATCACCCAATCTGGGGCTCCCTACCAGCGACAGTCCAACGACAGCGCAACCAAAAGCGTCGATCACGATCGGGCTGGCTTTGGTCGGCTGGCAGGTGAAAGTCGTGGACGACGACTGGAGCGGCGTTCAGCGACTCGCTCATAAGAGGATGGATGCGCTGTTTCCGCTCGCGATAACCCACATCCGCGTAGCCCATCGTCTCAACAATCACCAACGGTACGCCGGCCGGAGAGACGTGGTCCGTAGCCAGAAGGAAGTCCGGGATGCATGGTCCGGAAGGTATCGCTGACTCTGGGTCTGGACCGCTGTTTAGGGGCGGCGAGGATAGGTCGAAGACAGGCTTTTTGATGGCAAGACTGACACTCTTGTTCTTCAGCAGCCAGGCTTGCAGCTGCTGGAGCAATCGGAAGGTGCTCCGCTCATGGTTACTGTCCATCGGCATCAAATGACCGGGCGAGACGCAAGGATGCAGATAGGCCTTCAACACCTCCACTGGTTCGGTTGGAGCAGAGCGCCCGACAAGGCATACGGCCAGGTACGGTGAGCGCGAGCGTCGCTCCATCGCGGTCTGGCGGGTGTGGCCCTCCCGCTCTCCGAACACGGCAATCTCACCACGCACCGGTAAGGCCTCGCCACCGAACAGCCGCAGGTTTCCGACGGACGCGTCCGCAACGGCCGAAATCAGCACGCCATGGGGACGTTGCGATTTCCGGAATAGCGAGGGCGATACCCGAGCAATTCGCGCGCATAGATCGGGCAGGGCAGGGGGGTAGGTGCAGAGAAACTCTGATAGGGGAACGCCCTCATCGATCTCCACGCGTTGAGCCGCGCGACGCATAGCCTTGTATTGCTCCCCGAGAGCCGCGATACCGCCAAGAGGCTGGACCTGGTTAAGCCCGCTGTCTTCAATCAGGTGCATGAGCAGGGTAGCCAATGCTCCTCGGGACCGAGCAAAGCTGCGACCCGTCAGCTGCTGTGGCCTGGTCCGTTCGTCCGTCTTCAGTCTTGCTAGTAGCGCGACACGCTTGCCATCGGGAAGACGTGCATAGCTTCGCGTGATGGCGCGCTGTTCGGCTGCGTCGCGATAGAAGTCGCACTCTGGATCATGGTCAGGCCACGGCGGTTCATGATGGCGCCGGATATGAGCCTCGGCCACTGGAACAAGGGCCGGAGGCCGATCGACCTGCCCCAGGCAATCACACAGAAACCAGCCACCCGCGCCAGTTCGTTGGTAGCGATGCACAACGCCGGCGCCGGCGGCACGAGCATCCGGCTCGGCATAACGCCCGAACGCCTGGCGTAGCGCCCGATCCTCCTGCAGCGACAAGACCCTCTGGTCCTGGACACCGCCGCGCCGGCTTACCTGCAACATCGTCACGATCCTCCGAGCCAGGCGGAGAGCGTGAACCGGCTCGGCGCGAACGAGGAGTAAACCCCGGACAATTGGCAGAAGGCCGCGTGCCGTTCGCACCGACCGGATCGAGGCTGTGTGGAGGAACAGCCGAGACGAGGATGAGAATGCCGTTACCGCCTGCGCCCCAGGCGCCACAAGGGTGCGTCGCCAGTGCTCCCGCCTGCTGCGCAGGCGCCCTTGTCCCGCCCGGGGCGAGCGGTCGCCGGATCGTATTCCACCAACAGGAGTACGAGAGATGAGTGGGCATGATGCCGAACTCGAACAGATGCGAGCAGGTGTAAGTTGTGCGGTGTTGCTGGAGCGGTTTCCGCCACCCTGGCAGTTGGACAAGGCTGAGAGTACCCGGAAATGCTGGAAGTACCGGCGCGGCGCGGGCGAAGTCCTGCTGGTCAACCATGAGGGTCGGGGTTGGTGGGACCCTGGCAGCACCGCCAAGGGCGACATCTTCAAGCTGGTGCAGTTCCTCAATCCCGGCCTGAACCTGGGACAGGTGCGTAAGGTGCTCCGTCCGTTCGTCGGCCTCAGCCCAGAGTTTTCCTCCAGCCCACGGCGGACGACAAAGGACGGGCCAACCGTGCCGTTCCGGGAGCTTTGGCGGCGGCGTCCCGAACCCCGGCCCGGGTCCCCGTGCTGGCGCTATCTGACGGAGGAACGGGCGTTGCCCGCCCATGTCGTCCGAGCCGCCGCCGTCGCTGGCGTCCTGCGGGAGGGGCCATACGGAAGCGCCTGGTTCGCGCACTGCGATGATGCCGGCCTGTTGCGGGGCATCGAAATGCGTGGGCCGAACTATCGGGGCTTCAGCGCGGGCGGAGACAAGACCCTATTCCGGCTGCAAGGAGTGTCCGGGATCGACGTTCCCACGGTGACACGCCTTGTGGTGGCCGAGGCGCCGATCGACGCGATGAGCGTCGCCGCCATCGAGCAGCTACGGCCGGGCAGCCTCTATGCCGCGACCGCGGGCGGCATGGGGCCGGAGACAATCATCGCAATCGGGCATCAACTATCGGCGCTGTCTACCCGGAATGGCGGCGAGCTGGTCATTGCAACCGATGACGACACCGCTGGCCACGGTTACGCCGACCGATTGATGGACATGGCGGCCGCATTCGATGTGAAGACCAATCGACTGCTGCCGACGAACGGCGCGAAAGACTGGAATGACGTCCTGCAGCAGGGGAGGGGAGCATGAAGCCTGATCGCGCCTGGGTTTTGCTCGGCTCAGGCAAGCGTCTGAACCTGATCGACCCACAACCCGACGACTGGCGTGACCTCGACCTCGCGGTCGGGCTATCGCGGACCTATCGCTGGGGCGGTCACTCGCGCTGGGAGCTGCCGCTTTCGGTCGCGCAGCACAGCTTGCTGGTGCTGGTGCTTCGTCAGCAGATGCAGCCGCATCAGCCGCTGACGCCTCGTGAAGCACTGCGCGAACTGCTGCATGACGCGGATGAAGGCCTGCTCGGCTTCGATCCGATTTCGCCGCTAAAACCGCATCTGGGCGTCGAGTTCGAAGCGCTGACGTGCCGACTGCGCCATGCGATCGACACGCGCTACCGGCTGCCGGAGTGGTCTGTCGAAGACTACCTGCTGCACAAGCGGGCGGACCATCTTGCGGCTGCCTCGGAAGCGCTGCACGTCGCGGGCTGGTGCATAGAGGACATCACCGAAACCCTCGGCATCCGCTTGGCACCGGTCATGATTGACCCGTTGCCGCTGCTCGGTGGTCTGCACCCATGGGAACCCTGGCCACCACGACGCGCCGCCGCCCTGTTCCTGGCCAAGCTGCGCGAACTCGACGGCGCCAATTACCTCGAAGCGCCAGCTGACCTGACAACCGCGATTGAGCGCGAACGGATGATTGTGGAGTTGCAGTCAGCTTTCCTCCGGCTGCCCCACGGTCAGCGCAAGCGCTGCGCCTACCCGCTTACCGGCAGCAGCCTGAGCGACACCTTCGTGTTTGTCGAAGCCGACGACGCCTCGCAGCAGCATCTCGAGGGCGTCATCGTCGATGGCGAGCGCGACGAAGACGGCCAGTGGCTTCTGGACGAGCAGTTCACCGTGTTCACGACCGACCAGGAGCTGATCCGTGTGTCGGGCTGGGGGTGTCATGTCGAGATACAATGAGATGAACGAGATGCCGGCCGGGACGAACGCACCGCCGAGCCCCGCAGAGCGTCAGGCCGTCATTCTCTCCGGCTTGACCAAGAGCCAGGCCGAGGCGGCGACACTGCAGGGTGCCGTGCTGGTGCTGGCTGGCGCCGGCACCGGCAAGACACGCACGCTGACGGCCGGGGTGGCGTCGCGCATCGCGGCGCGCGGTATTTCCCCCTCCCGCATCCTTGCCGTGACCTTTACCAACCGTGCGGCCAAGGAGATGGGGGATCGAATCCGGACGATGCTCGCCGGAGAGGTGGCCCCATCCTGGGTCGGCACCTTCCACGGCCTGGGGGCGCGCCAGCTACGGATCGAGCCGGAGGTGGCGGTGCTCCGTTCGGGCTTCGACATCCTCGATGCCGACGACAGCAAGCGCCTGGTCAAGCGAACCATGAAAGCGATGAACATCGATCCGGAGGATGCCGGCGAGGGGCGCGATCCGTTGAAACAGCTTTGCAACCGCATTGCCAAGTTCAAGGACAACCTGATCACGCCGGACGAGGCGCCGGCTCGGGTGGAGGCGATGATCGCGCAGGCGAAATCGGCGCACGCGACGATTGATCCGGATGGGATGCGCATGGCCGCGCGGGTCTATCTGGAATACCAGCGCCGCCTGCGCGAAGCCAATGCAGCCGATTTCGGCGACCTGCTGCTCTGGCCGACCAAGGCGATGCAGCGTGACGAGGCGTATCGGCGCAGGTGGCAGGAGCGTTTCGACTGCGTGCTCGCCGATGAGTATCAGGACGTCTGCTACGTACAATAGTAAGTTACGTGGAATGCGTGCGGGCAGGGAACATTACGGACGCCAGGACCAACCCCCATTCGCCGTTAGAGCGGAGTGCCACGATGCCGACGCCCCTCTGGTCGCATTACCCGCTGGTCGCAGCTGAGCCGCAAGGTCGGTCCTGGCTGGCGCTGCTCGACAACCTGGGACGTTCTCCTGCCACCGTTGAAGCGTACGGCCGCAGTCTCGACCAGTATCTTCGCTTCTGCCAAAGATGCGGTATCGATGCCGAGACGGCGACACTTGAGCACGTCTCGTTGTTCGTCCGCCATCTCCGCGGGGAGGGCGATGTTCCTATTGCGTCGCGAGTCAGCAACGCGACATTGCAGCAGCGGCTCACTGCTGTGCGTCTCTGGTACGACCACCTCCTCTATCAGGGCCTGCGCGAGAGAAACCCTGTGCCGCGCGGTCGATACGTTCCCGCGGGCCGGCACGGGCCAGATCACGCCGGACTGCAGCAAGGCCTCGTACGCCGCCTGGTTCGTCTGCCCCACATCCCCTCCGAACCCGACTGGGCACGGCTCGTCGCTGAGGTGGCACGTGAGGGGCTGCGCAACCGGTTGATGTTCGCGCTGGCCTATTACGGGGCGCTCCGCCGCGAGGAGTTGGTCGGCTTGCGAGTCACCGACCTTGACGTTGCCCACCGCCTCATCACGGTCCGGCCCGAGACCAGCAAGGGCAGCAGGTCGCGTGTGGTCTGCTATGCCGCCGTGGCCGCGCCGGCGCTGGCCGCCCATATCAGCCGCCGCCGGACACTGGACCCGCGCCCAGGCGCGATGTTCCTCTCAGAGTCGGACCGCAATCTCCGGCAACCCTTGAGCAAATGGACCTGGAGCAAGGTGGTCGAGCGCTTGGCGCGGCAGGCCGGCGTCGAAGGCTTTAGCACACACACGCTGCGCCACCTCCGGCTCACGCACCTCGCCCGCGCTGGCTGGCGGCTGCACGAGATCGCCACCTACGCCGGGCACCGAAACGTCCAGACCACCGTGCAGTACATACACCTCTCCGGCGGCGACCTACTGGCCAAGATGGCGGCCTCAGTCGGCCACCTCGATGCCAAGCTCGGCACCCTCCTGTTCGACGAGCCCTGATCATCATGGGAGACCCCGACGTCATGCCACTTACCCGACAGCTCGACTTAGACCGTTATGACCGTGCCCCGGACTTGACAGCTGATGAGAACCGGATGTTCGAGACCTGGGCGGCCAGTCCGATGTTCAAGCTGGGCGAGTATCGCCTTCCACGTCTCTTCCGACCACTCGCCGATGTGCTTTCTACGGATGCGTTCGACCCGCAAGGCCGCCTACGCACGATCAGGTTCATCTTGGAGGAGGTAGGCCGCCGGCGACAGGCGTATTGGGGCTGGGGGGACCAGGAATGGCTCGACCTTCTTTCCAGCCCGGCCGCCAC
>JAABUX010010605.1_pt1 | contig 10276 bp, 4 predicted proteins | sample 5561851 | NCBI WGS metagenome assembly JAABUX01 (sample SAMN10711883, study PRJNA513361) | rock metagenome | isolation source: Antarctica rocks | place: Antarctica: Victoria Land, Richard Nunatak red sandstone | collected 2016-01-03 | reverse complement strand
ATCCTGATCATCGCGGTCGGGTTGGTCGTGCTGGTCGGTGTCGGCATCGTGCAGTCCACGCCGCGCGGCGCTCCGCCGCTGCCCTATAGCAGTGCCTCAGCCGCTCCCGACGGGACGCTGGCGCTCTACCGCTGGCTCGGCGACCTCGGCTACCATCCGCTGCGGCTGACCACGGGGCCGCTCCAGCCCGCCGGCCTGCGAGCGATCTTTGCGCTGGAGCCTCAAGCCCCCTACTCAGACGCCGAGGCCGCCACGATACGGCGTTGGGTGCGGGAGGGGGGCGCGTTGGTGCTGCTCGAGGACGGCAGCGATACGACGCTGCCCGCCGCGTTCGGCCTCGGCATTGACACTCTCCCCGATCCCACGACGGTTGGCGTCTTCGCGCGCGGCGTGACGCAGGGCCGGCCCCTCCCGATACAGCCGTTATTGAACCATCCGCCCCTCCACGAGCTTTCGACGGCGCCCACGGCGTACATCCATGGCGATAGCCATGGCATGATCACCGTATTGGCAAACAGTATCTCGCGAGGGGCAACGAAAGGGCGCCCGGCCGTCGTCGAGCCCGACCCCGCGCACCCAATCCTGCTCTACGAGCGCCTGGGACGAGGACAGGTCTTCGCCGGGACCGCGCCCGACGCGCTGACCAATGGCTCCATCGCCCAGGGCGACAATCGCCGGCTGGCGCTGAACGTGCTGGCGGGCCTGCCCCCTGGAGCAGCGGTCGGCTTCGACGAGTACCACCTCGTCGTGTCATCGGCGGCGACCGCGTCGGCGGGGCCGGCGACGCTCGGCGACGCGCTCACGGGTACCGATTGGGGCCGCGCGCTGCTCTACGCGCTGGCGCTCGCCGCCGCCTATATCGTGCTGACGGGACGACGGCTTGGCCGCCCGCTCCGTGCGGTCCCCGAGCGCGGCCGCTCGCTGACCGAATACGTCGTCTCCATGGCCTCTATCTTTCGCCGCGCCGACCTGCGGTCTCCCGTCCTTGACCTATGGCAAAACGACTTGCGTCAGTCCCTGGCCGGGCGCGAGGGGCGGCGCGGCCGCACCGACGCCCAACTGGTGGCCGAGGCAGGACAGCGGGCCGGCTTCACACTCCAGGAGCAAGACGAGGTGCTTGCCCTGCTCCAACCGCCGCGCCACGACCTCGCCGAAGGCGCGCTGGTCGCCGCCTGCCGCCGCATCGCACGATTCCAGGAACGGCTGCGCCCGTAGGCAGTCTGCCATGGCGCGGGCATATCTCATCCTGTGGCTCGCTGATAAGCCCGGTGGACGGGTGAGCCAGGTGCGGCGCCGCACCCTGGGGGCCGGCGCCGCACCCGATGGTGTTAGCGGAAGCGGCGGAAGAACGCGCGCACGTCGCCGACCAGGAGGTCAGGCGCCTCCAGCGCCGCGAAGTGGCCGCCGCGGTCGAACTCCGACCAATGCACGATCTTGTTGCCCTGCTCGGCGTAGCGACGGATGGCGAGGTCTTCGGCGAAGACGGCGACGCCGGTGGGGGTGGTAGCCGGTGGCTGACCCCACGAGCCGGAGTGCATGTTCTCGTAGTACAGGCGGGCTGAGGATCCGGCTGTGCCCGTGAGCCAGTAGATCATCACGTTGGTGAGGATACGCTCCCGGTCGATGGCCGTTTCGGGTCGCTCGGTGGAGGGATAGGTCCATTCGTTGAACTTCTCCGTGATCCAGGCGAGCTGGCCGACAGGGGAGTCACTGAGGGCATAGCTGAGGGTTTGGGGGCGGGTGGCTTGGATCTGGAAATAGCCGTTGCCGTCGTTCAGGAAGGTGTGCAGGCGCTCCAGACGCGCCTTCTCAACAGCGGTGAAGGTGGTCAACTCGTCGGGGTCCACGTCCCCGAACGGGATGAACCCCATAGAGGCCGCGTTGACATGCACGCCGACGACGTGATCGGGGGCGGCGCGGCCCAGTTCCGGGCTGATGAAAGCGCCCCAATCACCGCCCTGGGCGCCGTACCGATCATAGCCCAGCCGCTCCATCAGCACGGCCCACGCCGTGGCGACGCGCGCCGTGGTCCATCCGCCCTCGTGCGTCGGCCCGGAGAAGCCGTAGCCTGGGATCGAGGGGATGACCAGGTGAAAGGCGTCGCCCGCCGTGCCGCCGTGGGTGACCGGATCGGTGAGCGGCCCGATGACGTCCAGGAACTCGACGATTGAGCCGGGCCAGCCGTGCGTCAGGATCAGCGGGAGCGCGTCGGGTTCAGGGGAACGGACGTGCAGGAAATGGACGTTGGCACCATCGATCGTGGTGGTGAACTGGGGGAACGCGTTGATCGTGGCCTCGTGCGTGCGCCAATCGTAGGAGTCGCGCCAGTACGCGGTGAGCTCCTTCACGTAGTCCAGCGGGATGCCATAGTCCCAACCGACGCCGGGCAGCTCATCGGGCCAGCGGGTGCGAGCCAGACGCGCGCGTAGGTCATCGAGGTCGTCCTGGGGGATCGCAATGCGGAAAGGCCGGATCGCGGCGTCGAAGTGGTCAGCGCCGGTCGTAGTCGTGCTGTGCGTGTCGCCGGGCATGGTCATGGCGCGGGTCCTTTCTCCGTGGCATCGACGGGGACACCTCCTGTCCTCGTCCCTTCATTGTAGGACCGAAAGCGGACAGAATCATGCCTGATTATGGCGTAAAATGGCGGCAGGAGGACTATTGCCATGACTCAGCCGTCGTATCCCACGACGCGCGTGCTGGCCCTACTGGAGCTGTTGCAAACATACGGCCGCCTGAGCGGCCCTGAGTTGTCGCGCCGCCTGGGCGTCGGGGAGCGCACGGTGCGCCGCTATATGATCCTGCTGGCCGACCTGGGTATCCCGATTGAGGCCGGGCGCGGGCGCGCGGGCGGCTACCGGCTGCGCCCCGGCTACAAGCTGCCGCCGCTCATGTTCAGCGAGGACGAGGCCCTCGCGCTCGTGCTCGGCCTCCTCGTCGTCCGGCAGTCGGGCCTGGCCGGGACACCGGCGGACGTGGAGGGCGCGCTGGGCAAGGTCGAGCGCGTGATGCCGGACGCCCTGCGCGCGCGCGTCGGTGCCGTGCAAGAGGCGGTCGTGCTTACCGGTGCGGCGCACGACACGCGGCCGGCGGCGACGCTCATCGGCGTGTTGAGCGAGGCGACGCACCGGCGGCGGCGCGTCCGGCTGCGCTACCGCGCGGCGCGGGGCGAGGAGACCACACGCGAGGTGGACGTCTACGGCGTGGTCTGCCGCGAAGGCGTCTGGTACGCGGTCGGCTACGACCACCTGCGCGCGGACCTGCGCACCTTCCGGGTCGATCGCATGCTCGACGCACGGATGCGCGCCGAGACCTTCACCCCGCCCGCGGACTTCGACGCGCTGGCGCACCTGGAGCGCGCCCTAGCAACCATGCCCGGCGCGCTGCCAGTCGAGGTGCTGCTGGAGACGACGCTGGACGAGGCGCGGCGTCTGGTCCCAGCGGCGTACGCGACGCTGGAGGAGACGCCGCGCGGCGTGCTGGCGCGCGGGCAGGCGCAGGATGCCCGCAACCTGGGCGAGTTGGCGCACCTCCTGGCCGGGCTGGGCTGTCCCCTGGTCGTCCTGCACCCGCCTGAGCTGCGCGACGAGCTGCGCGCGCTGGCGCTGCACGCGGCGTGGTTGGCCGAGCGGACAGAGCAGTGATGGATTGACGCGCACAAGAGGCATGCTACCAGCTTTGCCCAAGCGCTTGGCTCGGACATTGTCGTACCTACCCCTGTAAGCCTACGGCCTGGGCGTATGCGACGCGCCCCTACGGCCTACTGACAACTCGCGCAGCGCCGCGTCGATGCCGCGCTGGTCGCCCAGCTCACGACTCAAGGCAAGGCTTTCCTGGAAGAGTTGTGCCGCGCGCCGGTCGTCGTGGCCACGCGCGGCCAGCGCGCCGAGCAGGATCAGCGAGGCAGCGATACCCTGTCTGTCGCCCAACTCTCGCTTGAGCGCCAGGCTTTCCTCCAACAAGTCGGCGGCGCGGGCATCATCCCCCTGTGCCTGGACGACCTCGGCCAGGTTGTTGAGCGCGCGGGCGAGGTTATGGCGGTCACCCAGCCCGCGCAGCAAGGTCACGCTCTGGTCGTGCAGGGTCGCCGCCCGCGCCAGATCACCTCGATGGTGCGCCACGCGGCCAAGGTTGGTGAGGGAGTAGGCCACGCCCCGCTGGTCGCCCAGGACTCGCTTGAGGGCCAGGCTTTCCTCGTGCAGCGCTGCCGCCCGCGCGTAGTGGCCCGATTCGTCCTCTACGTACCCCAGGTTGTTGAGCAGCATGGCCATGCCTCGCGCATCGCCCAGGTCTCGCTTGAGGGCCAACGCTTCCTCCAGCAGCGCCGTCGCCCGCGCGCGGTCGCCCTGGCGGTTGGCCAGGTTGCCGGCGGCATTGAGCGCGGTGGCGCGCAGGGCGGCGGACGCGCCACCTGCCCGGGCGAGGAACTCATCCAGCCAGGCGCGGCCCTCGCTCAGTTGGCCACGCATCTCCCAATAGCGCGCCAGCGCCACGCAGAGCTCCAGGCCGCGCGCGATGTCCGCGTCTTCTCGCGCACAGTCGAGCGCCGCACGCAGATTGTCGCACTCCTCGTCCAGGCGGACCAGCCACGTCCCCAGCATCGTGTCGGTCCACCCGGCCACGACATTTCGGGCCAGGGTCAGGTAGTAGTCGAGGTGGCGACGACGCACCGCGGGCGTCTCTCCGGCGGCGTCTAGGCGCTCACGCGCGTACTGGCGCACCGTCTCCAGCAGCCCGAAGCGCGGGTCTCCGTCGCGGTCCGGCGCCATGGCCGCTAGCAGCGACTTGCGCAGCAGTTGCTCCAGCAGCCCCGCTACGGCCTCCGCGCGCACGTCGTCGCGAGCACACACGGCCGCGGCCGCCTGCAAGGTCCAGCCACCGGCGAAAACCGCGAACGCCCGCAGCACCGCCTGTTCTTGCGCGTCCAGCAGCACATAGCTCCAATCCATCGTCGCGCGCAGCGTCCGCTGGCGGGGTAGGGTAGTTGGGCTACCGCCAACCAGCACGCGGAAGCGGTCGTCGAGCCGCGCGGCAAGCCCGTGCGGCGACATCATGCCCAGCCGCGCCGCCGCGAACTCGATGGCCAGCGGGATGCCGTCGAGGCGGCGACACACCTGCGCCACCGCCGGCGCGTTCTCGGCAGTCAGCGCGAAGTCGGGCCGCACCAGCCGCGCCCGCTGCACGAATAGCATGATCGCGTCGTAGCGCAACAGCGCCTCCGGGTTGGGCGCGTCGGACGCGGTCGGAAAGGGCAGTGACGGCACGCGCCAGACCGCTTCACCGGCAACTCCGAGAGGCTCACGGCTAGTGGACAGGATCCGCAAGTGAGGGCAGGCGCTCAACAGGGTATTGGCCAGGGAGGCGCAGGCGCCCAGCAAGTGCTCGCAGTTGTCCAGCAAGAGCAACAGGCGCCGCGGGCGCAAAAACGCGACCAGCAGGGCGACCGTCTTGTCCTCTGGCGCTGTGACGGCCGCGAGGACTTGCTGGGATGGGGCGGTCACGTCCTCCGACAGGCCTAACGCGCGTGCGACCGTGGCGGCAACCAGCGCGGGGTCGGTCTGGGCGGCTAACTCCACCAACCACACGCCGTCTGGGTAGACCGTCTGTCGATCCAGAGCGACCTGTTGCGCGAGACGTGTCTTGCCGCAACCGCCGGCGCCGGTGAGGGTCAGCAGACGATGGGCGTCCAACAGATCCTTGATGGCGGCCTGGTCCTGTTGCCGTCCGACGAAGCTGCTAATCGGCAGCGACAGGTTCGTCAGGCCCACGGCAGCGGCGCCGGTGGGAGTAGGACTAGGGGCGGCGACCGGCAAGGTTCGCCGCCGCAGCAAACGCTGGTACAGGTCCGTGGTCTCGGGCGCGGGCGCCAGCGCCAGGTCGTCGCGCAACGCCGCCTCGAGCGCGTGGTACACGCGCGCGGCCTCGCCATGGCGCTCGTCGGCGGCCAACAGGGCCATCAGGCGTTGCGCCGCCTCCTCGCGGCACGGGTCCGCTGCCAAGACGGCATGCAGTTGCTGCTCCGCCTCGGCCAGCTCGCCCCGCGCGCCGCATAGCGCGGAGAGGTGCAGCATGAGAGCCTGATGGTCTGACCGCAACTCCAGGCGGCGCGCGCTCGTCCAATCGCTATATACGTCGTCCGGCAGGTAGTCGCCGCCATACAGGGCCAACGCCTCACGGCAGGCGGCGGCATCGTCGCTGGCCAGCGCGGCCGCCGCGGCGCGGGTAAAGGCCGCCGCGTCTAGCCAATTGAGCGGAGGCTCCTCGCCGTCCGCCAACATGGGCGCCGGACAGAGCGTCAGCGCGTCGCCGTCGGAGCGCAGGTACGACCTGTGAGCCGTGCGATCGCTGCTCCGTCGCGCACCTTGAGACCCTGCCGTTTCCGGCGGACGTACGCCCGGTACGCCCCTGTCCAGGAGTGCGCGTAAGAGATAGACCGTCGAGCGTAAACTATTGGCTCCGGCTTCTGGACCGGCCTCGGGCCATAGCTGATCGCTGATGTGCTCACGGTGCAGACGGTGGGCCGGCGCGCCAAGGAGCAGCTTGAACAGATCCGCGACCTTGCGGCGGCGCCATCGCCCGGCCGGAACCGGCTCGGCGCCTCTCCAGACCATGAAGTCGCCCAGAGTACGCACGCGCAGGCAAGGCCAGAACTCCATGTCCGTGTGCGATTGGAGGGCCGGTGGTGATCCGACCGTAGCCAACAGGGCTTGCCGCGCCGCTGTCATGGTTAGCGGGACTTGCTTGCCGAGGTAGCGCGAATGCATGCGGCCGCCCTCGCGCCAGTAGGCGTACCAATACGGTCCATGACCGCGCCCGCCGTCCGCGCAGGCCGAACACGTCGGCTTACCGCAACGCCGGTACTGCTGGGCATAGGTCGGGATCACACCGCTCGGCAAAATGGGGCTGGACATGGCGATAGGGCCTCCGGTCGCGACGCGCTCTACATCTGTTTTATCACATCCGCCGTTGCCGTACACAAGATAGGGCGGTCTTGCTACACAAGAAGGACTTTCACACCCCTCCCACGAGCAGGACCCACTCCCTTCTCTCTGTGCGCGGGAGAGAGGAGAGGACGCGCCCTATGCGCGGATAGAGAGGGTTGGGGAGTGAGGGAACGCCTTTGCTCCTCCTCTCCCAAGGCAGGGAGAGGCGCGCTGGACCGTCGCGTTCCGCGGCTAGGAATCGCAAGGGGCCAGTCAGCCATGGGTTGGGGGTGAAGGGAACGCGTCACGGCGCCGTGACACAGACAGCATAGACTAGGGTTGCACAACCGCACCTCGGAGGCGCTGTCGCGTCGAGAGTCGGCATAACGAAAGGCTAGGCCTGATGCAACCGTCCAACCATCGCCTGTCCCCCCTCTTGATCGGTCTCGTCTTCATCACATTCCTCACCAACTCGTTCTCCCCGGCGCTGAGCGGCGGCATCGCCGCGGCGGCCACGGCCACACAGGGGACTCCCAGTTCCCGTACGCCTGCCGCCACGCCACCTGCCCGTGGCGCCGGCGCCGCTCACCCACGTCCCGGCGCCGGCGCCGGCCCGGCGCCATCCAACAGGCCCTTGATCTCCCACGCGAGCCACGCGTCTCGGCCCGGCGTTGGGATGATGCATCGTCCAGCCGCGGCTAAGCGGTTTGCATTCGTGTCGTCGGGTCATCGCGTCATACCCCAGGTCGCGCTGCTGCGTCTCCCCGCCTCGCCGCGCGCTATCGCCGCGCAACGTCGCTGGCGCGCCATGCAGGCTGCAATCACGCGGGCGGAGCGGCGGCGCGACGCGGCGGCGCGAGCCGCCCTACGGCGCCGATTCGGCGACACGGGACGCGCGCACCGCCTGCTCTCTCGCGCCGTACAGGCGGCCTGGCATAGCTATGATGCCGGCGCAGACAAGCGGCTCCGCGCGGATATACCAGGACAGCGCATCCATGGCTCGACCCGTCGGTCCCATTCCCCTATCACGCCATCCCCCTCGCATCGTCGCGTGGATCTTCCACGGCCGCTCCACATGCCAACGGCAGCGTGGATCGCCGGGGACGGGCAGCCAGGGACCCCGGGGCAGCCCCGACGCCCGGTCACGTCAACGCCGGCGGGGCAAGCCGGCTGGGACCAGGCGCGGGCGCTCCAGCACGAGGACGGACGGGGACGCCTGCGCTTCCACTTTCAGGGATGATCCCAGGCAGAAGCGCCCTGGCGCGGGCGTCCGTCCGGACGCTGGCGCAAGGCACGGTCGTCTCCGGCACGATCAGCGCCAACACGACGTGGTCGCTCGCCGGCAGCCCCTACATCGTCGCGCCGTGCGTACGGGTGGCCGCCGGCGCCACGCTGACCGTCGGACCCGGCGTGGTGGTCAAGTTCGTGCCCCACGCGGCGTGCGGCTCCGGCGGCGCTGGCGGTATCTCCACCGCGAGCCTCATCGTCGACGGGGCGCTCGTCGCCATCGGTACGGCGACGCAGCCGATCACCTTCACCTCCAACAATGACACCAGCCCCGCCAACGGCGGCGACACCACCGCCGCGGGCGCCGCCAACCCCGGCGCTCCCGCGGCAGGGGACTGGGGCGATATCATCTTCCAGCCCGACGCCGCGCGCGGAGCGAGCAGCCTCGTTCATGCCCAAGTCCTCTACGGGCAGGCCGTGGTCGACAACAACACCGCGCCCACCATCCACGACGATAGCGTGGCGCGGACCACGCTTGGCCTGCAATTCTACGCCGCGACGGGCATGACCATCACCAACGAGACCGTCACCAATACCATCGTCGAGAGCGGCGGCTCGGCCACGAGCGCCGGCATCGTCTTCAACGCGCCGATCCAGGGCGTCACGCTGACCGGCGACACGCTGGACAGGCCGGCGAGCGGCGATGGGATCATCCTGAGCGCCGGCGGGAGCAATGTGACCATCGCCAACGACGACGTACAGGCCGGCAGCCAGGGCGGCATTACCGTGGGTGGTCCTCTCACGAGCGCCACGCTCAGGGGCAACACCGTCACCGCCTCGACCGCTGGCCTCCAGGCTGGCGGCGGTAGCCTCGACGCCTTTGGCATCTCGCTCTACGCCGCCGATGGGGTGACGGTGGTCAGCAACACGATTGCCGGCGCCGGGACATCCGCATCCGGCTATGCGTCCGGCAATGGCCTGCGCGTCGGTCCCTGCGTCACGCCCGCTAGCGGCAATGGCGTGACCATCGCCGGCAATATGCTGACCGGCCTGGGCGCGGGCAGCAACAACGGCATCTCCGTCTACGGCTGCGCCGCGACGATCCACGACAACACCATCGACAGCGTGGCGGGGTCCAGCAGCGGCATCGTCGTCTCCAATCAGAGCGCGGCCACCAGCATCACGGGCAACCACGTGGCGGTGGGCAGTCTGGCGGCCGGGACCGGCGCGGTGTCCTATAACAGCGGCATCGTGGTCAGCGGCGTCTACGCCTACGACGCGTGCGCGTGCGTCGTCATGTCGGGCGCCCTGCGCATTGCCGGCAACACCGTCTCGGTTGCCGGCGGCAGCAACAGCGGCATCTACCTCAACGGGCGCGGCGGAGGCGCGGTCATCGCCGACAACACCGTCGCGCTCAACTCCGCCGACCTCGGGACGAGCGGCATCTACCTCGGCGATGCGGCCGTGGGCGCCAGTATTAGCGGCAACACCGTGTGCGACGGCGCCCTCGGCGCGGCGCGGGACGGCATCGTCTTTGCCGCCGAGGCCGACAACTCGACCGTCGCCGACAACACGGTCACGAACGTCGAGGGACCCGACGGTGGGATCGTCTTCCTGGGCAGCGCGCGCGGCGACACCGTCTACGGCAACCGCCTCTACGGCAACCTGCAAGGCGGTATCCTGTTCAACCCGCCCGACCCCATGATGAGGACGGCGACCACCCCGATCACCGCCGACAACACCATCGTCTCCTACAACGTGGCGGCCGGCGGCGCCGGCGGCGTGGCCGTGGTCGACGCCAACACCCCGGCCCCGCTTGTGCTCGACCACAACACCCTGGTCGACAATACCGGCGCCGGCGGCGGCATCGCGCTGCCCGGTGCGGGCAACGTGGCCGGCGGCGTCCTGCTATCCGGCGCCGCGCCGGTGGTGACCGACTCGCTCATCATCAGCAACACCGCCGGAATCGCGACCAGCGCGTCGCCGGGCGACCGCCCCGCGCTCGGCTACAATGACGTGGCCGGAAACACCGCCGGCGACTACGCCGGCGTGAGCGAAGCGCCCGCCCCCAACGGCGACCTCAGCGCCGATCCGCTCTTCGCCAATCCCACCGCCGATGATTTTACCCT
>JAABUX010010604.1_pt1 | contig 10277 bp, 10 predicted proteins | sample 5561851 | NCBI WGS metagenome assembly JAABUX01 (sample SAMN10711883, study PRJNA513361) | rock metagenome | isolation source: Antarctica rocks | place: Antarctica: Victoria Land, Richard Nunatak red sandstone | collected 2016-01-03 | reverse complement strand
TCGTGCTATACTGATCATGGCATGGCTCCTGTGAGAGAAGATTGTTACTTGTATCTATCTTCTCACAGAAGTCGGTTTCTGTCACTCTTTTTCTACCTCATCCTTTGCTTAACTTGACGCCTATGGGTGTAATAAATTATGGCCCCTACGGTTGATTTTACTAGCCGCCAGCCATCAGATTTTCGTCGGTAGGGCGACGAATTGTCCAGTCCGGTTTCGTTTCGTCGCTAAAGAGTGTCCCCGCATTGGCGTCTGCCTCTTCCTCGCGGCGGTTTGCCTCGGCATAGAGATTGGCGGCTGCATGTGCCGCATCGAATGTGAACGACTCATTTAATTCTGGGGTACGTGCAACGGTGTCGAATTGAGCGGCAAGATTGCGAATGGTTTCTGGCTCTTTGATATTGCCATTCTTGACCTCGGTATATGCTTTGCGGAGAATATCTTCTTTTAACCCCTTTGGAACGGGTACGCTGTTTGGTACTGATTGTTGTGAGGGGACGGCCTGTTTTACAGGCTGCTGTGGCTGTGATTGCGCTGTTTGCTTTTGTGGCTTCTGCTGTGGTGTAGATGTATTCGTATTTTGTTGCGCCGCAGGTGCCGTTGTGTCATTCAACGAAGCCGCGATTTCGTGTGATGCAAGGCAAATATCGTGTAGGCGTACCTCGTTGATAAGAACACCCCAGAGGGCTACGCGGTCACGAATACGTTGGTACACTAAGCCATTTACTTGTTCCCAACGTGGCTCGCCCTCCGCAAGCGGCATAGCACTGCCATGTGTTGGTCGGGTATGCATTCCTTGCGGCCACGCGATAAAATCTTCTGGTGTGAAGGTTGCGGCAATGGTTTGTAACGATGTGATGAAAAGATTGTGAAGGCTCTTTTCCCATTGCTGCACATTGGTTACGGCAAGGTGAGCGTCTTCAGGTTGTAGCTGATAGGTGATAGTGCCGCGCAATAATACATCTTCGTCTCGTGTCATCTGTACACGTTGTACAGGCGTTTGCCATACAGTTTCGGTAGTATGCAGATGATCTGACACCTTTTCCCAGGGTAGGAGAACATTGAAGCCGGGGTAGAGAGTGCGGCTATATTTACCAAAGGAACGCACAATATCTATGTTGCCCTCGCTTACTGAGTGGAGGTAGCGTCGTGATAGGAAAATAGAGATACCGATAAGAAGTAGTAAGGTAATGATGCCTGTGGCAACTCCAAAGAGCGCAAAGCAACCGACAAGCACAAAAAGGAAAAAGCCTGCGACCGTATAAACTGCCCACAAGCCATTATTGGTTCCTGCATAGTAGATTGCAACACCTTGAGCAAGGGCGATAACAAGAATAATAAGCGCAAGAGGAAACAGCGTTTGTGATGGCAGTTTTGCATGTCCTGTTACCACGATTGGTAACACAAGAAGGCTTGTCAGACCTGCAAAGAGCAACGGTGTCAAGATAAATGAAGCATAATAGCCAAAGTGATTCATAAGTTCCGTGCGTGCGGAGGTTGTTTGCGTTTCGCCCTCATCATCGTCCGGGTTGTCTGCATTAAGATGTAGAGCGCTAGTATCTGATGGGTCTGTATCTAGCTCCTGCTCCGTTTGGTCTGACGGAATGGCGTCTTCGTCTGATGGTTCCCAGGGAGCATCTGGTGGCACCTCAGTAGTTTTTTTATAGGATTGAGGACCTTGCCAGGTAGCTCCTGAGTCTTTCCTGTCTAAAGGCATGGGTATGTGTACCTTCCTCTCGTTGTTGCTTGTTACACCTGAATTTTTTGTTTTACGCCGCACGAACCGCAACCGCTGCCACCCTTCTGAGTCTTACAGCCGCCACTACCACCACCACATGAGCTGCAACCGCCTCCTGATGAGCCGCCCCCACTTGTAACACCACAGCCCGTACAACTTCCTGTTTTGCATGCCTGGGTAGCAGCGGCTTCTGGTATGCTCACGGGTACTTGAATGGTCATGCCGCTTTCGAGCATGACTTCAACAGCGTTCTTAGGTACATTGACCGAAACGACTTTGCCGGTGCCACTGGGAGTTGAGAGCATGGAACCGATTTGTGGCATTTGCTGTTTTGCCTGAATGTAATTGTCGTTTTCATAGGAGAGGCAGCAGAGGAGCCGACCACAGACGCCAGAGATTTTCGACGGGTTGAGTGGGAGACCCTGTTCTTTTGCCATTTTGATTGAGACAACACCAAAGTCAGTAATCCAGGAACTACAGCAGAGCGTCTTACCACAGGGACCAACGCCGCCTTGCTGCTTGGCTTGATCGCGTGCGCCGATCTGACGTAACTCGATACGAGTGCGAAAGGTGGACGCGAGGTCACGCACAAGGGCACGAAAATCTACACGCTCTTCAGCAGTAAAATAAAATGTTAAGCGGCTTCCGTCAAAGGTGTATTCAGCCTCGACGAGTTTCATGGGCAGTTGGTGCTGGAGGACACGCTCACCACATATCACGACCGCCTCTTTCTCTTTTCCTTTGAACGAGAGCATCATACGCAGTTCATCTTCAGTGGCGACGCGAAGAACGGGCTTGATCGGATCGCTGAGATCACCTTCGGCGATTTTCTTTGTCGCAATCACCACCCGGCCAGCCTCTATGCCTCGTATTGTTTCGACGATGACGTATTGTCCAGTGGTATAGGTTTGTCCCTGTGGATCAAAGTGGTAGATGCGTCCGGCGGGACGAAAACGAATGCCAACAATGAGAACGGTATTTTCTGTACTCGTGAGCGATGACATAGCTGCTCTATTTCTATAGAATTACGATAAATTATATCCTTAATAAGCAAAACCAATGATTGGTCTCTGTAGGGGCCTGCTTTAGCATGCCCTCGTTCCAATTATACGTGTGACGAGGGCGTTATGAATAATGGCCCCTACAGAACGCTGTCTACATTTCGTTTGTGAGGAGGATGGCCTCCGCAACTTCACGCATAGATTTGCGATTGTTCATGCTCGCCCTTTGAATCTTACGGAACGCGTCTGACTCGGATAAGCCTTGTTTCTCCATCAGGAGACCCTTGGCACGTTCGACAATCTTACGTGTCTCAAGCTGGTCGGTCAGAGTGCGTGTCTTCTCTTCAAGTGTGCGAAATTCGTTGTAGCGTGCGAGTGCTACCTCGATTGCGGGTGTAACCTCGCTCTCACGCAATGGCTTGACGATGTAGTTGACAACGCCCGCTTCTTTGGCGCGTTCAACAAGAGGTTGATCTCCAAAGGCCGTAAGCAACAACACTGGTGCGATCTTTTCTGCTGTCAATGTCTCGGCGGCGGCAATGCCGTCCATATCGGGCATCCGAATGTCCATGATTACCAGGTCTGGTCGTATCTCGCGGGCAAGGTTGACGGCACTCAAACCGTCTCCTGCTTCACCGACCACGAGATAGCCCTGCTTTGTCAGCACATCTTTCAAGTCCATGCGCTGAATAGTTTCATCATCTGCAATAATAATTCGTGTTGGCATAGTGTTACCTCAAGCCTTTGGTCTGTCCCGACCAAGTATTTTAAACTAGCCCTCTCTACGTATAACGAGTATACCATATCATGTTAGATGAGTCGAGAGAGAATGTACCTGTTATAGGTAGCGTAAAATGCAGGTTGAGAAAAGCAAAACAGGTATTTCACATTTTCCAGGCTGCATTTTATGCTACCCTTGTCATTAGTCCCTCGTGCATCATCTGTGTCAACATCTGCGACTCATGCACGATTTTTTGTAGTTGTGCGGGCGTGATCGACTGGCGACCATCACAGAGAGCATTGTTTGGATTCTCGTGAACCTCGATAATCAAGCCATTAGCACCAGCAGCGATGCTAGCACGCGACATTGGGGGGACGAGTTCACGTTTGCCTGTAGCATGACTTGGATCGACGAGAATGGGGAGGTGTGTCAGTTCGTGTAGGAGAGGGACACAGGCGAGGTCGAGGACGTTGCGCGTTTGCTGGTCGTAGCTACGAATACCACGCTCACACAGGATAACATTGGGATTGCCTGCCGCTACAATGTATTCTGCTGCTAACAACCATTCGTCAATTGTTGCGGAGAGGCCACGTTTGAGCAGAACGGGCCGTTTTTCCGTGTGGCGTCCAGCGGCGAGCAGCAAAGGGAAGTTCTGCATGTTACGGCTACCAATTTGCAAGATATCGGCATGGTGTGCGACGGTCTCGACGAGATCAGGTTCCATAACTTCTGTTATCACTGGGAGATCAGTTGCGGCGCGTGCCTCTGCCAGGAAGAGTAGTCCTTCGATGCCAAGCCCCTGAAACTGGTAGGGTGAGGTGCGTGGCTTGAATGCACCACCACGCAGAATATGTGCGCCTGCACGTTTAACCGCGTGCGCCGTTGTGAGGAGTTGTTCACGATTCTCGACGGCGCAAGGTCCTGCGATAATCGTTGGCGTGTGGCCGCCGACAAGAATTTGCTCGCAATTGTGGCCGTTGCCAACCTCTATAATCGTGTCCTCGGCCTTAAACGCGCGGCTGACCAGTTTGTAGGCGGTCTTGACACGCGTAATGCGTTCTACTGCTGTTTGCTCGCTCAGTAGTGCCTGTGCCTCGTGGTCAAACTGTGTACCATCGAGAATAAGCAGTTCGCGCCCATCCATGACTGTTGTGGTAATGGGGCGTAGGTTTCCCGTGATACGGCATACCTGGGTCATTAAGTGTGAACGTTCTTCGCTAGTGGCCTGGCTACGAATGGTGATAATCATGGAATAAATCCTCTTTTCGATGAGTGGGTGTAATAAATTAAAACCCACGTTTTGGGAAACAAAAAAGCAGAGGAACAAATCCTCTGCTTTCCCAGCATGCTGGTGGTTCGTGTTGCTCAGCCTAAAAAGGCCCACCATCATGCTGGGGGGCTAAACCAATAATAAAAGCTATTCTGTTGTACTGGTTGTTTATAGCTAAGCTTCATGATAATTGCGTATACTTTCTCGACCTAGTTTTTCTGGTCTCTGTGTTGATTATAAGCATACTCTCCAAATAAGTCAAGAACGTTTTACAAAAATCCAATACTATGTACATTATGCATGGCTTGACTATACACAACGTACATAGTACGCTTTACTTCTTTTTGCGCTGATTGTTACGATACTGTTGATAGAGTGTATCGTCGGCCCCTTTGACGCCTTGACGTGTTGTCAACGGGACGACTCTTTCGCCTGGCGTTGTTGTGCCGTTACTCCTTATCTGGGGCTGTCCAGATCGTCCCCGTGCGCTCGAAGTACCACCGAGACTGCGAGGAATAAGATCGAAGCGTGCGAGCAGAACAAGGATAATGACGAGTAGTGCCAGGAAGACAATTGTCGAAGTCATGATGCGGAATTGCCCACCAAAAAGGCTAATTGGTGGTAGCAGTTCTTTTTCCATGCCAAGAGAGACAAGAAGCTTCTGCACATATAGACCGAGAAAGTCTGCTGCAATAAGGTAGACGCCCATACCGATGATATAGCGTGTTTTGAACATTCCTTGTGGTCTGGCTGGTGCAGGTTTAGTGGACGTAGCAGGTATTGCTTTTTTGCCTTCGACTGCAACTACTTTGGGCGTTGAGACTTCAGTACCTGCTCTGCCGCGTGTGGCACGAGCGAGTCGTGCTTGCACAACTTCAGCTTCCTTTGCCTCTTTTTGATCGGTATCTTCCTCGCTCTTTTTTACATTTGAGAAGAAGCGTGGAAGTCTCCTTGCAGGCTGTTCGACAGGCTCTGGTGTAGGCACAACGAGTGGGCTTGGCTCGTCGATTGTTTGTGTTGCCGTTCCTAATAGTAAAACGCTCGTCTTCTATGTTACCCACTTCGTTATCTGTGGCGGTGACGAGAACGGGCTTGTTACGCTGCGAACGTGCAGCTCTTCTTGCACGTTTGCTAGTGGAATAGTCTTGGCTCATACTTGTTGGTCTCCCGAACGGTCTGGGTTGAACTGATTAATTGTACTGTCTCCATAAGGATCATCCTGGTTTGTGCCACTATTTTTCATGCCATCTGGCTGATCTTGCGAATCAAGTTGTGGTGTGGGTGTTGCTACACGCTCGACTGGCTGTTGTGATGGTAGTGATTGCTGTGGTGCTGGCTGGTAGTACAGCGGTATCTCGTTTGATGAGTACGATGGTACGGATGATGCTGATGGAGCAACAGAACGTGTAGAAGAGATAGGTGGCAAGGATTGAGATGCAATGGCTGGTGGTGGCTGTACTGGTTGTACTGGCTGTTGTGGCATAGGTTGTTGCATCTGTACTGGTTGTGCTTCGATTGCTGCGATACCTGCACGCGCTATCTCATCATCACGGCCTGGCGCGTTACCACCGCTGACACCAATACCACCAATGGTGGCACCACCTGAACGGATAGGCCAGCCGCCAGCGGCCATAATAAATTTCCCCTCAGTCATTGTTGCCATACTTGAGGCGAAACCAGGGATGCCGCCGCCCCACTGTGCAACGGCGTCGGTAGATTGATTGAACATTACGGCGGTGCTTGCCTTCGCAATGCTGATATTTCCAGTCGCCCAGCCATAGGGAGACATCATGCGCTCAAAAAGGACAAGATGTCCTCCGGCATCGACAATGGCGATGCTCACTGGACTACGTAGTTCTCTGGCACGTTGTTTGCTGGCTTCCAATATTCTCCGCGCCGTGTCTATAGACATGCTCACGCCCACTATTCTCCTTCTAAGGTGACGATTATCTGTGGCAACCTCGTGTATTTTGAAACCTGAACGTTGCGCCTATTGTACCTCACATCTCCTATGGACGCAACGTGTCGATGCCGATTTCCTATGGCGATCATCATCTAGGAAGGAGTACGAGCATACGACCTATAGGAGCTATTATTCATAACGCCCTCGTCCCCATCGACCCCGTTTCCCAATCATTAGGTACGTCTCTTAATCCTTGCCATCATTGTGTGTCGGCACGAGGACGTTATGAATAATAGCCCCTACAGATATCTACGTTGTTTCCTCTGTATACATATTCCATCAGGTTAAGGATATCCGCTCTTTCATCCACACAATTTTATTATATTTCTCTTCGGCGAGTTGGTGCGCCATGTTCCATTCGGATTGTGTTAGTCCTTCTGGCACAAACTCTGTGTGTAGTGCAGCACCGAAACCTATGGCGAACGCTTCTGCCACTTGCTCTCGCGCCACAGCAGGAACGAATACGTGTAGAGGTGTTGTCTTTGTTTGATAGAGGGCGAGTGCTTCGGCGCGTGCAGTCTCGTTTGGGAAGCGCAAGAAGGAGAAAAATTCGGTAGCGTGGTCGTCGAGTGGGAGCGACCCTTGTTGTAATAAGCCATCGTCTTTCCAGACCTGGGCACTACCGATAATTTTGAAGCCATTGGCGGTAAGGTCAGCCTGAGTCGAAGATGCAAAGCAGGCGGCGGATGGGTTCTTGCTGACATGCTCCTCGCTCAGTTCCGAGGCAATACCAAGATGCTGTAAAGCGGCCTGTAGTCCCTGTGCAAGATAGGCGTAGGCGGCGACAACGCCTGCAGGGACGTTCTCGCGTTTACCGATTACAAGGCTATAGGTGAATTCATCGCGATGATAGACAGCACGTCCACCAGTAGGCCGCCGTACAAGTGTCACACCTTGCTGTTGACAACGCTCTTGCTCGATCTCACGTTCGACATTCTGGAAACGACCGAGCGTAATCGCTGTTTGCGTCCAGCGGAACACGCGTAGTGTAGGTGGCACCTGCCCGTTGAGATAGTGCGTCAGGATGGCCTCGTCAACCGCCATGTTTAACGCAGCATCCAGTGGTTCCGTGCTGATGAAACGGTATTGAGTTGTAGGCATCGGTGTCTCCTTGAAACGTGTTTTACAAAGTAATGCGTAGTAGCTCACCAACGGGCGACCACAAGGGTCGCCCCTACTATAAACGCTTGCATGTTGTATCGAGAAGTATAGTAGGGCGACCCTTGTGGTCGCCCGTAGTCGTAATAACCAATCAACAAGCATAATCATATACAAATTTTATCATTATTGTTTCATGCGTGCCATTTTCCATTTTTCGCGTTGGGTCTCGCGTACCTGTTCGGAGGCGGGCATGTAGGTAGCGAGAAATTCGTCACGGAACGCGACATAGGTTCCTGCAAGAATTGCGGCGCGTAGTTCACCCGCGAGTCGTAACATGAAACGGATGTTGTGAATACTGCCGAGACGATAGTACAGTTGCTCTTCGGTACGTGCGAGATGGTGGACGTAGGCCGCGCTATAGTTGCAGCAGGTATAGCAATCGCAGCCACGCTCGACGGGACCATGCTCAGCACGGAAACGTGCCCCTTTGATGCTGACACGGCCCTGACGTGTGAAGAGTCCGCCGTGCCGTGCGACACGCGTCGGTAGCACACAATCGAACATGTCCATACCGAGACCGACGCCCAGCACGAGGTCTTCAGGTGAGCCGACGCCGAGCAGGTGACGCGGCTTATTGCGCGGCAATGCTGGTGTGACGACGTTGAGCATCTCCCACATCATCGCCTTTGGTTCGCCAACAGAGAGACCGCCGATAGAGAGGCCGGGGAAGGGCATATTGCCTATGGTTTCCGCGCTCTCGCGGCGCAATTCTGGCTCAAAGGCTCCCTGTACAATGCCGAACAGAGTCTGTGCTGGATTGTAGTGTTCTTTGGCGATCAGCGCACGTTCCTCCCAGCGATGAGTACGTTCCATCGCGGCCTGCGCCTCTAATAAAGGGCATGGATAGGGAGCGCAGATGTCGAGTGGCAGGATGATGTCGGCACCCAACTCAGCCTCGATTTGCATAACGCGTTCAGGTGTGAGCGTGTGTGCCGAGCCGTCGAGATGCGATTTGAAGGTGACACCTTCCTCGCTCAACTTGCGTAAATGGCCCAGACTCCACACCTGGAAGCCGCCGCTATCGGTGAGAATGGGGCCATCCCAGTGCATAAACGAGTGTAGCCCTCCGAAGTCCGCAACCAGTTCGGAGCCGGGACGCAGCATTAAGTGATAGGTATTGGAGAGAATAATCTGTGCGCCAGCCCCGTGTAGCTCTTCTGGTGAGACGCTCTTCACCGTCGCCTGTGTGCCAACGGGCATAAAGATAGGTGTGTGAATGGTGCCGTGCGGCGTCTGGATGGTACCGGCTCGTGCCCACGTATCGGGGCATTCGGCGTCAATTGTAAATGAAAATGGTGGCATGTGTCTTCTTACTGTCTTTCAAGCGTATGCAATTGCTAGCTGTATTCTCTCATTACCGTCAAGTGGAGGTGTTTTTTATGTAACATAAACAAATTGATTTGACAATTTAATTGTATCCAACTTATAGCTACAAAAGGTAAATATACACAAAAAACGTTTCAAAATCAAACTCAATAAGTTATAATAATTATTACATCTCTTGAAAAGATTGCTTGCGTTCTTGCTTAATAAGCAGAGAAGTATAATGGCCCTAAGAATCTGAACACAGAAGAAGGCCGACGTAAGATATACTCAAGACATGATGAGAAAACACTATACAGCAGCATTCAAGGCCAAAGTGGTGCAGGAACTTCTCAAAGAAGAGAAGACCTTGACACAAATCGCCGCCGAATATGAAGTTCATCCAACCCAATTGAAAGAATGGCGAGCACGAGCAATAGAAGGTTTGCCAAGTCTCTTTGAAAAACATGAGAGTACCGCAGAGTTACAAGCGACCCATGCAGCATATTTCTCGTTTAAAACATCCCAACCAAGAGCTTGTAAAAAGGGATTAAGAAAATCAATGCGAAGTTGAGTCTCATTGTAATCAGAATTTGCACGCTTGTATTCCCCATAATTATCTTTAAAGCGCTCAACAAGAAGTTTTACCTGTTCACGACCATCTTCACGAATGCCCATCATTGTGTCTTTCTAAAAATATAACGGTCACCTGCACCACGTTACATTGTACAAGCAAACTAAATACAATGAAAAGGTCATATTCAATCGCTACAATAACATACTAAAGAGTCATACGTATACAGAAATAAGCAAAAATAACCATTAAAAAAGCAATCACATGAATACCCTATAGCATCCCACCTACGAATAAGGTAAAATAGAGGGAGATACAACAGAACACAACTAGGTGTGGCAATCCAACGAAATTGGATTGCCACACCCCTCGCTTCACATGAGATTGTTCTTAAAATATGTCCGCAAAAAACTTTTTGACCTAGAGCGGTGTTCATAAGGATTGAGCCATTTCTACTGAAACAGGAGGCGGATAGCCACAATGGGTAAACCAGCCGAGAGCATCCTGCGTCGTGATGAGGGTCAAAGCCTGGGCAAGGGCTTCCTGG
>JAABUX010010603.1_pt1 | contig 10279 bp, 7 predicted proteins | sample 5561851 | NCBI WGS metagenome assembly JAABUX01 (sample SAMN10711883, study PRJNA513361) | rock metagenome | isolation source: Antarctica rocks | place: Antarctica: Victoria Land, Richard Nunatak red sandstone | collected 2016-01-03 | reverse complement strand
CCACGGCGGCGACACCATGAGAGACAAGGGCGCAAGGATCTCACTGAGCTTTCGCCGTGTTGCAGTCGTTCGGCGAAAGCCTTGCATGCCGACGTACATGATACGGACGATGTTTCCGCTAACATCGTGGTCCGCTGCCTCACGAGGATGTCGATAATCAACTGACGAGCGAAAACGAGCACCTGCCAACTCCCACGTACATAACCGTGGGTATCATCCTTTTTTACCAACACGTGCTATCGCGACGCATTTAGCGCGGCGGGAGGGGAACCACGAGGCGGCGGAGCGTGTTCACCACGCCGATTTCTCGCCCATTGGTATAGATACGCAGACCGGGGCCTTTGCCGTATCGATAGCCCGTGCGGTCATACATAATAGACAGGGTATGTCCGTGATAGCGCACACGATCTAGGCAAAAGTAGTCCCACTGCCCGTCTGGGACAAGAGGGTGCACCTCGATCACCTCGTCGGCGCGTGGGCGCAGGCCGACCAAGCCGGTGATCACGAGATCGCAGTAGGTGGAATGATTGTAGTCGCGCCCCCGATTCTTATCCCGCCTATCACGCGCGTAAAGCGTGGCGCGTGTGACCCACTCGCCCGTGTCTGGATCCAAGCTTTCGTCGATCCATGGGATAGTATTCCCGTCGGGCTGGGCCAGGCGGTGCGACTGCGCGTAGCGACGGAGTATCTCCAGATAGTCCGCTTTACGCACAATGTTCTGTTGGTAGCCGTTGAGTAGATTGGCCAGGGCGACGAGGGTCTGACTTGTCGCGTACGGCCACGACGACCCGCGCCAGAGGCAGTCGTGATCCCGCACGGATGGAGCAGCTTGCCAATAGGGGTGTCGTCGCTCGGCCGTGCTTAGGCCATAGGCTCCCCCAAAGCCCTCATGCGCGCGCACCTGCGACCAAGCCGCCTCATAGCCCTGATCGGGCAGCCCAAAATACCAGGGCACGTAGCCCTGCAGTTCGCGCACATCGACTAACGCGCCGGGGGCGTAGCGCGGCCCCATCGCGCGTCCGTCGTAGCTGACCGCCTGTTTTTCGAGCGCTATCTCCGTGGGCAGGGTCTTGAAGAAGGCAGCATCCGCGTCCCACAGGCGCGCCTGCACGAGCCCTTTGAGCTGGGTTGCCTTGCTGCGGTAGGTGGCGGCTACATCGACCTGCCCGGCCAGCGTCGCGATGTGCGCGATGGCCATGGCATCGCCATACATGTAGCTGTTGATGGTGGGCCGACGCCCGCTGCCGCCGATCTGATATTCCATGCCGTCGCGGTCGTCGAGTTGCCAAAACAAACCACTCGCATCGCGTCGCTCGGTTTCCCACGCCTCGTAGTTGCGCACGAGGTCCTCCAGAAGGCCCAGCGGTAATCTGGCGTCGCCCGTGACGAGATAGCGCGCATAGATGGCGTCGGCCAGCCAACAACTGTACCGGCGAGGCTCAGCCTGCGGGCTGAACCAAAAGCGCGCGTAGCCGTCCAGATAGCTCGTATTTTGTAGCCACCTCCCCTCATAAAAATGATGGCCCACCGACGCGCTGATGGTATTGTACGTCCCGGCCCAAGGCACGTCCGGGAGGAACTCGGTGACGACATAGCCGTCCGGGGTCTCCTTGATATGCTTGCGGTAGACATCCCAGCGGAAGTCGTACGCCCGCTGGATGTCCGGGTCGGGACAGTCAAAGGACGGGACGTTGCGGGCACGCCACGCATCATCGTCCCCCATGACGACCGGGACATCGCCTGACGTCAGCATGGACACGGCGTTGTCCTCACATGCCATCCGCGTTCACCTATGCATGTGTGGTATGCGCTGCGTGAGCGCGCCTGTCGCGTTACCATGTGAGGTCAGGGGTGGTGGCTAACCCGATTTGTTCCCGCCGATCGCTGAATCGACTGGCGTTGTACCAGAGGTACCACTGATCGCGGAATCGCACGACGTATGGCTTGTACACGTTGCAATCGTCCCAACTCCCCGCAGGGCCTGGTCCGATGATGGGATTGCCGGCGTAACGCTCCCAGTCATGCACGCCATCGGCGGAGCGGGCGATGCCGATCCGTGATTCCTCAAACCCCGTGGCGAAGCCGACGTAGAAGGCCAGATAGGCGCCGTCGTGGGGGACAATGCACGCAGCCGTAGCCCGATCGGACTCCCATCCGCCGGCGGGGCGGATGACGGGATTCGTGGGTTCGCGTTGCCAGTGGACGCCATCGTCGCTCTCGGCATAGCCGATCGCGTCCGGCTCATATTTCTCGCCGCCGGAGTACCACATACGGAAACGGCCCTGCTCATACAGGACGTGGGGGCACATGAGGCTGCTCTTTTCCCACCCGCCGGCTGACTCTAGCACAGGCTCTGTCCCGACACGCTCCCAGTGCAGGCCATCCGCGCTGGTCGCCAGGCCGATCGCGCCGCTTTGCCGCTCACGATTCTGGCCGGTGTACCACATATACCACTGGCCATCCACCTCCAGCACATGTGGGCGATTGAGATCATCCCGCTCCCAAGCGTTCGCGGGGTTCGGTTCCAATACAATGCGGGGAGCGGTCCACTGGGCGCCATCATCGCTGTCACTCACCGCGATGGACTGCACGTCTCGCCAGGATAGCCACATCCGAAGCCCCGTCTTGAGCGGCATGACACAGCAGTCGAAAACGGCTTGGCGGGAATAGCCGGGACCCACCACAGGGTTGGCGGGATGTTTCGCCCAGTTCGTCATGGTTCTCTCTCCTCATCTAGTCGCTATGACATCTTTGGGTGGCGATTGTTGGCGACGGTCTGTATTACATGTGATGCTGGCTCACCACGGCTGCCTAGCGGGGACGCGGGAGGGTCGGGCCGGGGGAGGACGTGGGGAAACTCGGCGATACGCAAGCGTGCGCATCCATATGGAAGGAGTGTCACCGGCTCGGCCGCGGTCGATGGCGTGAGTGGACTCGCGGGCAGCGGTCCAGCCGAGTTGCGCACAAGCTCCCACCCAGGCACGCGATGACCCATCGCATGGATGCGCACGGGCGCCTGCGTGTGCCCGAAAGGCGGACTGCCGACGCCACGCCATTCGACACGACATGTGGCGTCCGGATGATCCAGGTCCATCGCCAGCGCATAGTTCCACAGCGTCCGCGGGCGCACCTCCCAGTCGCCGAAGCCGCGCGAGCCGGCGATGCGGGTCCATTCCTCGTCGATCGCGAGGCCGAAGACGAGCGGTCCCAGCGCCACGCCGATGGCGCCGCGCGGTCGTTCGATCACGCGCACCCGCATCGGGAGCGCGAGGTCGATCGTGTCGCCCTCGGTCCAGGCGCGCTGGACAGTGACGAAACCCTGCTCCGAGATGTCGACGGCGCTCTCCCGGCCGTTCACATGCAGGGTAGGGGTGGCGCACCATGCAGGGATGCGTAGGAACAGGGGAAACGTGGCCGGGCGGTCCGCGTGGATGGTAAAGCGCACGGTGTCCTTAAAGGGGTACTCCGTCGTCTCCTCGATGGTCACGACGGTATCCCCCCTCACCCGCGTTTGCACGACACAGGGCGCGTAGGCAACGGCGACGAAACCGCCATCTGCGGCGCCCATCCACAGGGATTGGACGAGCTTGGGCCAGCCTTGGTGCATGTTGGCGGTGCAACACCCGAAGTGCGGCTCCAGCCCGAAGGTGTTGGCGGTCTCGTCGTTTTGCGTCCACTGGCGCGGCGCGACCGTGCAGAGGACCTGATTGGGCTGCTGGTCGTATTGGCGCGCGCGCATATCGGCCGTGATCGTCGCGGGCAGGGCATTGTAGGTGAGCGTTTCCAGGCGGTCGGCGAAGCACCCCGCGCCGTAGATCCCCACGAGTTGCTCGAGGGTGAACATCAGCTCGACGACCGCGCACAGCTCCACGCCTTGCGCCGGGTCGGTCCCGGCCAGCCATTCGTCGCCCGAGAAGATACCCTCGACCTGCCCGTGGTACTGCATCAGGCTGGCCCACGCCGTCTCGACGGCGCGCAGGTGCGCCGGGTCGCAGTCGCGCCGGTAGCGGAGCGCCGGCGTCTTGAGCCCCATGGCGACGTTGACCACATGCGTCTGGTGGGCGAAAGCGGTGACGCGCGCGCGCGCCAGCGCGGGCAGGTCGCCCAGGTACGCGCCCCAATCGAACGTCTGCGCCAGGATCAGGTCGGCGAGCGCGAGCAGGGAGGGCGCGCCCGTGCGCTCGTAGAGCCAATAGACCGTGAGGGCGTTGTCGGCGCCGCGCACCCAGCTCCAGTCGGAGAGCGGCCGATCAGGCAGTGTGTCCAGTTGATAGTGGCAATAGCGCATCATGAACGGGATGACGCGCGCGTCGCCCGTCGCTTCCTGGTACTGGGCCAGCGCTTTGAGCATGACCATGCGCGGCCACCAGTCGTCGTTTGTATGTGGTCCGAACTGCCCGTCGTCCCGTTGGCTGGAGAGCACGGCGTCCATCCAACGCCGCGCTTTGGCGATGAGCGCCTCATCTTGGAGCAGATAGGCCAGCGGCACGAGCCCGTCGCAGTAGTACGGGCCACGCTCCCAGTCCTCCCCCTGGCCCCCGAGCCAGGCGCTCACTGGCCCGACGTCGGGCCAGAGTTCCTCCAGGCGGCCGGTCAACCCGTCGCCCTGCAACCGGAGTTGCTCCCGCAGCCAGCCCGTGGGCAGCACGGTGCCGAGGGGCAAGGCCTGGAACGCCGCCCACGCCAGGGCGCCCGGCGCCTTGCCGGTCTCGTCGGTCGTCGCCATAGGTCGTCCACCTTTCATTCATCTACTGGCTTGTGTTGGTCTCGGTCTGGGGCGGACGACCGCGCCCAGCGGGTCGTCTAGCCTTTCAGCCCCGTACGCATCACGCCCGCCACAAACTGGCGCTGGAACACCAGGAACAGGATGATGAGCGGGACCACGGCGATCGTCGTGCCGGCCATGATCGGACCGTAGGGCGTGTTAAACTGCGCGGACGGCAGGGCGGCTACGGCCACCACGATGGTGTACATTGAACTGCTGCGCAGCACCATGAGCGGCCACATGAAGTTGTTCCACGAGCCCATGAAGCCCATGATGCTCAGCGTCGCCAACGCGGGCTTGATGAGCGGGACGACGATGCGCCAATAGAGGCCGAAGCTATAGTCCCGCAGGCCGTCGATGCGTGCGGCGTCGAGCAACTCGTTGGGAATGGACTGGATGTACTGGCGCATGAAAAAGATGCCGAAGGCGCTCGCGATGCTCGGCACAATCACCGCCTGGTAGGTGTCCACCCAGCCGAGCTTGCTGATGATGACGAACAGGGGCAGGATGCCGACCAAACTCGGGACCATGAGTGTGCCGATCATGATTAGAAAAAGGCCACGCTTGCCCGGGAACTCCAGCTTCGCGAAGGCGAAGCCGGCCAGCGAACTGACGAACAGGCTGAGCGCGGTCGTCGTCGTGGCGATGAACACCGAGTTGACGAAGTTGCGCAACAACGGGGCCGCGCTGAACGCGAAGCGATAGTTGTCCAGCGTGAGGTGGGTGGGGATGAGGTTGATGCCGGGGTTGAAGATCTCGCCCGTCGGCTTGAACGCCGTCGAGATCATCCAGACGAGCGGGAAGGCGAAGATGATGGCGAGGGCGCTCAGGACGACGTAGGCCGCGCCGCGCCCGGCGGCCGTGCGCCACCATGTGGCGCCTGCTCGTCCGTGCGGTCGATGCGCCGGGTCATGCTGTTCATTCGGCGCCTGCCTCCCCGCGGAAGAACCACGCCTGCACGAGCGAGAAGGTGACGGTGAGCACGAAGAGCGCCAGGGAGATCGCCCCCGCGTAGCCCAGGCGCAGGTTAGTGATGCCAGTCTGGTACAGGTATAACGCCAGCGAGAGCGACGAGTTATCGGGGCCGCCTTGCGTCAGGACGAGCGGCTCGGCGAAGACCTGCAGCGAACCGATCGTTTCGATGATGAAGCAGAAGAGCAGGATCCTGCGCAAGCCGGGCAAGGTGACGTGCAGCAGCTTGCGGAAGCCGTTGGCGCCGTCGATCGCCGCGGCCTCGTAGAGCACGGGATCGACCGTCTGCAACCCGGCTAGTAAGATCAGCATGAACCAGCCGGTGATATTCCAGATATTGAGGAGGATGATGGACGGCTTGGACCAATCCGCGCTGCCGAGCCAGTTGACCGCCGGCAGGCCGACCAGGTGGAGCAGGCGGTTGAGGATGCCGTAGTTGGTGTCGAAGATCATGGCGAACACCAGGGCGACGGCTGCGGTGGCGCCCACGTTGGGCAGATAGACAAGGGCCCGAAACACGCCCCGGAACTTCAGCCAGCGCGCGTTCAACAGGAGCGCCAGCACCAGCGCCAACGCCAGCATGATGAAGATGTGGCCCAGCCAGAGGTACATCGTGTTGCCCAGGGCCGTCCAGAACAGGTCGTCACTGAAGAGGAGTTGGAAGTTATGCAGGCCCACGAAGCGTATCTGGTCGAAGCCCGACCACGTCACCAGGCTCAGGTAAAAGCTGAACAGGATGGGCCCCAGACCGAAAATCAGGAACGCCACGTAGAACGGGGCGATGAACAGATACGCGTTGCGCGCGCGCCACATGCGCGCAAGCAACCCATGTCGATGCGCCGCGGGGGTTGCTCCCGCAATCACGCCTCTTGCTTGCATACGTTTTCCCCCTCACGATCGTCGCACAGCGCCGCATACGATAGCTAGGCGCATCTGGTCATCGAACCGCGCGGCCTAGATGAGGGATGCCCGCGTTCAGCTGGCATCCCTCATGCGGTGTATGTAAGATACCACTCACCGTGCTAGAACAGGTGGCCTATGCCGTGGCGCTCCGGATCTTATTCGCCGCCTTCTTGATCGCCGCGCTCACGGATTGCTTCCCCGCGACGGCATCGGCAAACGCCTGGTTGATGTCCTGCAGCGCGGTGGGATAGTTCTTGTTATAGATGGGCGAATAGGCGTGCTGCTGCACTGTGCGGTCGAGCGTCTCGAGCACCTGGCCGCTATAGAAGGCGGACGGGTGATTGTAGATCAACGACGCGCTCGACGTGGCGGGCAAATAGGCCGGCGGGAAGAACCACTTGTTGCACAGGGCGACGGTTATAGCGGGGTTGAGGAAGCTGTGCTGCATGAAGCTCCACGCCAGGTCCTTGTCCAGGCCCGGCTTGTTGATGGCGACCACGATTGCCGCGCCGTCGACCACGTCGCGCCCGCCGCCTGCGGAGAAGGCCGGGTAGCGCATCACCCGCCACTTGCCCGCCGTGTCTGGCGCGTTCTCCTGGAGGATCTGGTCCATCCACACCTCCAGGTAGACGGACGATATGGAGCCGTCTTTGAAGCCCTGGAACCAGGCGGGGGTAAACGAGGTCACCTGCGACGTGACGCCGGACTGGATGAGCGCGACCTGCGTCTGGAACGCGCGGAGGAACCGGGGGTCGGTGTCGATCAGCAACTTGCCGTTCTGGTCGAAGATCTGGCCGCCCTGCTGCGTCAGGAGATTGGTGTTGAAGCCGGGCGTGGCGCCGCTATTGGTGATGTAGCGCTGCACGCCGTCGGCGAACTTGTGAGCTTTGATCCGCTTGCCCGCCGCGATGTAGTCGTTCCAGGTCTTGATGTCGTTGGCCCTGACCCCGGCCTGGCTCCAGATGTCCTCGCGGTAGTAGAGCTGGGAGGTGTTGGCGCGCCACGGGCAGGCGTACATCCGTCCCTTGTAGCTGACGGCCTGGATGACCGCGGGCGCCAAGCCTTTGAGATAGGGCCGGAAGCGGTCCGTCAGGTCGACCAGCAGGCCGGCGGCCGCGAGCTCCGGCAGGGCGCTGTTCGAGAGCTCGCACACATCCGGCATGGTGGCGTAGGCCTTGGCGACGTAGCCGGCGAGCAGGCGCTGCGTCAGGACGTCGGCACCGGCCGTCGACCCCTGGGCGGCCGACTCCTGGTTGCTGAATTGGACCGAGGCGTAGCGAGGATCGGCCTTCTGGAGGCGCTGGAAAGCGTCCTGGTACAAGCGGTAGTCGCCCCAGGTGGAAAACGTGAAGGTCGCGGGGGCGGATGCGCGCGACGTGCTCGCCTCGACCAGCGCTACTGGCGTGCGCGACGCAAGCGCCAGGCCGGCACCAAGCGCCGCCGATTGCCCCAAGAACTGTCGTCTTTTCATCGAACGTCCTCACTCTACTATGACAACTATGACAGTACTACGCGAAAATGACTGCTAGGCGGGGCAGGCCGCGATCATGCATACGTAGTTGCCCCGCACGCTGCCCCCGATGAAAGCCCTGCTCTGTCCCGTGGCGCGCTGCCTCACCTCCTCCACACAGCGGCACCCAGATGTGACTCATTGACGCCCACGATGTTGGGCGTTGCCTGGCGCCGCCGCATGTGTGGAAAACTATTTTCTTTAACTGATCACGATAGTACACCATGACGCCCACCAATGTCAAGGCTGAAAGATGAGACGTGATGCAGGCTGCTTGCGACCGGCCCTGCTCCGATCAGCCACATACATCCGTTGAAGGACTCTCGCTAGGAAAACTAATTGCCCAACGCCGCGTGGCGTGCTACACTTTGCAAGAGCTATCGTGTGGGGTGAAGAGCTCTCATGCGGCGCGAGCCAGTGAGCGGGCATGAGGACGTACAGGGCCGATGTGAGTGGGCGTACCTGGCACGACCGTTCAGGGGTGGAGGGTAGCGTAGCGTGGTGGTAGGTGATCGAGGACGCGACGGAGGTATGGGCTATGGGCGGCCCCATGGATGAGCGGTTGCTCGAGCCGGACCTTGGCCGTGCGGCGACGATCCAGGATGTCGCCCGCGTCGCCGGTGTGTCGGTGGGTACCGCGTCCAAGGCGCTCAACGGCCAGGGCAAGCTGCGCGCGGAAACGGTCGAGCGCGTGCAGACCACAGCCGTTCGCCTGGAGTACCGGCCCAACAACCTGATGCAGAGTCTGTTGCGCGGGCGTACCCATACCGTTGGTCTTATCACCACCGACGGTGGGCGTTTCAGCATGCCGCTCCTCTTGGGCGTCGAGGACGTGCTGGCCGCGGAGCATATGTCCGTGTTCCTGTGCCCCGCCCCCAATCAATCTCCTGGCGCGCATGTGCGCGAGCGGCAACACATTGAGTCGCTGCTCGCGAAGCACGTCGAGGGCATCATCGTGCTGGGGTGGAAGATCGACCCTCGGCCACCCATCGATATCGGCCGCGCACGCACGCCCATCCTCTACGTGTATACGTCCGTGGACCGGCCTGATACGCTGTGCCTACTGCCAGACGATGCCCAAGGCGGACGGCTCGCGACCATGCAGTTGCTTCGCGCCGGTCGGCGCCGCCTGGCCCACATCACGGGACCGGAGGATTGGGGGGCGGTACGGCTGCGCCGCGACGCCATGCGTGACGCGCTTGTTGAACACGGCCTGGCGCTCCCGGACGACCATGTGCTCTCGGGGGCATGGCGCCAGCGCTGGGGCTACGAGGCAACATGCTGGCTACTCGACGTGGATCCCCAGATAGATGGGCTCTTTTGCGGCAACGATCAGCTTGCTAGTGGCGCGATTGAGGCCCTGCGCGAGCGCGGGAGGCGCGTTCCCGATGATGTGGCGGTCGTCGGGTTCGATAATTGGGAGGTGTTTGCGGAGGAGACACGACCCCCTCTCACGACGGTCGACATGCAAATCTACGAGTTGGGGCGGCGGGCCGGTGGCCGCATGCTAAGCCTGATGAGGGGGGAGCGCGAGAGCGGTATCATCCGGTTGCCGTGCCGCCTAGTGGTGCGCGAGTCGTGCGGCGTATCCCCAGCGCCATTATCCCTGCTGGATCGCCAGGGGTAACGGCATTGTTAGGGGTAAAACCGGGCACAACAGGTCCAATGTGGGGAGCTATGCCAGTGTGCTCTAGGGCGGCATGGTTCGCCGCAGCGCCCAGATCCTATCTTAATTGAAGAGTGCGTCCTAGCGAGCAGCGCCGCTGACCCAAGTGTCACACCGTCGAGAGCTATGCGCGCTGCGGTCACGCCCGCTCCCTACCGTCGCCGGAGCGGCGCGTTGCCCATTCCGGCGCTGCCATGCGCGAGCCATCCATGTATGCTCATTCGGCGAGTTATACTCATCCAAGTTCCACGCGTTCCTGTACCCCTCAGCGCTGTTGCGTGCCTGTCTACAGTCCTTTTCGCGCACTAGCACGCTGGCTAACGCACGCCGGCCCACTCACGGTGCGGCTTCCCAACCGACTGACTATGAAGTGGCATAGGTCGGTACCTCGCGGTACTCTCGCCGGGTAGCAGGGTGGCGTTGCCACCACCCCGCCCCCTAAGAACTGCTCGGGCGAGTTTCC
>JAABUX010010602.1_pt1 | contig 10279 bp, 9 predicted proteins | sample 5561851 | NCBI WGS metagenome assembly JAABUX01 (sample SAMN10711883, study PRJNA513361) | rock metagenome | isolation source: Antarctica rocks | place: Antarctica: Victoria Land, Richard Nunatak red sandstone | collected 2016-01-03 | reverse complement strand
TGCCCCCTTTGAGAATCCCCCCACGCAGTAGAACGGTCGCTTCACGCAGCGCGTGTTGCACATCGGACTCAGTCGCGGTGGCGCAAGAGCGTTGAACAGCCCTGGCGACGCGTCCGGGATGGCGACCGCGGTCGTCGCCGCGGTCTCCTTGCCGTCCAGCTTGTCGTGGATCGAGACGTAGATCTTGGTCGGCTCGTGCCCGATCATCTCCATGACATCGATTTCGGGCGGCCACTTCTTGCTGGTCGGCAGCATCCAGAACGCCGGCCACAAGCCACGGCCCTGCGGTAACTGCGCGCGCATCTCGAAGTATCCATAAAGCTGCGAGAAGCTGTGGAAGGTGGTGATCAAACCCGAGACATAGGGGAGATTGAGCGGGTTCGGACCCGGCTGGGCCTGGATATCCAATCCATCCTTCCCGGCCGCGAACGGGTTGGCTCCCACGCTCGCATCGGAATAGTACTCGAGTTCACTGGCGGTGAGCGACCGCGCGTATCGGCCCGAATAGGGGTATTGCGTCATCCAATGACCGATGCCGTCGGCGGACGCGGTGAAATGGCTGAAATCGTCGTAGAACGTCACGGCTCCCTTTTTCAGGGGCTCGGCCTGGGCGGGAACGGTCAAGCCGATCACGGCTACGATGGCGACGACATAATATATCACGTGAGCAAGATAGCACGTTCATAGTACATTTTCATATTCTTGGCATTCTATGTTTGACGTCAAAGAAACGATATTCGAGCGTCTTTATGTGATGACCGTCGGAGGTAAAGTGGAAGGCCATGGCGCTGCCCTGGACCCGCTGGGGCCTGAGGCCCCAGACCCGCCTTCGTTTGGGTTTCCGAAGGCATCATGCCTTTGGCGGAGCTTGAGGCGGAGCCGCAACCTTCCACCGGGCCTTCGCCCCTCGCACCACAAGCAGCTACAATCCGAGCGCACCCTGGCGCGGCTTTTCGGACCGGCGGCCGGCCGTCTGCACGTCGACGCCGCCGTCCGCAAACTCGATCCGCAGCTGGGGCGATTGTCGGGCGGTTGCAGCCTGCGTCACCGGGTGCCCGGCCCCGTCCGTCACCAGCGCATACCCGCGCGCCAGCACCGCGAGCGGCGACACCGATTGGAGATGCGCCGCCAGCCCGCCCAGCCGCGCCGCCGCCTCCCGCAGCCCCGCCCGCAGCGGCGCTTCGTTCAAACGCACGAGCGTCTCGGACGCGACCGTTCGGCGGCGCTGCACCCCGTGGCGGAGCCTGGCATCCAGCGCCGCGCCCAGCGAGCCAAGCTGCCCGCGTGCCGCCGAGACCGCTTGCCCGGGATCGGGGAAGTGCCGTTCCGCCGCCGTCAGCGCCGCCCGCCGGGCCGCGAGCAGCGCCGGCAGGCCGAGCCGCAACCGAGCGCCGTTTTCGGCGAGCCTCTGGCCGGACTCGCGCAGCACCGCGGGCGCATCCGGCAGCCCCCGTTGCGCGATGCCGACCGCGGCCCGGCGTCCGGCCAGCAGGTTCGGCATCGCCAATTCCAGCCGGTGCGTCCGGTCGTCCAGCCGCTGCCGCGCGGTTCCGGCGATGGCCGCCACGTCCGGCAGCCGCTCGGTCGCGTGCGCCAGGCTGAGCCGCCGCGCCCGCTGTCCCTGCGCCAGCGCCGTCGCCAGCCGTGCTGCGAACTGCGCGACGTCCGCCAGCAGCGACGTCCGGTCCGGCACCGCCATCTCGGCCGCGGCGGTGGGCGTCGGCGCGCGGCGGTCGGCGGCGAGGTCGATCAGCGTGTGGTCCGTCTCGTGCCCGACCGCCGCGATGAGCGGGATGGGGCAGGCGGCCGCCGCGCGCACCACCGCCTCGTCGTTGAACGCCATCAAATCCTCCAGGCTGCCGCCGCCGCGCCCGACGATCAGCACGTCGGGGCGGGGGATGCCGTCGCGCGGCAGGGTTCCGAAACCTTCGATGGCGGCGGCGATCTGCTCGGCCGCGGCGTCGTCCTGCACCGCCACCGGCCATAGCAGGATCGGTCGCGGAAACCGGCGCGCCACGGTCGTGCAGATGTCGTGCAGCACGGCGCCCTGGGCCGACGTCACCACCCCGATCACGCGTGGCAGCAGCGGCAGCTCGCGTTTGCGGGCGGCCGCGAACAGGCCCTCGGCCGCAAGCCGCACCCGTAGCGCCTCCACCCGGGCGAGCAGCGCCCCGACGCCGGCGTATTCCAGCCGCTCGACGATCAACTGGTACTGCGACTTGTCGCCCCAGGCGGAGACGCGGCCGGTGGCGATCACCTCCATGCCGTCCTCCGGCTTCAACCCGGGCTTGGCGGACTTCCAAATGATGCCGCGGATCGAGCCGCCCGCGTCCTTCATGCACAGGTACGTGTGGCCCGAGCTGTAGCGCTTCACCTCCGACAGCTCGCCACGCACCCGCACGCGGCCGAACGCGCCCTCCAGGGTGCGCTTCACGGCACCCGAGATTTCCGAGACGCTGTATTCCGGGATGTTGGTCGCTGGCGTGTCCATCCGGCGAACCTATGCTAGACGGCTCGCAGCTTAAAGCGGGGTGGCGATGCGCGTTCTTCTGGTCGGTTCGGGCGGGCGGGAGCACGCGCTGGCGTGGGCGCTGGCGGCGTCGCCGTTGCTGACGAAGCTGTTCGTGACGCCGGGCAACCCGGGCATCGCGGCGCTGGCCGAGACCGTGCCGATCGCCGCGACCGACCTCGCCGCCCTGGTCGCCTTCGCCCGCGACAACGCCGTGGACCTCGTGGTGCCCGGTCCCGAAGCGCCGCTGGTGGCAGGCCTCGTCGACGCCATGGCGGCGGCCGGGATCACCTGCTGCGGCCCGACCGCGGCCGCCGCCCGGCTGGAGGGCAGCAAGCTGTTCACCAAGGAGATCGCCGAGGCCGCCGGCATCCCGACCGCGCGCTGGGAACAGTTCACCGACGCGGCCGAGGCGCGCGACTTCGTCGCCCGGCGCGGCGCGCCCCTGGTGGTGAAGGCGGACGGGCTCGCGGCCGGCAAGGGCGTCGTGGTTGCCGCCAGCGAAGCCGAGGCGGTGGCGGCCGTCGACGCCATGCTGGGCGGCCGGTTCGGCGACGCAGGCCGCCGGGTCGTCATCGAGGAGTGCCTGATCGGACAGGAGGTGTCGTTGTTCGCGCTGTGCGACGGGACGGACGCGGTGTTCCTCGGCGCCGCCCGCGACCACAAGCGGGTGGGCGAGGGCGATACCGGGCCCAACACCGGCGGCATGGGGGCCGTCTCGCCCGTGCCCGACTTCGACCCGGCGCCCGCCATGGACCTGATCGTCCGACCCGCGCTGGCCGAGATGGCGCGGCGCGGCGTCCCGTTCCGCGGCGTCCTGTTCGCCGGACTGATGCTGACGGACGACGGCGTCAAGTTGATCGAGTTCAACGTGCGGTTCGGCGACCCGGAGTGCCAGGCGATCCTGCCGCGCCTGCAGAGCGACTTATTGCCGGCACTGCTGGCCGCCTGCGAGGGCGAGCTGGGCCATTTCGCCCTGCGGTTCCACGATCTCGCGTGCTGCGCCGTGGTGATGGCCGCGACCGGCTACCCCGATCAGCCGATCGACGGCGGCCCGATCGGCGGATTGGACCGCGCGGCGACCGTGCCCGACACGCTGGTCTTCCACGCCGGGACCCGGGTGGAGGGCGGCCGGGTCGTCGCATCCGGCGGTCGGGTGCTGACCTTGGTCGGCACCGGGCGCGATGCGGTGAGCGCGCGCGCGGCGGCGTACCGCGCGGTCGATACGCTCGACTGGCCGGGCGGTTTCTGCCGGCGGGACATCGGTGGTTGATACGCACGATCGCTGCGAAGCTGCGCGTGCGCGGCATGCTCACGCCGGGCTGAACCGGAGAATTCTCAAGCAGGCACGTGAACCTACTGCCGGAAGAAGGTTCTGGATTATCGGGAATTCACCTCTATCAGCCTCGACGCCCCGCAAAGAACCCCCGCAGCAACTCCGCCGCCTCACCCTCCCGCACTCCGCCCACGACCTCCGGATGGTGCAAACACCCCGCCGCCTCGAACACCCGCGCCCCATGGTCCACGCCGCCCCCCTTCGGGTCGTACGCCCCGAACACCAGCCGCGCCGGGCGGAACTGCACCATCGCCCCCGCGCACATCGCGCACGGCTCCAACGTCACCACCACGGTGCAGCCCGCCAGCCGCGGCGAGTCCAGCGTCCGCATCGCCGCCCGCATCGCCCGCAGCTCGGCGTGGGCCGAGGCGTCCCGCTCCGCCTCGGTCGCGTTGCCGGCCCGCGCCAGCACGCGCCCGTCCGGTCCTAGCACGACGGCGCCGACCGGCACCTCGCCCCGCTCGCCCGCCGCCCGCGCCTCGGCCAGGGCGATCTCCATTGGTTCCATACGCGCTCCTTGCCCGCAGCCGCCGCCGGGGTCTAGCAACGGCGCATGAACGCACGTCCCCTGATCGGCGTCACCCTGGATGCGGAACAGCCGGGCGGCTGGTCCAAGTTTCCCTGGTACGCTCTGCGCGCCAACTACACCGACGCGATCGCCGCCGCCGGGGGACTGCCGGTCGCCCTCCCGCACGACCCGGCGCTGTGCGGCGCCATGCTCGACCGCATCGACGGCCTCGTCGTCACCGGGGGCGCGTTCGACGTCGACCCGGCGCTGTACGCCGCGTCCGGCCGGCACGCGACCGTCACGCTCAAGCAGCGCCGCACCGAGGCCGAACTGGCGCTGGTGCAGGGCGCGCTCGCCCGCGATATGCCGGTGCTCGGCATCTGCGGCGGCCAGCAACTGCTCGCGGTGGCGCTCGGCGGGACGCTGTTCCAGCACATCCCGGACAGCATTCCTGGCGCCCTGGAGCACGAGCAGCCGAACCCGCGCGACGAGCCGGGGCACGAGGTTGCGATCACGGCGGGCACGGTGCTAGCGGGCATCGTCGGCGCTGCCACCATGCGGGTGAACTCCGCCCACCACCAATCCGTCGCGACGCCTGGCCCGAACGCGGTCGTCAACGCCGCCGCCCCGGACGGCGTGGTGGAGGGCATCGAGGACCCGCGCCGCCGGTTCTGCCTCGGCGTGCAGTGGCATCCGGAGTTTTTGATCGACCCTGGCGATGCGAAGATATTCCACGCGTTCCTGGCGGCCTGCGCGACGTGAGCGATGCACCCGAGGGGAGGGGCGAACGCATCGCCAAGTGGCTGTCCCGCGCCGGGGTCGCCAGCCGCCGCGACGCGGAGAAGCTGCTCGGCGAGGGCCGCGTGCGGCTGAACGGCGCGCCCGTGACCCACCCCGCCACCTTCGTGCAGCCCGGCGACATCGTACAGGTCAACGGCGTGGTCGCCGATGCGCCCGACCGCGCGCGGCTGTGGCGCTACCACAAACCCGACGGCCTCATGACCACCCACCGCGATCCCGAGGGCCGCCCCACCGTGTTCGAGAAGCTGCCGCCCAGCCTGCCGCGCGTGGTCAGCGTCGGCCGGCTCGACCTGAACAGCGAGGGGCTGCTGCTGCTCACCAACGACGGCGCGCTGTCGCGGCGGCTGGAGCTGCCGTCGAACGGCTGGGTCCGCCGCTACCGCGTGCGCGTCCACGGCGACGTCGACGTTCGCGTCCTGGCGAGCCTGGCCAACGGGGTCGTGGTGGACGGCGTGCGCTACGCCGAGATCGACGCCGCGGTGGACCCCAAGGCTGGCAGCAACACCTGGCTCAGCGTCTCGCTGCGGGAAGGCCGCAACCGCGAGGTCCGCCGGGTGATGACGCACCTCAACCTCCAGGTGACCCGGCTGATCCGCGTCGCCTACGGCCCGTTCCAGCTCGGTAACCTCGGCCGGGGCGAGGTGGACGAGATCACCGGCAAGGTCCTGCGCGAGCAGCTCCCGGACGTGGAGGGCACGCGCGGAAAGCGGCCATAGTGCGCATCATTGCCGGCGCCTGGCGTGGCCGGACCCTCGCCGCTCCCGCCGGGGAGGCGACCCGCCCCACCACCGATCGGCTGCGGCAGGCGCTGTTCGACATGCTGCTGCACGCGCCCTGGGGCGGACGCGCGCTGCTGGACGGCGCGCACGTGCTGGACGCCTTCGCCGGCACGGGGGCGCTTGGGCTGGAGGCGCTGTCCCGCGGCGCGCTGTCGGCCAGCTTCATCGAGCGTGACCCGGCGGCGGTGGCGGCCCTGCGCGCCAACGTTGCCGCGTGCCGGGCCGAACCGCGCTGCACGGTGCTCGCGGCCGACGCCCTGACGCCGCCGCCGGGTCGCCCGAGCCGTCTGGTGTTCCTCGATCCGCCGTATGGGCTCGGTTTGCTGTCGCGTGCGACGGCGGCTTTGGCCCGCGCCGGCTGGATCGCGGACGACACGGTCATCGTCGCGGAAGCCGGGCGCGACGAGACGCCGGAGCTCGGCCGGAGACTGGCCGAACGCGCGCACGGCGCCGGGCGCATTTCGGTGTGGGTTGCGAAGGCCGCTCCGGCTCCGTAAGCTGAATCCTGATGTTCTCGGTCGCACCCATCCTGTTCTGCTTCGCCCGCGCGTTTCTCCGCGCGCCGCTGCGGCTGCTCGGCCTCGGGCTCCTGCTTCGACTTTTCCGCCCCTGAGCGCCCCGCCGGGCTGATCGCGCACCGGCATCGCTCAGGGGGACCTGAGACGCCGACAGCCCTTCAGCCCTGAGGAACACCGCCATGGCCATCCAGCACCCCAACTTCGGCGACTTGGCCGACGACCGCATCATCATCTTCGACACCACCTTGCGCGACGGCGAGCAGTCGCCTGGGTTCTCCATGAACCTCACCGAGAAGCTCCGCATGGCCGAGGCGCTGGCCGAACTCGGCGTCGACGTGATCGAGGCCGGCTTCCCGATCGCCTCGCCGGGCGACTTCGAGAGCGTGAAGCTGATCGCCGAGCGCGTCCGCGGCCCGGTGATCGCCGGGCTGGCCCGCACCGGACAGGCCGACATACTGCGGGCCGCCGAGGCCGTCCGCGGCGCCGAGCGCCCCCGCATCCACGTGTTCCTGTCCACCAGCCCGCTGCACATGAAGTACAAGCTGCGCATGGAGCCGGAGACGGTGCTGCAGCTCGCGATCGACTCCGTCACCCTCGCGCGCCGGCACACCGACGACGTGGAGTGGTCGGCCGAGGACGGCAGCCGCACCGAGCCCGACTTCCTGTGCCGCTGCGTCGAGGCCGCCATCCGCGCCGGCGCCACCACCATCAACATCCCCGACACCGTCGGCTACGCCCTGCCCGAGGACATCACGCGCATCTTCACCATGCTGCGCGAGCGGGTGCCCGGCGCCGACGGCGTGATCCTGTCCACCCACAACCACAACGACCTCGGGCTGGCCGTCGCCAACACCCTCGCCGCCCTCCGCGCCGGGGTGCGCCAGGTGGAGTGCACCATCAACGGCATCGGCGAGCGGGCCGGCAACGCGGCGCTGGAGGAGGCGGTGATGGCGATCCGCACCCGGCACGACGCGGTGCCGTTCACGACGGGGATCAAGACCGAGAACATCCTGCGGGTGTCGCGGATGCTGGCCACGATCACCGGGTTCGACGTGCAGCCGAACAAGGCGATCGTCGGCCGCAACGCCTTCGCGCACGAGAGCGGCATCCACCAGGACGGCGTGCTCAAGAACGCGGCGACCTACGAGATCATGACGCCGGAGAGCGTGGGCTGGACCAAGACGAACCTGGTGATGGGGAAGCATTCCGGCCGTGCGGCGTTCCGCGACAAGCTGCGGGCGCTCGGCTACGGCGAGTTGGGCGACAACCGGTTGAACGAGGCGTTCCGCCGGTTCAAAGATCTCGCGGACCGCAAGAAGATCGTCTACGACGATGATATTGTGGCTTTAGTGGACGACGAAGTGTTGCGCGACCACGACCGTATCCGCTTCGTGTCGCTCGTCGTGCAGTCTGGATCGAAGGGCCCCGCCTCCGCGGAACTGGAGATCGAGGTCGACGGACGGATGGAGATGGCGCGTTCGGAGGGACTCGGGCCGGTGGATGCGACCTTCAATGCCCTGCACCTCGCCTTTCCGCATGAGGCCAGCCTGGAGTTGTTTTCCGTGGGCGCCGTGACGGAAGGCACCGACGCGCAGGCGCGAACGACGGTGCGGTTGAAGGAAGCCGGCAAGATGGTGGACGGGCAGGGGGCCGATACCGACACCATCGTCGCTTCCGCCCGCGCCTACATCCACGCGTTAAACAAGTTGCTGGTGAAGCGCGAGCGGACGGAGCCGGTGCCGCTGTCAGCCTAGGTCGCATCGCCCTCCTTCGTCGAACGAAGGAGGGCGATCGGATCAGTAGCCGTAGGTGGGACGCTGCGGCGTGGTGGCGTAGCCCGCGCCGGCGCCTAGGGCAGCGCCGGTGAGGCCGCCGACAGCCGCGCCCGTGCCGCCGCCGGCCAGGGCGCCGATGCCGGCTCCGGCTCCGGCGCCGAGCAGGCCGCCACCCACGGCGCGCTGGCCGGGATCGTACCCGTTCGAGCAGGCGCCCAAGCCCAATGCAAGTCCGAGGGCTGCGATCGTGAGAGTTGCCTTACGCATGATGGATATCCTCCTGTTCCGGCCGGTGTAACGGCGTAGGCACGTTGAGGTTCAACGGGGGTGCCATATGAGCGCTCGATCGTGACCAAACGGGGGCAGGATCGTGCAGGCGGCGGCGCCTCACGCATTCTTGACCCTTGATCGCTCTGGAGCAGAAGCTTAAAGCCGCTGCCTAGGCTGAATTCACTGTGAAAGCACCGGAATGTTCGGACGCCTGCTCGGCTTCATGTCGGCCGACATGGCGATCGACCTCGGAACTGCAAACACGCTTGTCTATGTCAAAGGACGCGGGATCGTTCTTGCGGAACCATCCGTGGTCGCAATCGCCGAGGTCCGGGGCAAGAAGACCGTGCTGGCGGTCGGGGAGGAGGCCAAGATGATGCTCGGCCGCACGCCCGGCAACATCCAGGCCATCCGCCCGCTGCGCGACGGCGTCATCGCCGATTTCGAAGTCGCCGAAGAAATGATCAAGCACTTCATTCGCAAGGTCGGCAAGCGCCGCAGCTTCGCCTCGCCGATGATAATCGTCTGCGTGCCGTCCGGCTCCACTGCAGTCGAGCGCCGGGCCATCCAGGAGAGCGCCGAGAGCGCCGGCGCGCGCCGCGTGCTACTGATTGAGGAGCCGATGGCGGCCGCGATCGGCGCCGGGCTGCCGGTGACGGATCCGTCGGGCAGCATGATCGTGGACATCGGCGGCGGCACGACCGAGGTCGCGGTCATTTCGCTGGGCGGCATCGTCTACTCGCGCAGCGTGCGCGTCGGCGGCGACAAGATGGACGAGGCGATCATCGGCTACATCCGCCGCCATCATAACCTGCTGATCGGCGAAAGCTCCTCCGAGCGCATCAAGATGGATATCGGCGCCGCGTGCCCGCCGGACTACGGCGAGGACGGGCCGCTCCGCGAGGTGAGGGGCCGCGACCTTATGAACGGGGTTCCGCGAGAGATCGTGGTCAGCCAGCGTCAGATCGCCGAAAGCCTGGCCGATCCGGTCAGCGCGATCGTGGAGGCGGTGAAGATGGCGCTGGAGAACACGCCCCCCGAACTCGCCGCCGACATCGTGGACCGGGGGATTGTGCTCACGGGCGGCGGAGCGTTGCTGTATCGTTTAGATCAGGTGCTGCGCGACGCGACCGGGTTGCCGGTGGTGGTGGCGGAGGAGCCGCTCAACTGCGTCGCCCTTGGCACCGGGCGGGCCCTCGAGGAGATGAAGCGGCTCCGTAACGTGCTGACGACCATGTACTAACAGGAGCGGTCCCGTGATACGGCTGTCGATCCCCGTCCGTCAGGCGCTCTCCCGGCTGACGCTGCCGGTGCTGATCGCGGCCGCTTTTGGGCTGATGCTGCTGGGCAAGGCCGACACGCCCGTCACGGAGCGCGCCCGCATGGCGCTGGCCGACGCGCTCGCGCCGCTCTACGGCATCGTGACCGCGCCGCTCGCGTCGGTCCGCACCGCGGTGGACGGTGTGCACGACCTCATGGACGTGCGGGACGACAACACGCGGCTGCGCGATGAGAACGACCGCCTGCGCCAATGGCAGGCGGTCGCGATGGCGCTGGACGCCGAGAACGCGCTGCTCAAGGCCAACCTGCACTGGCTTCCCGACCCGGCGCCGTCCTATGTCACCGCTCGCGTGGTGGCCGATGGCGGCGGCATGTACGCGCGGGCGGTGCTGCTCTCCACGGGGCCGAACCGGCCGCTCACCAAGGGACAAATCGCCCTCGACGAGCGGGGGCTGGTGGGCCGGGTCACCGAACTCGGCCTGCGCAGCGCCCGCGTGCTGCT
>JAABUX010010601.1_pt1 | contig 10280 bp, 17 predicted proteins | sample 5561851 | NCBI WGS metagenome assembly JAABUX01 (sample SAMN10711883, study PRJNA513361) | rock metagenome | isolation source: Antarctica rocks | place: Antarctica: Victoria Land, Richard Nunatak red sandstone | collected 2016-01-03 | reverse complement strand
CTGTTGAAGTCCTTGTCCGAACGTTGTACACACCCTAAAAGCATCCCGTGCCTTACAGGTCCCTGGGATCCGGCCCCACGTGGCCGACGCAGGGCCCGCAGGCGACGCTCAACGCCGCGCTGAACAACCTGGCGCTGGCGGGCCTCGTCGTCGTCGTGTCCGCCGGCAACGACGGCGGCCTGGGATCGACCAGCCTCGGCATGTGCGTGCCGTCTGATGAACCGCATGATCTTGCTGTGCACAGCAGTGATCCCGGGCATAGCTGCTGCGATAAAGGCTCACAACAAGTTGCCCGCGTCAGTCCTTTGCCACGATCGCCGGTCCTGTGGTCTGTCATCTTGGGGTCATCGCATCGCCTCGCCTGTGCGCAGGTATGGGCTGTCAGCGCCGGCGGTCGCGCCGGCGACAATTGCTGTGGCAGCGTGTGAGGATTCAACCGTCGCCGTCCACGATGCCATCCTCAATCCCGGCAACACGCTGGTGCGTCACAGGGATTTTTGTTGCAAAACCGCAGTTTCCACCTGCATTGCATTGTGCACGCAGCATGCTATGCTTTAAAGTGTGCCCCACAACCGTCATGTTGGCAGCGCTGCACGCTGCGCCACATGGGATCAGCATGGCCAGGTCAGTGCCATCTGGCATCTTGGGGACGCGGAGGCTCAGCCCTCTGCGTGATATCCGCACAGAGCCAGCGGCGTTGACAGACACCTGATGACGTGCCGAGCTGCGACAACAGCAATGAACGTCGCTGCCGCAGGTAACCTACGTGCGCTCGTCAGAGACGGAGAACATCTTCCCGGCCAACACGGCCCTCACCCTGCAGCCCAGCTACCAGTACACCTACTCCGGCGGCAAGCCAACGACCCTGCCCACTGCGGACGCCTGCGTGGTGAGCCGCGGGAAAGTGACTCAGCCCCGTCATCACGCATGCCGTCCGCAGACCGTCGATTGACTCCCGTGCCTGTATCAGCCCTCCGCGCCCTGTAGGTCTCATCGCCCTGGCTGACTGGCTGGCATATTCTGCTGAGATGGCATGGTGCCTGAATGCGGGCTGCCTTGCTTCGCATGACATGGCAGAATTGGTCGATGGGCCTGAGATCTGTGTGCTGCCACTATGCATAGGCGGCGTTCATCAACCCGCTCGTGTACGGCAACGTGGCGTTCATCCGCCGCGGCGGCTGCAATCTTGTTACCAAGGTCACCAACGCCCTGTCCAAGGGTGCGCACCACTCGGCCCCGTGACCCTGTTTCCTGTCGTCAAGCTGGTTGGGCTGGATCTGCAGCCTTGCTTCGGCCTCGACTGCGAGGCACTGGCAGGATCTGCAGCCTTGCTTCGGCCTCAGCTGCGAGGCACTGGCATCGCTGCTTGCCACCTTGTCCCTTCTGACGTTGTCGGCGGCATCCACCACTCTACAGAGGGTAGAATTGCCCAGTCGCAATTGTGCATCAATCGGGTGCCGTTGCTCGAAGCTGCCTGCACCACTCGCTACGGCGCGGCGATGGCGCCAGAGGTGGCGGCTCCTAAGCGCGAGCAGGTGGTGCAGGCGGTCACGCCCTCCAAGAAAAAGTTCCGCTCCGACCCGGGCGCGTCGGGGTCGGGCGCGCCTCGGCTGAGCCCGTTGCTAATCATGAAGCCAACGGAAGCAGCAAGAAGCCTTAGCTCGTCGTGCTGTACATACACTCACCCGCGTATCATGCATCGCAGGCGCGTCAGGGGTGGTGATGTACAACCACATCCCCCTGGAGTCCAGCCGCGTGATCACCCCCGACGCCACCCACGGCGCCGCCATGCTGAGCTACGCCGACGGTGCCAGGGTGCTGGCCGCCCTCGCGGCGGGCAACGGCGCGACGATGACCTTCTTCAATGACACCGCGGTGAGTGGCCATCAACACCTGTGGAGTGGCCACAAGGGCGCGAGTGGCAGTGTCGTGTCCTGTCCGTGCCCGCAGGCTGTCAATCCTGGATACGTCTGCCGTGCACGCCAAGCACAGCATGCTGCGGCAAGAGCGTACTGACGTCGGCGGCAGCATCTTCAGCTCAAGGCTGAGGTCCAGATTTGGCTGCGGAAGTGGATCAATATCGCTGTCAGGGCTGCTCGTCCAGAACGAATGTTGGGGCCGTGCATCCACCCAATAGTCATTGGAGCGATGCCCGCACGAGGAGTTGAGAGCAACACTTTCATGAACCTGCTTGCAGCGGCGAATCCGGGCCCCGTCGTACGGCGCGGTCACGGACTTCTCCAGCTACGGGCCCACCATCGCGCTGACCTTCAAGCCGGACATCGCGGCGCCTGGCGAGCTCATCGTGCGTTGTTCACCTTTTGTGGTTTGTAATGGATTCTCCGAAATAATATAATGCGGGGCTTTGTGGAGCAAGCTGTGCGCAGCTTGCCCGTCCCGCTGGGGTCATGGTGGTGGTCCTCAAGCGAGGAATTCCCAACACTGTGGCACTTGCATGTCGCTCAGAGCGCTGGAATCAGTGTAGTGACTCCACCCGAGCGCAGTCATCCTGGCAACGTCCTGGCATGTTGGAACACCGCTGCCAGGCAATACTGAGGCACTACAACGGCATCTCATGTTCGCTGAACCCGCCTGCCAGGTCAGCACGTACCCTCTGCCGCTGGGAGGCTACTATGCTGACGCGGGCACGTCCATGTCCGCGCCCGAGCTCGCCGGCTGCGTCGCCCTCCTTATTGACGCCCTGCCCGGTGCGTCTCATGCCCTGTTGTGACGTGGTTCACATGTGCCTGCTGTGGCCTGCGCATGCCGTGGGGCATGGACATTAAGATGTACTCTGCATCCATTGCACACATGCATGCCTTTGGCGAGTTCTGCAAGCACCATTGCGTTCTGCAGCAATTATCGGCGGCAAGTGGTCGGTAGGGCCACCCTGATTCAGTTTTGAGCGGCAAATATTGTGCTCTGGCATCCATTTGGCTCACTCGCCGCGTATGCGCAGGCTTCCCGGTGGCGAACATCAAAGGGCTATTGCAAAACACGGCCGTGCCGCAAACCTACATCGACTTGGGCACCGCGCAGAAGACGGCTCTGCCTGCCCCGGTGCGAGCCCATGTCTGCTTCTCTCAGTGCGGGTCTGCAGCAGCAGCTGCACTTGCGCTCACTCGGGGCAGCATTTAAGCCACATACCTGACCCTGAACCAACCCTAGCCGACACAACTGTTGTGCTGGTTCTGCGCCATCAACGGTGAACAACAACTGTGCTGTAGACATCCTTCTATGCAGATGCCTACTGCTGCGGCTCCTTAAGCTCCAGCGGCGTGCGCTGCAGGTGCACATACAAGGGGCCGGGAAGGTGGACATTTATGCGGCAGTCACCTCCAACGCCCTCGTCACGCCGTCATCCATCGCGCTAGGTGCAGACCGCACATAGGGTGTAAGCGCATGCAATGGCATCAAGCTGATTCGGCAGCTTCATTGTGTTTGGCCCTTCGGGGGACTGCAGCTCTGCGTGACGACCAAAGGCATATCTTGTGTTTGACCAATTTAACCGTCGCTTTCGCCTCGCCTCTCAGGGGCTGGCAGTGGCGCCAGGAGCCAGAAGATCACGATATTCAATGCGGACACGAAGACCGTCAGCTTCACAATCAGCCATCAGCCCGCGCTCGCCGAGCGATGGAGCGCTGTGCAGTCCCAGCAGGTACGCAACTGCATGCCGAGTGCAGTGAGGTGCTCAGGCTGTTGTGAATCAATCTGCCAACATGTATCGTAGCATGAGTGCTAACCTTGCCATGCGGTATCTTACGGTCATTCAGGCGGTGGCAAACGCCTGAATACTAGCGCGCGCTTCAGCTCGTGTGCAACATGAGCTCCGCTGTTGAGCGTGCGTCCCATGATGGTGGTGTGCTGTGCGTTGCAGACCGTTGTGCAGGCCAACCCGGTCGTGACCTTCAGCACGACGAGGGTGAGCGTCAAGCCCAACGGTCAAGTCAGCTTCACGGCCACGATCCGGCCGCCATCCGCCGGCTTACTCAGTGCGCGTCCCTTCATCATGCACGCACGGTTTCGCATGACTGTTGCATAAAACTGACATATTTGGCGGCAATCTCGATGCCTCAGCATTGCCCGTCATACGGCGCCTACATGCTCGTTGTCATGGCGCACGCTGAATATTGACCCAGCGGCTCTCAGGCGGGATTGCCTATCGGTCTGTCCCGCTCTTAAACTGCTCAACCTCAGCTTCGTCCCTGATGCTACCCCTGCACCCGCAGACCTGGGCCTGTATGGTGGCTTCATCGTCCTCACCGGCGCGGCGTCGCCGCTGCGGGTGCCCTACTTCGGCCTCAAGGGCAACTACCAGACCCTAAACCCTGTCAGCTACGCCTCCTTCGGCTACGACCCGTCAGGTGCCGCTTTTTGATGACAGTCATATGCCAATGGGTCTGAGCTGTTCGTTTGACATGCTGAACCTGACTGCATCTAGCCTTGACGAAGGGACAGGTGGTGATTTGCATCGCTTGGCACTGACGCCCTGTGGTCTGGCAAATGCAGGTCTGGGCTACGACCCGTACACAACAAATTACCATGTCACGCGGCCCAACAGCGCGCTGCAAGCCTCGGTGCGTGCTGGGGTCCCTGTCTGATGTGCATGTCGTGGCCATCGTCATGCGTGGGCTCACGTGAGCACTGGCATGCAGCTGAGCCGCATCTGCGCTGTACCGTTGATCTGTTCGATGATGGCCTCAGACACTGATCCTACCACGGGTGTCTGCAGAGGAACGGAAGCTGGCAGGGGGACTCTTTCACCTTCGTGGACCGGTTCCCCGCCTTCAGCGTGTCGCTCCTGCACGGCGCCCGGGCCATCACCGCCGTGCTGATCAATCTTGACAGTGGCTTCACAAAGCAGTGCGCCCGTGTGCTTGCTGGCACACTCGCTGGCCTGTTTGGCATGCGTCAGCAGCCACACCTTCGCAATTGAGTGTTGCAGAGCGCATGCATATCTATCAAGGCGGCTGCGGTGTCCCACCGGCCACTGAGCACAGGCAGGCGTTCATGATACACCGCCGGAATTGACGCTCTGCATCTGCTGCGATAGGTTCATCAATGAGCAGTACCCTGTGGCGGCTTCAGATGTCTCCGTCTACTCCTATCAGGTCAGCGAAAACGCCTCCAACCTGCCTCAATGTCAGGTCACCAGAGGCTCAGCGATTGCGTCTCATCTTGACGACGAATTACGTGACAACTGATGCTCCAAGTACTTCTGAAAGTTGCAGGCATGACTGCGGTTCCAGCTGTGCCTGACGCCAGAAGGTATGGGTTCTGTTCAGGTACCCCAGTCGCTCGGGAACCCAGGCAGCTACCCGCCAGGCTACGTGAAGTTCGCCGCCACCGACCCCGACAACCAATGCGTCCTGCCCAACGGCCGTTACCGGGTGCGTCGACTCTTCCTGAGGACAACAAGCGGCCTTGCGCACAGCCACCAGGCAGGGTAGCGACAGGATGCCAGGGCGTTCCAACAGTTCTGTGCATACTAGAGAGATCAACCTTTGTTATATGACGTGCTCGCTGGGAGCTTCTGTTTGCTTTCTGGATGTCAAATGCGATGCTGCATGCATATCCTGTCTGTGTGGCAGGTTGTGACTTCGACATGGGTCAAGCAGGCCGTGGTGCAATCAAAACCTCCATCACAAAGGCTTTCCAGCGTCTCAGAGTTGTCTGTGCAAGGCGTGCAGGTGCTGATCAAGGTGTACAAGGCCCTGGGCACCGACAAGGACTTCGTCACGTTCTCGCAGCGCTTCAAGGCGGCGCACCCCGGGTACCGCCCAGGTGAATGCGGTGCCACGTGGACTTGAGAGTCAGCCTGACCGCCTCCCTCGCTCTGCTGCTCCACGAGATGGCGTCGTTTTCTTAGTTGTTGTCAAATACCCAAACCTGCTCGCCCGGTGTCCTGGGAAGGAAACGGATTCGAATGGAACCGCGAATGCAGGCCTACCCTTGAGGGTAGCCGTGAGTCTGCTTAGTTTGTCACTCAAGGCAATCCCCTCCGGGCTGTACCCGCAGTCACCCAGTGTCCGTAGAATGGCAAGCCCATGTGTTGATCACCACTGCTGCCCCGTGTTGCAGCCGGCACGAAGTTCTGCAACCCGCGATCGAAGAAGATGACGCCGCGTCCCGTCGCTGCAACTGGCCAGCGTGTGGGCGCCGTCCCAACGGCGGCCGCTCTGGCACCGACGAGCATCATCAAGCCCACAAAGTGATAGCGCGTGGGTCTGGCATTGCGAGCGCCTCCGGACGGCCGCGATGCGAGCCTCTCGATTGGCGCAACGTCCGGCTCGAGATGTCAGCATTCAGCTGCGTAAAAGCAGCCATAGTCAGCAGTGGTGCGCATGCACTAGATGCTGGATCAGCTGCACGAGCGCGCAGCAGCCTGGCGAACACAGACTGGCTGGCTCTCGGCAACTGAAGTCTGCTCTCGTGTGTGAACCCTGAATGTCAACACTTTGCAGCCGGAAGCACATTGGCTGCCGGAAGCTGCTGCTCGCTCAAAGCTGAAGCACCGTATTACAAACGAAACCCGAACAGGAATGCACCCTGCCTACTAATTGCTGCGTGACTTCCTGATGCGTTTATGTGAGTGTCAGTCGTGAGTATGTTCTGATCGTCCACGTGACTTCTCATTCAGGACAGATTTGCGCATTACATGCCGCATTACTGGTAGAGCCAATTGGTATGGTTCACAGGTTAATACGTGTTTAAGGCACAAGAAACACAAGCTCCGAGTAGGTTCGCACAGGTAGTGTCGCAATGCACGCACTGTTTGCAACTTGAACCAGCCCCGCCAAAACCATAGAACTCAAACCCTGGATGTTTGTGCACCCGATGTTGCTCCACCGAGGCAATCGGCAGCTTCACCGCATGCGGTCGATACACTCGAGAGCCATCGTGTCGTTGCAGGGCGCCGGCAAATGATGATGAGCCGCACCGCCTGCATGTTGGCTGCAGGAGCGGTGTTGTTTGCCCTCAACGGAGCGGCAGCACAGGGCGCGTATCAGGCGGTCGTGTCTGGTGAGCCAAAAGCAGAGCGCGGCAGTCAAGCATGAGCGCCTGTTGGATGCTGAGCCCAACGATTTCAACAAGGCGCAACACGTATATGCTGTGAAACTGTGCATGGGCATCATCAAGCGTGCGCAGCATGTGCGAGCTCCAGGCTTAGGCGCAACACAAGTCACTTGAAGGCAGCAGCGTCCGACGCTTGCATCTTTGCATATTAACACGTGTTTGCAACCCGTCGCAGGCCTGACCAGCGACCTGAGCTCCTACTTCACCCCCAGCTACACGACATCCGCGGCAGACACGCTCAGCTCACTGCTGAACACCTACACCAGCGCAACTCCGACCGCCAACGCCGTACTCCCAGTGCGGACCAATCCACCTCAGCTAGCTTCTCTGGGTGCAGCTATTGATGCTAAGCTGCAGTTGTTCTCTCTGCCATCAGGCCGTCATGGTGGGGTGGGTGCACATTCGTGTACAGCTAAAGTGGGGTCTGGCAGCCAGTACTCTGAACGTTGCGGCATCTGAAGCTCAGCTGGGTCAAGTAGGGCGGGCTAGGGTTACATCTAGGGTCGTCATTGAAGTCAGGGTCCTGCCCCAGGGTCCCGACCTAAACCTGACCCAAGCTAACCCTAACCCTGACCTATGCCATGTGCAGGTTCTGCGCGCCGGCCACCCTGGTCCCCGCCGCAGTCACGCCCGCGGTGCTGCTGGGGCCGACCATGACGGTGACGCTGACCACGGGGTCGTGCTCCGTCGCGAAGGACGCCAACGCCACGGGCGCGCTGGTCGCCACCTGCCAGCCGCCGACCATCACCTGGGTCAAGGTGCGGGGCATCGTCATGTCATGCGAGGCTGTGCCGGCGGCGCCACACGAGCCTTGCGACTGTGGGCTGCCAACACGAGGATGCTTTCATGCCCATTCACTACATCGCACGCTCGAGCCATGGAGTCCGCCGAGGTCTGCCCGAGCTGTGTGCCGCTTGACCAAGGCTGAGGACTTCCCTGTGCAGCGAGAGGAGCGTGCGTCAACGCTGTCACCCTCTATGTGCCAAGCAAGCTCAGCTGAGCCGCAAAAACATCCCTCAACCGTGTTCAAGTGACGCCCCGCAGACTCCCATCACTTACGTCAAGCCGTTCACCAGCGGCGCTGTGTTCACCACCGAGGAATGCATCAAGGGCAAAAACCTGACCGCGGGCTCCTCCCAGGTGCGCCAATCTGCGCAGCACCCATGCACATCAGCATGCCGCATGATCTCCAGGCATCGCCTCATCAATCGCTGCCCCTGGAGACTGCTGGCAAGAGCCTGCGCAATCTCTCGCCACACAGCTGAGGCAACCATGCAAGCTCCGCGCGCAGGTGTTGTGGACCGGCGGCGACCCGACCACCTATGCATCACCGTCAACGTGGATGAGCTCCTATCAGTCCGGTGCGCCTGCTTGTCCTGATTTACCTGCTGAAACCACCGCAGGAGGTCTTGGCCCAATTCGTAGCATCTGAGGGGCTGCCTCTTGCATTGTCCTGGTGTCGGCGCTCGCCTCGTGATTGACGAGCTTTTGACTGCTCGCAGGCGCATACTCGTTCGGTATGACGCCCAACGTAGTGACTGCGCCCGTGGTGGTGCCTGTCGCTGCGGCGCCCGCAGCAGTCCCGGTGAGCACTTCAGCCGCTGCAGCGGCTGCTGGCACGACTGCCGCGGGGCCAGCGGGCAGGTAGCCAATGCGTGGCAAGCGCACTTACAACAGCCATCACAGCCGTCGCTGTGACATCACGCTCTACTCTCAGCTCTTTGTCGACGGCAGCAGGTTTCGCAATAGTATATTATAATCAGCGCTGCAACACATCATGCAAGCGCTCAAGCAGTCTACCAGTGTCGCGCGATGGAGCAGCATTGCTTGCTTGGAAAGCGAGCAGCTAGCTCCGACCTTCGCCGGGAACGCTGACCGGTGTGATCGACCGCATGGAAAGCGCAGCAGCGATTGTAGAGACCGTGTGGTGCCTTGATTACATACTGCCGCAAGGCAGTGGGCTGAAACTCAACAGACACGTGTGGCCTAGGTTGGAGCTGGTAACCTCGTGTACGTCCTCAATGCCGTAGGCACACGCATCAACTAGTAGGCCTCAATTTTGCTCTGTACACAATATAAATACCGCTGTCACGCATGCTTAAGCCAGCCATTCTTCAGCGCTCCCTGAAAGCTCCACACGTCGTTCCCGCAGCCGTTCTTCAGCGACCACAGGAAGCAGCCCGCGCTGCCTCGCTGCATGTACGCCTCCATTTGCGCAGCCTGAAAGGCCTTCATCTGCTGGCCAACGCCGCCGCCAAAGTCGTAGTCCGGCCCTGCACGCGCTCTGTGACCGTGGTTAGTGGATCCACACGCTTTGTCCTTTCACTGCGCACAACCACATGACTCCCCTGCAGAGATGAGGGTCAGTCAATGCCGAAGACAAGGCGCGCTGCCGTTTGCTTGCTGAGCGTGTGGTCAGCTACAGCTACGCCACCTCTATGCAACTGCGGCGAAGAGAATGTGGCAGAGCACCTGCCAGCGCCCACTCCCCGATGACAGGCGGCAAACCGCCACGAGCGATGTATGCGCGCAGGTCGTCCCGCTGCGCGGTCCGGGCGTGCGCCACGTGCTGCGCCACCGTCAGGGTCGCGAACTCGGCATCCACGAAGTCCAGCTGATACCTGTCGGGGACGACACGTCGCCGTCAGGGGCTCAGTTTGAATGCTCCGCGATCAGTGTGACCGACCATGAGACCGCGAGGCAAACGTGATACACAGCAGCAGTTGTGAGTCCACGAGTGCTGTATGATAGCAGATGCATCGCGACGATCTAAGAATATACCATGAGCGCAAGTTCCTGATGGACTGCTGCTGTGAGTCAGGATGCTCATCAGCGGACGGCTTGCTGGGTCACATAGGCTCGGGGCCATCGACAAGGCTCGTGCGCCGAAACTTGAGCGTGACAGAGGCCGATAGGCTGTACAAGCCCTCGCACATTAGGGCCAACCAGCAAGAGCGGCCGACGCAGCACCTGTGCAGATCCAGCAGCACGCGGGTGTAGGGCGGCGCCGCCATGAAGCGCTGCCAATCGCCGCCGTCGTGTTCCCACACCTGCGCCGGTGCGCAGCGCATTTATGCGCCATCCTCATCATAGATTTGGTGTGGTCAAGCCCTGAAGCCGCTTGGGCTGGCTCGAGGGTGCCATGTTTCCTGGACAGCACCCAGTCAGAGAACCCCACGGGCCCCTCCTTCGTGCGTGCTCTG
>JAABUX010010600.1_pt1 | contig 10280 bp, 22 predicted proteins | sample 5561851 | NCBI WGS metagenome assembly JAABUX01 (sample SAMN10711883, study PRJNA513361) | rock metagenome | isolation source: Antarctica rocks | place: Antarctica: Victoria Land, Richard Nunatak red sandstone | collected 2016-01-03 | reverse complement strand
GACGGCGCAGCGCCTGCTGCAGTCGGTCGCAGGTGCTCCTGAGTGCAGCTTGCAGGTGTCGTCATATGCTGTCTACACGAGCTGCATGGGTTTGCCTGATCCTGTGACTCGGGTCGGCCGAGGAGGGGTTGTTTGACCCTTCGTAGGTGTGCAGCCTGTGCCGACATCATGCGTGCTGCCTTGTGAACGCGGAGCAGCTCAAAGGCTTGCACACTGCGCGCAGTCAAGTACCGCAAGGAGCAATGGGCGAGCCTGTTGGCCAGCACGCTACTGGCACTGCGCGAATGCGCAGCCAAGCAGAATGCGCAGCAGGTGTGATCGAGAGCGGGCTCTTGACGACTCTTCGTGTTGCGCCGATGCACGATGGCCAACGCCGGTGCATTCATGGCCCCACGCATAAATCAAATCGATCATGTTTTCCGCTAGGCACGGTAGGCTTACAGGAGGCACGTAAACCTTGAAGTGAGCAAATCTTTTTTGCAGGACCTCGTGGCGTACTCCCTGGAGGTTGCCGCGCTACCGACAGCGCTCAGCCTGGCAGCACGCTCGGAGATCGCGGCGTCGGCCGCCGCGGCCCTTGCACCGGAGCATCCCGTGGCGACACCGTCGACAGACATCGCAGGTTGAGGCTGGACTCACTCGCACTCGTGTAGTTGGACCCTACATGTCGCTCTCATTCATCTCTTGATCTGGCTCACGTGTTCAAGACAGCAGCGCCTGACTCAGGGTCGGAGGTAATGTCCAGCAGGTAATGTCCATCAAGCGCAGGATAGCTGCTTGGCGTACCTAAATCCACATGCTGCATCTCGACATGCAGGGGAGACCTCATCGGCGGACGCTGAGCAGGCCATGCAGCTGCGTGTCACGGCACCGGACAGCGGCCTTGCGAACTGCATCTGCGTGCAGGCAAGTCTCCGGCACCGTCATGTGCTCCTCATATTTGCTGCAAGCTGCTACCGCTGTCTGCGCACAAATGCCCGGTTGCTGCGTCGGCTCATCATTGGGACCTTTCTGCTGCACGCGGCGCTTCGCATGTGGGGTCTCAACCCTGGCATCCTGCTTCGCAGGCCGGGTTCGCAGCAACGAAGTCTGGGGACACAGGCGTGCGGCTCGGCATTGGTCTGCTCAGCAACATCCCAGCCGACCTTCCGATCAGCCGGCTTGAGGTGCGCACCAGATGTGGAGTCTCAGCGGCGTTTACCCCGAAGGAACTTCTTCGGCTTCGCCTGCCTGGCATAACTGGCAGACATGACGCATGTTAGCGTGGGCAAGCAAACCTTGGCACGTCGTTCCTGACGCGCCTGAGACAGAGCCCACCAGCTGCGCGCTCTGGGTGAGCCATTCTTCTGGCTGCAGGCGGTGCTTGTCGACCGGTCCGGTCCGGTCACGGTGGTGGCGGAGCCCAGCGCGAGTGCAGATGCCGGGCGAGTGCGGACGGAGATCCCGCCGGCAGTCACCCCCATCAAGGCCGGCAGGCCCTCCCGGAGCGGCAGCCGCCCGAACACGCCCAAGGGCCCGGGTGAGTACTGTGGCCCGACACAAACCCGCTGCAGTCTCCTGGTGCCCTGCGTGGTGCAGCCATGATGCCATTGTTGCTGCGCAAGCATGGCAGCAGTTGAGCATGGTTTACACAGCACGTCCAACTTGCCGTCGTTCAGTGTGTGGCTCGCTGGTAGATGAGCGGTCCCTCTCCACAGCAGAGCAGTCGATGCCTCTTTACTGCGAGGGCGAGAAAACCGATTGGCCCGTGCCATATCCCTTGGCGCAGGGGCGGGCAGCAGCATCAGTCCGAAGGGCTACCTGACGTCCCCCACCGGCGCGGCGAAGATGCCCTTCTGGGACGCGCCCTCCGAGGCCGCGGAGGCCGTCCGCAGCCGCACGGGCTCCGTCGACCAACAGACCCCGGGCTTCGCAGAAGCGCTGGCAGGTGCGATCAACAATATGCGCATTGGTGCCACCTGCCAGTGCAGGCGTTGATTCAAGTCACTCATTCCTGTTCGTGCTCGAGTCGCAAACATACTCAGCCTCTCCCCGTCATGCAAGACAATGAAGTCACATATACGACTGGCTTGCGTTGGCCGACTTGGTCTAGTTGGCACAGTGACGCTGAGTGTTGGCCTTGACACTCATAGTCGTAATATCTGTCTGCCGGCACATACAGACACGAACATCGAGCTGCACCTGTGGCAGAGGCTCAGGAGGAGCCTCCGGTGGCCAGCAGCAGGCCCACAGCCAACCCAGCAGTGCTTCCATACCGACAGTGGCGCGTGTTCTGGGCGCACCATGAGGTGAGGGTTGTTTGGGCTGACGCTTGCTGACCGCCACGCGACTCTCGCTGGTCTGCGTTGATTAGAAGCTATGCAAACTGCGACAACCATGAGATGCATTACAACTCTGTCGAGCACGCCGGCTGTGCTAGTCGGTGCAGACAGCTGTTGCAAGCAGGAAGGGCCATTTGCATGTATGATTTGGCTGTGTCGTGACTCCTTGCGCCACTGTGATTCTCTGCAGCATGCCGCAAGGGCGGTGGGCAAAGTGCAGTTGCTGCGGCTGGCGCTGCATTTCAGCCCAGGTGCCAGCCTGCACTGGGACCTTGCAGCCTTCAGCGCAGCCAACCGGGAGGCATCGACCTCGGCCGACCCGAGCGTGGTGTGTGGCTGAGGACGCTGGATGTCAGCATTTGTCACAGGACAGCATTGCAGCAAAACCTGCATACTGTCTTGGCTCTGCCACCGCACAAAATACTTGCGCAATGCATTGTTACTTGTCCATGGCGGCACCACAGTGCGTGCGGCACCATTTTCGCGCTGGTTCATCGCTGACAATGTCAGCCCTCACCTGCGTGCAGGCACGGTTCACGGTCGGCGCGTTGCCTGCGGACGTGGCGGTGCCGCCGACGCCATTCCGACCTGAGTCAGGGGTGACGCCTGGGGCATGGAACGCGGAAGCGCCGTCCAAGTACCGCTCGCCAGTGCTGCGGGTGGGGTCTGCGGCATTGTGTTGACGTTGGCAGCATTACAGTGTGCTCTGGAACTCGATGCCCCTTTCGGCGAACCGTTTACTGCCGTAGCTTCCGATTGCCGCTGGCTGGTGGTGCAGGTGGAGTGCGCGGGCTATGCGCTGGTTGGCGAGAGGGTCCCGCTGACCTTCGTGGTGACAGCAATGGATGCAGTGGCATCGGCAGCCCTGTCAGTGAAGGTCAGCCTCTGCTCCACCCGATGGTAGCACCATGCAACCATTACCTGCGTGCGGATGGAATGCTATGCACATCAGGGTACTTCCCTGCAGCGTGGCTGCGCCACTGCCCGTCCTGGCTTGCATGGCCGTGCTGCAACCCCATCAGATGCTGGGGTGCCCACCTTCCCGTGCGCCCATGCATCCTGATCTTCAGTCCAGAATGGGCAGCATGAGGACGCATGTTGATCCCACCCGTGGCATACAGGCACAGTTCCGTGAGGGCCTCGGCTCCCCAGAGCTCCTCGTTCGGGCCCCGGACGGGGCGCTGGCACCGCTGTCCGGCCCTGTGCCCGTGCCTGAAGTGGCTGCGGGCTCGAGCCACACAGTGGTCGTGTACATGGGCGTGTCACGGCCGGGGCAGCTGCAGCTGGCGGCGCAGCTCACCTGCACCCTGACCAGCGTACGCGTTCACTAACCACGAGTCAGAGCACTGCTGCTTGCTCAGAACTGCTGTTGTGTGAGCACCACCAACGTAGGCACGAAGGCTTGATCAGGATCTCACCCAGTAAGGAACTACATGGGTCCCACATGTAACTTCCGTCAGGCTCTGCAAAACTAGGCGTTTAATTACAGCAGACGCAAGTCAGGATGCTTCGGCAGATATGCAGGGTTGCACACAGCCGATGTAATGGGCTCAATTAATGCTCACTTCCCTGATGCACGCTTCACAGGCGGCAGAGGAGCCGCGGCAGACGACGACAGGCATGGACATGCACGTGGAGGTGCCGTTCAGCATGGCCGCCCACGTGGCGGCGCCTCCGCGCCTGTCCGCCCTGCTGCTGCCCCCGCCACCTCCTCCGCCGCCGCCAGGGACCGCGCCAAACGCTGTCGCAGCAGCGGCTACTGCTGCAGCGGCGGCGGCGTCGCGACAGGCGCTGCCCGTCGGGGAGGTCTGCGTGCTGACCGCTGCCGTGCGGGTGACGGCACCTTGCGAGGTAGGTTTTGCCAGACACCGCCTGCACCTGCATGGTGACGGGATCAAGATCTGACTGTGCAACCGTCGTGCCGTGCACTGATGTCACACCAATGATTATGAAGCGTGATTGGCGGTTGGCAAGGTCAGTGTGGCCCAGCTCATACGTGTTGCCGACCTGATGTCGCGCTCAATGTGACATCGGTTTATGCAGGTGCTCCTGGAAAGCGCGCACGTGGAGGCGCCTGCAGGGTCGGAGTCCGTGGTCTCCTTCCCCTCCGACGGCGGCCGCGATGCGAGCCTGCTGCGCCCCGCGACGCTCAGGAAGGGCGACATCCACAGCTGTTTATTCCGGGTCCGGGGTTCGGCCTCCGCACAGGAGGCTCGCCTTGGCGCACTCGTGCTCAGGTGGCGCAGGAGACGGTGCGGCGCTCCATGTTCACCAGGTCAAACCAGTCATCACTGCGCCCATTCAGCCGGCACTGATGCCATGCTGCACGACGTTCAGCCCGTCGAAGGCCTGGAGTGTCACCAGGGTGGGTCGTGTTGCAGCAGGTTGCCATCTGCGACGTATGACGGCAGTCCATAAGGACACAGGAAGTCACAGAGCACCGCAAACTGAGGCAGCATGCCGCCTTCCGTCTGTAATACGATGCAGCAGCTGCATGGTGAGTGTTACGACTTCGGTGTGCGTGACTGAGTGTGCTGTGCATGGTACAGGGGTCCCCAGCTCAGGACCATGAGCTCGCACCAGTCCCAGCCCAGCTCAGCGGTCGTCGCAAGCGCTGACCAGCAGCAGCCCAGCAGCCATCCGGAAGCGCAGGTGCTATTCCTTTTGTGCTGACCGCGAATCGACCTTTGCATCACTCAATGAGCTGCTATTGAATGGCCGGGATGTTGTACTTGTGGCCCGTCTCTATCTGTTCATTGCGCAGAAGGTCGCCAGACCCAGCGGTGACAATGCCTGGCTTAGAGCATGACCGAGCACATCTACCGACTCGCGGTGCAGGACGCAGACTCCAGCCTGGTGGAGACGCGACTGCCGCTGCCGGCGGTCGAGTTCCGGCCCACCGTCCTGTCCGTCGCGGCCGCGTACCCGCCACAGACCACCGCTGGGGCGCCCTTCATGCTGCAGCTGCGCCTGCGCAACGACTCGGCGCTGGCGCAGGCGGTGCACGTCACCGTTGGGTCAGCCGACGGCTTCCTGTTCTCAGGTCAGCGTCGCCTCGGTCATGGTGGCCCCTGACTCTCGAGCAGCGACACCTGTCGTAGGGTTGCCTGCGGTGACTTAGCCAAAAGTCCTTACTCCAGCCGAATGTGGCTTTGAGCCAGTATGGCCGGCATGTTAAGCATGCTGCCCGAGCTCTCGTTCTCTAACCTTGTCAAAGCTTGGGTTCAGCATCCTGCAGGCTACGTACAGATCATAACCACCTTAAGCATTCTCAAACACACAAAACTTTGAGAATAAGAACAGCCAGCAACAGAGGACCGACCGCGAGCAACCCTTTGCACGCAGGCAGCCGCGACACGACAGTCACCGTGATACCTCAGGAGCCGCAGGACCTGTCCTGGCAGCTGGTGGCTCACACCGCCGGCGCACTGACCCTGCCGCAGGTGCTCGCCGAATCAAGCTTCATGCATACGATCTTGCCTTGCTTTCTTGGTCGCCGTCAGCGTGTCACTGGATGTCACCACCCGGATCATGACCCCTGTGCCATCCCGACGGGCGGCTGCCCCTCTGAATATTTATCCATTTCCTACAGTACCCTATGCACCTGCCCTACCTGTCGTCATGGCCTGCATCTTGCTGCAGGGTGCGGAATGCAGGTGCGTTGGCTGTTCCTCACCTGTGGTGCAGGCGGTCTGACAGCTGCCATTGCTTTGTGCAGTTCAATCTGACGGCGCTCCGGTATGATGCGGCTGTGCGCCCCACGGATGGGCGGCGCTTGTTCGTGCTCCCTGCGGCAGCATGACGTCCGTGACAGCAGCGCTGGCACAGCTTTTGTCCTACTTGAGACGGGGCTGCAGCGAGCATCATGAGTTCAGCTGGGCGGGCAGTTGCGAGAAGGCGCCATGCGCAGGCTGTTTTCTTGCGTCCTGTAGGGCAGCTCCTGGCGATCCAAACCGTGTGTCCGCGCGGCGAGCACACCGCGCTGGCACACACATTCCTCTGTGCATGACGTCTGGAGGGCTGTCGAGTTCACAGGGAGCAAACTTTTGGTCATCCCCCCGCTGTAAGTTAAGCACAGAATCGAGACTGTACAAAACAATCGACACCACAGCTCGAGAGCATCCGCTGTGGCCATCTGCCTTCCCACTCTCTTCGGCGTGAAAAATTGCCACTTGGGCCGGGCTTGCTGGGCACTACTTCGGCGATAGAGCTCCGCTGGCAGTCATGGACCGGCTGCACGACCCCGCTTTCCAGCGACGAAAGGCCGCAGTGCAGCTGTTGCAGCTCTTCACCGCGGAGGCTCGCCGTTTCGCAGTCCACATGAGCCAAGCCCTGCCCCCCCCCCCCTCCCCGGGATTGGCCGTCTGTCGCCACCGGGATTGGCCGTCTGTCGCCACCGTGCTGACATGGAACCGCACGAGATCGTGCCGCTGCAGCGGCGGCCGTCCCCTTCAGGCCCGTCATGACTGCGGATTCACATCCGCAGGCTTATGAGCTGACCGGTGTCCCGCCCAACGGCCCTCTGTGGAAGGCGTCTCCGGGCAAGGCAGCAAAGATGAGCATGGGCGCGGCAAGCCTGAAGGAGGCCGAGCCAGATACCATGCAGCGGCTGAACCCGTTCTCGGTGTTCATAGAGGTGCGGTGCGTCCATTACGCAGCGTCCAGCGCTTTATATCGCGATCGAGCATAGAGCAAAGCACCCAAGCATGATGTGCTCCTGCGTGAGGTGCCTGCATGGCTTTGACAGCGCGCTGATGCATCGCTCAGCCCGCCATGTGGATGTCTCATCAGGTCCGCACCTCTGTCCGGTGCTTGACATCGCGAATCCATGGTGCCTGGCAGGAGCGTCGGCAGATGGCGAGCGGTGACGGCCAGGCCGGCAATGGCCATGCGCACATTTCCGACGTGGTGCAGGTGGCGCCCTCGGCGCTGACACAATGCCATACCGTTGCTCTTTCGTTGACCTGAGATCCCCATTGGCATGCCACCTGTGGCATGCACCCCTGTACGCAGTACCCAGACCGTGGCTGCTGCGCTGTGATATAGTGCGCAATCCTGCCTGCTGCAGAAGGCAATATCAAGATGATGGAGCTTGAACATGCGTCCTCAAGTGTACACGTCACGCCTGCCTGCCCGCCTTGCTCCCTCAGCGACGGGTCCTGTGAACGCAGACGGCATCGGCGGAGTGGAACATGATGGCCCCCGACCAGCAGCAGCGCTACCAGGTGATCCGCATCACCCATGGCTGTTCGCTACATCGGCGCGCCGCGCCACCATGCAAAGCTCTGGATCCAAAATGACCGCGGCCCTGGTCAGCAGATCAACGCCAGCGATGAGTATGTCAGCAACCGGCACCGAAAACCGTGACTCGCTGAGGGGACTCCCCGCGTTCCCGCTGCTCAGGGCCCACGCTAGCGAAGTCGAACGCTTTTCGGCTCACCAGGAGTCATACAATGCCATCAGCGCGCAAGTTGGCCATGCAGAGCTCTGAATCCGAACCTGCGTCGACAGCGATGCCCGGCTCACGAGGGGTCATGCAATGCTGCATCGGCAGGACGTATGCTGGGCGGGTCAGACGCTGGAGGGGGCGCTGGCGGAGCTGGCCGGCGACCGGCTCGGCCTCGCCAGCCTCTCGGGGGAGCTCGGGGGCGTGTCGCCGATCGATCTGCGAGCGGAGCCGGTCGGGCCGTCGCAGCCCATAGACCTCGCCGGCCACGACACCGGCCTCAGGTGCTGCTGATACTCAGCACCATCGCTTCGTGTCCACCTGCCCGCAACGCAAGGGCACGTTTCGCCGGCATGAAGGCGGCCAGCATGTTGACGTGCTGTGACCTGCTTAACCGCCGCACTCCATTTGCCATGGACAACGAGGTGTGCAAGTCCTCTCGGCTGAGATAAGCAGCACCGGCAGCAACAACAAGGTGACAGGCGCCGAGTCATGCGTCTGGAGCTGTCAGTTCGAGTGTTTGCTATCACCGTCTGCAAGCCACGCAGACGAATTCCAACTCTGCCGTGTTTCGTCAGGCCGCCGGAGGTGGAGCCCCCAAAAAAGAGGCCGCGAGGACGGCCGCCCAGCATAAAGACTGCGCAGAAGAAAGCAGCCACCGCAGCGGCAAAGGCAGCCAGGGAAGCCGAAGCCGCCGCAGCGGATGCAGGCTGATCCCGGTGCAGCGCTTGGGTGGCAGCGGCAAAGCGCAGCCCGGCAGGCTGTCCCTTGCATGCGCTGATGAGGATCAGCGAGTTCAGTACATCACAGCGACTGCCATGAGCCACTGGTGGTAGCGAGGCGTCAGCCGCGTGGGCCCAGTCCTACATGCTCGTGCTTCGCACGTTGCCAGCGTGTGCCAACTTTACGGAATTAGACCCTCAGGGCCCAGGAACCGCAGCACGCAGCAGCCACACGCCAGGTAGCTGAGGTCACCGGGTGATGTCTGCAAGCAACTCTCGAACATCTGCGAGGAAAATTGTGCATGCCTTGTAGGCACCGCAGGGTCATTTGAGACAACGAACCGCCGCCTTTCCAGCGAATATTTTGAAAAGTGTTTGTGACCGTCATCAACCGAATCTGCACGCTGCTGCCGTGCGAGAGTGCTTTCATCGCAAGCACAGCACGCGACGTTGCTGCGCCGGTTGCCCGGCCCATGCGAGGCCTACTGACGGCCCACGCGTGCTGTCACCAGGATGAGACGAGCGGTACGTTCTCATGAGCCCCTTCCCTTGCGCCCCCCCCCCCCCCTTTCACTGTGGGGGGACCTGTTCACTGACTGGATGTAGTGCTCAATCACCTCAAAACTCTAGGATAGTCCACGTTATGAGCTGCAGGTCATACGCTGCACCAAGCGAACAGGATGGCGCGTACGCTGCTGAGCTACGCCAGCCCCCCAACGGTAGCCCCGGCAACCTCAGCAACCTCAGCTGGCCCTTCCGCAGCGCCACCATACGGACATGGCATCACCTCGAACTCGCTGACCTACGTCGTCATAGGTGCCACCTGCTCGGCCTCCTTAAAACCGGAGCCGCACCGGTTTCAGCATTTTTGCCTGCTGCCTCACCTGGCTTCTGTATGCACACATGCCAACCACATTTTTGCCCTCGACGAAGCCGCCCTCTGTTTCCAAAGCGTGCGCATGGTTTTGTGTCAGTTGTTGCTGAACCTCCTTCACACAGTAAGAGCCAGAGAAAGCTGATCAAGATGTGGCTCTGCAGGCGTCGCGTTCGTTATTGCTCTCGTCCTTATTGCTGCGATCTGGAGTTACTTGAAGACCATTGCAGCGCACAGTAGTGAGGCAGCCAATGCTCTCGCAGGTGAGGCTTACAAAATGTCCGTGCTACTGCCGTGCTGCGATCGCTGCAGTAACCCCTTCCCTTTGCGTGGACATCTTAATCTGCAGGCTGCATGCAGACCATGATACACTGCATCTCCTAAACTCTAAATCACTTATTCTTTGCTGCCAATCAAGCACGAACGTCAAACCATAATTTGGACTCTGGTGCGGACGCCGTGCCACCCGACACGCCAGCACGTGGCTCACCAACCCTGGCATGCGAGCGCAGCGGCGCAGAGGCGTGAGGGACGGGGCAATGACCTGTCATCCATGAAACATCCGCCGGAGACCCTGCGGGTCGTCGTGCTGCCAGACGGGGGCCACGCCATCGCCTATGAGGTGCGGCATGTCAACTGTTGCTGGGCTTGTAGACCATGTCTCTGTAGAAACTGCGCTGTGAGGGATTTCTTCAAGAGATGCCTCTGCAACGCTATGCTCGGTGTTCTCCTGGTAAGCTGTGATGTTGTGACGGGCTCGCCAAGCTCAATGGCGGCGCGCGGGGCCGCAGTATTCTGCCAGCAGCGTAGTTGATATTACTGACCCAAAGAACTTGGACTGGCAAAACCCATCGTACCGCACACAGCTCCTCGTGCACCCATCCGTCGTGCGGCGTCCGCAGACGAGCGCGGCCCAC
>JAABUX010010599.1_pt1 | contig 10280 bp, 17 predicted proteins | sample 5561851 | NCBI WGS metagenome assembly JAABUX01 (sample SAMN10711883, study PRJNA513361) | rock metagenome | isolation source: Antarctica rocks | place: Antarctica: Victoria Land, Richard Nunatak red sandstone | collected 2016-01-03 | reverse complement strand
CGCGCCACCTGCTTATCGTTGGTAGCGACCACGAGTCTAATAGAGCGTTGCGATTCCAGCCTGAATGTGGCACACCCAGTTGAAGCCTGCCTCTGTCGTGCCAGCGCCTCTTCAAATTTTGCGTAAGCCTCAAAGTGCGCTGATTTGCTGCACTCCTGTCTTGCAGGTCGCCTTCCTGTATGTTGGCGGCGTCATGCTGTTCAACGGTTTCATCATCCAACAGAGTGCGCGCTCCCGGCCCTTGTTACATGCCACGGGCCTGATGCAATGCACAGTGTCTCCCACGTGATGCCCATGCTTGCAAGCATCCCAGTCATAGCAGGCCAAGAACTGACGCAGCCACGTGGGACTGATCCAGGTCGACTTGGCTGAGCATCGAGGCAAATTGTAGGAGCACAAGCAAAACCACTCTGATATTGTGCGGTTGCAGAAACTCTGGGGCATTGGTTCATGAAGTCCCGACATCACGCAGGTGACATCCGTGGCTGGTGGATCTGGGTGTACTGGATCAACCCGCTGACCTACTCGCTACGGGCGCTGACGCTCAACGAGTTCACGGATGCGCGGTGGGACATCCCGGACCCGCAGAACCCGTCACAGGTGATATTGATCTGAATGCCTAGTGGCACTCATGGTTCGTGGAAATGTTCCATTTGAAGGGAGCAAAACTGTGTCACAGTTTGGCGAGTTGTGCCACAAATTAAGTGTCCATGGAAACACGCCCCTATTGACAATTATGATATGTGAACGTCTTCACCTTCAAGTGTAGTGTTCCTGCTCAGGACTCCCAAGTCTTGGCCACACCTGGCTCTGCGCCAAGGATCGGACTATGGAAGCAAATCGTTAACATCCGCCTGAGTGTTTGAGTGTTACGCCGCTGCAGAGCTTGGGCAAGACAGTGCTGAGCACGTACGGCTACGACCACGAGTACTGGTGGCGCTTCGCGCCGATCGGCTTCCTTATCTTTTTCATCGTCATAATGAACGGCGTCACTGCCGTGGCTCTGCGGATCCTGTCAGGTGCGAATGTGTACGGTTCAGGCTCGCCACTCAGGGTTGATCTACGAGAGTATCGTCGTTATCAATCAGTCAATCCATCAATCACTCAAGGTGTTGCCTTTCATGCGTTGCACGACCTGTCGTATCCATGATGTGGCATCGACTCTAAGAGGCTGCCACAATTCGCTTCACTGGCACTAGTCGTACCCATGCAAATTGCAAAAGACATGTCAAGTTGCGGCGTGCGCCCGCTCAACCCACGCATGGATCAAGCTGCCATGTCCGATGCGCAGCTGTGTCGAGTGGTTTTGCTTCACCTCTCTGTGTTGTATTTCACTTGATGCAAGACTCAACCGCCGTGCCTCCATCATGCACGGCCGTGGTTGCATACACTTTTGCTGCCTTCTGAGCGACGAGATATAATAGCTCACTCGTACTAAAAATACAATATTTCTACAAGAAAACGTCAGGCTAATACAAATTCAAAAAGTAAACATAGTTTTACAAACTGCTAAACTAACAACTATTTTGTTATATGTCCGTGCGCAGAGGCGAACCAGAAGAAGGCCATCATCCCCGGGAAGGAGCGCAGCGCCGAGGAGGACGAGTCCCTCGTGCGGTCGGCGCGGCAGCTCAAGGCGCAGATGAACGACCGCAAGAGCGGTGAGCGCAGCTGCTGACACCTTCTGCAAAAGCGGGACCTTTGTCTGCAGCGGGGCTGGTCGCGAAGCTGGGCTCAATTTCTGAGTATTAGCACCGCATGGCTGATGGCCAATTGAGTCCCTAAATGATATGTACAAGCTGTGTGTAACCAGCCCGGCTGCTTTATCACCAAGATTCCTTCAGGTTGCAGCTCGTCAGTGTCATGCATGACTGTGACATGCCGTCGCAGGCGATACGAACGGCTTGCATGATGCCCACATGAATGGCAATGGCGTCACCAAGCACAACGGCATCAACGGCGACGTGGCTGTGGAGGTGAACGGCCAGGGTGAGGTGCAAACGGACGACGACCGCGGCATGGTGCTGCCGTTCTCGCCGATCACCATCTCCTTCCGCGACATCCACTACTTCGTGCCCCTGCCTGCGGTGCGCCGCCCTCACCGCAGCCCCATTTATACTTCCAAACCCTAGCCCATAAACCCTAACCCTAAACCAACCCCCATGTTAACCCTAATTTCCATTGCTCCTTTTGCTGGACGACTTAGTGTCTGTTGATTCGCTGTGTAGTATCATGTCTTACCAGGCTCGAGAAATCTCGGCGTGTGGAGTCATCGTGCAGGGGCCCATGTTACGGCTTTGCGTGCGAACGGCTGGCGTGCACCCTGCCATGGCTGGCCCTGCCTTGTCATGTTCTGGGCCCCATAAGCTCCGATGCTGCTGACGGAAGGTGGGCAGTTGGATGTGGTCAAGGCTGCAATCTCAAGCCGTAGATGCACTGATAGAACCACTGCGCCGTCATGTCCTGCGCTCTGAAACTCGCACTGTCCCGATCAGGCGGCGGGTGGGGGTCACGGCGCCGAGCTGGAGCTGCTGAAGGGCATCACCGGCGCTTTCCGCCCCGGCATCCTGACGGCCCTCATGGGTGCGCATGTGTCATACTTATGCTCCTAGGAGGCAGCTCTGCGATGGCGAACACGAAACCAACTGGGTGGCTGAGTGACCAAGCATGCTGCTGCGCCAAGCAACTGCAGCAGGGATGCGTGAAACTTACAGTTGGCGCTCTGTGTAGTGTGGCTGCACCCGTTGCCAGGGTTGGGTCTGTGTCAGGATGCACGGCAGGGCCCCATAGAACTCGCGTCCAAGAGGTGGCGAGCATGAGTCTGGCCACCTCGGCAGGCTGTTTACATCCTCCTAACTCAGCTTAGGATGCTTTGTGGGTTGCTGTTTAGATCTGCAGAGCAGCATCACCTTTACCATCTGACGCCATCAGGTGCCAGTGGCGCGGGCAAGACGACCTTCATGGACGTCATTGCGGGTCGCAAGAACCAGGGCCGCATCACCGGCGACATCCGTGTGAACGGCCACCCTCAGGCATGCTGAAACGGCGTGCTGTCCCTTGCAGCTGCGCAGGGTTCCACAAACTGCAGGTATCATGCGAACGTGTTGTCGCTCTGCGATGCAGCACGGTGTCTCGGTCTGAGTCAGCTGCCACAGCACTGCAGCATGCTGCGGTCAGATTGGTCAGCAATCATCTGCGTTGCTGTGATGTAAGCGAGAGTGTGTAACCCTCATCCTCGCCCTACCTTCAAGCCTTCATCCCCAAACCCAAATTCGACCCTCAACAACGCAGGAGCTGCGCACCTTCACGCGTGTCAGCGGCTACGTGGAGCAGTTCGACATCCACAGCCCGCAGGCGACGATCCTGGAGGCCCTATGGTTCAGCGCCCGCCTGCGGCAGCCCAACGAGATCGACAAGAACGCGCTCAGCGTCTTCATCCAGGAGGTGCGCGAGCTGACAGATCCTGATCAGCATTTGTGTCGGCGTTTCGCCGTGTGCCCGTCGAGCTATCCATGGGCACCAGCCGTCAGAGAGGGCCTGTCACCACGAACCGCATTATGAAGGAATTTTGGACCAGCTCAAAACACACAGCGTGGCGTATTGGTTATGCTTAGTCGGACATCATGGCTTTCAGTCTTGATTCGCATGGACGCACCGTGCACATGTCGCCATGTCGCCTGCTCTATGACGCTCTGGCGCTGCAAATGGTGTGCGAACCTCACGGCATTCCCACCCTTCACACAGCAGCGACCGGGCGTGTGCTTGAAGCATCATCTCTGGATTCATAGCCTTAGCAAGTTATCCTGGGCACAAACGCAACAGCTGCTCAGTTCTAGAATCAGTTTATCAATGAAGAGAAAAGTGAAAACCATATCATTGGATGTATCGTGCGCGCAGGTGATGGACCTGGTGGAGCTGACGCCGCTGTCGAAGGCCATCGTGGGCCTGCCGGCCATCAGCGGCCTGAGCGTGGAGCAGCGCAAGCGGCTGACCATCGCGGTGGAGCTGGTCGCCAACCCAGCCATCGTATTCATGGACGAGCCCACTTCAGGTGTCTGTCTACTGCCCTCATTGCAACCCTGACCCTGTTCCTGTACGGAGCCTGATGCCTTCTGCTGACGCAATGATAACGCTGCCCTGGCAAGGCAATTTCGTCGCGCCAGAGCCCTGAGAAGACGTGCCCGTGGTCTGAATCGTGTGCTGTGTGCTGCTCATCGGCTTGAGTGCGCTGCTGCGTCGCTGCAGGTCTGGACGCCAGGGCGGCGGCCATCGTCATGCGTGTGGTGCGCAACATCGTCAACACGGGGCGCACCATCGCGTGCACGATCCACCAGCCAGCCATCGACATCTTCGAGGTGCGGTCTGATCCGTATGTAAACGCAAGGACTCCGCCTGTTGCTAGCGCACTGATCTGCAACACCGGCAGCGGGTGTCTGGTCTGCAGTGGCGTCCGCATTGCATTGTCACTGTCAGGTCAGATATGTGTTTGAGCGGCCTAACCAAAGACATTAGACAGTTGCATATCTAGCAAGATGCAGCTGCATGATCACGCGCTGTCCGTGCGCAGACCTTCGATGAGATGCTGCTGCTGAAGCGCGGCGGCAGCGTGATCTACAACGGCCCCCTGGGCAAACAGTCCAGGGAGATGATCACCTACTTCGAGTCCCTGCCCGGCGTCGACCCCATCGGCGAGGACTACAGTGCGCATCTGCCGCACGCCGTCTTGCAGAACCCTGACCTTGACTCTGTCCCTAACTCTGACCCCGACTGTGACCCTGACCTTGACTCAGATCCCTGCCCTACATCCAACCTACATCCAACAACTTGATCACCAACCCCAACCCTTGCTGTTTCTGACTGTTGGCACCCTCACACACAGCGGAAGCACTGTCAAAAGACACACCGTTGACTCAACATATTTGCCCACACTGCTCACGTTTGGGGTGGTCCATACCTCCTCATCTCATCGAGGAACCAAGCTGGGCACCAGTGGTTGATGGCGTGCAGTCTCCACAAATCTGAGAGAAGTTTCGGATCATGCATATGACACGATATGCTGTCCGATCGGCATATAAGCCGCTGTGAGCCCGTCCATTGACGCTCACGGCCTGCTGCCCGTGTTGCAGACCCGGCGACGTGGATGCTGGACATCAGCACCGTGACGGCCGAGGAGCGGCGCAAAGAGGACCTCGCCGAGCTGTTCGCGCAGAGCCAACTGCGGCAGTGCGTTGCCCTGAACCCCTTCGCCTCCCGTCCTTGCAGTGTTTTGTCCGAGAGTGCGCTGCGCGCGCCGAACAATGGTCAGGACAGCGGCCGAGAGAGTCACCGACCGTCTTGGGCCTGTAGATCGAGACACACGGCTGTTCTGTCAGCAGTGGCGAGATCGATGGCTACATCATCAGACGCTTCATCTCAGCGGAATTACCCTCGAACAGGTCCTTGTTGCCTGCATCCCTGCAGGGAGGCGGACAGGATGGTCGAGAGGCTCGGGCAGCCGGAGGCCGGGTCGTCGCCGCTGGCGTTCGCCACCGAGTACGCGCAGCCCCTGTGGCGGCAGTACCTGATCATCCTGACCAAAAACGTGGTCTGCTATTGGAGGTGTGCAGTCGCCCGCTTACGACAGTGTACTAATAATTGCTGTCAACGTCTGTCGACACGCCCAGCCTGCTCATGCGTGTATGAGCTCCTGCTAGGCACGCACGCGTGCGCTTCTGGACGATGAGTCATGTCAGTGCGAAGTGGACGCCCCGCATGGCGAGGTCAGAGCTGGGTGCAGCTCACATTTTCACACTTGGTGTTCCGCATGCTGCAGGTATCCTCAGTACAACGCTGTGCGCTTCACCTTCACGCTCCTGTTCGCATTCCTGCTGGCAACCGCGTTCTGGCGAGTTGGCATGCACCGGTAAGCGTGCGGCTGCGTGCACAGCTTCTTCGAGCACGACTTTTTTGAGGGACTTTGGCCAAATAGTTCGCCTTGGCTCGTGCTTTGTATGTTTGACCAAGGTTGGCGGGCCCGGCATCTCGCAACGTTCAGTTTTACCAGAAGGTGGCAGGGTTCAAGCCGGCCTACTGACCTTCCATTGATCTGCCTTCATGTCAGCCCGTGCACACGAACCTCGCATTTGCTGGCCAAGCGGCGGATGACGATGCTCAAGTGAGGTTACCCTGACCACAGCCCCAACCCTGACCCGGTCACTGACCCTCGTCTCAACCCTGACATTATCCCTTATCATAACCTTGTTCCTGACAGTAACCCTAACCCTAAGCTCAGGAACTCCTTCTGATGCGCAGGTCCACGGAGAAGGACGTGCTGCGCATCATCGCCAGCCAGTACCTGGCGAATCTGATCCTGGGCTTCACCAACGCGGCGACCGTGCAGCCGGTTATCGCCATCGAGCGCCCCGTGTTCTACCGCGAGCGCGGCGCCGGTCCGTTGTAGCACTAAGCAACAGAACTAGCAACAGAGACACGTGACAAAGTTTTCAGCGTGTTCCTGAGGTGGCAGGCCCAATAGCAGGGGTCACCGTTTTGAGCCTAGCCAGCGCGTTGCAGCGCTCACATCGTGTCGGGAAACCACGATGCTTGCTGCCGACCCGTGTGCACCCGCCAAGCTGCCCTGCCAGGCCACATCGCCACCTGCCGTGCTGCAGGGCTCTGAGGCTTGACGTCCGACTGCCGTCGCATGCACGCCAAAGCGACAGTGATTTTCGCCGGCACCGAATTGCTGACTATCATTGCGTCAGCCGAGCTATGACCATGTAGTAATGTTGACGTGCCTCACGGTCGGCGCAGGCATGTACTCGGCCCTGCCGTACGCGGTGGCGCAGGGCACCGTGGAGACGCCGTACATCTTCGTGCAGGCGCTCTTCTTCAGCGTCATCACCTACTTCCTGTTCCACCTGCAAGTAGACGCCGGTGCGATATGATGCGTGGCATTGGGGTCTAGTGGAGATCCTATCCTGTGGCTTTAAAGTGGGATGTCCTCTATAGCTTGACTGGTCGCGTATGTGACCTGGTCGTCAGCATCGTCCCCCATTATAGCTAATCCAGGGACGCAACCTGCCCTGTACGAGTAGGGTAGGGTGAGACTTTCGCTAGACACTACCTGCTCTGAAGGGCCCATCCCTGCTACAGAGACAGCAGAGGGTCGGTGACAATTAGACAGCACCACCTTTGCAGCGCCGTCTGCTCTACCTAATGGCTGTCCCGGACCCCCTGCTGAGCTCCCGTTGAGGACTGCTATCTGTCAGCCCTGTACGTAGCTGGCTGAGCTGACAGATGGTGTCTGAGCCAGCTGCATGGTGGTGACTGCAGGCAAGTTCTTCTGGTACTTCCTGTTCCTGTTCCTGACGCTCCTGTACTACAGCTTCTATGGCATCCTCACCGTCGTCATCTCGCCCAGCGTCCAGGCGCGCATTTTCCCCCCCGGCTGCCCTTCCCCTGAGTGGGTGACCGGTTCCTGCTACGGCAGACAGTGCCCGAGCCTGCGCTGAGCTTGATGCACTTGCAGCGCTCAGCCGGTACACACCCATACATGAATGTGACTGGTGACCTGGCTCACCCTCAGCCGAACCCGTTGCTGGATCGAGGTCGTAGCATTGTCATTGGTCCGCTATTGTCATCAGACCTGCATGAGTTCACCAGCAATGATCACCACCTTGCCGCTATGCCCCTGGCCGATGTGCCGTGGTGACTCGCCCCCGCAGCTGGCGACGGTGGCGTCCAGCCTGTTCTACGCAGTTTGGTCGCTGTACACGGGCTTCCTGATCACCAAGCCCAACATCCCGGGCTGGTGGATCTGGTTCTACTACCTCTGTCCCGGTGCGGCTGCTGCTGTTGAGCTGTTAGCGCTAGGGTCAGGGTCATAGTCAGGTCTGGGTCTAAGGATTCAACTACCTGTGTCCTGGTGCGCACACGATGGTCTCTGTCGATCCACTCCCGGCCACTGCTGCGCGTTTTGTGAGGCTGTCCTGACTGCTAACACGTGGGCCCTGGGCGCATTGTCGACCCAGCCTGTGCTATGTCAGCGACGGTGGGAGTGAGTGCTGCAGAGCCTGGGTTGCATGTGGGCGGCACTCGTGCAGGCCAGTTGATGTCACCGCTTACTGGCCTGCATCCCGTTGCGTGGGACGTGCTTGTGTGAGGTTAGGCCTGACATCACTTGGATAAGCCGTCAGTCAACCACCCGGCAAACCCACTCCAGGCTGTGTCTTGACGCCCTGCTGATACCCTGCCGTGCAGTGGCGTGGACGGTGTACGGCATCACGGTGACGCAGCTAGGCGACCTGACCAACGTGGTCATGACCCTGGACGCCGGCGGCACGGTGCGGGCGCAAACCCTAGCCTGAACCCTGACATGAACCCCCTTAGTTCTTAACCCTAACACAACAGCTTGCTGACCCTGCGAGCTCCGCACGACATTTGCAGCCCTTACGTTGCGTGCCCTTATGCCAGCGGTGAGGCATGGCGTCTCGACGGCATCTGCACAGCATACGCTCCTAGCACTCGATTTTCGCATTGCTGCGTGGCTGTCACAGCCGGCTAGGGCTAGGGCTAGGGCTAGCTTTAGGGTTTGCATTGAGGTTGGGGTTAGGGTTGGGGATGCTGGCCACTCCCCTGCAGCCTGCCCACCCAGGACTCCGAGCCCTTGGCCCTTCCTGCGCTGTAACGATGCAAAGCATCCTTTCGGCATCAGTGTGTCTGTGCAGACCCTGGCCGTGGCTTGCTGGTGGGATAGTTTGCACCGATTGCCCGATGAGGCGTAGGTAACCTGCTTCCCGACATGCGAGTCAGCCGGAATTTACTGACGTACCGCTGCATGGTTGCAGACGACGGTTGCGGCGTACGTCCTGGACAAGTTCGGGTACAAGTACTCGTACCGGGGCTGGTGCGTGCTCATCCTGGTCGGCTTCGTCTTCATCATGCGCTTCGGCGCTGTCATGGCCACCACGCGGCTCAGCTTCAGCAAGCGGTGAGACCAGCGGCCGCCGCTGCCATGCGTGCTCAGCCAAAGCCCCCTCAGAGGTCCCTATGGCGTGGGGCGCCATGCGAGCAGCAGCGCTGGAGCCGCCGGTCGTGCAGCCGCTGTTTCACTCAACATGCACGCGGCGTTCACCAAGTGGCGACCGGCCGCCGACGTTGTGGCGTGTAGCCGCCGCCGCTGTGTTCAGCTAGCGCCTTTTTGGAGGTCCCTGGCTATGGTGCCGGGGCGGAGCAGCAGCCAGCAGTAGGCCGCGCCAGCGCTGCAGCGCCCGAGCATCGGGCGTGGAGTCCGCATTCCACACAGCGTAGCATGCGCATAGTCGTGAACCGCGCACGATGTGCGCAGTCTGGAGTCGCAGGACGATTGACTGTGAGTGACCAAGTCAACGCCTGTCATTGTGCAACCTCTCGCCTGAGGTCCTCTGCTTTCAGAGCAGTAAGCTACTGCACCGGCATATGTGTTCAAGCCGGTAGCTCTGCAGAGCCGGGCCAGGTTTGTGCCATTGCCGGGCCTGTCGGCATCGACAATAGCGCGTCAGGTCCACAAGCATTTGTGACTGTACCATTTGCTGGCTGCATTATTTGCTAATGCAGACAAGATTGACGTATTTGACCAAACCTAGTGCACGTGTCCCGACGCCTGCAATGACGCCCTCTTGGCGTTCCATTTTCAGCTCAGGCAGAACCCGCGTGCGTGTAAATCACGCTAAACATGTGATCCCAGAGTCTGCTGCGCAGCTTATGCTCCATCGCCCCGAGTAACCGAACATGATGCTCCCCTGCATCCGAATTTTGCCGAGCTTGCACAACACAAGTAGCACTCGTCCACACAAGGTTGCTTTTGGACACCGATTACTTGCAGCGTGCTTGCATGCGGATGTTCTTGGTTGTTCGCGCCGGCATAGCCAGCCCACGCCAATCACTTGACAGGGCCCTCCGCGACGGCATGTGTGGCCCGCATGCCTGGCTTCTGCGGACTACATGCACACACATATGGCGCAGTACGATCGGATATCAATGATTGATCTCGCACTTTGGTGCCATGCTTCAGGCTGCGCACAGACTGTAATGAGGCTGCTGAGCTCGCGACCGGTTTTCGAGCGTAGAATAACATCATCACAGCCCTCAGTACCTGCGCCGCATGAACATAGTCCTGCTGTGTCATGCGTACACATGCAGCGAGGCTCGTGGCATCACACAGGCACACGCCATGTGCTATGGACGCTCCCCCTCCGGTCCGCCGTTATCGATGCATGGTAGAGGCACGATTGGCACCGCAGTCCTTTCCTGCCAGCGCA
>JAABUX010010597.1_pt1 | contig 10280 bp, 10 predicted proteins | sample 5561851 | NCBI WGS metagenome assembly JAABUX01 (sample SAMN10711883, study PRJNA513361) | rock metagenome | isolation source: Antarctica rocks | place: Antarctica: Victoria Land, Richard Nunatak red sandstone | collected 2016-01-03 | reverse complement strand
GGCAGGGTCGAGGAAGCCGGGGCGGATCATGGGAGTAGGTAGAGTCGCGCCTGACGAAATTGGCAAGCGGGAGAGCCGGATTCTCACAGAGTCGGGGTATAGAAGGCATTAACAGCCACGCGTGAAGCAAAATCGAGCATGGTTTAGGCATAATCCTGTAGCCGGAGCGGTGTCGGAGTCTTACCGTTGCTGTCGTCAGAGGGGTGCCCGTCCGGCCACCCTTTCGTGCAAAGGAGGGGCTCGCATGCTCATCTTCGCGGGACGACGCTTGCTGCAGGCCATCCCCATCCTGCTGGGCGTGAGCCTGGTGATCTTCGGCCTGGTGCACCTCGCACCGGGCAATCCCATCGACATGCTGATGCCCCCGGAGGCCTCGCCGGAGGTCATCGCGCAGATGAAGGCGGCCTATGGCTTCGACCGGCCGCTTCCCGTCCAGTACCTGCTCTGGCTGGGCCGCGCGCTGACCGGCGATTTCGGTGTTTCGGTGTTCAACGCGGCCCCGGTGCTCGGACAGCTCCTGACTGCGCTGGCCAACACGCTGGTCCTGGCGGTCACGGCCGCGGTGGTGGGGTTCAGCCTCGGCATCGTGCTGGGGATGGTCTCGGCGCTCCACCACGGCCGCTGGCTGGACAAGCTGCTCAGCGCCATCACCACCGCCGGCGTCAGCCTGCCGCACTACTGGTTCGCCATCGTGCTGGTGCTGTACTTCGCCGTCTTCCACGACTGGCTCCCGGCACAGGGCATGGGGGATGACAGCCTGCCGCTCTGGCAACGGCTGGACCACATCGTGCTGCCGGTGGTCACGCTTTCCATGATCCCGATGGGCGTGGTCGGCCGCCTGGTCCGCGCGACCATGCTGGAGATCCTCGGACAGGATTTCGTCGGCGCCCTCTCGGCCAAGGGCCTGACCCGCCGCCCGGTGCTGCGGCACATCATCAAGAACGCCGCGCCGCCCGTGCTGGCGCTGATGGGCCTGCAATTCGGCTACCTGCTCGGCGGCTCGATCCTGATCGAGACCGTCTATAACTGGCCCGGCACGGGGAACCTGCTCAACCTGGCCATCTTCCGCCGCGACATCCCGGTGCTGCAGGCGACGATCCTGGTGCTGGCAAGCTTCTTCGTCATCCTCAACCTGCTGGTCGACATCGCACAGGCGGCGATCGATCCGCGGATCCGGCGATAGGGAGGACGCGCCATGTCCGGGACCACGCCCGACGCCCTGGCCAAGCTGGTCACCGACCGCCCGGTCACGCTCGCGCCCGCCGCGGGATACTGGACGGCGGTCGGCCGCCGCCTGCGACGGGACCCCGTCACCATCATCGTGACCTTCATCCTGCTTGCCATCCTGTTCATCGTGATCTTCGCGCCCCTGGTGACGTCCTACGATCCCTATGCCGGGTCGGTCATCCGCCGGTTGAAGCCGATCGGCACGCCGGGCCACTGGCTTGGAACGGACGAGACCGGGCGGGACATGTGGACGCGCCTGGCCTATGGCGGCCGGCTCTCGTTGCTGGCCGGGGTGGCGCCGGTGCTGGTCTCGCTGGGGGTGGGCGGCCTGCTGGGCATCACCGCCGGCTTCATGGGCGGCCTCGCCGGCACCCTCATCATGCGGACCATGGACGTGTTCTACGCCTTCCCCTCCATCCTGCTGGCCGTCGCGATTTGCGGCCTGCTGGGCAACGGGCTCACCAACTCGATCATCGCCCTGGGGGTCGTCTTCATCCCGCCCATGGTCCGCATCGCGGAAACCGTCACCACCCAGGCCCGGCACCTGGACTTCGTCGAGGCCGCCCGCGCCAGCGGCACCAGCACGATGCAGATCATCCGCCATCACGTGCTGGCCAACGTGCTGGGACCGATCCTGGTCTATGCCACCAGCCTGATCAGCCTTTCCATCATCCTGTCCGCTGGCCTGTCCTTCCTGGGGCTGGGAGTGATCCCGCCCAGCGCGGAATGGGGGCTGATGCTGAACTCCCTGCGCCAGTCCATCTACGTGCAGCCCTATGTCGCGGCACTGCCGGGCTTGATGATCTTCGTCACCTCCATGTGCTTCAACCTGATGAGCGATGGGTTCCGCTCCGCCATGGACGTGAGGCTGAGCAAGTGAGCGCCACCCTGCGTCCGGGCCTGCCGCCCGATCCCCGGGACCGCGGCGGCCCGGCCCAGCCGATGCTGACGGTCACCGGCCTGCGGAAGCACTTCCCGGTCTATGGCGGGCTGCTGAACCGCCGGGTAGCGACGGTGCAGGCGGTGGACGACGTGGGGTTCAGCATCGCCAAGGGCGAGACGCTGGGCGTGGTGGGCGAGAGCGGCTGCGGCAAGTCCACCACCGCGCGCCTGCTGATGCACCTGATGAAGCCCGACGCCGGCAGCATCGTGTTCGATGGCGAGGAGGTCGGCAGTCCCCGCGGCATCTCGGTCACCGAGATGAGGCGGCAGATGCAGATGGTGTTCCAGGACAGCTACTCCTCGCTGAACCCGCGCCTGACGATGGTGGACTCCATCTCCTACGCGCCGCGCATGCACGGCCTGTCGGCGCGGGCGGCGACGGCGCGCTCGGAGCACCTGCTGGGCCAGGTCGGCCTCAACCCCGCCCAGTTCGCCCGCCGCTACCCGCACGAGCTTTCGGGCGGGCAGCGGCAGCGGGTCAACATCGCCCGCGCCCTGGCGCTGGAACCGCGCCTGGTGATCCTGGACGAGGCGGTGTCCGCGCTGGACAAGTCGGTGGAGGCGCAGGTGCTGAACCTGCTGGCCGAGCTGAAGGCGCGGCTGAACCTCACCTACCTGTTCATCTCGCACGACCTGAATGTGGTGGAGTACATCTCGGACCGGGTGCTGGTGATGTACCTGGGCCGCGTGGTGGAGGCCGGCCCCGTCGAGCAGATCTATGGCCGGCCCCGCCATCCCTACACCCGGGCGCTGCTGGCCTCGAAGCCGACGCTGGACCCCGATCGCCGCACCACCGTGCTGCCCCTGGCCGGCGACCCGCCCAACCCGATCAACCCGCCCTCGGGCTGCCGCTTCCGGACCCGCTGCGCCTACGCGGAGCCACGCTGCGCCGAAACCGTCCCCGCGCTGCAGCCGCCGATGCACGGCGCGGAGCCCGGTCACGCCGTCGCCTGCATCGTGCCCGAGGCACAGGCCGGCGAGGTCCGCCATGCCGCTTGACGCCTCCCCCACCCCATTCGCGATCGAGGTGGATGGCCTCACGGTCCGGTTCCGCAAGCGTGGCGAGCCGGAGGTGTGCGCGGTCAACGGCGTCTCCTTCGCGCTCGCGCGCGGCCAGGTGCTGACGATCCTGGGCGAATCGGGCTCGGGCAAGAGCGTCAGCCTCAAGGCGGTCATGGGCCTGCTGCCGGGGTTCGCGCAGGTCGGGGGAGGGGTCCGCATGGCCGGGCGCGACATCCTGACGCTGCCGCCGCGCGAGCTGGCGAAGCTGCGCGGCGGCGAGGTCTCGATGATCTTCCAGGAGCCTATGGCGGCAATGGACCCGGTCTATACGATCGGTGACCAGATCGCCGAAACCATCGTGCAGCACGAGGGCACCAGCCACGCCACCGCCATGGCGCGGGCGAAGGTGCTGCTGGAGCGCGTCTCCATCCCGTCCGCGGCGCGGCGCCTCAGGAATTATCCGCACGAGATGTCCGGCGGCATGCGGCAGCGCGCGATGATCGCGCTGGCCCTGGCCTGCAAGCCGTCCGTCCTGCTGGCCGACGAACCCACGACCGCGCTGGACGTGACGGTGCAGATCCAGATCCTGATGCTGCTGCGGGATCTGCAGGCGGAGCTGGGCATGGCCGTCGTCTTCGTCACCCACGACGTGGGCGTGGCCGCCGAGATCTCCGACCGCATCGCCGTCATGTATGCCGGGCGCTTCGTCGAGACCGGCACGGTGCGCGAGGTCATCCGCTCCCCGCAGCACCCCTACACCCAGGGCCTGCTCGCCTCCACGGTGCATGGCGGCATGCGCAACCAAGTGCTGCGCACCATCCCAGGCCACCCGCCCAGCCTGGCCATCCTGCCCATCGGGTGCCACTTCCGCCCACGCTGTCCGGAGGCGGTGTCGCGCTGCACCGAGGAGCCGCCAGTGGTCGAGGCCCATCCCGGCCGGCTGGTCCGCTGCGTCCACGCCGAGGCCGCCGCCGACGCGCCGGTCCCGGCCTGACCATCCACCGCACGAGAGGAGACGTCCCGTGAAACCCAGGATCAGTGAAGACAGTTTTGCCGTTCTCATGGCCCAGACCGGCCTGACGCTCACCCCGGCCCAGCGCCGGGACATCTACGACGCCTATGGCCTGGTCGAGGCGATGCGCGACCGGGTGCACGCGCCGCTGCCGCGTGCGGCCGAGCCGTCCCTGACATTCAAGCCGCATGGAGACGCCTAGCATGGCCGCCATCCCCACCATCGCCGAGGCCAGCGCGCTGATCGCGGCGAAGGCGCTCTCGCCCGTCGAGTTGACCCAGGCCTGCATGGACCGGATCGCGGCGCTGGACGGCACGCTGCACGCCTTCCTGCTGCCCACGCCGGAGCGCGCCATGGGCGATGCGCGTGCGGCGGAGGCACGGGTGATGCGCGGCGCCCGCCTGGGACCGCTCGACGGCATCCCCATCGGGCACAAGGACATCTACGGCACGGCCGGCATCCGCACCACGGCGCATTCCCGCCTGCTGGAGCACAACGTACCGGACGCCGATGCGACGACCGTCGCCAAGCTGGCCGCCGCCGGGACGGTGATGATGGGCAAGCTGGCGACGCACGAGTTCGCCATGGGCGGCCCCTCCTTCGACCTGCCCTGGCCGCCGGCGCACAATCCCTGGAACCCCGCGCACCTCACCGGCGGCTCCTCTTCCGGCACCGGGGCGGCGGTTCCGGCCGGGCTGGTGCTGGGCGGCACCGGCTCCGATACGGGCGGCTCCATCCGCGGCCCGGCCACGCTCTCGGGCCTTTCGGGCATCAAGCCCACCTATGGGCTGTGCAGCCGGGCCGGGGTGCAGCCGCTGTCCTTCACGCTGGACCACACGGGTCCCATGGCCTGGACCGCGCAGGATTGCGCGTTGCTGCTGCAGGCGATGGCCGGCCATGACCCGGCCGATCCCGCCAGCGCCGACCGCCCCGTGCCGGATTTCTCCGCCGGCATCGGCCAGGACCTGAAGGGCCTGCGGATCGGCGTGCTGCGCCACTTCCACGAGGTCGATGCCCCGGCGAGCGGACCCACGGTGCAGGCGCTGGACCAAGCCCTGGACACCATGGCCGCGCTGGGCGCCGAGATCCGGGACGTTGAGGTCTCGCCCTTGCAGGACTATGCGGCGGTGGGCTGGTTCATCCTGCTGGCCGAAGCCTTCGCGGTGCACGAGCCCTGGCTCAAGACCGACTACAACGGGTATGGCGCCCTGCTCCGGGAGAAGCTCGCCATGGGCGGATTGCTGAGCGGGGCCGACTACGTGCAGGCCCTGCGCCGCCGCCGGGTCCTGTGCGCCGAGATGGCGGCGGCGATGGACGGGCTCGACATGGTCGTCACCGCCGTGCAGCCCGGCGAGGCGCCGCTGATCCATGAGGCGCCGCGCTGGGGCATGCTGGAGCGGCCGAGCTACACCATCCCGTTCAACGTGACGGGACAGCCGGCCATCTCGGTCTGCACCGGCTTTGGACCGGGCGGCCTGCCGCTGGGCCTGCAGATCGTCGGCAAGCCGTTTGCCGAACCGATGCTGTTCCGCACCGCCCACGCCTACGAGGCCGCAACGGCGTGGCGCCAGGCGCGCCCGGAGCCGCAAGCCGCCCGGGCCGCGGCCGAGTAGAGGGAGACGCGCCTTGGACCAGGACCTTCATTTCAGCACCATTGCTAGGCTGGCCGGGCTTATCAGTTCGAGAGCCCTCTCGCCCATCGAGCTGACCAGGAGCTGCATCGACCGGGTGAAGACGCTGGACGGGCAGCTCGACAGCTTCATCCTGCTGCTGGAGGAGCAGGCGCTGGCCGAGGCACGGGTGGCCGAGGCCGAGATCGCCGCCGGCCGCTACAAGGGCGCGCTGCACGGCATCCCGATTGGCCTGAAGGACATCTACAACACGGCGGGCATCGCCACGACCGGCCACTCCGCGCTGTTTCGTGGCCATGTGCCGGCGGAGGACGCCACCACCGTCCGCCTGCTGCGCGAGGCCGGGGCGATCATGCTGGGCAAGCTCTCGACCTGGGAGTTCGCGATCGGCGGGTCCTCCTTCGACCTGCCCTGGCCACCCGCCCGCAACCCGTGGAACCCCGCGCTGGACACGTCGGGGTCCTCGTCCGGCTCCGGCGCCGCGGTGGCGGCGGGCCTGGTGCCGGGCGCGATGGGATCGGACACCGGCGGCTCGATCCGCGGCCCGGCGGCCTGGTGCGGGATCGCCGGGCACAAGCCGACCTATGGCCTGCTCAGCCGCCGCGGCATCCTGCCCCTGTCCTTCTCGCTGGACCATGCGGGTCCGATGTGCTGGACCGCCGAGGACTGCGCCCTGATGATGCAGGTGCTGGCCGCCCACGACCCGGCGGACCCAGGTAGCGCCGACCCTGGCCCAATCGACTTCGCCGACGGGATCGGCGGCGGCGTCACCGGCCTCCGCATCGGCGTGGTCCGCCACTTCTTCGAGCAGGACGTGGATTGTGAGTCCGACGTGCTGGCCGCCATGGAGGCGACGCTGGCCGAACTGCAAACGGCGGGTGCCAGCCTGCACACCGTCACGCTCGCGCCGTTCCCGGAGTACAACGCCGTCGCCAGCCTGATCTCGCGGTCCGAATCCTACGCCATCCACGAGGACGACCTGCGCACCCGTCCGCACCTCTACGGCGATTACGGAAGGCGGCGCCTGATGAGCGGCGCGCTGATCCGGGCCGTGGACTACGTGAACGCGCAGCGCCAGCGCGCCCGCCTGGTGGCGGAGGCGGCGGCGGTGATGCGGGAGGTGGACGTGCTGGTGTTCCCGACCGCCCGCAAGACCGCGGGTCCGCTGGGCGAGGACTCGATGGTGGGCCAGCAGCCGTTCCTGAACCGGGCCTTCAACGTGCTCGGCGGCCCGGCGATCTCGGTCTGCAACGGCTTCTCCGCTGCTGGGATGCCGATCTCCTTCCAGGTCGCCGGCCGGCCGTTCGAGGATAACCTGGTGCTGCGGGTCGGCGACGCCGTGGAACGCATGATGGGAACGCGCGAACGCCGGCCCGCCCTGTCCGAAGCCATCAAGGCCGCAGCGGAGTAAAGGTTGATGAGCATGACCATCGAGGACCGGCTGCTGGCGGCCGGGCTGACAGTCTCCGCCGAGGACTTGCCGAAGCTCGCCTCGGTCATCGAGGAGTTGGACCGGCTGGCCGCCTCCCTGCGCGGACCTCGCCCTTATGCCGAGGAACCGCTGAGCGCCTTCCGCCTGAAGCGCGGCTGATCCTCACGAACCCGCCGGAGGCCCAATGGCCCAAATCCCCTTTGCCGACCGCCTGAGCGCCCTCGGCCTCGACCGGTTCCCGGAGCAGGACCGCGCCGATCTCGAGCGGGTCGTGCGCTCCATCGACGAAGCCGCCTCCCGTATCCGCTTCGCCTGTACCTACGCGGAGGAACCCAGCAACGTGTTCCGCCTGTCGCCGGCCGCCGAAGCCGGGCCGGGCGGGGGAGAGAAGCCTTGACCGAACTTTGCTTCCTGACGATCGCCGAGGCGTCCCGGCGTATCCAAGCCCGCACTCTGTCGCCTGTCGAACTGACCCAGGCCTACCTGGACCGGATCGCCGCGCTGGACGGCCGGCTGAACGCCTATATCCTGGTGCTGCGGGAGCAGGCGCTGGCCGAGGCCCGGCGGGCGGAGGCCGAAATCACCGCCGGCAACTATAGGGGACGGCTGCACGGCATCCCGCTGGGCATCAAGGACATCTACAACACCGCCGGCATCGCCACGACGGGACATTCGGCGCTGTTCCGCGACCACGTGCCGGCGGAGGACGCCACCACGGTACGCCTGCTGCGACAGGCTGGCGCAGTGATCCTGGGCAAGACCTCGACCTGGGAGTTCGCCATAGGCGGCGTCTCCTTCGACCTGCCCTGGCCACCGGCGCGCAATCCCTGGGACACCACGTTGGACCCGGCCGGCTCCTCCTCCGGCTCTGGGGCCGCGGTGGCGGGCGGGCTGTGCATGGGGGCGATGGGGACCGATACCGGAGGGTCGATCCGGTCGCCTGCGGCCTGGAACGGGATTGCCGGGTTGAAGCCGACCTACGGCCTGGTCAGCCGGCGGGGCGTCCTGCCATTGTCCTTCACCCTGGATCATGCGGGTCCGATGTGCTGGAGCGCCGAGGACTGCGCCCTGATGATGCAGGTGCTGGCCGCGCACGACGTGCAGGACCCTGGCAGCGCCGATCCCGGCCCGATCGACTTCGTGGGCGGACTGGGCGGCAGCCTGGCTGGCCTGCGGATTGGCGTGGTCCGCCACTTCTTCGAGACGGACGCGCCCGCGGATGCCGTTGTGGTGGACGCCCTGGAGCAGGCACTCGGGATCTATCGGAAGGCAGGCGCCACGGTGAAGGACGTGACCCTCGCCTCGCTCGAGACCTACTACGATCTTTGCGCCCTGATCATGGGACCTGAAGCCTTCTCCATCCACGAGCAAGGGCTGACGAAGACGCCCGAATTGTATGGCGCCGTCGCTCGCAAGCGGATCACGGCTGGGGCCTTCGTGCAGGGGGCGGACTACGTCAATGCCCTGCGCCTGCGCGCGCGCCTGGTCGCGCAGGCCGCGGAGACCATGAAGGAGGTCGATGTCCTGGTGATGCCGACCCGGCACACGCCACCGGAGCCGTTGGGTGCATTCGACACCATCATGGGTCACCGCTTCTACACCCGCCCGTTCAACGTGCTGGGCCTGCCCGCCCTCTCCGTCTGCTCCGGCTTCACCGGCAACGGCCTGCCGCTCTCGATGCAGATCGTCGGCCGGCCATTTGAAGACGCGCTCGTGCTGAAGGTCGGCGATGCCTTCGAGAAAGCCACCGCATTCCGGGAGGTCCGTCCCGACCTGTCACGCGACGCCCTTGCTGCCTAGGAAAGTCCGAAACTCAAATTCGTTGGGCTCTTGTCGGGTTTCGGTTGGCTGCGCACGCTCCTGCCATCACGTCAGACGTTCGCCAGCGGCACCACCCGGATTATCACCCTGGAACCCGACAAGAGGCTCACCGGAATACGCACCGAGGCGATCGAGGCTGCAGACCCCGTCCAATCCAACGGGCCCCAGATCCACCCTTGCTGCAAACAGGGCCACCTCGTCCGTATCCGGCGCCGTTTCCCCAAGCAGGCGCGTGGACCGTGACACTTGCCGTCAGCCTATCCAAGCAACACCGCCGTTTGCAGCCACAGCCACAGCCACGCAGGCGAGGGCAGACCATTGCCCAGAGCCAACGCTGCCTCCGTCAACGGCGCCCAGAGCCGACGCTTCGGGCTGACGAGCCGGCCCTCCCACCCGAACTCACCAGGTGGTGCGCGCTTGCTTGCCCTCTCCGCCCGGCAACTCCAAGCAACAGTCTGGCCGCACCCGAGCCTTAACGCCGCACCCCTGATCTGAAAACTCCATAGGTTCAGGCAGCCCTCGCCGCGTCAATGTTCAGTCCAACCGAATTTCTGCATCGGCTACGCAATGCAGAAACCCTTAATTCGTTTTCCGTCATTCCACCCGGCTGCTCGGGACACCGCCAACAGCGCAAACACCCTGCACCGCTGGAACAAGCTCCAAGCCGCTGCAGACCTGTCGGCCAGTGCACGTCATCCAAATCTTGACATATCTTCGTCTATATTCTGACAAGTATCAGGTACAAAACGCCTTATGAGATTAGCAGCCCGCATCCTGCCTTGGCTCGTTGCCGCAGCCCTCGGCGGCTGCGTGAGCGCCCCCACGCCCGGCGTGAGCCCGGACCTTCTCGCCGCCAAGGTGGGTGCAGACCCGGCCCACGCCCTCGATCTCATGCGCCAGCAGGGTGAGCGCTTCGCGCAGGTCCCGTTCGTGGGCGGGAACCGGGTCGAGCTGCTGGTGGACGGTCCCACCAGCTTCGCTGCCCTGTCGGAGGCAATCCGGTCCGCAAAGACCCGCATCGACATGGAAAGCTACGAATTCGACGCGAAGGCGGGCGGGGAGTTCTCCGACATGCTGCTTGCGGCGCGCGGCCGAGGCGTCGAGGTGAACCTCATCTATGATGCCTGGGGGGCAGCAGACACCCCGGCGACCCTGTTCGACCACCTGCGCCGGGGCGGCGTGCAGGTGCTGGAGTTCAACCCAATGCACCCGA
>JAABUX010010596.1_pt1 | contig 10280 bp, 9 predicted proteins | sample 5561851 | NCBI WGS metagenome assembly JAABUX01 (sample SAMN10711883, study PRJNA513361) | rock metagenome | isolation source: Antarctica rocks | place: Antarctica: Victoria Land, Richard Nunatak red sandstone | collected 2016-01-03 | reverse complement strand
CTTCGGCCGCCAGAATGCGACGATGTTGTCGTTCGTCTCGTTGCTAGTCGGGATTTCCACCAGTTGCACCGCGCCGTCCCCCCAATCGCCAATCGGCTCGATCCACAGGCTCGGGCGGCGGCCGTAGTCCAGCGCGATGTCCTGGTAGTCGGCGAAGGCGCGCTTGCGCTGCATCAAGCCGAAGCCACGCGGGTTGGTGTCGCCGAACGCGCTCAGTTGCAGATCGCGCGGGTTGGCCAGCGGACGCCACAGTTGCTCGCCGCGGCCGGTCCACATCGACAGACCCTCCGAGTCGTGCGCCGCCGGGCGCCAATCGTCCAAGCGCTGCCGGTCGTTGGCGTCGAACAAGAACATGCCGGTCAGCGGGGCCAGGCCGGACTCGGCGATGTCGACCCTCGGATACAGCGTGCTTTCGACGTCGAAGACGGTCGTGTCGCCGGGGTGCACGGTGAAGCGGTAGGCCCCCGTGGCGCTCCGGCTGTCGAGCAGGGCGTGGATGACCAGTGAATTCACGCCGGCCTGCGGACGCTCCAGCCAGAACGCGCGGAAGCTGGCGAACTCCTCTCCGCGCGGGTTGCCGGTGGCGATGGACAGGCCGCGGGCGGACAGGCCGTATACCTGACCTTTGGCGACGGCGCGGAAATAGCTGGCGCCGAGGAACACGCAGAGCTCGTCCGCGTAGTCGGGGCGGTTGAACGGCGCGTGGATGCGGAAGCCGGCGAACCCGAGGTCGTCGGGCACACGCAGCGCTGGGTCGGCGTAATCGAACAGGTCGGCGCTGTAGGGCACCCGGGCGGCCTGGCCGGCCACGACTTCGAAGATGTCCACCCGCGTGCCGTAGAGGAAGCCGCGCGGGAAGAACTGCGCCTCGAAGCCCAGCTTCTGGTCGTGCCAGAGCGCACGCTCCGGACGGAAGCGGATGCCGCGGTACTTGTCGTAGCTGAGCCGGTCGCGCGCTGCCGGAAGCTTGGTGTCGGGCGCCTGGAAGGGCTGCGTGGCCATCTGTTCCGCCACGCGCCGGACCGCCCCGGCGTCGAACGGTCCAGGTGCTGGCCCGGCAATTTCGGCCGCTCGCGCAAGGCGGGCCGGTTCGCTGGATAGCGACGCAAGCAGGATGCCGGCGCCGTGCCGCAACACACCTCGTCGATTTAGACCCATGGATTCTTACCGGCTTTTCAATGAGGTATTAGCGCTTGCGATCTTCCTGAGCCGTGATTTCGGCTGCGTCGTCATCTACATACGCCGACCCACGTATAGACGGAGGCTGGCGCGTCGGCCACCCGCATGAAAATTGGCGTGGTTACAGGTATGCGGCCGCAGTGGGACTTACTTACCGCGCGGACGTGGCATCGCTGCGGGCGGCAGCGACCTCGCGCCCGCGGCCGCCCTGCTCCATGAACTCCGCGATGTGCGGGCGACGCTCGATTTGCAAACGGTGCAGCGCGGTCGTGGCCCCCACCAAGGTCCCGCTCCGCCGCAGCCTGGCGTCGCCGATTTCGATCAGGCGGAGATTGGGCCACGCCTTCTCGCGAATCTGATGAACCATGCCGATGATCGCCGCTGCCGGTTGAGCTGGCAGGGCTTGCGCCAGAATCAGCGCCATCGAGGCCGTGGAACGAGAGATGCCAGCATGGCAGTGCACGAGAAGATGGGTCGCCGATCGAGGCTGAGCCAGCAGATTGCGACCGAACGCCAGGATACGCTCGACGTGAGCGGGCTGCGGCGCCTGGTGCCCGGGCAGGTCGTCGATGACGTCGTGAAAGCGTAGTTCGAGCTTCTCATGCTCTCCGAACGCGCCAAACGCTTCCGGCACCGGGCAGTCGGGGTCCAGGATAGAGAGTACATGGCTGGCTTCGGCGCTGCAGTTGCCGGCCAGTTCCTCGATGCCGCACACGGTGATGGCGAAGGGAAGCGTTGCGCTGGTCATGAGGCACCTGCTGGTTCCATGCTGGCTTGCGACGTACGGCTGGGCCGTGGGACCATGGATTAGCCCATATCCCGCCATGGTTTCTGGCATGAAGGCCGCAGTCCCGGCAACCCAAGCGGGTCGGATGACGTGACGGGCCAGTACCGCCCAAAACTCATTCTCACATGCAGCCCGGCGATCCGTTCGCGTTCCCGACTTTGGAGCAGAGTCTCGATAATCAGCCTCGCACCCGGCCGCGGCGGGGTCCATCCCCCAACGACGTTGCGGGGACGCCCATGCGCGTCATCGCGTCTGCGCATTTGGGCGAGAGTGGCGGGTCAGGCCTGGGCCAGGCCGCAACCGGGTACGTCAGCGTGCATAATGTTCTTGATATGTTCTTTTTGCTAGGTTAGCCTTCCTAATCTTAGCCAATTGCGCGGCGGTGCCACGGACCGAAGCTGAGCTGCGTCACCCATGCGGTGACGGAGATCTGTCACATCAAGCCAGTGAGCTGACCCATGACGACGAGCCACATCTCCCTGTTCGCCGGCTTGCTGATTGGGTTCTCAATCGCGGTCCCGGTCGGACCCATGGGCCTGCTCTGCATCCAGCGCACCCTCACGTCCGGCATGCGTGTGGGCATCAGCACTGGCCTGGGGGCGGCCACGGTCAACGTTCTCTACGGCGCACTCGTCATCCTCGGCCTGGACGAAATGATGCCCTTGGTGGCCGGCGGCAACCGCGTGCTCAGCTTTGCTGGAGGCGTGTTCCTGCTGTGGTCGGCGGCGCGCACGCTGATGCGTCGGCGCGTCGTGGGAGATCGGCAGCAGCCTGCCGTGCTATCGCCGTTGGCGGCCTACGGTTCGGCCGTGGCGTTCAACGCGACCAACCCGGTGTCGACCATCCTGATCATCGCGCTGCTCTCGCCGGTCGTTGGGCTGTCCGCACCGTCGCTAGCCGAGGCAGCCGCGCTCCTGCTCGGCATGTTCATGGCCGCGACCACCTGGTGGGTCTGCCTCGCCGGTTGCATCGCCCTGCTGCGATCGCGGCTGAGCGGGGATCTGCTCGTGAGGGTGAACCAGGTCGCCGGGGCGGTTCTGACCATCTACGGCGCCTTGGCTCTGGCACGCTCCGCCGGGATGTAGGATGCCGCCCAAAGCGCTGTCGCTGAATGACATAAAGGGAGTACGGCCATGCACGTCCTCGAACGACTGTTTTGCGGCTACATGCGGCTGCTATGGGTCGCCGCATCGGCCGGCCGGCCGGGCGCTCGGGCCGAAGAGCGACCCAAGCCACCCGACAGCACAGGAGAAGCATGCCGGTGCCTGATACCAGACCGGACCGTGCTGCCTGGCTGGTAAAGTCGCACTTGGGTTTACCCGAAAAAACGCGATGTCATCACACGCCTAGAAAACCCAAGTTGTTACAAATATATTACGTCGTTATTACAACCCCTACCACACTTGCCGACTCAGGAGGTCAACGCTACAAAGTTTTATGTTCTACGACCAACTCTCTCCTCAATACGAACCGACAGCACGCGTATCGTTCTAGATAGTCATCTGAATGCAATCCAACGGTCGTCTCGCAAACGAGGTCGACCGACGGCGCTGGGCGGCGTCCGGCGTCGCTCGGGACTGGCTCCACTGCAGGTTCAAACGGCTTAGAAATCCGGCTGGTTCGGAGCGGAGAACTGGAATGGCGTCAGTGCTGGAGCGGTCCCAAGTCGAGAAGGCCTATGATCGTTGGGCGCCCATCTACGACTTGGTGTTCGGCCCGGTGTTCAAGCGCGGGCGTCGCGCGGCGGTCGAGGCCGCCGAGCGCACCGGCGGCCGCATCCTCGAGGTCGGCGTGGGCACCGGCTTGTCGCTGACTGAATACGCCAAAACCAACCGCATCGTCGGCGTCGACATCTCCGCGCCGATGCTCGACCGCGCCCGTGAGCGGGTCAATCGGCAGCGGCTTGGCCACATCGAATCGATCGTCGTGATGGACGCCGAGCGCCTGACCTTTGCGGATAACAGCTTCGACGTCGTGGTCGGGCAGTATGTCATCACCGCCATCCCAAACCCGGAACGGGCGCTCGACGAGTTCGTCCGCGTCGCCCGGCCCGGCGGCGAGATCGTGCTCACCACCCGCATCGGCGCCGAAACCGGCCTGAGGGGACGTATGGAGAAATGGCTGATGCCGGTGACGAGCCGCCTTGGCTGGCGCACCGAGTTCCCTTGGTCGCGCTACGAGCGCTGGGCCGAGGGGTCGCAGGCGGTACGGCTGGTCGAAAAGCGTTCGCTCCCGCCGCTGGGTCATTTCTGGCTCATCCGATTCGTCAAACTGCCCGGCCCAGCTCCCGTTTGACCTAGCAGCGGCATGATCTCCAACGTCACGAGGCACAGCGATGACCGGCTTTTTTGATCTACTGAAAGTGCAGCGGTGGGACGACCATCGCTACTACCATCACAGCCGGATGAACCAGGCGCTGCATCTGCTCAGCGCACTCAGCTTCGTTTGCGCCTATCTTGTGATGTTTCAGGACCCGGCTCTCGCGGCCCTGATCGCCTGGCTGGTGTCGATGACCAGCCGGCAGATTGGCCACCTGGTGTTCGAGCCCAAGGACTACGACGTCGTCAACCAGGCATCCCATGAATACAAAGAGGCGATCAAGGTTGGCTACAATCTTCGCCGCAAGATCGTGCTGATGACGATCTGGGCGCTTTCGCCCGTCCTGCTCCTCGTGGATCCGACGATGCTGGGCCTGTTCGCCACCCCGGACACCGCCTTCGGGTATGCAAGGATTCTAGGATATTTGTGGCTCGCGGTGGGGCTGAGCGGCTTGCTGTTCCGGACCGTGCAGCTTTTCCTCATCAAGGACCTGCAAACCGGACTGGTCTGGGCGACCAAGATCGTCACCGATCCGTTCCACGACATCATGCTGTACCATCGGGCGCCCGCCCAACTCCTCCGAGCGGCGCGGGCCGTCGTCTCGTCAGGCGACGAGCCAGCATCTCGCGCAGGATTTGACGCTTGATCGACCGGTTGGTGCAGGCGGGGCCCGCCCACCAGCCGTCGCCCTCCATGGCGCGGCAGGCGGCGACGAACCGGTCCGCGACGGCGGCGAACTCGGCGTCGGTGAAGTTCAGGCTGAAAATCAGGCGTCCGGTGCCGATCCAGCTGAGCGCAATCCCCTCGGCGCGAAGATAGTATTGCAGCATCCAGTTATAGCGTGACGGCCGGGTGTAGCATACGGTCCAGATCGACGAGAGGTTGGCGACCCTGACCGGAATGTCCTCCTCGCGCAGGCGGTGGTTGAGCCGCTCCGCACGATCGTTCCAGCGCTGGTCCAGGCCTTGGTAAAGCTCTTGGACCGCCGGCTCATCGAGCCGCTGCAGGAATTCAGCCATCGCCCCCATGACATAGGGATGGGCGTTGAACGTCCCGCGAGCGAAGCAGACATCGGCCGGGCGGTCGGCGCGGAAACGTTTCATTACCGTGTTCCGGCCGCAGAGCACGCCGACGGGAAGGCCGCCGCCAAGGGTCTTGCCGTAGGTGACGGCATCGGGCTGCACGCCGAAATAGTCTTTCGCGCCGCCGGCGGCCAGGCGGAAGCCGACGAAGACCTCGTCGAAGATCAGCACGATACCGCGCTCATCGCACACGGCGCGCAGTCGTTTCAGCCAAGCCGTGTAGGCGTCCCGGTCGAAATGGGCCGTTCGCGCGCTGTCGGCCAACGACGAGTCCGCGGGCGCGCCGGCGTTGGGGTGAAGCGCCTGGAGCGGGTTGACGAGGATGCAGGCGATGTTCCGGCGGCGGCTAAGGACCTGCAGCGTGCGCTCGGACATGTCCGCCAGCGTATAGGTTTCATGCGCCGGCGTCGGATTGCCGAGGCCGGGCTGAACGTCGCCCCACCAGCCGTGATAGGCGCCGCAGAACCGCACCAGGTGCGTGCGCCCGGTGTGATAGCGCGCCAGCCGCACCGCCTGCATCACCGCTTCGGTGCCCGACATGTGGAACGACACTTCGTCCAGCCCGGACAGCGCGCGCAGGCGGGCGACGTTGCCGGCGACGACGGGGTGGTAGGCGCCGAGGACCGGGCCCAGCTCCCGCACGCGGTCGGCGCCGCGCGCGATGCAGTCCTTGTAGAAATCGTGTCCGAAAAGGTTGACCCCGTACGATCCGGTCAGGTCGTAGAAGACGTTGCCATCGAGATCGGTCACCGTCACCCCGGACGAGGACGCCAGGAACGAGCCGGCCGGCAGATGCTGGCGGACATACGAGCTGAACTGGAACGGCACACGGTAGGCGGAGGTGAACTGCAAGTCGGAGATGCCGTCCGCCGCCTCGGCCGTGAGCGCGCTGGTCTGCACGAAGCGCTCGCGATACAGCCCGGACAGTCGCATGAAGCCGTCGCGACGCTGCACGGCGACCTCCTCCGGTGGGTTGTCGCAGCGAAAGAACCGGGCATCGTCGTATTCGTAGAACGGAATGAGCGACGCGATCCGCCGCGCCATTCGGGCATGCCCGGCGATCGAGCGGTGCTTCGCCCGCGACAGCTCCAGGCGCGGCTTCACCCGGGCGAGCAACGCCGCCAGTGCAGCGACGCCGGCTGCGTAGGACGCCATGGCGAGCGGGTGCGCCGGCACTGGGTCAACTCCTGTCGTAAGGTGGCGATGCCATGACGGTCCGCGCCGCGATAGTGAAGTTTGTGCAACAGGACGGGCTGAACTTCCTGCTCACCAACCGCATGCCACGGCGGCTGGTGACCCGGCTGATGGGCCGGTTCAGCAAGATCGAGCATCCTTTGGTCTGCGCCGGGTCGCTCCGCGTCTGGCGGTTCTTCTCCGACCTCGACCTCAGCGACGCGGAGGAGACGCGCTTTCGCAGCCTGCACCATTGCTTCACCCGTCGGCTGAAGGACGGCGCCCGGCCGATCGAGGCCGATCCCGGCATTCTGGTGAGCCCGTGCGACGGGATCGTCGGCGCGTTCGGCACGGTTGACGCTGGCCAGGCGCTCCAGGTCAAGAACTCGCCCTACGCGCTGCAGGAGCTGCTCGGCGACGCCGCCCACGCCGAGACGTTCCGGAATGGGCAGTACCTGACCCTGCGGCTGACCTCGGCCATGTATCATCGGTTCCACGCGCCGCATGACTGCCGGGTCGATTCGGTGACTCACGTCTTCGGCGACACCTGGAACGTGAACCCGCCCACCCTGCGCCGGGTCGAGCGGCTGTTCTGCAGGAATGAGCGGGCCCTGATCAGGACGACGCTGTTCGGCGGCCACGCCGTGACCCTGGTGGCGGTCGCAGCCATCCTGGTGGCCGGCATCCGGCTGCGATTCCTGGACCTGTCGCTCGGCCGCGGCGAGACGGGACGGCGCATTTTTCCGTGCGACGCGCCGTTCCGTAAGGGCGAGGAGATGGGCTGGTTCGAGCACGGGTCGACCATCATCGTATTCGCTGCCCACGGCTTCACGCTCTGCGACGGCGTCGGCGACGGCACGACAATCCGCGTCGGACAGGCGCTGATGCGGATGCGTCATCGATCCCCGGAGCCGTAGCCGCTCGCCAGCCCTGTGCCGGCTTCCCTCCTCCTGGTCTTCTGCCTAGCATGACCCGCAATCGGACCGACGCCGTCTGCTTCGGCGGCGCAGCGCAGGCGACGGTCGACAACGAATCGAAGGGAAGCCCAAGCATGTCATCGACACTCTTGAATCCGGTGCGCACAGCGGATCCGAGCGAGGCTGTTACGAACTGGCTCGCGCGCTTCGGGGCGTACCTGTCGGCCGGCGACAGCGCGGCGGCAGCATCGCTGTTCGCGATGGACAGCTTTTGGCGCGACCTGGTCGCCTTCACCTGGAACATCAAGACGATTGAGGGACGCGACGAGATCGCCGCGATGCTGGACGCCACGCTCCGCCGGGTCCGTCCCGGCCAATGGCGTTTGGCGGAGGCCGCGACGGAGGGGGACGGTGTGGTGTCCGCCTGGATCGAGTTCGAGACGGCCGAGGCGCGCTGCAAGGGCCATGTCCGCCTGCGGGACGGCCTGTGCTGGACGCTACTCACGTCCATGACGGAGCTGAAGGGCCACGAGGAGAGGCGCGGCGCTACCCGCGAACGCGGCGCGGAGCACGGCGCCCAGCGCGACCGGCTCAGTTGGCTCGACCGCAAGCGGGCCGACGAGGCGGCGCTCGGCGTTACGGAGCAGCCATACTGCCTGATCGTCGGCGGGGGCCAGGGGGGCCTTGGGCTGGGGGCGCGGCTGAAGCGGCTGGGCGTGCCGACCATCATCGTCGACAAGCACGAGCGGCCCGGCGACCAGTGGCGCAGCCGCTACAAGTCGCTCTGCCTGCACGACCCGGTGTGGTACGACCACATGCCCTACCTCCCGTTCCCGGATCACTGGCCGGTGTTCGCGCCCAAAGACAAGATCGGCGACTGGCTCGAGATGTACGCGCAGGTGATGGAGCTGAACTGCTGGAACTCGACCGTCTGCGAGCGCGCCCGCTACGACGAGGACGCGCGGGAATGGGTGGTCGAGGTGTCGCGGGCGGGCGAGAAAGTGACCCTGCGCCCGAAGCACCTTATCCTGGCCACCGGCGTATCGGGTGTGCCGAACGTCCCCGCCTATCCCGGCGCCGAGACCTTCCAGGGCGACCAGCACCACTCCAGCGCGCATCCTGGCGGCAAGGCGTATCGCGGCAAGAAGGCCGTCGTGATCGGATCGAACAACTCGGCGCACGACATCTGCGCCGACCTCTGGGAGAACGGCGCCGACGTCACGATGGTGCAGCGCTCCTCGACCCATATCGCGCGCTCGGAGTCGCTGATGGAGCTGGCGCTGGGCGGCCTCTACTCCGAGGAGGCGGTCGCCGGCGGCATGACGACGGAGAAGGCCGACCTCACCTTCGCCTCGCTGCCCTACCGCATCATGCACGAGTTCCAAATCCCGGTGTACCAGCAGATGAAGGAACGCGACGCGGCGTTCTACGCGCAGTTGGAGAAGGCCGGCTTCATGCTCGACTTCGGCGACGACGAGTCGGGGCTGTTCATGAAGTACCTGCGCCGCGGGTCCGGCTACTACATCGACGTGGGCGCGTCCGACCTGGTCGCCAACGGCAGCATCAAGCTCAAGAGCCGGGCGGACGTGGCCCAGATCAGGCCACATTCCGTGCTGTTCAACGACGGGTCCGAGTTGCCGGCGGACCTGATCGTCTACGCCACCGGCTACGGGTCCATGAATGGCTGGGCCGCTAAGCTGATTTCGCCGGAGGTGGCCGACAAGGTCGGCAAATGCTGGGGGTTCGGATCCGACACCACCAAGGATCCCGGCCCTTGGGAGGGCGAGCTTCGCAATATGTGGAAGCCCACCCGCCAGGACGGGCTCTGGTTCCACGGCGGCAACCTGCACCAGTCGCGGCACTACTCGCTCTACCTCGCCCTGCAGCTCAAGGCGCGCATGGAGGGCATCCCGACCCCGGTCTACGGCATGGGCGAGGTTCACCACAGGGGCTGAGACGGTCCTGGGACGCCCCATCCCATACGGCATCGGCAACGTGCCGGCGTGAACACTAAGGAGGGCGAGCGATGGGCGTCATGAACAACGAGACCGAAGCAACGCCGGTCTGCAAGGTCGTGCAAGCTGGGGAGAGCTTCGTCGGCAAGCAGGGGCTGACCTACGCCGTCGGCATCTCGGCCCAGACCGTCGGCGCGCGCGGCATCCACATGCAGATTCTGAATATCCCGCCGGGCGGTCGAGCCAAGGCGCACAAGCATGCGGACCATGAAACCGCGATCTACGCGCTTAGCGGCGAGTCGTGCATGTGGTACGGCGAGCGCCTGGAACAGCACTCGGTGCTGAAACCAGGCGAGTTCCTATACATCCCTGCAAACGTCCCGCATCTGCCGTACAACCCAAGCCAGACCGAACCCTGCGTGCGGTGATCGCGCGGACCGATCCGAACGAGCAGGAGAGCGTGGTGCTGCTGCCTAACCTCGAAGCCGCAATGGCCGTGAGGGGGTAGCGTATGCCGGCGTCCCAGGCCGCCCAACCCTGCGATCCGTAGTTTCGGCGGCAGCGGAGAGCATCCTGCTGCCGCCGAGAATGAAAGATCAGTCCATGAACACCAAACTCACGGCGTCCCTCGCCCTTGCCGGCCTGCTCGCGACCGGCGCCATGGCAGGCACGGCGTTCGCGGTCGGCCATGACGAGGACGGCGAGGCCACCGCGCTGCAAGGCGCCAAGGTTTCGCTCAACCTGTGAATAGGCGTGGAATAGGGACCCTGTTAGTGGGGTGATCGGCGTCCAAACGGGACCCTCCTGACGAAGGGGTTCACGGTGGCTCTCGCAATGATCGAGGGCCGGTTTGGGATGTTGGTTGTGG
>JAABUX010010595.1_pt1 | contig 10280 bp, 5 predicted proteins | sample 5561851 | NCBI WGS metagenome assembly JAABUX01 (sample SAMN10711883, study PRJNA513361) | rock metagenome | isolation source: Antarctica rocks | place: Antarctica: Victoria Land, Richard Nunatak red sandstone | collected 2016-01-03 | reverse complement strand
TGATCAACGTCGATACCGAGCTTGGAGCCAAGGATTTGCTCAACAACCGCATGGCCTATGTCGCTGTCTCGCGTGGCGCGCACGATGCGCAGCTCTTTACGAATAATCGGGAGCAACTCGGGGCCGCACTGGGGCATAACGTTTCAAAACAGAGCGCCCATGTGCCGGAGCTGAAGCTGGAGCAGGCGATTGAGCCTCGATTGGAGATTGCACCCAAGCATGGGTACGGGTTGGGACTGGGTCTTTGACCATCATCAATGCCGAGCTAGCTTTGGAATCGTGGCCATGAGCCGCGCAGCATTAGGCAAAAGCGGGGACGCGCTTCTGCGTTTTGCCCAATGCAGCGACGGCCGGCAGCTTCCCAGCCTTAGGTTTGGTGAGCTTCACCTGAGCCCCGAGGTTTAGCTTGCCGGCGAACTTGATAAGCTTGCTGACGCTGAACTTTGATACGCGGCCGTTAAGGAGGTTGCTCACGTCCAGACGAACTTCACAGCGTTAGGAGCAGCATCATGCCCCGTAGCCAAGCTAAACATCTCCTTAGAAGGCTATGACATCGGCCTTTCAGGTGCGATACCAGAACCCTACGAAGTAGAGTACCTGCTGCTCTACGCCAACGATATTGAAAGCAGTGCAAGACCTAGCCTTAGGCGAGAGAGCATGGGGAGAGCTCCTGTGTGCATGGTGGACATCAGTGTGTCTACGGAGCCCGAGCTGTAACGTTGTGGGTGCGATGAAATATGCGAAAACCGGCGGCTCCCAGGGACAAGGCGGGTAGTGCGACGGGCGGCGCTGCTGCCTCCAATTCACCGTCCACACCGGTGTTATGCGGTACGCGCGCTAGGGGGATGGCGACCTCTTGCCATGTGCCGGAGGCTTCGACGGTGCCCACGAAGGGTCTATCGGACAGGTTGACTGCTATGAGAAACTCCTCGTCCGCGGTGCGGCGCAGATAGCTCACGACGTGGGTTTCATCGGAGTTGTGGACCCAGACGGTGTCACCGTGGATGAGCGCAGGCTGATGTTCACGAAAAGGGATCATGAAATTGTAGAACCTGGGAAATTCTGGGCGCATCTGTCCTGCTTCCCACCAGACCTTGAGGTCTTCAAAGAGGGCGGGTGCGCCGGACTCGGTAGGGTCCGAGACCTCCATGCCGTTGTAGAGCATGGGCACGCCATCCAGGGTGAGGATGAGGGTTGCGGCCGCCAGGGAGCCGGAGATGCCATAGCGGGCAAGGGCGCGCTGCTCGTCGTGATCGTCGAACATGCGCATGTGCAGGGAGCGCCTGGGAAAGAGCGTCTGCTCATGCTCGAGCGTGGCTTGCAGCGAGCTTGCAGGGGCGCCGTGCTCCAGAATGTTGTTGAGGGTGGCCATCATGGGCCAGGAGTAATCCAGGTTGAAGGCGCTGCGCATAAGCTCAGGCTTGGAGGCTTCGGCGAGCATGATCAGGCCGGGATGGACCGCGTCGAGCGCCTTGCGCGCGCTCTCCCAGAAGTCGGTCGGAATTTCGCCGGCTGCATCGCAGCGGAAACCATCCAGTTTGTAGTCCTTGATCCAGTAAAGGAGCATGTCTGTCATGTAGCGGCGCAGCTGAGGATTGGCGTAGTTCAGCGCGGCCACGTCGGTCCAGTCGTAGGGAGAAAGCACCTTGCCTTGCGCGTCGTGCTTGTAGAAGTCCGGATGCGCCATCATCACGCTGTCGAAAGAGGTATGGTTCGCGACAATATCGATGATGACCTTTATGTGACGGCGGTGAGCTTCGTCGATCAGCCGATGCAGATCGTCTTTGGTTCCGTAGGCGGGATTGATGGCGTAGTAATCACGGACAGCGTAGGGGCTGCCATAGGTACCCTTCTTTTTCAGTTCTCCGAGAGGGTTGATCGGCATGAGCCAAAGCACGTTTACCCCGAGCTTCTGTAAGGTATCCAGTTTCGCGGTAATCCCATTCAGGTCTCCTGCGGACGAGAAAGTGCGGGGAAAGATCTCATAGATGACGCTCGCGTCAAGACCCTCTGGTGCCGGAGGAGCCTGAAGGGAGTTCAGCGGCTTTGTGGTTGGAATGACTGGAAGATCCGGCATCTGGGCCGGGGCGTTGAGAGACACCACCATGAGGGCAGAGAGACAGATGAGCCCAAGACCTTTAGAACATTTCATTGTCGTTCCCTAAGCGTGGGTTGGCGAGCTGCTCCCGATTTTCCGGTGGCCGCACGTGGTCGCGTCGCGTTACTGATGCAAGAGAGACAGACAGCATTCCCCAGGGAAGTCTGCTGCGCTGCCTAGGGGAAATGGTTGTTGTGGTTAGAAGACAAAGCGGGCGGCGAGCTGGATCTGTCTCGCCTCCCCGGAGAGTCCGGTGATCCTTCCGAAGGTGGTCGTGTTGCCCTGGGAGTTACCGGGATTTCCAAAGTTTGCCGTGTTGAACACATTGAACGCGTCCGCATGAAGTTCCAGGAACCTGGACTCGTTAAGGTGCAGGTTCTTCTGCACTCCCAGGTTCATGGTGCGGCTACCGGGTCCATAGACCTGGTCGTAGCCCAGCGTTCCTACCCTGGTGTACACGCTATTTGGAGTTCCATCCGTCGCGGCTACGCTAGGTAGATTGACGCTCGAGAAGGAGCTTGGATCGAACCAATTGCCGTTGATCTGCTTCGGATACCGAATTGGTGCGACCAAGTCTGGCCGGTTGCCGGGGTTGGCACTTCCCGACGCATACAGATCCACCGGCTGCCCTGTTGAGAGCAGGACGATGTTGTTGATCTGCCATCCGCCAACCGCGAGATCGAGAAGATGGCCGGCGCCGCCGAGGTACTGCTGACCACGCCCGAACGGCAGGTTGTACACAAAGGAGGAGCTGAAGACGTGACGCTCATCCTGCGGTGCATTGCCGTAGTTAGCCCTCTGGTTGTAGTACAGCAGGATGGCCGGTGTAGTGCCTCCGAACGCGCTGACAGAATTAGTGAGCGCGTGCGACCAGGTGTAGGCGCCGGTTGCGGTGAAGTTCTTGCCGCGGTGATCGTAATGCAGTTGCAGACCGTTATAGTTTGCGGATCCGTTGTAGTCGTTGAGGGTCACGTTGCCAAGATTGGGAAGCGGCCTGGTGGTCGCGCCGATCGCGTAGGTGTTGTAGTTGTAATAGGTCGAGAGCCGGTCGCTGTAGGTGCCGACGTAGGCTACCGAGAAGACGTCGCGGGAGCCGAACTGCTGCTGAAGCTGAAGGTTGTACTCCTGGATGCGGCTGTGCTTGTTGTTGCGGTCCACGGCCAGCCCGCCGAGACCCTGCGGAGGCGAGTTGGGATTGAAGTTGGGGAACCCGGGCGCCGGCAGGGGCATGGTGGCGGAGGTGCCGCTTGTGTAGGCCGGGCAGTGATACGGGGTCCCTGTGGTGGTCTGCCCGGTAAAGGTGCCGCAGAAGCCGTTGAACGCGTAGTATGCGACGGAACCGCCGAAGGGAGGCTGCTGGCCCAGCTGGTTGCTGATGCCGCCATAGTCGGGAAAGTAGAAGATGCCGTAGCCGCCGTGGACGGCGCTCTTGCCGTTTCCAAGCAGATCGTAGGAAAAGCCTACGCGCGGGGCGAAGTTGAGGTAATCCTGGTTGATGATGCTTCTTGAAACGCCCCCGACGCCGGCTTCGAGTACATGACCCGTGGTCAGGTCGAAGGAAGCCTGTTTGTTGTGCTCTTCATAAGGCCATGTCAGCAGGTCCCAGCGAACCCCGAGGTTCAGCGTCAGCCTGCTGGTGATGCGGTAATCGTCCTGAGCGAAGAGCGCGTCTTCCTGGCTGACATTGCCGAAGTAGCCGGTCTGCGAACCGATCGAATAGTTGTCGGCAGGTGCAACGAGCATTTCGCTGGTCTCATACCCGGTGAAATCCATTCCGTTTCCTGCGAAGAAGAAGAATCCCTTCCCGGAGATAGGACGGAAGAAGTTGACCTGGCGGCGAAGCACGGTACCGCCAACGTTAAGCGAGTGTTTGCCCAGATTCAGGTTGAGTGTGTCAGTCACTTCATAGGTATTTTGCGGAACCGCGAACAGGCCGTAGTCGCCGGTGTATTGGATCTCGTTGTTGTAGCCGCCGATGAGCGGACCGCCTGAGGTGCCGGCGATGCCGGTTTCTCCCGCGATGCCAAGCTGCGCCCCTACGTTCTGCCCATTGTTCGAGGGAGCAAAGCCATAGTTGTCGCGGTTGTAGGCGATGCGAGCATCGTTGACGATGCGCGATGAGAAAGTGTGGGTGTAGCCGAGGTCGTAGCCGCGGCCGTGGCCGAAGTTTTCGGAGCCGTTGGCGGAGAGCGGCGGATGGCCGGGCTGCTGAGGCAGCTCAGACTGGTTTGACGAGGTGGAGTTGTCGTAGGAGAAGCGGAAGAAGAAAAGGTCGTTCGCTGTCGCATTCCAGTCCAGACGGGCGTCGAAGGCGTTGTACTTCGACGTGGAGCTATTTTGCACCAGGTAGTTCTGCAGCACACGATCCGTACGGCTGGGCAGGGGAAACGCATTGAAGTAGTTGAGCGTGGCCGTGTTCAGGCGATTGGTCGGGATGATGTTGCCCGGAAAGGGAGTGCAGGTCAGCGGGTCGTAGATTTGACCTTTGCTGTTCGCCGGGAGGTTGTTGTTGAGGGTGCCGGAGTTCGGCACGCAGAGGGGGAAGGTGGTGTCGAGGCTGCCGCCGTTGAGCGCGGGATTGAGCAACTCGGTGAAATTACCCTGACGCATCAAGGTCGTGGGCACAGTATCGTAGTGAGCACCGTCTGGTGAGTTCACGCGGGTTCCCTGGTAATCGCCGAAGATGAAGAGCTTGTTTTTGGCGATGGGTGCGCCGAGCGAGCCGCCGAACTGGTTGCGCCGAAAACCCGTATTGGGGGTAGCGGGCGCCCCCAGAAACCGGTAATTGGGGTTGGCAGCGCCTATGTTGTTGCTGCGGTAGAAGTCAAAGGCCGAACCGTGGATACTGTTGGTGCCGGAACGAATGGAGGCGATCACCAGAGCGCCACCCGCGCGCCCATACTGGGCAGGCGCGACGCTGGTCGCCACCTTGAACTCCCGCGTGCCATCGACGGGCGGGAAGAACAGAATGACATTTTGCAGGCCGTCGTTATTGTCCACGCCATCGAGAATGAAGTTGTTGGCTTGGGAGCGCAGTCCGTTGACCGAAAGCGCGCCGCCGCCTGAATCGCTAAACCGATTCACGGTGTCCTGGCCATACTCGACCCTGACGCCCTGGGTGACGCCGGGGGTAAGCAGCGTCAGGTTAAGGGCGTTACGACCGTTCAGCGGAAGCTCGGTAATCTGCTTTTCACCAATCGTTTCTCCCAGTGTGGCATCGGTTGTGTCGACAAGCGCTGCGGCTGATGTCACCTCCACGGTTGTGGAAGCTGACCCGGGGGCGAGCTTAAAGATAAGCGTCTGGACCTGGGTTACGATGACGGAAAAGGACACGGCTTGCGACTGGAAGCCAGTGGCTTCTACCTTGCCGGAATAGTTGCCGGGCGGCAGAGCCGCAATGCTGAATTCACCGTTGGAGCTCGCCTGGCTTGTCCGGCTGACGCTCGTAGATACGTTCGTGACCGTAATGGTCGCGCCTGGGATCACCGCGCCGGTGTTGTCGGTGACGGTTCCGACGACGCGTCCTGAATCAGCCTGCCCATAGGCACGAGAGTCAATTCCCGATCCGAACAGCATGACGAAGCCAAGAAGGAATGTTCCGCAGCTTGCCCGGATGAGCGGGATCGGAACCAAGCTTGTTATTCGGTCAAATCTCATAAATGTCTCCTTGAGTTCCAGTTTTGGACCGTCAGTCTTCTGGCAGGCTGTTGCGTCCCTTTATTGAACGAAGATGAAGATGCTCAACCTCTGCGCAATGAAATGTCAATTGCTTTTCACTTCATTCAGCAGCGTTGAGCTTTGGTCGATCCCATGAAGCCCTCCTGTCGGGTTGTTTTCTTGGGCGTTGGTAGGACAGCTCGCACTGTAACTTTTCAAGCATGGGCAATGTCCATTATCGTTCGCCTGAGCGGTGCCCTGTTCAGTCTAGAGGTGTTGTGGGGTCTCTGCGCTCGCGAAACAGCGGCACTGGAAGGGCGATCATGCCGACGTCCTCAAAGCTCAGGATCGTTTGTTCGTGTCCGTCCGGGTGTTGCTCTCGCCACAGCTCCAATCGGAGTGGTGGCATATGGCGGCGCACCACGCGTGTGCGGCTGACGATGGCGTGGCAGGCCGGACAGAGCGAGATCATCAGGTGGAGTCGTGAGACGCCCGGCACCCGATGATGAACCACGATCGAGCGCTTTCTCCGGCTCGAGGCTCCGCATACCCGGCAGGAATAGCCGTCACGCTTGAGAACCTGCTCCCGCAAACCGCCGAATAGTCCTCATCTTGTCGTTTAAGCGTGTAGCAGGTGGCGCACATGCCGAGGGCGAGAACCTTCCCCCGGCCGCAACGGCAGTGCAGCGACCGCTGAATGCCTGCTCTGATCTTCTTCACTTCCCTCTCCCCTTTCCCTTGAGAAAGAGCATCTTGCTTCTCTGCACGACTCCAGGCCGGACCGATTCGGCAAGTCCAAGGTTTAGCAGCCGAGCGAGGGGAGCCGCGAAGCCGCCCGACTTCGCATTGCTGTACCCGGCCTGCCCGGCCAGATACGGGTGAGGCTTTCTGAAACGCAGCGATAAGAAACGTCAGCATCTTCCGCTCTCCCTCCCCGAAAGTAGGCGACCCATGCGAAGGTTGAGCGCCACATTGTAAATCGCTCCCGCCGTGCAATAGACCAGCTTGGGCATGGTCGCTTGCGGTGGCTGAAAACGCATGGCGCGCAGCACGTTATGGTAGGAGCTGGTAAAGAAGCACTCGCGAAGGAGACCCCCGACCGATAACACAGAGGAACATGAGTATGCGGCTTATAAGAGCTCGGCGGCCCTTCAAACCCTTTCGCAATCACACAAAAAGCGCCGAAGCTTGGCGTGAATTTTGCTCCGAGCGGGGTCACGCTGCTCCACCACGCCGACTTCGATGCGAGCCCTGCTCAAAATCATGATCGCCTCTCGATTGGCTTGCAATCCAAGTCTCCGGCCTGCAAATTGCTCGGACACGAGGTATTGGACCGCATGGCTCAGCATGATGGAACCCTGTTCGAGAGTGGATATACCTTGACGGCGCTCAAGGCCGTCCCAGACGGATGAACTGGAGATGAAAGATGTTGGCGGCGGGGGATAGAGAATGTCGATTGCGGTCTGCATATGTCTCACGTCCTTACTATCGGCAGAGCTGGTGAAGACTTTAGAGCTATGCGTACGAGCCGGGCTTGACGGAGCCTTGGACCTCAGGGTGCCGATGAAGCGATGCTGCCTGATGCTGGCCCGTAATATAGGCCGAGCTCCTCAGACCGCTTCAGGGTGATGACCGCGCGCTGTCTGAACTCGACCATCCAGGCGGTATTCAGGTTTGGATCTTCATCCGGAACGAGGGAGACCTGCTGTGGGTTGCGCGTCCAGGCCACGTAGTGATCGCGGATGAGTTGTGTTCGACGATGCAGGATACGTACCTCTCGCACGTCGCTTGATATGCAGAACAGTAAGGTGAGGACAGCGAAGGATCTTTTGGCGACTCTCGCACGAGTTGGGGTCAACGGACAATCGATCGGCAATCGGAGGGCCGCCATATAGAGAAGGCAAAGGAAGAGTTGGGAGTAGATGCAGTACCGCGAGACGAGGGCCGCCTCCAAGCCGAATTGGTGGCGAGTGAGGTCGACACCGATTGCGGTCACAATAATAAACGTCCCTGCGTAAAACGTACTCGGGTCCAGATGGCGCCAGCGACGCGAGATCAGGTAGCCAGCGAACCCCACCATCACAAGTGCGATCAGAACGCAGACCTTGACCCTTCCGGCGGCCGCTGCCAAAAACGCAAGGGGAAACAAGGCCAGGATTATGTGCGGGTGCTGTGCAACGGTCGGGGGGGACACGTACACTGCGCTGAAGTGATACGCATACAGGCCTCCCATCGCCAAGGTAACGAAGGTCCAGATCACCATACGGAAACGGTGGCGCTGCTGCCAGAGAAACGCAAGGCCGACGAGCGCGAGAAAGAAGCCATTCCCGGACGACGCGATGGCACTAACCAATGACACGCATGCAGCGAAGAAAGCGACGCTCTCCTTCCGATGGAGCAGGTACAGGCAGAGCAGGGCGAAGAAGACGACAATTAGGTTCTGGAGTGAGCCCATCGCCCAATTGAGCGTGTCTCCGTAACATGGGGCGAAGAGAAGAAATACAACCGGCGTGAACAGCAGAAGCCGGTCGGCGAGTTTGCTAGACCGAGGCTGAAAGAGCAGCCATAGCACACCTGATGTGAGCAGAACAAACAGGTTCCCCACCTGCTGCAGAAAGACGAAGTTGATATGCCCGGTCACGCCGACTTCGGCGAGGACGACCAGGTGCTCGAAAAAAAGCTTGTAGTGGACGTGCTGCGAACCGAAAAAGAACAGGAGCCGATTTCTGAAGCCATGAATCGTGAAGAATGTGTTGAGGAAGGCGAGGACGGCATCGTAGTCGTCCATCTCTGGTAAATTCTTCGATTCCCGGAAAAGCATCGAGTAGAAGGTGAGGATTGGCACGGCAACTGCTAAGCCTCCGAGGACGAAACGACTGTTGCTCCGAGAACCCTCATTTGGCTGCAGAGTGCGCTCCTTGTGTTAGGGGCGGTACGGTGTTTGCGATCTCCATCCCCGCTATCTGCCGACAGGCCGTGCCCCCAAAGACATTTCGGCAAGCATCTAGCCAGCGCGCCAGCCCGAGGTTATCCCGAGGGCTGAGGCAACTGCCATTGGGCTTCGCAAAGATGGGACACTGAGGCCTGCCTTCGCTCTCAATCAGCGCGTCCTCTGAAACGACGAGCAGGGCGTCACGGGATGAGCACTGGATGTTACTACCTTCAACGTTCTACCTCCACAATCCAAAGGTTCGGCTCACTCTGCTGATGGGGTATGCGCAGAGGAATTATGTCGGCAGGCGGCTGCTCTCCACACTCGTCCGAAGTTGCCTATTCTACGCTCACCTGTACTTCAGTTGACGCCTCCTCCGACCAGGTGCACCTTTCGATTGGCCCCAAACTGAAGATAGCCTCTCCCTAAGAAATACGGACAGAGTGTGGTTGATGCGTACACACGCGAGTGACGCGGGTGCTCGAAGGGCTAATCGGCGAACGTGGCCGGCCAGAGAACGTGCGCTCGGACAATGGGCTGGGGTTCACCTCGCGCAGGATGCTGGGCTGGCAGAAAACTGGAAGGTCGGCTGGTCCGCATCCAGCCAGGTCGTTCGATGCAAAACGGTCACGTTGAGAGTTTCCACAGACGCTTGCGTGACGAGTGCTTGAACGCCAGCTGGTTCAGGACGTTGAACGGCGTCAGTGTACTCTGACAACTTGGCGGGAGGAGTACAACTGCGAGCGGCCTCGCGAGGCGAAGGAGAACTCGGTAATTGCATCGGGCGACCGATCTGACTCGCGCGCCATTGTGTGCGGTCTTGGATCAATAAAGAGAAACTTGGTTAGGGTAGAAGCTTTGGCGGGGGGGCGAGAAACAGTGTTATGTGTCACGATTGCGCCCGATGATACCGGAAAGTGATTGGCATGAGGGCCGAACGGCGGAAGCTATACCGGTGATCCTTCTAGGAGCTTGTTGAAATAGCTTTCTTGGCTTGGGCTGGATGGTTAGATATAAGGCCGGATGCGGTGGTGGCGGGTGGTTTAGCCGGGTATCAGGAGAGGTTGGAGGGGTATTTTGAACATTCAACCGCTGTTCAGGCGCACTGCTCGCTGAGCACTTCGGTGTGCTGTTGCGCAATCAAAAGTGGCAGCCGGATCAGGTTATGGGCGGCGCAGCTGAAGACGAACAGCCAGTCCACCTTTTCCAGTCCGCGCAGCTTGACCTGGCGCAGTGGGCCGATCTGCTTGAGCCAACCGAAGCCCTTCTCGACCAGCCAGCGCCGGCTCAGGCTGAGGGCATAGCCCGGGTGGCGTGTCGTTCTCCGGTCGATGCTCGAGCGGCGTACGTTGTTGTTCTCGCTCACATGCGGGGTCACGTTCAACGCGCGTGCCGCGGCGACGAAGTCGCGGGTGTCGTAGGCCTTGTCGGCCGCCCGCCGTGATGCGCCGCGAACAGGTCTTCTGCTTTTGGTGCAGCATCAGCAGGGCCGCATCGCGTTCGGCATGTCCATCGGCGTGCGTCACCATGGCGGCGGCGATCAGGCCGTTGCGGTTTTCGACCAGCGCATGGCCGAGATAGCTCAGCTTCGAC
>JAABUX010010594.1_pt1 | contig 10281 bp, 15 predicted proteins | sample 5561851 | NCBI WGS metagenome assembly JAABUX01 (sample SAMN10711883, study PRJNA513361) | rock metagenome | isolation source: Antarctica rocks | place: Antarctica: Victoria Land, Richard Nunatak red sandstone | collected 2016-01-03 | reverse complement strand
CTTGTCGATCATGCCGGCATCCCCTCCGCGTTTCTCTTCGGCGGGTGTCTGTCTCTGGCTTGTGCCCTGCTCCTCATGCGCTCGGCCCCGCTGGCTTTCATGGACGCTGGCGCGTCCGTTGGCGGCCCTGAGCAAGGGAGGGGTGCAGGGGGAAGAAGGGGCCCTGTCACGCGCTCCGGCGGAGCGTGTCGAGCAAAGCGGGATGAGGGATAGGGAGAAACCGAAGGGGTTTCTCCCGCGCCGCGATTCACGTGAGAAAGCAAAGCGGGAGCCGATGATGGCTCCCGCTTCTGGTTAAGCTGCAATCTTCTTCTTGATGGACGTTGGTTTTTGCACTTTGGCCTTTGGAGTGGCTTTCGCAGGAGACTCGATGGGTGTCGGCTGCTTGACCTTCTTTGCGACCGCTTTCGTCTTGGGAAGTGGGGGAGCGAAGACGCTCTCGGCTTCGGTGAGGAAGTCCAACTCGCCTTCGCGGGGAATGCCGACGTGTCCAGCAAATGCGAGACGCAGGGCGAAGCGGGTTAGCTTATCGTCTGCGGTCGCGTCGATGGTGGAAAGTAGTATCTCTTCGGCGCTGCGCTGTTCGTTCTCGTTGCCCCCTGCTATGTCGTCGGCCAAGTCGTCGGCGAAGGTGTAGGGGGCAAGGTTGACGATTGCGCGTAGCAGAACGCGTAGTTGTGCTGCTGTGAAGGTGGCCGGGGCGTTTTCAAGGATGCGCTCGAAGGTAGCGGCGCGGATTTGCCGCTGCTCCTCCGTGCGGGCTTGCTCCGCCTCGTACTCCTGCTCTTCGCGCTCCCGCTGTTCCGTGAAGGCCTCGGCTCTGCGCTCCTGCTCGGCTTCATACTCCTTTCGTTCTTGCTTGTGTTGTTGCTTCCGCTCCTCGGCCTGTTCGTCTGTCTCGGCTTCGGGTGATGGAGGCATGGTTGGGGCGGGATTCTCGGCCAGACGCGCTGCGGCGCGAGGATCATGAATCGGGCAGTGGTTGTCGGTGCATACGGTGATGCTGGTTCCCGCACGTTTGCCGTAGACGATGATGGCTGGCTTAGCGGCGGCGCATGGCGGGGCTGGTTCAGCGTCGGGATTCTGGATGACGGTTTCAACTTCGCGGAATTGTCCACGCAGGACGGCTCCCGGCCTCTGCTCTTTTGGACTGCGGTAGCCGTTCTCGATCTGGACTAAGTCGGGGTGGGCGGCAATCTCGCGGTCGATATGGGCGTTGATCTTCACTTGGTAGCAGGGTGAATCGAGGCACTGATCGCCCTGCACGTCGATGAAGAGGGCTGTGTTGTACCCGCTGCGCCGGGAACAGGTGATGCAAGCTCCAGCAGCGGGGTTGAGGGTGGGGTCTTCGCGGTCGAACGGCGCATCCGCAAGACACAGATAAAGGTTGGCCTGTACCCACGCGGCAAGGTGTTTGGCGGGTAGCAGGTGCGGCTCTTTGTCCTGCCAGTCCTTGCGCCAGCACTCTTCGTAGGCTGCGGCCTGTGCGTCCTGTGGGAGCCGGGCAAGCAGGTTGGCGTGGCTGGTCGTAATGCGCTCTTGGGTGAACGCCTCGGCGATAGCCGGGATGAGTTGCAGGAGCGACAGACGGGCATAGATGTGGCTAGCGCTCTTGCCTGACTTCTCGACCAACGCGGCTACATCGTAGCCGGGCATGTCAAGCAAGCGTTGGAAGCCCTGGGCCTCCTCGTACGGGTGCACGTCCACCCGCTGCGAGTTCTCGACTAACTGCCATTCGAGCGCCTGGGCGTCGTCCACTTCGACGATACGGGCAGGAACTGAGAAGACTTCGGCGAGTAGCGAAGCGCGGTAACGCCTTGCTCCGGTGACGATCTCGAAGCCTTCGTTGTTGGGCCTGACAGTGATGGGCTGAATGAGGCCATTGTGCTTGATGGATTCGGCAAGCTCGTACAGCTTGGCTTCATCGAAGGTGCGGCGGGGGTTGGTGGTGGACTCGTGGATGGTGTCGACGGCAAGGTACTGAAATGCGCTGCTGTTCTGCATGATTGCTCTCCTTGAGCGGTTGCACTGCGTGGGGGTTGTAGAGCGGACGCGCGACCTGTATCCGCTCCGGTGGCGGGGAAAGGGTTTAGGCGCGTGGCGTCCGCTGCCGCTCGAAGGCTGCGGCGAAGCCTTGCAGACGCAGGTTGTTGTCCCACTGCTTGGCGAATCGCTCGTGCTGTTTATGCAACTCGATCAAATGCACGTAGTGGTCGCGGACGATGTTCCGGCTCCACTGCTCTACGTCCATGTAATCGTTGCGGTAGAGGAAGGGGTTCAGGTGCACCCCTCCTATCAGTCCAAGCTCGAAGCACATCTCCGGGTCACGCATGAGGTCGCCGTTCTGTTCGCCGTAATGACAGACAGAGATTGCGGGAAGCCCATCGGTCCTGACTCGTCCATCGCCTCGATGACAAGCGCCATGTAGGGCAGGTTTTCGATCTTGAGGGAGAGGCCGGGGTACCACCCGCCAGCCATCTTGAGGATTTGAAGGATGGTCTGCATCACGCCACCTTCGCCAGTTCTGCATCGGGCATCGCTGCTTGCTCTGCGGTGGGCGGCTGCAATGCGGCAAGGATCACGGCGGAGGTCCGCTGGATCACTTCCAAGCTCTCGGCCAGAAGCGAAGCATTGCCGTGGTACAGGTGGATGTAGTCGGCGGATGCGGTACCGGTGTCCAGTCCTACGGCCTGACCGATGACGAACGCGATGGCCTCGGCCTCGGTCTCCTTGACTACCTTGGTGGTGGTGGTGCGCCGTTCGGCCTTGTGCAACATCTCGTGCGCGAGTTCATGGACAAGGGTGCTGAACTCCTCGGCCTCGGCCTGTCCGGGAAGAATGGCAATCTTGCCGCCATAGCTCATCCCTAAAGCGGGTGCGATCTTCTCGGTAAAGACAAGCTCGATACCTTGCGCTGCGATGAATGAAACCAGACGGTCGCGGTTCTCGCCCACGGTGCCGCGCATTTCGCGCATGGTCGGAAGCTCTGCACCTTCGGTCTGCGCCACATCGAAGACGTACGCATTGCGGAAGCCGACAAGAACGCGGGTGTTCTGCCTGGTGATGTCCTTCTCGGCTTCTTCATCCTTCTTGCGCTTGAGCCCGATAATCGGGGCCAGAATGCGGATGCCCTTCTGTCCCTTCATGACTTTGCGTCCAAGCTGGTTCCACGCATACAGGCCAGCAACACGGGTTGCGCTTGGCCTCTGCCGTGCAATCTCCAAGATGTTCCCGAAGCTGTAGTTATGAAACCGGCTCATCGCGTCGAGGTAGGCGGTGAGTGCGTCCGAATGTCCGGCCTCAAGCTGTTCGATAAGGCTCTTAACGTTGGCGGCGATGATGTCTTTGGCGGTCTGTCTTTGTTGCGGCTGTTTGGGGTTTTCGCTGATCGGCGTGACGGTGCTGGTGGTGGGGTTCATGGGTGGTTCCTCCGTTGTGAATGGCTGTGCTGTGTTTGCTCACAAACACGCCTTGGCCCTGGCCCACGCCAGCGGAGGCGGCAAGTGCAAGGGGAGGGGTATCTCCCACCCGCAACGCAGTGGAGGGCGAGCGCAGCGAAGGTCTGCACAAGCGAAGCGCGGAAGACTGTTGGGACACCCCTTGCGCGCGCCAGAGGCGGACCTCTCAGGAAGGCTTGGTTTCCTTGCTCGGCGCGAAGCGCAGGAAGATGCTTTTGCGGTTGTTCTTGCTTTTAGGGTCGGCGTTGCGGGCAGCAATGAGGGTGTTACGAAACTGGTTGGTCGTCCTTTTGACTGCGATTACTGACGAGAAGCCGACTTCCATTACCAGTTTGTGTGCTGGACACGCCAAAAGTAGGAGCGGCGTCGCGGACAGGAACAGGACAATTATGTTGGGTGACAGAAGTCTCGAGATGGCAGGAGACAAGCCGGGAGTGCAACTACTCCCTCAACACAGAGCCTACTTCCAGGTGCCCACCGCGGATTGCCTGGAGCCGGCCAGAAATAAATTTCGAGACGATGTGTCGAATTCTTGTCCGCCCGTTCGTCGTTATAGTGAAGGCCGGCTAAGGACGCGCCCGAAGACGAATGCAGGAGAGAAGACAATGACGCAATATTTGGTTGCTATTCAGCACCCCGACAACTACGACCCGTCCCTCGAGGGCGAAGCGATGGAGCGCGATATCGCCGTGCTCAACGAGGAGATGGATGCCGCTGGTGTCAGGATTTTTGCTGGCGGCCTGTCCCCGGCAAGCAGCGCGAAGTCGCTGCGGGCACAGCCCGATGGCAAGGTGCTCATCACCGACGGGCCGTACCTGGAGACCAAGGAGCACGTGGGCGGATTCTGGCTGCTGGAAGCCGTTGACCTGGACGAGGCCCTGGCATGGGGGCGCAAGGCCGCCGTAGCCTGTCGGGTGCCGGTCGAGGTTCGAGCGTTTCTCAGAGTACGGCCACACGGCGCATCCGGCCGTGACGTACGTCAGCGTTTTCGAGATTCGGTCAGGGGCGGACTTGAAGAAGCTGATGAAGGCAAGTGAGCAGCGACGACGACAGAACGTTGCACGCTGAAGGACGGCCTGACAGAAAAAAGCCCAGTTTTGAGAGGAACAATGCAAACAAACAAGATCTGTGCAGTCGCAATCAAGAGCTTCGCCCTGCTTGTTGCGCTTTGTATGGTGCACCAGGCGATGGCACAGGATGCCACGTCACCGTATCCGAAGATGGCTCCGGTAGACCAATACCTTATGGCGGACTGGGGTGCGGAGATAGCCCTGGCGCGAAGTGCAGCGCCAGAGTCCATTTCGCGCGATGCAGAGGTGCTGGTCTTGGCGTCATGGTTTCGAACCGGTGGTGAAAGGCAAAAATGGTTTCGTGTGTATTGTGGGGAGGTCGTGGACGTCAGCACCGGATGCTGAATTCTGGAACCCGAAGGTGCGTGTTCCCATGTGTGTGAATGCAGCAGCTGCGCGTTCCTACCTCCTACGCTTCACCAGAATCTCCAACTTGATCCTGGCTGGACGCACGGAAGCGGAGATGAACGACGCTATGGCCACCGCCATCCACAAGAAAGATCTGCCCCCGATGGAGTCCGGCGCGATGTGCTACATGATGTCGAAGCAAGGGTAGGGCGGCGACAGCGCGCCACATTGGCCTTCCCACCTCATGTTCTTCTATTCGGATACCGACCTCGCAATCTGGGGAGCAAATCTGCCAGGTTCCCCCGTCATTGGTGTTAGTGACCCCTTGGAGCACCTGACGCAGTTCGTAATTACAACGCAACGGTGGTCAGACGGAACGGAAGATCGTCCGGTGACTGCAGGTTCTGCAGGAAATACTGCATCGCCGCAACATGTACATCCATGAAGTGGCTTGTATAACTTGCCTCACGAGGGCTCTTCTAAGAAGCGATAACGCAGCGGCACAAACCTGTAAAGGACATTCAACATGCGCAAGATCAAGATCATCGAACATATCTTGATGGACTGCGTGATCCAGGTTTCCGGCGGTCCGGGCGAAGACGGCGACTTCCCATACGGCGACTGGACCGCGCCGTATCGCAGTCCTGCTGGGTTAGCGACAGTCCTTGCGGCACACGGCGAGAGCTTCGATCTGCTGCTTGGCCGCCGAACCTACGATATGTGGTCGGGTTTCTGGCCTAAGGCGCCGAAGAGTCCGATGGCGAACAGCCTGAATGCGGCGACGACGAAGTATGTCGCAACCACAGGCCGGAGAGCCTGGAATGGGGCCCGTTCGAGGGTATTGGACCGGACATCGTGGATGGCGTTCGCGGCATCAAGGCGAAGGACGGCGCGAACCTGATCCTTTCGAAGCGACTGCTTTTCTCTTCGACACTAGGGCGTGTTCACGCTACGAGCAGACTTCTGTTGATCTGTTCCTACCCATGGAACTGACCGAAGCGCAGTGTAAGCGGATCAAGAGTACGTTGACGGTGCAACGTGGCAACGTGAGTCTGAGCAACCTGCCGATCTCCAGATCGGCGCTGACGGGCCGATCCGTAGCAGAAGAATCAGCGCGATGTGCTCCAGCGTCTGTTCGCGACCCAGTGTCTTGTCCTTCTGCCCAACGGAGAAGGCATGGCCCATGCTCGTTGTGGCCAGGGCCCTCGAAACCCATTTGCGACAGGAATTGCGCCGTGCCGATGTCCCAGGGAGTCGGCAGAATGAAGGATTCTGATCTCTGATGAAAGTCGCGAAACAATATCTCTTTTTCCAGCTGCTTTACGCGTGCCCTCCCGAGCAACATGTCTCGTTACTCGTTCTGGCTCTGGTTCGTGATCTTAGGATGTGCAATCACCGGAACTTTTAGCGAGTTCGCTATAAAGCAGTTCTTGTGAGCCTCTTCATGCAGAGCTTCAGCGAGCTTTGCATTGCTCGCAATGCTGATTGTGACAGTCGGATGCAGATCTACCCGTACGAAGGCGCCCCGTGCCCCCGCGATCTCTTCCATTTCTCCAGTCGGCCGGTCCTCATAGGAGGACACAACCACACCGTTCACCGCGCACAAGTGAAGGTAGAAGAGCATGTGACAGGCCGACGCGCTGGCAATAAGCAGTTCCTCCGGGTTGTAGCGCGTTCCGTCACCCCGAAAGGCAGGATCGCTGGAGCCGCTGATAGTGGCTTTCGCGGGGACTGAGATGTCGTGGTCGCGCCCATAGCTTGCATAGCTCGAAGTTCCTGAACCTGTGTTGCCAGTCCAGGCCACCTGTAAGGCGTAGTGGTGTGTTCGCTTGGTCGTAAGCTGGGCCGTTGCACCGCAGCTTTCCTTCGCCGAGCGTTCCTGCATCCACCCATCTGAGACGGCCCGAGCGCCCCGCACATCATCAACGACCAGGATGAGTTGATGATTGTGATCGCTGTATTGCGTCAGAACGTTCACGCCCGCTTGCGCCATCCGGCGAAGCATCTTTCCCATCTGTCCCGGCTCACCCTGATTCAATTTCTGAATCAGGACCTCATCCTCCCGAACCACCGAGATGCCCGCAGCTTCGAGAGCGCGTCGGCCAGCCGTTCCATCTTCCACGAGAAAGTTGGCCCTTCCTTTGCCGTCGACAACGAACATACCGCCGCCCTCAATGCTGACTCCTGCGATTCCGAGAGCCTCTCCCATCTCAGCAAGGGCGCCGGGGCGATCTTCCAGCTCAATCGTTAAATTTTTCACCTGTGCTCCTCTTCATTTACCACGCTGTCCCCCATCTTCATACCTGCTGCGCCCTCATACTTCGTTGCGCAGCGAAGTATCGATGCGCGATCCTTCCGTATGCTTCCATATCGGAGTCGTATGTTCCCTAGGATCGCACCATGAACGCAGCTGTCAGCGAAGACGTGCTTCTGGCCAGGATCGCCATGGCGATCGGAGAACCTGCAAGAATGCGTATCCTGCTCAGCTTGCTGGACGGGTACGCTCGCACCAGCACTGAGCTTGCGGTGCTCGCTGAGGTCGCCCCATCCACGGCAAGCGCCCACCTAAACCGTCTGAGAGAAACCAGGCTGCTCCGCGTCGCAGCCAAGGGACGGCACAGGTACTATTCGTTGCGGAGTTCGGACGTCGCCCGCGTCCTGGAGTGTCTTGGTGTTCTGGCCGGAGGAACCACGAAGAGGTTCGTTCCGAGTACACCAGCGTCCTTGCGCAAAGCCCGCAGTTGTTACGATCATATGGCAGGGGCAGTTGCTGTAGCGTTGCACGACCAGTTTCTTGGAGAACGCTGGCTTGTTCCTAACTCCATGGGCGGATTCAATGCATACGAAGTGAGCAGCTCGGGCACAAGGACGCTCGGACGCTTAGGAATCGATATAGATGAAGTACGCGGGTGCCGGCGCCGGCTCGCATACGCCTGTCTTGACTGGAGTGAGCGCCGCCCGCACATTGCTGGTGCCCTAGGAGCCGCGCTCTTGAGACAAGCTGTGGCAAAGAAGTGGGTCGTTCGCGAGTTGAACAACCGTTCTCTTTATCTCACCAGATCGGGCGAGAAGGCACTCCTCATGCATGTGGGAGTCAGGTTGTGAGCAACGCCCACACGCCGGGCCGCCGCGAGTTGAAGAGTTCCCTCAGGACAGTAACGGGGAGGTCGTCTTCTGTTCATCGGCAGCGCCAATACCAATTCCTCCAGGCCGAGTAGGTCAGGATGACGTCAAGCGCGTCCATGAGGACCTAAGCTTTGATGTACCTAGCAATCTCTGTGGCGATCTCTTCACAGCTGTCGTTGCCGATATCAATCCGGATGCCCGCGTTGGCGAGGTTCCATTCTCGCCGAGATGTGAATCGAGCAAGCGCCTTCTCTCGCTGGTGCAGAAGGGGCCGGTATGTTGACGTCTCGTTGTCTGCTTCCCGCAGACAGCGACTGATGAGCACATCGAAGTCGCCGTCCAGGAAGACAATTAGGCCTGTGTAGCGTCCAGACAGTAAATGTTGGTTCTCCAAAAGGTCTACAGCAGCTCCACCCAGCGCTACTACAGTGCCAGAAAATGCTAGACATTCGGCCATGATCTCGGCCTCAGCGGCGCGGAACCCTGCTTCTCCTAGTTCGAGGAACAGAGAGGACGCTGGACGCGCATAAACAATTTCAATCTGCCGGTCAATATCGATGAATGCCCATCCAAGCTGTTCAGCAAGTATCCGCCCAACGGTCGATTTGCCGGACCCCATGAAACCTGTGAGAGCTATGTTCTCTATAGACACGTACAAATACCTGATTCTTGATCTCGCCGCTCCTGCACCAGCGAGTGTATTCCGTTCGCAGCTATGCTCATAGGGCGAGGTGCCATTTGATGAGCTGAGAAAACTCCCTGTGCTTTCCGGTTCATCCGAAGGGTGAGCGTTCTTGCTTCACGCGCACTACAGCAGCTCTGGCCCCATGAATCAAGATCTTCCGAAGGTAGGAATCGCCTCGTTTACTGATCCCGAGCAGCCATTTGCGCCATACTGCTCGGGGATGATCCCGAGGACCTGGTCCGTGATCTAGAGGATCGATTTCCTCGCGCAAACCTGATTGGAGGCGACAGCTCGTTTGAAACGCTTGTGGCTAAGGTCGTGGGACTTATAGAAGCACCGTCCATCGGCCTCGACCTTCCTCTCGATATAGGGGAACGGCTTTTCAACAGCGTGTCTGGCAAGTTTTGCGTGAACTTCCTTTTGGGAGCAGGGCGAGCTATGCCGACATTGCAGATAAGATCGGACTTCCCAGGGCCGTCCGTGCTGTAGCGCAGGCCTGTGCAGCGAACGCGCTTGCCGTAGCGATTCCTTGTCACCGCGTCGTGCGTAGTGATGGAAACCTGTCGGGCTATCGCTGGGGCGTCGAAAGAAAGCGCACCCTCCTCGAAAGAGAAGCCCGATGACACAGACGGAGCTTCTTGCCAAAATACGCTGAACCCACGAATGCTCGCTACCGACTCGGCAGCACGATTGTACTTTGTAGAAACGGTTCGTTATGAGATGGTCCGCCGCTTGATTACTCTCCATTGGAGACCGATCTTTGGCACGCTAGTTTGAGGAGGATCGATGGACATGATGTGGTGATCAGCGCCTTCAATCCAGGGAAGGACGAAAGCGGCAAAGGAACGCGATCCATGATTGAGGCCGTCAAACGGTCTTCTGTAAAGCGGCTCTTGGTTGTGGGAGCAGTGGGCACGCTTGAGGTTGCCCCCGGAAAGCGCTTGGTCGATCAGCCGGACTTTCCGTCCGAATGGAGAGCCGGCGCATTGCGCACTGCGGAATTTCTGGATCAGCTACGAGCGGAGAAGGAGCTTAACTGGGTATTTCTCAGCCCGGCAGCCGTGATTGCTCCGGGCGAACGGACCGGTAAGTACCGTGTTGGCGGAGATCAGCTGCTGATTGGGAGCGACGGACAAAGCCGGATTTCCATCGCAGACTACGCCGTTGCCATGCTGGACGAAGTGGAACATCCCAAGCACGAGCGTGCTCGCTTCACCGTCGCGTACTGATACCGTGGCGGACGGCTCGGAGCGGAACCGGATTCTCGGGAAGCTCTTTATCAATCCATTCAGAGAAGGAGCATCATGCGGCTGCAAAGGTTAGCGTGGGCCGGTCTTGAGATTGAATGCGACGGCGAAAGCCTGGTGATCGACTATGTACAGGACAAGTCACCGATGGCTCCATTCCTGCGTGATCCTGTCTTCGCCGACGATCTTCAGCTTCGGGTTTCGGAGTTCTGGTAGAACGCGATAGGAGCGCCCCAAGGATCTTCTAGGATGCTGGTCCAGCCGTGGCCGGGAATCTCCTGCACACCGCGAATGAGCTTGGCTCCTAAGGCTTGCGCCTTTGCTGTTGACGCCTCGACGTCTTCTAC
>JAABUX010010593.1_pt1 | contig 10281 bp, 13 predicted proteins | sample 5561851 | NCBI WGS metagenome assembly JAABUX01 (sample SAMN10711883, study PRJNA513361) | rock metagenome | isolation source: Antarctica rocks | place: Antarctica: Victoria Land, Richard Nunatak red sandstone | collected 2016-01-03 | reverse complement strand
ACGACGTAGAGGGCCGGCATGGTCTGGGCCGGATTCGTCCTGTGGCTGCACCTGCTGGCCGCCATCTTCTGGGTCGGCGGGCAACTCTTCCTGGTCGCGGTGGTGCTGCCCGTGCTCCGTCATGTACCCCACGGCGAAAGCCGGGGGCTTGTCGTAGCCCTGTGGGCGGGTTGGTCTGGACAACACACCCACGGACCTTCAGGCCCCATGACGGCCGGGGATACTCCCGGCTCCCGAAGGAAAGTGCCCCGGAATGAGGAGAGAGACCATGTATCCGCCGCCCCCGCCGGCTTTCCCGGCCGACCCCCATCCCCTGCGCCATAGCGGCGTCACCCGCCGGCGGTGCCGCGCACGTCGAAAACCGTGTCCGCCCGCCCCGCGACGGGGGAGGGTTGCGTGCCTAGCGTGCGGTGCTGCCCCTACTATACCATCCCGGATGCGCCGCTATCGCGGCCCATCGCCGCGGCGATCCCAGTCCTCCCTACGGCTAAAGCCGGGGGCCTCCTGGGAGTTTAAGGTGAGCGCCTGCCCGAGAGTGAGCGCGCCCTGATCGCCGGAGGGGCGGGTCGCCGCTTCGCGCTCCTCTCCAGCGTGGCCCTGGCCGTGCTCCTCGTGACCGGCCCGCTCAACGCGCTGGCGCACGGCGTCTCCTGGACGATCCTGTGGCGGACGGAGTGGGGCCATGTGTTACGCGCCAAAGTGGCGCTCGTGCTCGCCATGCTCATCGTCTCGGCCGTGCATGGCGCCTATGACGGGCGCCGTTTGGAGCGTTTCGCGGGCGCGGTTCACAGCGATGCTACCCTTATGGCGCGGCGGCAGCGGCTCCAACGCCAGTCCGTGCGCCTCTCCGCCATCAACCTCGGGCTCAACAGCGCGATCGTTGGTTTAGCCGCGTGGCTGGCCATCCTCCCCTAAGGCATGGTTCAATCGGACTTGACAGTGTTAAATCGGCAAAGGGTGCAAAATGACCCTGTGTAGGCGTGAAACAGCCGCTGCCATTTTATTTCGACTGTTCGGACTGTCAAGTTAGAATGCGCCTACGCTGAACCATGTCTAACGCGAAACGGCGCGCCTCAGATGCGCGGATCCGTGTCCTGGTCAAGCAGCGCGCGCAGCGCCTGCGTTTCGACGCGCACATGATGCCGTGGCCCCCGCGTGAGCGCGCCCCGCTGCTCCAACTCACGCAGCGCGCGGCTGACCACCTCGCGGGCGGTACCCACCCGTGCGGCCATCTCCTGTTGGCTCAGTGTCACGGCGCCGCCTGTCCGCAGTCCCTCCTCGAGTAGTAGTCTGGCCACGCGCCGGGTGATGTGATGGAACGACAGGTCCTCGACCAGCAGGGTCAAGTGCCGCAGCCGCCCGGCCAGGACGCGGATCACGTTCGCCCTGATGCGCGGATTGGTCGCCAGCAGGCGCGTCATATGCGACACCGGCAGTACACAGACACTCGTGCCCGCTTCCGCGGCCCGCGCGCTGGCCGGGTTCGAGCCGCCGTCGAACACCGGCACGTCGTTGAAGGTCTCTCCAGGTCGGAGCACGATCAGCACCTGCTCTTTGCGGCCCGTCGCGGCGGTCTTGAAGACGCGCACGCTGCCACGACGCACGACGTAGAGCGCCTCGGCCGGCTGCCCTTCCAGCAGGATGAATTCGCCGACCTCCAGGGCGCGCTGATGGCAGCACGCCCTGATCTGGATCAACTCCTCGACCGGCAGGCCGCGGAAATAGGGCACTCCGCCCAGAAACTGCAGGTCATCGTCATCATGCACAGCATACCCTCCATACTCTCCACGCGACGCCCCACTCTAGCCTCGCCCTCATCCTCTCGTTGCACCACCCGATGTCGAGCGTGGCCCGTGCGGCACGCCCACACCACGAAGGCGTGTGGCGCGACCTACTCCTGAACCGGCCGTGGGCGACGGCAGGGGGCCCGGGACCCACCTTGGCCGCGTTACGCGTGGCGGCGGGCGCGCTGCTCGGCCAGGAATGCCGCCGCCTGCGCCCGCCGCTCCATGCCCCGCTTGGAGAGAATCGTGCTCACGTCGTTCTTGACCGTCTTCTCCAACAGGTAGACGATACGCGCGATCTCGCGATTGGTCTCGCCCTCGGCGATCACGCCCAGGATGCGCCGCTCCTGCTCCGCCAGATCGGAGAGCGGGTCCGGCCACCCATGGACAACGCGCGCATGCGCGCCAACAAGCCGTGGGTGGCTTTACGCCGGTGTCCGGTACGTAGCTGGCGCGGAGGCTATTCATGCATCAATCAGCCAGCACAGTTCGCGTTGTCGCGCACCTTGTGATCGCACACTGTGCTGGCTATCGCTAGTGCCGTGCGGGGAGGCGTCGGCCAGGCTGACGCCTTCCCGCACGGCAGGGGCTGGAGGGGATACGACGCGACCGCCCTAGACGAACGGGGCGAGGACGCGCTGGGCCGAGACGGCGGTGCGGTCAAGGTCGAGGTGGGTCGCCGCCACGTCGCAGGCGAGGCCCAAGAGTTGAGCCAGGTGCACGACCGGCACGCCGCGCGCGGGATGACCCGCCGCCAGACCACGCTGATAGCTGTTGAGGCCGAGGAAACAGAGGAAGCAGGCGGTCACCAGCACGTCGGCGCCCGCCTGCGCCGCGATCTCCAGACACGGTACAGCGACCGGTTCGCTGTGATCGGGTCCGGCGCTGTCAGGCAGCAACGGGACGGTGGCACATCGGCCGATCGTACTGACATCGGCGAGGTACTCAGCGCCCGTCAGCGCGATGAGGTCCCCGAGCGCTGTCCCCGTTGCGGGTGTGGTGCTCCCGCTTACTGGCGCCGGCTCCGGCTCCGCAAGCGCCTGCGGTGGCTGATGATCGGCGTGACAGACACCGTGCAGGGCGACGCGCAGCGGCGTGAGTGACGTGACCAGCGCCGACGCGAGGGCGACCGCACCCTCGGGGGTGGTGAGCAGTCCGCGCACATCGCGGACGGGCCGATCCGTCCCATCCGCCGCGACCGACGTGGTCATCAGTGTGTGCGCGACGACGCGGCAGCAGGCCGGCGAGAGGCAGAGGATAGCGAGCCCCTGGCGCTCGCCCTCGGTGAGGGGGGCGATGGTCTGCTGGCGATGCGGCACATCGACGGAGCGATCGTGGCGGGCGCCGCAGCAGCCGTCCCCGGGCGCTTCCCAGAGGGCAAGGTTGAGTTTCCGGGCCAGGGCAATGGTCGCGCGTCGAGCCGACCGACCATCACCGTCGGTCGCACAGCCGCTGAACAAGGCATGGTGACGTGTCCACGTAGACATGTGGTCTCCTTTCTATCGTTCCCGGGAGGCTAAACAGTGGCCTGCTGTCCCCTGTCCTGGTCGTCCGCAGCGCGCTATTGCCCCCCGGTCCGCGCCCATCTCCATGTCGGAACCGCCGCCGGCGCCACCCCCCGGCCCCCGAGAAATGTTGCGACCATCATGGTGACTGTGGTGGGGTACGAGCACGGCCAGCGATAGTCGCGCCGGTCGGGCTGGACGCGAGAGCCAGCGCAACCGAGATAGCCTCTCTACATGCGACCGTATCCCTCGCGCGGCGGGCGCGGTGTCCGCCTACAAGCGGACAGTATAGGTGGCGTATGCCGTGTTGACGTGGACGACACGCGATACGTGCCGGCGGGCATGTAGACGTTGTTGCCGTAATGGATGTCGCTCATATTCATGCTCACGCCTACCATCACGGCGACGGGGACCTGCACGGGGCGCATCATCATCGGGCTCGTCGCCTGATAGGTGATGCTGACCAGCGGGTTGCTGACCGGGCGCATGGTGCGGCGATCCAGCACATGCACCTCCAGGTGTCGGTTGGGCATGCCCATGCCCATCCCCATGCCCATGCCCATGCCGCCCATCATGACGCCACGAAGCATGATCTCACCGGTCGTCGGATGGGTGCGCCTGGCCTGGGCCTGGCTGTACATCGCTTCCCGTGGCCCGATCATCAACGTCATCCGGTAGGCGCCGGCGGTGACAGGAATCGTCACCGGTCCCATAGCCATCGACGGCCTGTGGGCAGGCGTTCCAGTCGCCCCCGCCGCCGATGGTAGTGCGATGAGCGCCGCGGCGAACACCGCCGCACCGTACGTCTTTATCATGTGCTTTCTCCCTTACTTATCGCTACGCTATTGGTCGTCACGCACCGTGGCCGTCGAGGACACGCCGCGCCTGGTCAAACGCGGCCTGATTGATCTCGCCCGCCGCGTACCGGCGTGTGAGTATACCCAGCGGCGTCTCGCCGACGCTACCGTGTCGGGATGGGATGCCGGCACGGACGACCCACACGACCAGCAGCACGACCGCGACAAAGACGAGCAGCATCACGATGCCACCGAAGAGACCCATCCCACCAAACCCGTACATCATATCGGCATCCTTCCCTGAGACCTTGAGACCCTCAAACAAGGTGATGACTCACGTCCTATCCTGAGTGTACGCTTTATCTCTCCGGGGCTCATGACGTATCGTCATCTCTCGGGGGTTCATGACGTATCATCATGAGCCCCGTCCCTTGTACGGTTGTTGCGGCGGCCCTAATGCAGAATCAGGAAGCTTTGTTTGATGTAGCGACCCCTGGGACCGCCGGCATCCTGCCGGCAGCGGTAGGCTGGCAGGATGCCGGCGGTCCCAGGGGGTACGCTTCGCTGCAACGTAACCCCTCTGAGAAAACACCAAGCGTCTTGTGCTAGTGGTCGGGTATGGCGCCTGCAAAGAGAGGTCGTCCCCATATGGGTTGGGCTCCTTCGGTTGATGCGACCTGTTGCCGCACCCTCATCGTCACCCTGTCCCCCCGAAGGCGCGCGCCCCGACTCGCCGGCGTCCGAGCCATCCGGCTCGTCGTCGTGGTTGAACTCAGGCGGCTCTAGCGGGCCGTCCGCACGCTTCTGGCTGAGCGGTGGTATCCAGTTCTTGCCCCGCGCCGGCGTGCGGTCCCGGGCCTTAGGATCGTCGTCGTCGCGGCGCTGCGTAATGTATGCACGGCCGGGCGCTGTAGCATCGTCACCAGCAGCTTGTCCTCCCCCCTTTTCATCACCTTGTCGGGGGTCAGGATCGCCCGCATAGTCTCGGACTGGTTCGCCCCGCCATGAGTGGTGGTGACGTTGGAGCAATCGCCCTGGTGACGCTTAGGCGACTGAGGATGCGGGGCGCATGGGGTTAGCGCGCGCCCCGGAGGAGGAGGAGGAGGGCGGCGGCGAGGGCGAGGAGAGAGCCGCGGAGGGCGAGGGTGAGATAGGCGCGGCGGGCGGCGGGCGGGGTGTCGGCGCGGGCAAGGTTGAGCCAGAGGGGGGCGCAGAGGATAGCGAAGATGTAGGGCGTGATCCAGGCGCGGGTGAGGGGGAGCGCCTCCCAGAGGAGGACGGCGGCGACGACGAGAAAAGTGACGTACAAGGCCTGGCGTTCCATCCTGGACTGATACTCGGGCATCGCCGTGTCTCCTACGCACTCGTACACTACCAGCAGGATAACGCATCGTGCGCGTGGCGCGGAAGCCCGGTCTGCGGGAGGGGTGCGCGCCACATTTTCGCGCTGGTCAGAGGGGCACGCGTCGTATCTGCTGGGAGCACCGGCTTCCAGCCGGCCCACGGTCGCCGCCATGATGTCTGCGAACGGCAAATCGCTTGCCCGCAACGCCCTGCCGGCTGGAAGCCGACGCTCCCAGTGAATACGCGACGTCAGCGCGAAAAGGTGGCGCGTACCCCTGCGGGAGGTACAGCCGCTGAATGTGCGCCGGGGGCGCGATCGGGGGGCAACGGTGGCAAACCGCTGTCCTGGCTCCCAGAGGTATCGGTGTGTTAGAAGTGGGGATTTAGAAGTGGGGATAATGACGCACGGATACCTCTGGGAGCCAGCACACCTGAGAGTGCGTCATTGAGCATACGCTGGTGCTCGACATCATCCATGCCACGGACTATCTCTGGACTGCAGCCAACGCACTCCTGGGCGAAACGCACGCGGGTCGCCTTGCCTGGATCCGCACGCATCTGGAGCAGTTCCTCGCCGCCTGTGATGGCTACAAGCGTCATCCGTCCGCAAAGTTGAGTATGGAGCGCCTGGCATGCCTACGCAGGGTCTCGCCAATGATGGATAATGAGTGCAAAGGCGGGTGTAAGGGAGTAGGGGGGCGAACCGACGATGTGGGCTACGATTATCACGCGTCTGGAGCGCTGGGGCGCCTCATGCATCCAGTACCTCGATCAACGCTTCGTTCGATGGGCACGACCGCTGTCACCCGGTCTCTTGGAGGGCGCGCTGGTTGACGCGATGCGCTCGAAAGCGGACCTGATCGCCGAGAATGCCTTGTTGCGCCAGCAACTCATCGTCGTACGCCGTCAGGTGAAGCGACCGCGCGTTACGTCAACGGATCGACTGCTCCTGGTGGTGTTGGCTCGTTGTGCGCGTGCCTGGAAAGATGCGCTCCTCATCGTTCAACCGGACACGCTCTTGCGCTGGCATCGCGCTGGGTTCCGCCTCGTCTGGCGTGCGAAGTCTAAGACGGCCACCCATACGCCCAAGATCCCCAGTGGCACCATCGCGTTGATCCGGGCCATGGCAGCGGACAACCGGCTCTGGGGCGCGGAGCGCATCAGGGGGGAGTTGCTCAAACTCGGCATACGGGTCAGCAAGCGCACCGTCCAGAAGTACATGCAGCACGCTCGCCCACGGCAGACGCCCAGTCAGACCTGGGCCACCTTCCTGCACAATCACGCCTCGGATGTGTGGGCGTGCGATGTCGTGCAGGTGACCGACCTGTGCGTCCGCTCCCTGTTCGCTTTCTTCATCGTCGAGCACGCCGCGTGGCGAGTGATCCATGTCGGCGTGACGCGGCATCCAACCGACGCGTGGATGGCCCAACAGCTGCGGGAAGCGACGCCGTTCGGGGAACATCCGCGCTTCTTGCTGCGCGACAACGACCGTACGTATGGATCCACCTTCGCCCGTGTCGCCGCGATCAGCGGCATCGAGGTACTCACGACGCCTTATGGCGCTCCTCGGGCCAATGCCCTCTGCGAGCGCTTTCTGGGCAGCGTCCGACGCGAGTGTCTTGATCATATGCTGATCCTGCATGAGCGGCACCTGTCACGCGTCCTCCGGGCGTATGTCACCTACTTCAACACTGCACGACCGCATCAAGGGATCGGACAACACATTCCAGCTGGGGGCCACCCTGCGCGAGCACGGGCGTTAGACCCAGCGACACGCACGATCGTCCCCGTCCCGATTTGGGGGGGTCTGCACCATGACTACCGCCGCGTGGCGTGATCGTGCCGTGGACGGCGACAATAATGAGGAGGGAGATAGATATGGCCGAAGCACGCGTGGTCTCAGCGGATACACTAGCCCCATGGGCGGAAATCGTCCCGCGCCACGGGCGCACCGCCGTTGATGATCTGCTCACGCTGCCGGACGATGGCTGGCGCTACGAAGTAGTGGAGGGGGTGCTCGTCCGTATGGCAGGGAGTTCATTCGACGCGACGACGATCGCGTTCAACCTGGGGGCCGACCTGCGCGCCTTCGCGCGGCCGCGCCGCTTGGGCGTCGTCACCGGGGCCGATGGGGTGTACAAATTCCCCGGCGCGGAGACGGGGCTCCTCCCGGATGTGGGCTTTGTCGAGGCGACCAAGGTCCCCGCGATCGACCGGACGAAGCCTATCCCCTTCGCCCCCGATCTCGCGATCGAGGTCGCGTCACCCTCTCAAAAGCTGGGGAGCGACGAGATGGCAGCGAAGGCGCGGCGGTACCTCCAGGGGGGCACGCGTCTGGTGTGGGTCGTCTGGCCGGAGCGGCAGGAGGTCGACGTGTGGCGCGCCGCAAGCGTCGACCGGGCGGCCGCGACTCTCCACGTCGATGACGTGCTCGATGGGGAGGACATCGTGCCTGGCTTCACGTACCACGTCGCCGACGTCTTTGCAGACCCGCTCGGCTAATCTGCGCGTCAATCCTGACCGTCACGTCACAGAGCTGGCGAGCACGGATGAGAGTAGTAGCCAGAACAGGCACGCCGTCACCCGTTTCGCTCGCTGCGCCGTGCGCCCACGCAGGGGCCGGTCCGGCCACTGCAGTCCGCTGAGGTCGGCCGTGACGACGCGCACGCGACACCTCTCCTCACGCCTGCAGGCAGGCCGCGCAGACGCACTGGCCATCGGTCGTCCGGTAGTAAATGCCGCCGCGCGGCACCGGATGACCACACGCGGCCATGATCCCCGCGGGCGGGGCGGAGCGCCAGAAGATGCCGGTCCGCGGATCGCAGGCCACGACCCAACGGTTATCGCTGCTCTCCATCGTTTCGAGTGGGTAAACGGGGTGGGTCATGACGCCTCCTCGCGCTCAATGCGAACGCTACACTCTGCTTTATTGGCTTTGCGCCCGTCTGTGCGCCTAGCTCTCATGCTTACAGCGTGGGCGGGCTACTGCGTGTCTCACTAGCCGTGCGGCAAGGCGAACACGAGACGACGGTGCGCGCTGGTCCGCCCATCCACACCTGCGTCGGTGGCCGTGAGGGCATGCAGACGCAGACAACGACGCCATGGCGTGACCCCGTCCCCGCTCCCTCTGACGGCGCGTTGCGTGCGGCTGGCCTACGTCCACTATACCGCGCCCCGGCCGTGCCGAGATGAAGTTTCGTCATGACGCGGGCCACCGGGGCGCGGTATGCTCCCTCATGGGTGCTGTAGCATCGTCGTGGACGGATGCATCGTGTGAGCCGTGTCAGGGCTGGTTATCGTACGCTCGCACGGCAACGTACACCACCCATCGCGCAGGTCGTGTCGCGGGGGCATGCCGCTCCCGCGGACTGTCGCCGCTGATAATGTTAGCGCCGCCGTCAAGACGGGGCTTTTTGGAAGGTTGAGGAGGGATCGTTATGACACCAGTCGTGGATCACACACAGAACATGATCGTCGGGACCGTGCACGACCAAGACATGGTCGTGGGGACATTCGACACCCAGGATCAGGCGGAGCGGGCGGTACGCCGCCTCCTCGACGCGGGCACCCCCGCCGCGCAGCTCTCCATCGTGACGCAAGGGCTGGAGGCGCGCAAGGAGGTGCAGGGCTACGTGACCCCTGGCGACGTGGCCCTCAAAGGCGCGGGCGCGGGCGCCTGGGTCGGTGGGATCTTCGGGCTGTTCGCGGGCGCGGCATTCGTCTGGGTGCCGGTCATCGGCCCGCTGGTCGTGCTGGGCGCGCTGGCGAGCACCGTGGCCGGCGCGCTGGAAGGGGGCGCCACGGGCGGACTGCTGGGTGCGCTCTGGGGACGGCACATGCAGCAGGACCATGTGCTCAAGTATCAGGAGGCGCTGCAAGGGGGCAAGCTGGTGGTGACCATCCACGGCACACCGGGGGAACTGGAGGCGGCCCGGCGCGTCTTGAGTGAGACCGATGGTCGGGACGTGCGCACGTACACATACAACGCCTCCTGAGACGCGGGCCGTCACCCCGGAGCCTGGCTTGCCACGCGCGTCGAGCGGCGTGGCAAGCCAGGCTCCGGGGTGACGGCCTGGGGCGAGACATGTGGTGGGACAGGGCGCTGCCCGCACACGTGTAGACGTCCGGGCAGTCCATGACCGCGGACAGCGATTCAGGCGTTTGGTTGGGTCCCCCTCGGACGGGCAGCCGGCGTGGTTCACCGGACGTACCCCCCGCTGGCCGCCCGTCTGAAGGAGCCGGACGCGCGGATCAGGGCGCTGCCTGACACTGCTGAACAGAAGAACAGAAAGGAGCGGGACCCCATGGGTGAACAAATCCTGGCGCCGCTGGACGAATCGGAACGCGCCGAGCGCGCACTCCCAATCGCCGCGTGCCTCGCGCAGGCGGTCGGCGGCCGCCTCCATCTGGTGCGTGTCATCGACCTGCTGGCCCATGCCACCTGGGCGCCCATCCCGGCCTTCGTGCCCGCCGATGTCTACGTGCGCGAGGAGCAGGAGACGCGGGCCTACCTCACGGCGCAGCAGGACCGCCTGGCCGCGACCGGCCTCGCGGTGTTGATTGCGACCCCGTCCGGTGATGTCGGCGCAGCGCTGCTGGATTATGAGCGGGAGGCGCAGATCACGCTGGTCGTGCTGTGCAGCCATGGCCGCGGCGGCCTGGCCCGCTTCGCCCTGGGCTCGGTCGCGGAGCGCCTGCTCCGCTACGGGACGGCGCCGCTGCTACTCGTCCGCGCCTATGGCGCGCCCCTGACCTTAGCGCAGGTGGTGGTGCCGCTCGACGGCTCCGCACGCGCGGAGCAGGCGCTGGAGGCGCTGCAGGGCCTGCTCGGCACGATGGTACGCCAGGTCA
>JAABUX010010590.1_pt1 | contig 10284 bp, 11 predicted proteins | sample 5561851 | NCBI WGS metagenome assembly JAABUX01 (sample SAMN10711883, study PRJNA513361) | rock metagenome | isolation source: Antarctica rocks | place: Antarctica: Victoria Land, Richard Nunatak red sandstone | collected 2016-01-03 | reverse complement strand
CACGGGCTGGTGGTCCGTGCGCGGGTCGGTCACGACGAGCAGCCGCGGCTCCTCAAAGTCCTTCTGGCTCTGGTTGGTGAACGTGCCTGCGCGGCGCCCAGCAGCCAGTGGTCGCACCCGCTCACAGCCGCTGCACAGCCGGCAGCCCTGGCTCCCCGGCCTGCCGGGCTCCAGCCGGCGCCTGCGCGGCCCCCGGCCATTGCTGGCAGTGTGCCTTCATGTGCGTCCTCAGCGTCCGCCGCTGCGCGCGCGGCTCCTCTGCAGCAAACTTGCAACGGTCCCACTCCTTGTTTTGTTCAGCCCGGCGCTGTGCACTGCGGCTGGCTCTATCAGGCAAATGCCTGCAGAAGCGCCGTTGCTTGGCGCGACTCTCTGCACACAGTCAGCCTGAGACACCCATTGACTGACAGTGTTAGACAGTCTGCTCAGCGCGACCGCGCGCAGGTCGCGCCAGGTGCTCCCGGTCGAGCTCCAAAAGCATCAAGTCAGCGCACATCAAACTTGCTTTCGTCGCTGCCACCCAACGACCAAGTCCAAATAATGCCCAGACAGAACTTGCCTCGGCAGAGGCAGCAGTGCGAGACCCGCTGACTGCGTGGCAATTTGTGACAGTGCGGCTCGACAGCGCCGGTAGCTCAACAGCGCCAGAGGGCCCAACAAAGCACGCGGGCGTGGCTCGAAGCGCCACTGCTGCAGCGCAGTGCTCATGCACACGTAGCAACGCAGGCATGCTCCCAGCAGCCGCGCAGCTCCCCTTCTCCAGCCCCGGCAGGCAGGCGGCGGCCGCTGCAGCGCTGCGCAGCTGCAAGTCGGGACGCCGAGGCCCCCACATATGAGCACTCGCATGCGCGGCCGCCCCTGCGGCGGGCGCGCACCGGGCGTGTAGCGGCCGGCCAGCGCCTTGGCGCCCGTGTAGAACGCGAACTTGAGCACGGCGCGCTGCGCGTACGGCCGCGCAGACTGCACCACGATATCGACCGGGTTCTCAATGGCCACGATCACGCGCGCAGCCAGCTGCAGCTTGTCCCACGTCTTGCCCAGGTTGATGATGTAGATGCCGTCGTTCACGCGCCGCTTGTAGATGTAGCGCTCCATCTGCGCGTCGCAGTTCTTGGTGCCCAGATGGCAATGGGCGGCCAGCATCATCTTCAGGTCCTCATCGCGCTGCGAGAGAGCCATGGTGGCGCCTGCTTCAAAGGCCCCGCTGCTTGCCCAACCAGCCCAGGTGCACAGGCGCCAAGCTCGGCGGCGGCTCTGGTTCTCTGCGAGAACCTGGCCAGGGCAAGGCCTAGCTAGGCCCTAGCCTAAGAGGTGGACATTGGCAAGTCCACAGGAGGGAGAAGCTTGGCCTGGAATAGAAAGTTGGGGAGAAGTTTGGACAGGGGGTCGAGACCAAGAGAGGCCTTGGACTCCGACCCCCCCAACTTTTACGCAATCGAAAAGCTCTTGCTTGGCGCTTGCGGACCTCGCCTGCTGGATATGAGGCAGTGTCCTCCTAGGTAGCCGCGGCGGCGGGGCAGCGCACATCGCCGCGCGTGCGGCATGCCGGCCATCAGCCTGAGCAGGGATGAGCAGTATGCCCTGCTTCTGTCCACGCTTGCCGGCCTGTCGACGTCCATCGGCGGTGCAATCGCGGTGCGCGTGTACTCTGTTGCGTGCAGGCGCACGCACGTCCTGCGTACACTGCGGGCCCTGGGCCACCCACCAGTGGTCACGTGCCGCCCCACCGGCGCGCAGATTATAAAGCGCCCGGGGCCGGCGCTGCTCAGCTTCCTGCTGGGCCTGGCCATCGGCGTGATGGCCACGCTGTCGGTGGCGGAGATGTTCATCCGCAACGCGCTCGAGCACGGCGCGCTGCGCGTCAGCGCGTCGGTCGCCGCCGGCGCCGCGCTGTACTACTTCGTGCAGCCCTTCCTGCCCGACTTTGTGGAGCACGAGCACGGCAAGAAGGGCAGCGACGTGCGCCGCGCCTGGTGCACGCAGCGCGCACCCGCCAGCTGCGTCGGTCCTGTTCAGCTTGGCGCCGTGCCGCCTGGCCTTTACTGAGCGCGGATGTGCCCCTGTTGCCCCCGCCGCCTGCACACAAGGGGCAAGCGGTGGCTCGCGTGGGGCGCGCAGCAGCAGCCGGACGACGCGCCCGACCCTCACGCGGCCAGGGCGGCGTATGACGGGGCGGGTGCCGCCCCGCGCCCTCACCAGCCAGCCCTCGCCTCTTCATGTCTTGATCGTGCCGTGGCTGACATGCTCGTGTCGAGTGGGATATGCCAGTGGCCCTGCGCTGAGCGCGGGCGGGCGACAGACGCGTCCGGGCCGCTGCTGGCGAGCGGGGCGGCGGACGCGCCGCCGCTCAGCGACGGCTCGCCCGGCGGCGGCGGCGGCGCGGCTGCCTCGACCGCGACCGCGGAGCGGCCACTGAAGCCGCGGCCCGCGTCCGCCAGCGCGCCCGGCACGCCCGGCTCGCCGGACGCCGCCGGCGCGGGCGAGGGCGGCGGCGCGGCGGCCGCCGCGGAGCCCGGCGGGCTGGGCCGAGTGTCGAGCTCGTGCGCCCCACACAACATCCAGGGTCTGCCAGCTTCGCTGAATGGCAGAATGCGGCCGCCGCTGCAGGTGAGGCGGGCGGCGCGCCTGCAGCCGCTTGGCCTGGCGGGGCCGGGCGCCCGCCCGCGCAAGCGTCCCGTGCAGCAGTGCCGAGGCCCCTTCGGCGCTGTTCCCAGGCAGAAGTTTTCTGCGGCGTCTCTGTCTGGACCCAACCTGGTGCGCTGCATGGGTGAGGCAGCGGCGGCGCGCGCACGCAGCGGGCGTGCGGACGCGGGCGGCCGGCGCGCGGCGGCGGCGCGCTCGACGGAGCTGCTGCGGCTGGGGCTCGTGATGGCGCTGGCCATGACGCTGCACAACCTGCCGGAGGGCTTTGCGGTGGGCGGCCTGGTCATGCTGAGGCTAGGTTTCATGACAGGATCCACTGTAAGCCGCTGATGAACACAGTTACGGGCAGCGGGCGCGCATGCAGCCAGTGATCACACGCGGTGACGCAAGCAGTTACAGCCGCTCTCGCATGCGCAGGTAGCGTTCTCAGCCTTCACGGACTTTGGCGGCATCATGGCCCTGGCGATCGCCGTGCACAACATCCCAGAGGCGCGCGCGTCGCCCGCGCGCCTGAGTGGTGCCTCGCGTGTGTCGAGCGCGTGCACGGCCGGCAGAGCGCGCCGGCGTGCAGCGTCGGGCGCTGCCAGGAGGCGGCGAGACCGTCTTTTGCGTGCGCAGGGCGTGATCGTGGCGGCGCCGGTGTATGCGGCCACCGGCAGCCGGTGGAAGGCCATGGGGATCGCGGTTGCGTCGGTGCGAGCCCTCCCGCTGCAAGCCCTGGTATATAATCGGTCGGCTGCCCCGATCTGGGCCTCGCGCTTTGGTGCTGTCTGGCATTGGCGCCGGGCCGGCCCGGCGCCGCCGCATGCCTGTGCGTGCCTGTCGGCGCAGGGCGTGCAAAGGAAAAGCTCTGAGCGCGTGCGCCCTTCGGCGCAGCCCGGCGTCTTAGGTGAAGCCCGTGGCGCAGGGCTTGAGCCGGGGCGGGGTTTCCGGCAGGGCCTGTCGGAGCCGCTGGGCGCGCTCATCGCGCTGCTGTTCGTGAAGCCGTTCCTCACGCCGCTGCTGCTGCACTTCATGCTGGCGTTCGTGGGCGGCATCATGGTGAGTGAGGACGCGCGTCGCTGGGTTGCGTCGCGCTGAGGCTGCAGTGGGCGTTTGTGCATGCTTGCTGTTGGTCTCCACCACTCTGCCTCTGCCGTTTCAGAACAATGCATGCGCATGCATTCGCATGCCGCAGGGTCTCTACTATGCCCTGACTGCTCACCCACTCTTGCTGCTTTCATGCCTCTAGGGCCACAATAGCGCTGCTCGAGCTGACACTGGAGCGTGCTTGCTCGTACCTTTTTGTGCGCTTTTAGCTTGGACAAAGCTATTCGTCTATTCATCGAGGGACATTGCATCCCAGGTAGCACTGCGCATATTGAGCTGCATGCCCCGCCCGCAAAGCCGGGCGCGTTGACCCGGGCGGGCTGGCGGCGCGCAGATGGCCGTCTGCACGCTCGAGCTGTATCCGGAGGCGCGCAAGTGCGGGCACGACACGCGGCTGGGCCAGGGCGCCGCGCTGGGCACTGTTGTGATGGGATGGACGCTGTACATTGGCATCTAGGCGTGCCGCGGTTGGTATGTACCAGGCCCTAGCTGGGAGGCCGAGCGCATTGCTCCCGCAGTCGGTGGTCTGCATGGACATGCAACGCGCTGTGGTGCAGCAACAGGTCTGATATGGTTGTGATAGGCATGCATGCATAGGGACCTACATGGGTATGAACATCGGGTGGCAAGCTCTGATCTTCGGGTCTTCCTGGTGCACTAGTAAACCACTGTGCACCAGAGTCACCACAGTCACCAGAGTTTGATCGAGGCTGGCACCCTCACAGCTGGGCAGCGCAAAACAGGTCCGAGGCCGTTGAGCGGACTCGGAAAGGACGCCGTAGCAATGCGCTTTACTTGAGTGCAAAGTTTCCAGGCTGCCATGCCTGTTCTCGGGCCGCCTACGCTCGAGCGCCTGTGCATCAACCGCTTGGTGGAGTTCAAGGCCTACCTCGGTGCGACCCAGTTGCCAGACTCCTGTCAGCGCTGTGCGCACATGCGCTCGCGGCTCGGAGAGCAGGCTCGGAAAGCATGCTCTGAAGGCTATCCCTGTGTGCACCAGGCGACGTCGGGGACCTGCCCGTCGACCTGCTCAGCGAGGTGCTCCAGGTCTGCACCGCCGAGGAGCTCGCGGAGATCGAGGACGAGACCCGGTGCGCCCTCCGCCCCCTCTTCCTCATGGCCGCCTTCTGTGCAAGGGCGGGCCCCTGTCAGGCTGTGTCGATAGCAACGGTTGCGGTCGCCGGCGCGCAGGGATGGCGGGCGGGACATCGCGGCAGACCTGGCGGAGCACTGGCGGCGCTGCTGCTTGCAGGAGTATGGGCCCGCCATGCAGGTGCCTGGCGCTGCCGGCACCGGCCAGCCGCGCGGCTGGGAGGAGGCCGACTGGCGCGAGCTGTACGAGCTGCACAGGCTCAGCGAGGACGAGAAGCGGCGCGCGGTCGGGCAGCGCCTGCGTGGCATGTGGGCCGCCGAGGCGCAGCAGCGCAGCTCGCGCAGCATTCAGGTTCCCCCCGACCCTCCGTGCTTCGTTGGCCGTGCTCCAGGGGTCGCTGCAGCCGCGCGCAATTGGGGAGGGCACGCGCCTGCTCAGGGGCTGCACGCAGACAGGGCACCGCAGCAGCGCACTTGTGCAGCGACGGCAGCATCACCAGCGCGCACAGCCCCGCCTGGTCGCACTGGGTGTGCCGGGGGGAGCACCCGCCAGTGGTGGGCGCGTCAAAGGCAGCTGATGACCTCTGCTGATGACTGCAGCTTGCCTTGGGTGGCACGCCGTGGATGCTCCTAAATCACATTCTCAGGTACTCGCCACATGAATGTGGCTTTCCGGAAGCGTGTGCCTACTGAGGTTGGCTGCGCAGGTCATCAACAAGGCGCCCCTGTGCGCCCGGGCCGGCAGCGGCGGCCGCGGCAGCGCGGCGGCGCAGCGGCCGGCCTCCTCGCGCCAGCGCCTGCTTCGCAAGCTGGGCATGGGCCGCCGCGCGCCCGGCCGCGGCGCGGCGTCCGGCGGCGCCCTGTTCCGCGTGCCGCGCCGGCGCGGCGCGCCGCCGGCGCCGCGCTCGCCCGCCGCCGCAGCCCGCTCGGCAGACGCGCCGCGCAGCCTCCACAGCCCGCGGCCCGCCGCGGCGCACGCGGGGACCGCCGCGACGGACGCGGCGCCGGCGCCGGGCGCCCGCGAGGGCGCCGCGCCGGGCGCGCTGAAGCGCAAGACGCCCGAGCTGCTGGGCGCGGCGGGGCTGGCGGCCGCGGCGCGGCCGGTGCGCCGCGCGGCCGAGCCCGCGGCCGGCGGCGCGCAGGCGCTCCACTCGCCGGGCGCGGCGCGCTCCGCTGGGGTGCGGCGCTCGCCGGGCGCGGTGGCGGGTGCCGCCAGCGGGCGTGCCCCGGACACCGGGTGCACACCGTCCTCCGCCCGCGCTCCGCCTGCACTAGCTGAGCCGGCCGCGCGAGCCAGGGGCGGGAGCGGCGGCCTCTTGAGCTCTCCCAACGGTGTGTGTGATGCAGCGTTCTATGGCGGCAGGCATAGTGGGACAAAGGCTGCGGCCTCGGCTAGGCCCGGCAGTGGCCGCGCTTGTCATGGCGGGGCGCCAGAGGGCAGAGTTCCCGCGCGGCAGACACCGCCGGTCCTCATGCCGTCAGACTTCCAGTGGTGAGCGCTGTGAGCGCGCCCCAAGCGCCTCTCGTCTGACTGCGTTGCAGGCATACCGCCGCCACTTTGTGAACGCTTTGTGCAGGGGTGTATGATGAGTTTGCGTTAGCACCAACTATGCACGTGTGTACTTGCATGTATAACATGCATGGGTGGGGGGTCAGTTGTTTGTAGCATACTTGATGTTGGTGAGAGAGATCTAAAGTGAGAGATGTGAGAGAGCCAGTGGAGAGGTGCCAAGCCAGTCAGCCCCAGCCCTGATTAGCCCTTATTAGCTCCTTAGTTGATGGAGGTGCCCACCTAGCAAGTGGAGGCAACCACTAAGCTTTTTGTGCAAGGGCAGCGTTGCGTAAGCAGGAGACAAGCCTAAGCCGTCTGTGTACCAGATGTGCTAGTGCGAGGCTGCTTCGCACCCTTGCCGGACACAAAGTGCACGAACTCGCACTGTGCCGGGCGCTTGGAACAGGCGCGCTCCGCACTGCCTGGTGTTCCTGTCGCGGCAAGTTGGGCACACGCGCTGTGCAAAAGGCGTGTTGTGAACTACCAGCAGCATGTTCTTCCTCTCCCGGTCGGCACAACAAGCAAGGGTGTAACCCTTTGAACGAGGCAGCACGCGTGTTGCTTCTCAGCAACACCCTCCGGAGGCGCACGCTCTGAGCGCCAATGTGAGCTGCGCATGACAGCGGCCAGAGTGCGCATGACAGCTGCCTGGCCTCGGGTGGGCTCGCTAGCTGCAGGCGGACAACCGCTGTGCAGGATGTGAGAGCGCTCATCGCCTGTGCCCATCTTTGAAGGTGTGCAGGCGCTAGCTCGTGGAGTGGCTGTCCGAGTGTGCTGAGCGCGCGCAGGCGGTGAGGGCCAGCTCGGGTCGCCAGAGCGTGCGGCGCATGGCTGCCACGCCGCAGCCGCCCGCGGCGCGCGCGCTGCAGGCCGCTGTCCAGCCAGCACCGGCTGAGCGAGGCCGCGGGTGCCGAGCATGCCTGCTCCAGCGCGCCGGCCGCCGCACAGCCTCCCGCACTGCCTGCTGACGACCAGGCTCCCCCACAGAGCGCCGACGCTGCCATGCCACACCGGCCCCTGGGCCTGGAGGTGCTGGCATCCGGCGCGGCCGGCGAGGAGCCGCGCTCTGCGTTCAGGCGCGCACCCGGACGAGCGCGGGCAGCGCCAGTGGCTCGCCTCGCGCCTGCATAAGACCATTATTCCTCTAATCCTTCGAGCGTGCGAGTTCTACCGCGCAGCGCTGCGTGACGGCGAGGTGCGAGCGCGGGCCGCGCGGCGCGCGCAGGGGCGTCTCGTGGCACAGGACGAGCCAGCGCTGGCGCGCCAATATCAAGATCGAGGGCAAGAAGGTGTCGCTCGGCTCCTACCTGGACGAGGCGCAGGCCGCGCGCGTGTTTGACAGCGAGGCCGTCAGGCGTGCCCCCTGTGCCTAACCCTACCCCAACCCTACTCTACCCCTAGGCCGGCGCGCCGCGCGCGCGGCGGCGCACCGGGCGCCAGCCCCGGCCCAGCCACGCACCCGCCGAAGCCGGCCGGAGCTGCGGGCGCATCGCATTCGCTTAGGGTCGCGACGGGGCTGCGGGCGCGCGCGCGCCAGGCGGCGGGGTCTCCCAGCGGAGCGGGCCGGAGCAGCGGCGTGACCACGTCCACTGAGTCCGGCATGCGTAACCTAACAGGCATTATGGGCGCGCGCGCCAGGCGGCGCGGCCCCGCCACGGCCACCAACTTTGGCCTGGCGCGCTACCCGGCCGAGCTGGAGGAGTGGCGCGGCGCGGCCGCGCTGCCGGACGCCGCGCCGCCGCGCGTCGCGCTGCCGGGCCTGCCGCTGCGCGATGACTACCTGCTCATGGCGCACGTGCCCGCCGCGGCGGCCGCCGCGCCCGCCTGCGACCCCGTCGCGCCGGTCGCTGCCGCACCGGGTGGGGCCCGCCGGGCGCAGTCGGGCGTCATTGGGGAAGTCTGTTTGTTGCGTCATGCATCAGCATGGCCAGACAGGTCCCTAGTGCAGCTCCAGCCTGTTCTGATCGAAGGCACAGCCCGCTTGGCTGCGGGTGCGCGCCGCTCCGCAGGGCCGCCTGCCTGCAGCATAGCCGGACCCCGAGCAGCCCCAAAGCGTCCTGCGGGACAGCGCTGCAACAGGAAGCCCTGATCCAGCTTCGGTCGGGAGTGCTGTCATGCCGCTGCTGGCTCAGATCAGCTCCGTGCCTGTCCCGCAGTCCCACATGTGCAGGCGAGCCGCCCCGCAAGGCCGCAGGCGATCAGGCACCCGGGAGCACTGGGGGGGCGGCCGCGGCCGGCGCCTGAGCCGCCGCCCCGGCGCGCGCAGGCGCGGACGCGGGCGACGAGGCGGCGCGGCGGCGGCAGGCGCTGAAGTGGGCGCGCGCCAAGGTCGCCGCCGCGGTCGGCCTGGGCCCCGGCATCGCGCAGGCGGGGCCTCCCAGCGCCGGCCTGCAGGCGCGCCACCGCGCACCCAAGGCAAGGATTGGGCAGGGCCGTTCGCTGGAGCACGGCCCGGCTCTGTTTGGGGGCGGCGGCGCACCGCGCGCGCGCCCCTACCTGACCCAGACCCCAGGCACAGCTGGGCGGGCGTGCGCGGAGGAGGCCAGCCGTCTGGCGCAGCACGCCGCTGTGTGGCCCAACCCTACATGTGGCGTAGCCCTACAGGTGGCGTAACCCTACAGATGCCCCAACCCTACCCTAACGCTGCGAAGCGCCGTGTGGCCCCGCAGGTGCTGCCGCCCGCCGCCGCGCGGCCGCCCGGCGACCCCGCCTTGACCGCGGCTGTGACCGCGATCGTGACCGCGGCCCTGGCGCCGCCCGGCCCGGAGCGCGCGGGCGACGCGGGCGCGGCGGAGGCCGCGCAGCCGCCCGACCCGACGGCGGTGCGCGCGGGGCGCGGCGCGGTGCCTGGTAAAGGGAGAGGGGCAGGAACCCTGTGGGCTAAGCGACCAGCACGCTGGGTTCATAGGACGCAGCTTGTCCGGTCACACAGGTGTGCACTGTATAAGGGGTGGGGCCCTTGCATTACACGGATGCATTTAAATCTTGACAAGCGAGAGTGCATATGCTCTGCACATGCCTGACTCGTTCATGGACTGCGTGCGCGGCAGCGCATGGGCGCAGTGGCAGCGGGCGCGGGCACGGCGCCGCGCGCGCGCAAGCGCAAGCGAGCGCCGCCGGCGAACGTTGCGGCCGCAGCCGCAGGTGCAGCCGGCGACGGCCCCGCCAGGGACCCTCCGAGCGCGGCCGCCGCGGCAAACGGGGCCGGCGCGCCCGACGCGCCGCCCAAGTCGACGTTCAAGGGTGTCTCGCTGCGGCGTCGGCAGAGCCCGGGCAGATGGGTCGCCAAGATCAAGGCGCGCCCACGTGCGCATCCAGAGCGCCTACCGCGGCAGCACGCGGCATGGAAGAGCCGAGCCGCTGCACTTCAACAGTCACGTAGCCACTTCATGAGTGCACAGGTTCTGTCTGTCGGGCTGTTCCGGGAGGCGCTCTGCAGTCTGCATGTGGGCGGCGGGGTCGGGGCGACTGCGTCGCACCGCCGACCGCGCGCCGCGCGTCCTGAGCGTTTTCTACGCCGCATGGGAGTATGATCCACCTCACCCTGACCCCAACTCGCGCAGGACAAGGAGCAGCGCAAGATCACGCTGGGCACGTACGACACGGAGGACGACGCGGCGCGCGCGTACGACCGCGCGGCCATCGCGCTGCGCGGCGGCCGCGCCAAGACCAACTTCCCGCGCACCGACTACGGCGCCGAGCCGGCCGGCCCAGAGCTCGCCGGCGCGCTCGGGCGGCGCCGCCGCGGGCGCCCGCCCAAGTCCGAGGCGGCCGCCGCCGGCGGCGTGGCGCTGGGCCCGGTCGCCGACGCCGCCGCGAGCGCGCCCGGGCTCGCGGACGCGGCGGCCGCGGCCGCGGCCGCGCTGGCGCGCCTGCACGCGGCCGTGCCGCAGGCGGCCTGGGGCGGC